>Ga0224555_1005716_pt1 | contig 10176 bp, 5 predicted proteins | sample 714S23034metaG_FD_180687 | JGI IMG/M metagenome (GOLD analysis project Ga0224555, IMG submission 180687) | Peat soil microbial communities from Stordalen Mire, Sweden - 717 S2 30-34 | ecosystem: Environmental > Terrestrial > Soil > Wetlands > Peat | place: Sweden: Norrbotten County, Stordalen...
CCGCCAATATACAGGCGCTGGGGCGGTTATTGAAACACCAAACTTCACTCCCCTGGACTGCGCCCGTCTAATCCATCTGCATTTTCAAACCGGCGTTTTCACCGCATTTTCAAACCGGCGCTAACACATAGCCATTCCCCACACCCCACTATAAACAAAAATCGCGCATTTCCGACAAGATTCTCCTGAATGTCTTTTGACGCCGCCAGATCGCGCCGAGAAAAGAGGTTTGACAGGATGAACAGGATGGACAGGATTGGGACATGTTTCGAATAATAACACAAGAGCCGGACCTGTCGTGAAAGGCAACCTCCGAAGGATTCCATCCTGTAAATCCTGTTCATCCTGTCCAAATCGTTTTTGTTTCGGCTGGCCGCTCCGGGAAATCCGCGGTGAGAAATCCATTCGAAAATGTTCCGCAAAATAAATGTTGCAATTTATAACCGCTGATGTATTCTTCAATGAGTATGCGATACACACGCATCAGAAGCGGTGGACTTCCCGGCGCGCCGGCAGGCGACGCCGGCAGAGCCGTTGCCATTGAACCCCTCCCATCCATGGCTGAATCCAAAATCGCCCCGCTTCCCGGAAGCCTTCCCCGGCAAGTCCATCGTCGATTCAACGGCGTGCCTGGCGCAGTCAGGATCGTTTGGTCGCTGCTCAAAAAGAGCCAGTCCAGTCAAGGTCAGTCAAGGTCAGTCAAGGTAAATCGAACCCAAAAATTATTTTCTTGAAGCCCGCGCTGAAAAACCAAATTTTTCCAATGGGGCGGGTGAAGGGAATCGAACCTTCGTCACGACTGCGCGGTCCTTCTTCGGACCTCATCCTGGGCTTCATCGGCGCTCGATGATTTCCACGTCTTGCAGTCTGATTGAAAAACGGTCTGCACAAGGTCCCGCAACACCTCGGGTGTTGATCCTACGCAAGCGCCAGGACGCTTCGATTTTCAGGCGTGCCCACCGGATTCCAGACCTTCAATTCCACGGAGTGTTCGCGGCGGTCGTCCACCAGGGGGATTTTTTGCGCGGCAAGTTCCTTTCCGTCGAGAAAGAGTTGGTCCGCGCCGGCCGAATCAGCAACGAGCCGGGTGATGGCGATGTGATACACGGTTTGCCGGTAGCGATAGTGAATTTTGCAGGAGGCCCAACTTTTCGGAAGCCGGGGTGTCAAGCTCAGTTTGTCGCCTTCCAGGTTCAGGCCGAGCAACGTCTCAATGAGCAGCCGGTACATCCACGCTGCTGAACCGGTGTACCACGTCCATCCGCCGCGGCCCATGTGCGGCGCCGCGGCATAGACGTCCGCGGCGACGACGTAAGGCTCCACTTTGTAGGTGGCGATTTGTTTGGGCGTGCTCCCGTGAAGGATGGGATTGAGCAGCGCGAAAAGCTCCCACGCGCGTTCGCTTTCCCCCATGAGAGCAAAGGCCATGGCGGTCCAGATCGCCGCATGGGTGTATTGGCCGCCATTCTCACGGACACCGGGAATATAGCCTTTGATGTATCCGGGATTGAGGGGTGATTTGTCAAAGGGCGGATCAAATAATTGAATCAATCCGGCGTCGCGGCGGACCAGACGCTCATCGACGGACTCCAGCGCGAGCCGGGAACGCTGCGGATCGCCGGCGCCGCTGATCACCGACCAACTCTGTGGCAGGGAATCAATCTGACATTCCGGATTAGCATCGGAGCCGAGCGGTTCGCCGTTGTCGAAGTAGGCCCGGCGATACCATTGGCCGTCCCAGGCGTGCAGCTCGATGTTTTGCCGCAATTGCCGCGCCTCGGCCAGGCAGCGTTCGGCAAAGGCGGGATCGCGGCGCGCGCGGGCCAGCGGGGCAAACTGGGTCAGCACATCGTAAAGAAAGAAAGCCAGCCAGACACTTTCACCGCGTCCCTGGTTTCCCACGCGATTCATGCCATCATTCCAGTCACCACACCCCATCAGGGGCAGACCATGTTCGCCGAATCTGAGTCCGCGCTCGATGGCGCGCACGCAATGTTGGTAAAGCGTGGCCGATTCTTCGGAGCGATTTGGCAGATCATAGTAGGATTCTTCCTCCGGTTTGGCCGGGCGGGCTTCAAGGAAGGCAATCTTCTCGTCCAGAACGCCGGTGTCCGCGACACACGCAACGTAACGGCATGTCACGTAAGGCAACCATAGGAAGTCGTCGGAAAAATGCGTTCGCACACCGCGTCCGGACGGTGGATGCCACCAATGCTGCACATCGCCTTCGCGGAATTGACGCGCTGCGGCGCGGAGCAAATGCTCGCGGGTCAGGGCCGGTTCGGCATGCACCAAGGCCATCACGTCCTGCAACTGGTCGCGGAATCCGTAGGCGCCGCCGGACTGATAAAACCCGGTTCGGCCCCAGAGCCGGCAACTCAAGGTCTGATACAAGAGCCAGCCGTTTGCCATCACGTTGACGGCGGGATCGGGCGTATCGACGTTGACCGCGCCGAGGGTCCGACTCCAATACTCCCAGACGCCTTCCAACGCCGCGCGGCAGGAGCCGGTCCTGCGGAAGCGCCGGATCAGATTCTGCACATCAGCCGCATTGAGGCCAACCCCGAAGCGGAAGCTCGTTTCCCGTTCCTGTCCCTCCGCCAAATTGAAAGCCACTTGCACCGCGGCGCACGGATCAAGACCAGCGCCGACCTTGCCGGACAGGCGCGCGCGCTTCAGCGCCGCCGGCTGGGCCAAACTGCCGTTTCGGCCAATAAACTCCTTGCGATCTCCGGTAAAAGTGCGAGCCGGATCGTTTACGTCAACGAACACCAGGCGATCGGGGAATTCGGTGTTGTAATAATTGCGCGCCAGCAATACGCCGGTCTTAAGGTCCATCTCTGTTTGCACGTGCAGCAGGTTCTTATGCCGCAAGTCGCCCATCACCAACTCCCAGTATCCCGTGACCGAGACGCGGCGCGGACGTCCTGAGATGTTGCGCAATTTCAAGACCATGAATTTCACCGGGGCGTCCATTGCCACATAGACCCACAACTCGGAGGCGATGCCGTTTTCGGTGTGTTCGAACACGGTGTAGCCAAAGCCATGGCGAACAACGTGGGGCGTTGCGCCACGCGCGGGCAATGGCGTGGGAGACCAAAACTGTCCGGTCTGCTCGTCTCGAATATAGAGAGCCTCGCCCGTGGTGTCCTGAACGGGATCGTCGCTCCAGGGCGTCAGTCGAAACTCATGGGAGTTCTCCACCCATGTGTAAGCCGCGCCGCTCTCGGAAACAACCGTTCCGAACCAGGGATTGGCCAGCACATTGACCCACGGCGCCGGCGTCATTTGGCCGGGCTGAAGAGTAATGATATATTCATGGCCGTCCCGGCTGAACCCGCCCAAGCCGTTGGAAAAAATCAGATCGCGCGGCGGAAGCGGAGTTCCAGAGTCAGGGAACCCGCAATGCGTGGGTGTCAGGGCCGGAACCAGCGGCTCCAATACGCTGCGATGCGCCAGTTGTTCCTCCAAGCTTCCCTTCTCATCGTCCAGAACAATTCGCGCCGCGGATTGCAGCAGCACGCGGTCATCGTTGGGAATCTGTTCGAGGCGCCGGACGAAGATGCCGCCCAGTTTGTCCAGCATTTGCGCCTCAATGCCGGAGGAAATCAGATTTGTGATCTGATCTTGCAAGGACTGGCGGTAAACCGAGACATCCTCGTTCAGGATGACCAGATCAACCGTGAGTCCCTTCATGCGCCAATAAGAGTGCGCCTGAATCAGTTGCCGGACGATCTCGATTTTCTCCGCGTCGCTGATGCGGAGCAGGACGATCGGCGCGTCGCCCGAAATGCCGTAGCTCCAGAGGCCGTTTTGTCCGCGCCGGTTGTTGAGCAGGACGCCGGGGTTGGCGCGGCGGGCGGGGTCGGCATAAATCAAAGCGCCGGCCAGCCGGCCGTAGAGTTGGGCATCGCCCTCCGTGACGTTGAGATGGTACAACGTCACCTGGCTGTGAGTCCACGCCAGATCAAAGGTGCGGTCGGCCATGCGCGAACTTTGATATTTTTCCGTGAGCGCCAGGGCGGCTTCCCGGCTTTCGGTCACGCCTGTCACCAGATCAATGATGGCCGTTTCATGGGGCGGCAAGGTGACGGTGCGCCGCAGCGAAATAATGGGATCCAACACGGGACCGATCGTGTTGGACAAGGGCGAAATGCCCTGAATCGCGGCGGGGTTGGCCAGGGTTCCGCCGCGTCCGACAAATTTTGAGCGATCGGTTTCGCAGGAGATTTCCCCCTGCTCGCCCCCCTGCCCCACCATCAGATGCAGCAGCCACGGCGGCTTTTCCTCCTGCGAACGGGCGCGGCGGGTGCAAAGAATGGCGGAGGATTTTTGCGCGAATTCCGTCTCCACGAAGAGATTGCTGAATGCCGGATGCGCCGCGTCCGCGGCCGGAGGCGCCAGCACCACTTCCGCGTAGCTGGTAACTTCAATCATGCGAGTTACGTGGGAACGATTGGTGATTGTTATGCGCCGCAATTCCACGTCGTCCTCCGGCGACACGCTGATTTCCGCGTGGGTTTCGAGGCCGGCGTGAGATTGCCGGAACTCGGCGCGCGCCTGCGTGAAGATGGCTTCGTAGTCTTTGGTCGCGCGCAAGGTGGGTTGATGCGCGGCGGACCAAAAATCGCCCGTCGCCAGATCGCGCAAATAGACAAAAGCCCCCCAACAATCCCGAGTGGAATCCTCGCGCCAGCGGGTGACGGCCAAATCGCGCCAGCGACTATAACCGCCACCGGCGCTGCTGATAACGACATGATAGCGGCCATTGGACAAAAGATGAACCTCCGGAGCGGGCGAGGCGGGGTTGGTGAAAACGCGCATGACGGCTTCGCCGCAGCCGGAAGGCCGCCGCGACTCCTCCAATTTCAAATCTTCGGAAAGCACGCTTGCAACGGCATTGGGCACACGTTCCTGCAACAGCAAATCTGCCGCCTGGAGCGACGGACAAGCCACAAAGCGGCGTTGCATGGGGTCGTCGCGCAAGAGATTGACCAGCGCCAGCAAGCTCATCCCTTGATGGTGCGCCATAAACGATCGGATCGTGGCGCTGGTTTCATCCGGCGGCAGGCGCGAGGGCGTGAAATCCACCGCTTCGTAAAAGCCGAAGGCCCCTTCGCGACCTTCGTCCGACAGTTTTTGCAAGTTCTCACACGCCTCCCTCGGCGCGACCATCAGGGCCAGCATGGTGGCGTATGGCGCGATCACCAAATTCTCGGCCAATCCCCGTTTCAAGCCCAGCCCCGGCACGCCGAAGGCGCGGTATTGGTAGTTCAGGTGAGCGTCGGTCCGGTTATAGCCCGATTCGGAAATGCCCCACGGCACACCGCGCGATTTCCCATACTCGATTTGCTGGCGGACAGCCGCTTTGCAAGTGTGATCAAGCAGCGTGTTCTCATAATTTGGCATGACCAGCAGCGGCATCAGATACTCGAACATGGAGCCGCTCCACGAAACAAGGATCGGCTCGCCCCGCGGGGCAACCAGCAGGCGGCCCATCGAAAACCAGTGCTTCTGAGGAATCTGCCCCAGCGCGATGCCAACGTAGCTGCACAAGCGCGCTTCCGACGCCAGAAGGTCATAAAAGCTGTTGTCACACCGGCGCGTGGTCACATTGAATCCGATGGAGAATAAATCCCTCGACGGGTCGAACAAAAAAGTAAAATCCATCGCGGCCAGTGAGTCACATTGCGCCGCCAGGGTTTCCAGAGCAATCAGGCGCTGGCTGGCGTGATCGCCGGCTTCGCGCAGGCAGCGCGAAAGGTCCAGGAGATGTTTCTTCTCGTCCTGGGGGGAGTCGGCCGGTTCCTCCGGCAGTTCCCGCAAGGCGGCTTCGATCAGGGGACAGAGCGATTCGGCGAACGTCGCCGCTTCGCGCAAGGTGGGGGGCTGATCCAGTAAGGCGAGTTTCTCCCGGAGCCTTGCATGGGCGGGAGTGAGGGAACTCCGGTTCATTGCGAAATGGGAGGTCAAAGAGTCCCGGTTATTGTTGACAATTGGGTCTGGCAATGTCAGCCAGGGCGCCAGGAAAAGCAAGTCTTCCAGATGCTCCGCGCAATGACGCTGCAGCGTTTGGACCCAGCCTTTGAATTCTTCCTCTTCCGTGGTGAGCGAAGCCGCAATCCCGTCCGCTTGTCCGGCCACCTTGGCCAGCAAGGCAAACGCCGCGCGCGGAGTGGACGGAGGATTCTCCAATTCCACCTCGATCTGTGCCAGCGCGGGATTCTCGCGGGCCAAACTCCTGAGAACTCTCACGGTGTCGCCCAAGCCGGCAAAAATCAGCGGCGTGAGAAGTTTTTCATCAGCCAGTTCCCTGAGGCCGGAGCCGAGCGTCAGCAAATGTCCCGCAAGGTTGCCGCTGTCCACGCTCGACACATAAAGCGGCTGGAGTGGTTGGAGGGAACGAGTTTCATACCAATTGAAGAAGTGCCCGCGATACCGGTCCAGTCGTTGCATGGTGGCCAAGGCATCCTGGGTGCGCTCAATCAGGGCGCCCATCGAAAGATACCCCATATCCCAGGCGCCCAAATTGGCCAGCAGCGCCAGGCCCATATTCGTGGGGGAGGTCCGCGAAGCGGTCACCGGGGCGGGAACTTCCTGAAAATTGTCAGGCGGCAGCCAATTCTCCCGCGCGGTGACAAAGGTTTCAAAGAAATGCCACGTCTTGCGGGCGGCGCGTCTCAGAAACATCATTTGCTCCGCAGTCAAATCGGGTGCCGGGCATTCTATGGGCTGGCTGATGCGCCAGGCGATCCATGGCGCGGCGAGCCACAGGCCAATCGCGGGCAGCGCCAATGACATTTGATCCCGCTGCATCACGGCCAGGATAAGCCCGGCCGCCAGCGCGACAACCGGCGCGATCCACATCGTGGCATAAAAGCCGGGAAGATCCGTGCGGGTCTTGGTCTCCGCGTCGCCGGACGTTTGCCATTCAAGCAGTCGTTTGTGCGTCACCAACAAGCGCAGCAGCGTCCTTCCAATGGCGTCCAGGCTGATGAAGGCGTCATAGGGTAAAAATGCGACGGTGAGAAAGGCCTGGCCAAGCTGCCGGCCGTACGACCCGGCCAATCCCCGCAGATGTATGATCCCCGGCAATTCAGCCGGCTTGCGAAACACATTGACGAACGCTGACAATAATCCAGGGAGCACGATGATCGAAACAACCACCAGCAATCCCAGGGCGCCCAGTTCCGGCAGGAGCAGCCAATTGCCCAAAATCAGAAGCAGCAAGGCAATGGGAACCAGACTGCGCCTCAAGTTGTCCAGAATCTTCCACTGGGAAAGCGCGGAAAGCGGATTGGCTATGCGCCGGGCGTCCGATCCGGGAACCCGCGGCAGCAGCCATTGCGTGATCTGCCAATCGCCGCGAATCCACCGGTGACGCCGGTCAATGTCCACATTGTAACGGGAAGGATGCTCCTCGTAAAACTCCACGTCGTTCACCAGCGCGGACCGCGCATGGCACGCTTCCAGCAAGTCATGGCTGAGAACGGTGTTCTCCGGGAAGCGTCCATCCATCGCCTTGCGGAAGGCGTCCACATCGTAAATTCCTTTCCCGATAAACGAGCCTTCCAGGAATACATCCTGATACACGTCGGACACCTCCCTCGTGTATGGATCAATGCCCGCATCACCCGCAAAAAGCCGCACGAACCACGATCTCCGGGCGCTGGGCAGACTCACTCCGACGCGCGGCTGCATAATGCTGTAACCCTCGGCCACAATCCCGCGCGCGACGTCGAACCGCGGACGGTTCAATGGATGCGCCATTGTTCCGACCAGCGTGCGCGCGGCATCGCGTGGGAGCTGGGTGTCGGTGTCGAGCGTGATGACATATTTGATGGCCGGCAAGATGGCCGCGTCCCCCACCACTTCGGCAAAGCACGCGCGGGAACCGCCGCGCAGGAGCGCGTTGAACTCGGTGAGCTTTCCCCGTTTGCGTTCGTAACCCATCCACAACCCTTCCCCCGCGTTCCAGCGGCGCGGGCGATGAAACAAGAAAAAGAGGGTCTGGTTCTTGGATGGATACTTCCGGTTGAGCATTTCCACGCCCTCCCGCGCCCGCTGCAGCAACACGGAATCTCCCGGGAGCATCTCCGTCGGCGCGTCGCGGAAGTCCGTTAGCAAAGCGAAGTGGAGGTGTTCATCCCGGTTTGCCAGATGATGAATCTCCAATGTCTCGATGAGGCCGTCAACGCCCTCCAAACTTGTGAGCATCGTCGGAACGGCCACCATGGTGCGGCATTCCGCGGCGATGCCGGAGGAATAATCAAGGCGGGGAAGCAGGCGGGGCTTGAGCAGGAGCATACAGAGCCAGTTCATCAACGCCACGGCCAGTTGGCTGGCGCAGAGGAGGAAAACCACGGTGAAGAAAACAAGCTTCCATCCCTCCACTTCGAGCACCCGCGCCTGCCGCCAAAACCCGAACCCGGCAAGTAACGTGAGCGCCCAAATCCCACCCGCGTAAAACGTCAGCGGGCGGCGATGGATGCTCCGTTCGATGACCGATCTCCAGGGCCATCGCGCCTTCACCTCGCGCCCCAGGATGGACCGGCCTTTGTCAATCAGATAAAAGCCCACGTGGGCGGTTCGGTCCTCGCGCCCATGTTGCCGGGCGCTGTCCAAGGCCAGTTCAATGGCGCGCCGCGCGACGTCCGATTCCGGGATGCCGCTGTGCCGGGCCAGGAATTCGACCGAATGGCGGTAGCGGTCGCGGGTCGCAAAATCCATCTTGCCGTAAACGCCGGAGGGGTCGAAGCACAACGTTTCCTCGACCCGGCTCAAGGTTTCCACAAACTCCTTCCAATCCATGGCGCTCAGAGAACGAAGGCTGGCAATGCTATGGCTGACCGACACTTGATCAGCGGCCTGATTCTGACTGTCCTGATGGACAAGCTGTTCGATGGACAAGCCCTGTTCAACCAGGTTCTGTTCGAGCCATGTGCGCGCCAGATGCAACACCGGACTTTGACGCGATAAACGCTGGCAAAACTCCGCCACAAAGGAGCTGGAGATGGGCAGGTCGGATTTGGCCATGTCCGCCACCACCACCACGAGATGCGACGGGTTTCTCTCCGCCATCTCCTGCAAACGATCCACCCACGTATCAGCCAGATCGCGATCATGCCTTGCCCCGGTCAGCCGGGTGGCGATGCGCTGGAGGTTTTCAATCAACCCCAGCCGCAGCATAATGGGAATGGCCCACAATTCGCCCAGCTTCAAGGGACCGGCCGTTTGGTATGCCGCGATGAAGGCGTGGAGCGGTTCCGCGTCAATCTGCGCATCCACGTGCGAAATCAGTTCCAGCACGATGTCATAGACGCGCGGAAGTCCGGCGGATGGGCTGTTCAAGAGGCGCGGCAACTCCCGGCTATAGCCGCGGGGCAAGTGCCTTCTGGCCAGTTGAATCTGCTCCTCGATCAGGTAAAAATTGTCCAGCAGCCATTCGGCGGCGGGGGTGATGCGCCGCCCTGGATTGACCGCCATTGTGGCGCGATTGAAGGCTCGGAGGATGTCCTCGTTTTGGGCCAGCCGGGCCAGCAGACGATTGGACCCGCGCCGGGTGACCACTTGATGATGTCCTGCCAGTGCTTTCGCATGGCGCGCCAACTGTTCAACACTAAACAACTCCGCCCGCAACGGCGCCTCGTTCGCGCAGGGGCGAGAACGCGCGTGTCCAGCCCTCCAATTTTGAAACAGCAATGGCGGATTCTGCATGTTGTTCGTGCTTGTAATCGCGATTCCTCTCGCCAACCTCCTTGCAGGAATTCATCCGCGTTGGCGACAGCTACCTTGATGAAGATAACCTTGTCCCCGGCGAGACGATATGGGGTGTTCCCCCCATCCGCCATGGCCCAAGGCCCATGCCGAATCTCAAGCCTTTCTGCTTCGATTTAACGGCCTCTTAAACCGCTCGGCGGCCGGAAATGAGGTTGACCAGAATCATGATGACGGCCAGAACCAACAGAACGTGAATGAATCCCCCCATCGTGTAGCTGCTCACCATGCCGAGCAGCCAAAGGACGACTAATACTACCGCGATTGTGTATAACTCACGAGTGGTACGTTCTCCCGCTGAGAACGGGCTTCACGGGGTCATTTTTCCAATTCCAATCGGGCCAGTTGGAGGGCTGAACCGACCCATTGATCAGTCAAGCGGCGGAAGCGCTTGTAGTT
>Ga0224555_1005717_pt1 | contig 10176 bp, 5 predicted proteins | sample 714S23034metaG_FD_180687 | JGI IMG/M metagenome (GOLD analysis project Ga0224555, IMG submission 180687) | Peat soil microbial communities from Stordalen Mire, Sweden - 717 S2 30-34 | ecosystem: Environmental > Terrestrial > Soil > Wetlands > Peat | place: Sweden: Norrbotten County, Stordalen...
TGGAGTTCACGCTGCGCTCGACCTTCGTGAGCACCCTTGAAGCCAAGACCGTGCTCGATCTGGCCAAGGCAGATCTCGAGTACTACGACCACATCATCGAGATCAGCCGCAACCGCTTCAGGGCCGGCGACATTGCCCAGATCGATCTGGACCGCATCGAACTGCTGCGCGTGCAGTACGAGGCGGAGATTCAAACCGCAATCGTTAACCTGCGCACCGCCAAGATCCAGTTGCTGCAACTGCTGAACGACCGCACCCCGGTGGAACAGTTCGATGTCAGCGGGCCGTTCGATTTCTCCGACACGCTACAGCCTCTGGACGATTTCCGCCAGATGGCACTCAGCGCGCGGCCTGACCTGCGGGCGGCTCTCGAGACAATTCAGCAGTCGGAAACGAACCACAAGCTGGCCGTTGCCAATGGTTCCACCGACCCCACTTACAGCGCGTGGTACACCTGGAACTCATCGAACAACAACCCGGACGGGCTGCAGACGCTGGGCCTGAGCGTGAACATTCCGTTGCGCATCTTCGACCGCAACCAGGGCGAGAAGAAACGCACCGAGATCGATATCGAGCGCAGCCGGGAAACCAGCGAAGTCACGCGCGCCCAGGTCTTCAGCGACGTGGACACGGCCTACGTCGAAGTCCAGAGCAACATCGAGCTGCTCAAGCCGTACAAGGCGAAATACAACGACCAGGCCCTGCGGGTGCGTGACACCATCACCTATTCCTACCAGCACGGCGGAGCTTCATTGATGGACTTCCTGAATGCGCAAAGCGACTACCGCCAGGTGCAACTGGCTTATGTGCAACTGATCGGCGCCTATCTCACCGCCGCCGGACAACTGAATCTTGCCGTCGGAAGCGAGGCAATCCAATGACTTCGAAATACCTGCTGCATTCAATTCCCAAGGCTCTGCTTGCATTCTCTTTGGCTGCATTCCTTGGATCGTTCTTCGCCGGTTGCAAAAAGGATGACCACGGTGACGGAGCGCCGCCAGCGTCAAATGTCGTCGAAGTTTCCGACATGAACGTGATCGCCATCGACAGCCACGACCTGCCCAAGTTCCCGCTCGTTGCCGCAACCCAGCTTGAGGCTCCATCCGGGTTGGATGTGACCGGCTCGGTCTTTCCAGATATCTCCCGCGATGTCCCGGTGATCTCTCTGGCTAACGGCCGGGTGGTGGACATCAAGGCGCGGCTCGATGACGACGTGAGGAAAGGCCAACTGCTGTTGCGCGTCCAAAGCAACGACGTCACGAATGCATTTGACGCCTATTTGAAAGCCGCCAACGATGAACAACTCGCCAATAAAGCCTGGATTCGTGCTGAAGATTTGTTTCAACATGGCGCCATCTCTCAAGCCATGCTGGAGCAAGCCGATGATGCTGAAAAGGACGCCAAAGCCGACCTGACAGCCGCGGATGAGCAGCTAAAGACTCTGGGTGTAGACAAGAACCACCCCACCAGCATCGTGAACGTGTATGCGCCCATCTCCGGCGTGATCATCGGCCAGAACGTAACCAATGCGTCCGCGGCCGGCGTCAACCTGTCGGGATCGGCAACTGCGTTTACCATCGCCGACCTGAGCAGCGTGTGGATTATCTGCGACGTCTACGAGAATGACATTTCCAAGCTGCAGCTCGGCCAGGAAGCGCGCATTGTGGTGGACGCGTATCCCAATCGGCCGCTGACCGGCCAGATCAGCGACATCGGTCCGGTTCTCGACCCCTCGCTTCGCACCGCCAAGGTGCGCATTCAGGTGTCCAACCCCGGATTTCTCAAGCTGGGGATGTTTGCCACGGCTACCTTCATGAGCCGCACCAGGCAGACATTTACGGTGGTCCCCGCGGATGCTGTTCTCCACCTGCACGACCGCGATTGGGTTTATGTTCCAGCCGGCGGCAACCATTTCCGCCGCACGGAAGTGCAGACGGGGAAAATACTCGACGGCAACCGGCAGCAGATTCTCTCCGGACTCCAACCCGGACAACAGGTGGTTACCAACGCACTCTTACTCGATGCCGCGGGGAACCAGTAGATGATTCGCGCACTCGTCGATTTCGCTCTCAGGAACCGCTGGCTGGTGCTCGGCGGGACTGTTGTGCTGATTGCCTGGGGCATCGTCTCCTTCCGCAATCTGCCCATTGAGGCCTATCCGGACGTGGCCAACAACTACGTCCAGATCATTACCCAGTGGCCCGGCCGCAGCGCCGAGGAGATAGAGCGCCAGGTCACTGTGCCGGTGGAAATTCAGATGGCCGGCATTCCCCACCTCACCCATCTGCGTTCTACCACGCTGGCCGGCCTATCCAGCCTGATGCTCATCTTTGACGACGACTCGACCAGCGATTTGAATCGGGAGCATGTGCTCGAGCGGCTGAGCATGGTGAATCTTCCCGCCAACCTGGTGCCGCAGATGGGCAGCGACTGGAGCCCCGTCGGCCAGATCTTCTGGTACACCCTGGAGAGCACCAACCCGGCCTACGACGTGATGGAGAAGAAATCGCTTGAGGACTGGACGCTGGAAAAAGACTTCAAGAGCGTTCCGGGCGTGGTGGACGTTTCGAGCTTCGGCGGGCCCACCAAGGAATACCAGATTCGGCTTGACCCCGAGAAGCTGGTCTCTTATGGGCTTTCGATCTCCCAGGTGGAACAGCAGATCGCCAACAACAACACCAACGGCGGCGGCAGCTTCATTGAGCAGGGCGCGCAGCAGGTCAACGTACAGTCACTGGGCCTCTACTCCAGCATCGAGGACATCGAAAACACTGTCGTCAAGACTCAGAACGGCGCGGCGATCAAGATCAAGAACATCGCCACCGTCACGCAGGGACCGAGGATCCGCCTCGGCCAGATCGGCCGCGCCACGCATCTCCCCGGTGGCACAATCCTTGACAATCCCGACACCGTGGAAGGGATCGTTCTGCTGCAAAAAGGCTCCGACTCCGACCCTGTGCTGCAAGGGATACACGAAGAAGTCAATAAGCTGAATCACGGCATTCTGCCGAAGGGCGTCAAGATCATGCCCTTCCTGGACCGCTCCGACCTGGTGAAATTCACGGTGAAGACCGTGGAAACCAATCTGACCGCGGGCATGATCCTGGTTTCCATCATTTTGTTTCTATTTCTGGGCAATGTGCGGGGCGCCGTGGTGGTCGCGCTTACCATCCCCTTCGCTCTTCTGTTCGCCGCCATCTGTCTCAATATCATCCACGTTCCGGCCAACCTGCTTTCGCTGGGCGCGCTGGACTTCGGCATGGTGGTGGACGGATCGGTGGTGATGATCGAGAATATCGTCCGCCATCTCTCCCGCACCGACAGCGCTCTTACGCCCGCGGAGCGCATTCGCGACGCAGCTCACGAAGTGCAGCGGCCAGTCTTCTTTGCCCGCGGCATCATCATCGCCTCCTACCTGCCGATCTTCACTTTGCAGGCAGTCGAGGGCCGGCTCTTCAAACCGATGGCATGGACAGTCTGCTTCGCCCTCTTTGGAGCGCTGATCTTTGCCATGCTGGTGGCCCCGGTCGCGGGACTGGTTCTCTACAAAAACGGCGCAAAGGAGTGGAGAAACCCGCTGATGGAGTGGCTGACTGACCACTACCGAAACACGGTGCGCACCGCAATCATCCATCGCTACTGGACTCTGGGCATTGCCACAGCCCTTTTTGCTTTTGCCGTTTACCTCGCTGTCGGCGGACCCATCGGTTCCGAGTTTCTGCCCCATCTAGACGAAGGCTCCATCTGGGTGCGCGGCACGCTGCCTCCCAGCGAAGGCCCCACTGCCAGCATCGACTTCACCAACAGGGCGCGTTTGGTGATGGCCTCGTTCCCTGAGGTAACACAGGTGGTCAGCCAGACCGGGCGTCCCGACGACGGCACCGACACTACCGGCTTCTTCGACACTGAATATTTTGTCGACCTCAAACCCATGAATCAGTGGCGTCCCGTTTTTCACCAGAAGAAGGACCTGCTGATCGGGGCCATGGACGAACAATTGCAAAAGTTCCCCGGCGTCATCTGGAACTACTCTCAGCCCATCTCCGACAACATGGAAGAGGCAGTCTCCGGTGTCAAGGGCGAGTTGGCCGTGAAGCTCTACGGCAGCGACCTGCGCACTCTCGAACAAACCGCAGACCTGATTCAGGCGCAGATGGCCACGGTAAAGGGTATCGAGGACCTGGGCATCTTCCGCATCATCGGCCAGCCCAATCTCAACTACGCTGTGGACCGCGATGCGGCGGCGCGCTGGGGCATCAACGTCTCCGACATTCAGGATGCCATTCAGACCGCGGCCGGCTCCAATGCGCTCACCCAGGTGCAGCAGGGCGAGGCCCGATTTGACGTGACGCTTCGCTATCAAAAGCAATACAGGGATACGCGCGAGGAGATTGGGGATATCCGATTGCTGGCTCCCTCAGGCGAACGCGTCTCGCTTGCGCAGCTAACCAAAGTCTCCACCGACGATGGCGCCGAGGAGATTTATCGCGAGGGCGGTGAGCGCTACATCGCCATCAAATACTCCGTGCGGGGTCGCGACCTGGGTTCTACCGTCGAGGAAGCGATCAAGAAAGTCACCACCAACATAACCCTCCCCACCGGCTATCACCTGGAGTGGGCCGGCGAGTTTGAAAGCCAGCAGCGCGCCAACCGGCGCATGGATCTCGTGGTGCCGATTACCGTTCTGGTGATCTTCCTGATCCTCTACACCATGTTCCGCTCTTCCAAGTGGGCGGTGCTGATCCTGGTGAGCGTCGTCCTGGCCTCGGTCGGCGGTCCGCTGGCGCTGTTCATCACCCACACCAATTTCTCCGTCTCCTCGGCAGTTGGGTTCCTTGCTCTGTTCGGTGTGTCGGTGGAGATCGGCGTGATTATGCTCGAGTACATCAACCAACTGCGCGCCAAAGGAAATTCAATTATCGAAGCGGCGGTCGACGGCGCCGTTCTCCGTCTGCGCGCAATCATGATGACCATGCTGGTGGCTACTCTTGGGTTGTTGCCGGCGGCACTTTCTCACGCCATCGGATCCGATTCGCAGCGCCCCTTTGCCATCGTCATCGTCGGGGGACTTATCACCAACCTGCTCATCAGCGTTTTTCTCCTGCCGACGCTCTATGTGTGGGTAGCGCGGCCAGACGACATACTTCCCGCCACCGAATCCTCTGAGGAGGTCTAGCGGCCTACCGGTATCTCAAGTTGTCTCGCCGGGAGCTTGCCGGTTCCCGGCAATCCATAAATGAAGATCAGCCTCATTGGGTCCGCTACTCCTCGCGCAACACTTCCAACGGCCTGAGGCCGAGAATTCTGTAACTCGCAATCCAGCCCGTAGCCGTGGCCAGCACCGCTGTTCCGACCAGCGCCAGCATCGTTGCTCCCCACTCGATGTGGAAGCCTATATCCAGCCTGTGCAGCAACACGCGCGTGAGCAGGTTGGCGAAGACCACGCCCACGGCGCCGGCCAGCAGGCCCAGCACGCTGAATTCCACGCTGAAGGTGCGCACAATCCGCATCCGCGTCGCGCCCAGTGTCTTCAACACCACGGCTTCGCGCATGCGCCGGAACCGCGTGCTGGCAATGCTCGAGGCGAGAATCATGAGGCCAGCGAGAATTGAGAATCCCGCCAGCAGCCGGACCACAAACGTAATCTGATCGACCACGCTCTCAATCCGCTCCAGCACGTCGGCCACATTGATGACCGTGATGGTGGGATAGGCCGCAAACAGACCGCGTTCCATGGTCCCAACCTGCTTGGGATCGATGTGCGCGCCGCCGTACCAGGTGGATGGCTGCCCATTGACCAGGCCTGAAGGCACGACGAACTCGACACGCGCGCCCAGGTGCTGGCCATCCGAGCGGTAAACTGCGCCCACTTTGAGCGGCGTGGCCGTGCCACCCAATTCCAACTCCACCGCCGAGCCCACGCCGAGGTGCAGCCGCCGGGCCACGCCTTCATCCACGGCAAGCTCGGCCGCGCCCGCGTCCTTCCACCATGCGCCCTGCGTGATTTTGTCGCCCTCGGGCGGCACGTCGGCCCAGCTCAGTTCGGCGCTCTCCAGCATCCGCAGGGGAAAGTGCTGCCCTTTCAGTTGTTCTACCGGCTGGCCATTGATTGAGACAAAGCGGCCCATCACCACTGGAATCACATCGAGCGGCTGGGTTACACCCGGCTGATGGGCGAAGAACGCCTTCACTCCCGCAACCTCGTCGGTGCGCACATCGGCCAGAAATATATTGGGCAGTTTTGGCGAAGCCGTCTCACGCAGGTCGCGCAAAAGATCGGCCTGGATGAGATAAACGGCCAGGATCAGCATGACTCCGGTACCAAGCGCAGCCAGAACCGGCGCCGACTGGTTTCCCGGCCGGTAAAGGTTGGCCAGTCCGTGGCGCAGAAAAGAAGGCAGAGCCAGGCGCGTTCTGTTCAACAACAATCGGAGTGCGAATAGCAGGGATCCGGCCAGAATGAGGAGCACAACCAGCGCCGCTGCAAATGCGGCCGCGAATCTCACCCCCACGGCCGCCGAATCGGACAATGCCCAGGCAATGCCGATCAGAGGCAGAACAAGCCCCACGGAAAGAAGCAGTTGCGGCCAACGCTTCAACCAGCGTTCGAAGAACCCGCGCGAACCGCCTGACCCTTGCTCCACTAGCCTGCGCAACACTAGCACCGGCCTCACGCCACGCACGTCCAGCAGCGGCGGCAGGCAGAACAACAGCGTGGTCAGCAGCCCTGTGCCGAGCCCGGCGAGCGCCGATTGCCAGGGAAACCCGAGGACCGCATGAATCGGCAGCAGGTTTCCGAATGCGGAAGGCAGCGCCGCCATGACACCCACTCCCGCCGCGACGCCCACGAGCGCCCCGGCCAGTCCCAAACCGAGCGTCTGCAGAAGAAAAATCCGCAGCAAATCGCCCGATCCGGCTCCCATGGCCTTCAAAATGGCCAGCATATCCATCCGCTGTTCCAGGTGCGCGTGCATCGCCATGGCCACGCCGATAGCGCCCAGCACCATGGCCACCAGGCAGATCAGGCTCAGGATCGACGTGGCATTGTCCAGCCCGCGCGTCAACGCCGGATTCCCTTCCCTGAAATCCATGACCTGCGCGTCGGGAAGCGCAGTTTCCAGTTGACTGCGCACGGCCGCGGTTTCAGATTCAGCCGTCTGCCCGCGCGGCGCCTTGTCAGGCAGTTTCACCAGCAGGCGTTCGCTCGCCCGGCTCCCGGGAACCACCAGTCCGGTGCGCACAAGCGCATCCTGAGAGATCATCACCCTCGGACCCAGCCCGGCGCCGGCCGTGATCCGGTCCGGCTCCTGCTCGAGCACGGCCGCGATGGTGAACGTGCGGCCGCCGAGCCGGAGCGTCTGGCCCACATGCGCATTCAGCCGAATCAGAAACTCATCGGCCACCACTGCCGAGTCGCCCTGGAGCGCTTGGCTGAGGCTCATCGCCGGCTCCAATTCCGCAGTGCCGTAGTAGGGATACTCGCCCGGGTCGACGGCTTTCAATGAAACCAGCAACGGCACCGGGTCCTGCGGAACAGATGCCATGGAGATGGTTTCCGTGACCCAGGTGGACCGGATTCCGCCGGCATCCTGTTTCAAAGTGCCGGAGATTTTTGAACTTTCCTCAGCGGTTGGCGGGTGAAAGATGCGCGCGCTCAGGTCGGCGGCCATCAACGACCGCGCCTCGCCTGAAAGGGTACGTCGAAAACTGTCGCTCAATCCGCGCACGCCTACCAGAGCCGCCACGCCCACCGCGACGCTCAGCACGACGAAGCTGAATTTTCCGGGCGCTGATTTCAAATCCCGCCAGCCTATGGCCGCGGCACGCCGCCAGCTCAACGCCCGCTTAGCCATGCTTTTCCTCGCTCGGGACGACTACCCTGCTCGAACCGCCGGTTTCCCACGTGCCCGGAAGCGTGTCTTCCACTACCAGACCATCCTTGAGCACAATTCTTCTGTCCGCCTGGCTTGCCACATCGGGATCGTGCGTCACCAGCACCAGCGTCGTGCCGGACTTTCGATTCCGTTCCAGCAGCAAATCCAGCACCAGCTTTCCATTCGCCGAGTCCAGGTTCCCGGTGGGCTCGTCGGCCATGACAATGGGCGGCTCGACCACAAACGCCCGCGCCAGCGCCACGCGTTGCTGTTCACCGCCCGATAACTGCACCGGGTAGTGATCCAGCCGTTCGCCCAGCCCGACTTCGGCCAGCATCCGGCGCGCTTTCTCCAGACCGCTCCCCTCTTTGTTCAGTTCATAAGGCAACAGCACATTCTCAAGCGCGGTGAGCGTCTGGATGAGCTGGTACGACTGAAAGACAAAACCGATCTTCTGCCCCCGCACCGCGGACAGCTCCGACTCGACCAGGTTGTGAATCGGTATGCCGTCCAGCCAGATCTCACCGGCGCTGGGGGTATCCAGCCCAGCCAGCAGGCCAAGCAAGGTGCTTTTTCCGCTGCCGCTGGCACCCAAAATGGCAACAAACTGCCCAGCCGGAATCAGCAGCGAAATCCCTCTCAGGATCTCAACCCTCCGCGCGCCATTCTGGATCCACTTCCTCGCATCGCGAACTTCGATCACCCGTACCCTCCTGATTGCCTTAGCCTGCTCCCCGTTCCACTAAACTATTCTGGTGGACGTTCGCCGCGCACTTCTCGTTTCAATCGCAGTGTTTCTTTTCTTCGCCCGGTCTCTTCCGGCGGCCGATTCCCGCGTCCTGATCTGCTACGGAGACAGCATTACCGCCGGCTACGGCCTCGATGAAGGGCAGGCCTACCCTGACTTTCTTCAGCACGACCTTGACGCCCAGGCCCTCCACTACAAGGTGCTTAACCGGGGTACCAGCGGCGCCACCACCAAGGACGCGCTCGCGAATCTTCCCTCGATTCTGGCCCTGCACCCTGACGCTGTCGTGGTCGAATTCGGCGGCAACGACGGCCTGCGCGGCCTTCCCCTGGAAGAAACCCGCCGCAACCTCGATCAGATCCTCACCGCGCTCGAAGCCGCGCACATCAAAGTCCTGCTGGCGGGCATCACGCTGCCGCCGAACTACGGGCCCGACTATATCCAGTCCTTCCAGCAACTTTTCCGCACCCTCGCCACTCACCACCACGTCGCCTTTGTGCCCATGATTTACAAAGACCTGATTCCAGTCCCCGGCAGCATCCAGCCCGACGGCATTCATCCCACCGCCAAAGGCTCCGCAATCCTGGCAAAAACCCTGCTCCCGGCGCTGAGGGCGATGCTTAAAGGCAGGGAATAGGGAATAGGGGATAGAAAAGCCGGGTTGTCTGCTCCCCGGTGGATTTGTTTCGAAATGCATGGCGCGGTAATTCAGCGTTTGTCTCGCACGCAGCGCAAATGCTCGCACAACCACAGAACGAAGTATTCCCTATTCCCTATTCCCTGCCCTTTTCACCCCATCACCACTACCGGTTGAAACAGAGTTCCTGCCACTCTTTTTGCGATGGCCACCAGTTCGCGCTGGCCTTCGAAGACCTTTACCAGCGGGGCCTCTGAGAATTCCGGAAGGTTCGCCTGCGCGCCGTTCCGCAATCGACCCAGCGCGTGCTCGTCTCCGCTCACCGCCGGCATTTCCCTGAGCATTGCGCGCGGATGCACGCACTTCGCTTCCAGCGCCTCGCTATTCCCGGCAATTGCCTCCAGCTCATCCAGCTTGCACGCCTCATCGAGCGTAAACACGCCGGCCCGGGTGCGCCGCAAGCGGCTCAAATGCGCCCCGCACCCCAGCGCCTGGCCCATTTCGTGCGCGACAGACCGCACGTACCCTCCGGCGCTGATGGTCATCGAAAAACTGGCTTCCGCGCCTTCCAACCCGGTAATCTCAAAAGAAGAAATACGAATCTTCACCGCCTTGAGTTCCACCGGCTTGCCTTCGCGAGCCAGTTTGTAAGCCGGCTTGCCGCCAATCTTCTTTGCCGAGTAGGCCGGAGGCATTTGCTCCATCTCGCCCTGGAACTGAGCGGCTGTCGCGCGCACGGATTCGAGCGTGACCATGTTCTCAAGGCCCACATCCGGCCCGTCGGCCTCGCCATCGGCGTCGTAGGTATCGGTCGAGAATCCAAACCGGATGGTCCCGGAATAGCTCTTCTCCGCGGCGGAGAAATACTGCGCCAGGCGCGTATATTTTCCCATCAGCAAGGGCAGAACTCCGGTCGC
>Ga0224555_1005718_pt1 | contig 10165 bp, 9 predicted proteins | sample 714S23034metaG_FD_180687 | JGI IMG/M metagenome (GOLD analysis project Ga0224555, IMG submission 180687) | Peat soil microbial communities from Stordalen Mire, Sweden - 717 S2 30-34 | ecosystem: Environmental > Terrestrial > Soil > Wetlands > Peat | place: Sweden: Norrbotten County, Stordalen...
GGAATCCGGCTCCCACAGATGCAACGAAGGGAGCCGGATTACGGCCAGACTGAGGGATTAGCAATCATGTGAGGTTGACCGGCGGGCCGGATGACCTTTTGCGTTTTCGCTGTCTTTCCTGTATGTTTCACCCCATGAAGGCCGCGTTCAGCATGAATTGTCTACGGAATTTCCGGCCAGGAGCCTAGCCCTCCGCTGGTCTGCTAACGGGGGACGAATATGCTACCATGGTTCCGTATTGAATACTGTCGCATTGTTGCTTTCCAGATGCTTGGTTAGGTTTTAGTTTGGAAATGGTGAGCATTAGCTAGCCGTTTCAGCGAGTTTTTGAATCTGAAAGTGGAGGAGAATCACATGTATTCGCGCAATTTGAAATCCGTTTGTCTGGTACTGGCTTCGGCGTGTTTGGTCTTCGTCCCCATGGGGTGCAAGAAGGCTCCGCCGATAACGCTGTCGGCCACAGCCACCCCCCCCGCCGTATTCCCTGGTGAGCCAGTCACAGCGACCGCTGTCGCCGGGTCGGTGGACCCCAACAAGAAAACGAACGTGATTTACAGCTGGTCCGGAACCGACGTTACGGGCAACGGAAGCACGGCCACAGTGGCCACCGCTACGGAGGCGCCCGGTAGCTACACGGTGAAGGCGGAAGTGAAGGAAGGCAGGAAGGGCAAGGAAGGCCTGAAGCCTGGCCAGACGGCAGAAGCCACGGCGAACTATGCGGTGAAGCAGTTTGAGCCGCCGACGATCAGTTGTTCGGCCAGCCCGAGCACCGTCAAGCCGGGCGATACGAGCACGGTGACCGCAGCCGGCGTGAGCCCGCAGAGCCGCCCGCTGACTTACAGCTACGCGGCAGTTGCCGGCTCCATCAGTGGCAGCGGCGCCACGGCGACGTTTAATTCGACCGGCGCTCCGACCGGCTCGGTGGGAATCACCTGCAACGTGACCGACGACAAGAGTCAGACAGCAACCGCAAGCACCAGCGTGACCATCCTGGCCCCGTATGTGCCTCCGGTTCCTCACACCCAAGCGCTTGCAACTATCAGCTTCGCCGGCGACCCGAGGCGTCCGGACCGCGTGGATAACGAAGGCAAGGCGGCTCTGGACGGAATCGCTCTCAGCCTGCAGCAGGCGCCCGATGCCAAGCTGGTGATTGTGGGCGAGGCGAATGCCAAGGAACAGGCCAAGACCGCCAAGGAGCAGCAGTTTGCTTTGAAGCACAAGCATGCCAAGGTTTGGGATTCCGCGGCCGAGCGCGCCGTCAACGTCAAGGACTATCTGGTGACAGAGAAGGGCATTGACGCGTCACGCATCAGTGTAGCTACCGGCACCACAGACGCCCAGGAAGTGGAGACCTACCTGGTGCCCGCCGGCGCGAACTTCGCGGCTGACGTGCAGGGAACCACTCCCGTGGACGAGACCATGGTGAAGGCAGAGCCGCGCAAGGCCCTGACAGGCAAGGCCGCGCACAAGAAGGCCGCGAATATGTAACTTGCTCGCTTCCGGCGCGGCGGGCCTTCGGGTCCGCTACGAAGGAGAGGGCTATTTTCTTTGCAGTCAATCGAGGCTGGCCGGCTTGCCGGTCAGCCTCTTTGATTTGCATTGAGCCATGGCGCGCCTGGAACAGGCGTTTCTGTATTCTTTGTATACTCTTCGTATGAGCTTAGGGAGTTTCTTGCCTGCATGAATCGTCCGCGAGTCTTCTTTGATTTTTTCTTCCGGTCCGGATTATTTTCGCAAATCTCACTATTGGTCCTGTTTTTGCTTGCCGTCCCCGGATTGACGGCGCAGACGCCTTGGAGCGCGATTGGCCCCGAGGGCGGCGATGCGCGCGCCTTTGCTGCCGTTCCCGGCCAGCCCCATCATCTGTATCTGGGCACAACCAACAGTTGGCTCTATGAGTCATTGGATGGGGGCGCGTCCTGGCATCGGCTCTCGAAGCTGGACTCGCCCGACGATTTGATTTTGGACCACATCGTCGTGGATGCGGCGAACCCCTCCACTGTCTATGTAGCCGCGTGGAAGCTGGACCAGCCCGGCGGCGGGCTGTGGGTGAGCCATGACGGAGGGCGGAGCTGGAGCGCGGCCGAGGGCTTGCGCGGCCAGTCGATTCGCGCCTTTGCCCAGGCGCCCTCGAATCCCGCCATGCTCTTTGCCGGAACGCTCGAAGGGGTTTTCCGCAGCACGGATGCCGGCGTCTCCTGGACGCAGATCAGTCCGCCGGGGAGCGGGGAGATTCATGAGGTGGAGTCGCTGGCCATCGACCCAACGGACCCCGATGTGGTCTACGCGGGCACATGGCATCTGCCGTGGAAGACCACGGACGGCGGCAAGACCTGGAGCAACATCAAGCAAGGCATCATCGACGACTCGGACGTATTTTCGATCATCATCGATCCGGCCGATACTAAGACTGTTTTCGCCAGCGCATGCAGCGGGATTTACAAGAGCGTGAACGCGGCCGAGCTGTTCAAGAAGATCGAGGGCATTCCCGACACCGCGCGCAGAACGCGCGTGCTGAAACAGGACCCGGCGAATCGCGACGTGGTTTATGCCGGAACCACCGAGGGGCTTTACAAAACCTTGGACGGCGGCAAGAGCTTCGAGCGCATGACCGGCCCGGACGTGATCGTGAACGACGTCTTCGTCGATCCGGGCGATTCGAATCATGTGCTACTGGCCACGGACCGCGCCGGTGTTCTGCTGAGCCAGGACGCGGGGGCCAGCTTTGTGGCCGCCAACGGAGGCTTCTCCGGGCGCAAGGTCGAGGCGCTGCTGGTCGCCAGCGGCAATCCCGCGCGGCTGTTTGCCGGCGTGGTGAACGACAAGAGCTATGGCGGCGTTTTTGTTTCCACCAATGGCGGCGCGCATTGGGAACAGATTGACGGCGGACTTGACGGGCGCGATGTTTTTGCCCTGGCCGAATCGCCGGATGGAACGATCCTGGCGGGAACCAATCACGGGATCTTCGGGCTGGATCAACCGGACAAGCCGGACAAGGAAGCCGCGGCTGCGCCGGACACGAGTACGGGTTCGCCGGATACTGGTGCGGATGCGCCAGGTGCGAGTTGGAGCCCGCGCGGCACGATTCAGAACACACTGGTGAAGACGGCTACGGAGACGCATCATGGAAAGCGCGTCACCGTGGAGAAGCGGGTAAAGGATACAAGCCGCGAGATGGACGGCCGCGTGCGCGCGCTCGACCTTTCCGGTGACGCCTGGCTGGCCTCGGCCTCCGGCGGCCTATTCACCAGCAGTGACCACGGCGCCAGTTGGCAGGGCGGCCCGGTGATGGGCTCGGTAGACTATCTTTCTGTTGCGGCGCATGGGGAGAAGCTGACTGCTGCCCGGCGGGATGGAGTGGTTCTGTCCACCGACGCCGGCGAGAGTTGGATGCCCATCGGCATTCCGGCCATGCTCACGCGCATTCATTGCGTAGCCTTCTCCGCGGATGGGACATTATGGCTGGGCGCGCGCGAGGGCGTGTACTTCTCGCGCGACCTGGGCAAGACCTGGCTGTGGGTTCACCGGCTTCCGTTGAACGACGTGGACGACCTTACCTACGACGATCACCTGGGCATGATTCTGGTCAGCTCGCGTTCGAGCGACCAGGTCTTTGCCATCGATCCCAAGACGCTGGAGTGGAAGTTCGCGCAAACCGGATACCGCATCAACCTGGTGCGCTCGGCCGGAGGGCGGTTGCTGGCGGCCTCGATGTTTGACGGGGTGCTGATAGAGCCGCAGGACTGAAGGGGTCAGGGAACAGGGGTTGACGGCTGTGGTCCGGCTGGGAATCGGGAACAGTCCCCGGCGATGAGCAGGGCTTGTTTCTGTATCATTAGCGTATGCAGACTGAGACGGCGGTTTCCCGCCAACCAGCAGGCTTTCGCACCCACGACTCACGGCTTGAGCCGATTGCCGCGAAGGTTCTGGCCGGCGGACGGCTGGACTTCAACGACGGACTCGCGCTTTACGGGTCCTCGGACGTGCTGGCCGTGGGCTGGCTGGCCAACCATGTGCGTGAGCGGCTGCACGGCGACGTGACCTACTTCAACGTGAACCGGCACATTAACCCCACCAACGTTTGCGTGGCGGCCTGTAAGCTGTGCGCCTTTGGACGCAAAAAGGGCGACGCGGCCGGCTACACCATGGCCTTGGAAGAGGCGTGGGAGACGGCAGCCTCGGGCTATTCGGAGGCGGTCACGGAGTTTCACATTGTCGGCGGGCTGCACCCGGACCTGCCGTTCGAATATTTCCTCGATCTGGTAAGCGGCTTGAAGCAGCGTTTTCCCAAGGTTCACATCAAAGCCTTCACCATGGTCGAGGTGGCGTACCTGGCGCGTCGCGCCAAGCTGACGATTGAGGAAACGCTCATCAAGATGCGCAAGGCCGGAGTGGACTCGATGCCCGGCGGCGGCGCGGAGATCTTCTCGGCGCGGGTGCGCTCCATCATTTGCGACCACAAGATCGACGGCGAGGAGTGGCTTTCAACAGCGCGACTGGCGCACAAGCTGGGCTTCAAGTCCAATGCGACAATGCTGTATGGGCACATTGAGAACGACGAAGACCGCGTTGACCACCTGCTCAAGCTGCGCGCATTGCAGGACGAGACCGGCGGGTTTCAGACGTTTATCCCGCTGGCCTTCCATCCGGAAAACACGGCGCTGGACCACCTGCCCGTGACCACGGGCCTGACCGACATTCGCCAGGTCGCGGTGGGCCGCTTGCTGCTGGACAACTTCCCGCACATCAAGGCATACTGGCAGATGCTCACCGCAAAGATCGCGCAGATAGCGCTGCGCTTCGGCGCCGACGACCTGGACGGCACGGTCGTCGAGGAGAAGATTTATCACGACGCTGGAGCGACCACGCCGCAGGGGATGACGCGCAAGGAGCTTTGCCGCCTGATTACCGAGGCCGGGCGCGTTCCCGTCGAGCGCGACACGCTGTACCACGCCGTCACCCGCACTGAAGACAGTTTTGTCGTTGCGGTTTAAGATCAATCTGGAAAGGGACGATCTCGATGGGTGAATTTAGCTGGAATGCTCTGGTTGGACTCTGCTTCGGATTCCTGTGGGGAATCCTGTGCTCAATCGCAATTCTGTATTCCATTTACCTGTCCGCTTACCGCAAGGCGGTGAAGGATTCTCTCAAGCAGGTAAAGCCGCTGCGGTACACGCAAGTACTTGAAAAGCTCCTGGCGAAGAAGGAAAAGAAAGCGGCTGCGGCGTCGACGTCCAACCCGCAAGGAACCGCTGTATAACAGGCAATTTTCGATAAAGAAACGAACTTCCGAGCAAGATTTACTGGCGCACGATCGCGCCGTCTTTCATCACAAAGCTCACGCGCTCGACCGCGGTAATGTCTTCCAGCGGGTTGCCGGGAACGGCGACAATGTCGGCAAAGTAGCCGGGCTTTAGTTCGCCGATCCGGCCCTCCCAGCCGAGCAGCTTCGCTCCGTTGATCATGTCGGCCTGCAAAACCGCCAGCGGCTTCATTCCATAGCGGACCATCAGCTCCATCTCGACGGCTTGCGTGCCGTGCGGGAAGGGACCAACGTCGGAGCCGACGGCAAATGGGATTCCAGCATCAATCTGCTTTTTGAATTCGCGAATCTTCACGTCGAGCAGAGCCTTCTCGCGCGCGGCAACGGCGGGTGTAGGGGCGTGCTGCGCAAAGTAGTCGAAGATGGCGAAGGTTGGTACCGCGGGAATCTGCTTCTCGCGCATCAGGCGCATGGTTTCGTCGCTGAGCTGTGTGGCGTGCTCGATGGAAGCGACGCCGGCCTGCGCTGCGAAGAGCGTGCCCGGCTCGCCCATGGCGTGAACGGCAACGCCAGTGCCCAGGCGATGCGCCTCTTCGACGGCTGCTGCCAGTTGCGCCTCGGTGTACTCGTAGGGTGTATGCAACTCGCCGTCTACCACTGTGTCTTTTCCCGTCTCATAAATCTTGACAAAGTCGGAACCTTCTTTGTGCTGCTCGCGAATGACCTCGATCAATTGGTCGATGGAGTTGGCGTAGTCGGCGTTGGGCAGAACGTGCTGCGCGGGGTTGTAGTGAATGGCGTCCTCGTGGCCGCCCAGGATGTTGATGGCGTTGCCGCTGATGCGCAGACGCGGGCCTGGGATCAGCCCCTGATTGATGGCGTCGCGCAATGCCGTGTCTGCCGAGCCGGCTCCTTCGGTGCCCAGGTCGCGTTCGGCGGTGAAACCGGCCAGCAGGTCGGCTTTGGCTGCGTCGGCAGCGAGCAGGGTGCGCCAGGGAATCGACTCTTCGACCGTTTGCAGGTCTTCCGCGCCGGGGTGCAGGAAGAGATGCACATGGGCGTCAATCAGGCCGGGTAGCAGCGTGACGTCGCCCAGATCGATGACTTTAGCCCCTTGCGGATGCTCGACGGAGCGGCCCACGGCGCGGATGCGCTCGCCCTCGACCAGAATTTCGCCGGGTTGAAGCAGGACTCCGGTATCCACCTGGAGCAGCCGCGCCGCATGGAGCACGATGGGCGCCGAGGCCGGCTGCTGCGCATGAGCTGCACCGGCAAGGACAAAGGCCAGAGTGAAGAAGAGCAGACGCATGGGGCGCGGGCAAAGCAAGAGGTTTTGCATGACACAAGAATATGCCGCATCGGCCCCCTCTTGTCGAGGGCCGATGCGGCATGGGTTGGTGGTTTCCTGCCCTTGCGGCAAAAACAAGAACGCCGCAAGGATGGCCCACCCGCTATAGATATCTTGTATCCCACCTTAACCAATTCGCAAAGAACGCGAATTGGCGAAGGTGGGGCACCCGGAGCTTTCGAGTTCCGCCTAGTACGCCGGAATCCCGGTGAGGTGCTGGCCGAGGATCAGGGTGTGAATGTCGTGCGTGCCTTCGTAGGTGATGACCGATTCCAGATTCATCATGTGGCGCATGATGGGGTAGTCATCAGTGATGCCGTTGGCGCCCAGGATGTCGCGCGAGATGCGGGCACATTCCAGAGCCATCCACACGTTGTTGCGCTTGATGAGAGAGATGTGCTCGTGGCCAACCGTGCCGGCGTCCTTGAGGCGGCCGACGTGGAGCGCGAGCAACTGGGCCTTGGAGATTTCATTGGCCATCCACACAAGCTTTTCCTGGACAATCTGGTGGCTGGCAATCGGCTGGTTGCGGAACTGCTTGCGGAATTTGGCGTACTGGAGCGCGGTGTCGTAGCAGGACATGGCCGCGCCGATGGCTCCCCAGGCGATGCCGTAACGCGCCTGATTGAGGCACATGAAGGCGCTCTTGATGCCGATGGCGCCGGGCATGGCCGCCGTGAGTGGCACGTGCACGTCCTGAAGCGAAAGGCCGCTGGTGTGGGAAGCGCGCAGGCTCCACTTGCCGTGAACATCGTAGGCGGAAAAGCCGGGGCGGTTGGTCTCGATCAGGAATCCGCGAACCTTACCGCCCTCATCCTCGACTTTGGCAAAGACAATGGCCACGTCGGAGATGGTTCCGGAGGTGATCCAGAGTTTTTCGCCGTTGAGGATGTACTCGTCGCCCACCTTGCGGGCGGTGGTGGTCATGGCTCCGGGATTGGAGCCTGCGCCGGGCTCGGTTAGGCCGAAGCAGCCCAGTTTTTCGCCGCTGGCGAGAGCGGGAAGCCAGGTGTTCTTCTGCTCGTCGGAGCCGAAGGTGTAGATGGGGTACATGACCAGGCCGGACTGCACGCTGACAAAGCTGCGGAAGCCGGAGTCGCCGCGTTCCAGCTCCTGCATCACCAGGCCGTATTCGACGTTGGACATGCCGGCGCAGCCGTAGCCTTCGAGGTTGGCGCCGAAGAAGCCCAGTTCGCCCATGATGGGGACCAGCTCGCGCGGAAAACGCTCCGTGCGAAAGCACTCCTCGATGATGGGAATGAGGTTGTCCTCGACAAAGTCGCGAGCGGTCTTCCGGACGAGCAATTCGTCCTCGCTGAAGCTGGAGTCGAGATGAAGAAGATCGAAGCCTTGAAATTTGAAGCCCATGGTTTACCTGCCGTTCTTTCGAAATCAACCAAAACAGACAATTTTAGCAGGTAAGGAGGGGTGGTGGACACCCCGGCGACCATAGTAGCCAGAGTCAGTCGTTTAGCTATAGAAGGTCAAACTAGGCATAGGGTAGTGCTTGCGGTTGCGAGTCCAGAGCGTGGATTGGCTTTTAACAGCGGTGGCAGCGATGAGGGCATCTCCAATTTTAAGATTATGGCTCTTAAAAAACAGGCGAAGGTATTCACCAGCCAGCTTACCGGTTTCATATTCACTCGCTGCGCAAATCAGCACCGGAAAGAAGAGTGATATAGCGTGGTATTCGCTGGGGCGAGCGCCGGCCCAAACCTCAGCTGCGGTGATAGGGGAGTACAGGATGTCCTCACCTGAATTCGCCAGCGTACTCCATTGCGACATAATAACCGGATCCCGAGAGCGCAGAATTTCGATTACGATGTCGGAATCGATGAGAACACTCACTTGATTCCTAACCGTTCCAGCCGGTCATCGTTGCGCAGGTTGCGGACATAAGTCTCGGTGTCGGGCAGGTCCGTGCGATCTTTCCATAGCCCCACGATTCCCAGCATGGCCGCGCGGCGTTCTTCGTGGTTAACCATGTAGCGTTCACGGGCGGCCGTGCGCACAAGTTCCGAGATGGAAGTGCCGCCGAGAAGGGCCTTGGCGTGGAGAGCACCCCAGAGATCGTCGTCGAGATAGAGCTGTGTGCGCTTCATGATGTATAGCATACATCGCTATAGCAAAAAAAGAAACAGGCTACTCCAAAAACTCCCGCACAAACGGGTTTTGGCTTTTGACCAGATCGTGGAGCGAGCCGTCGAAGATGAGGCGGCCTTCTTCGAGCATGAGGAAAGTTGTGCTGGGGTCGGTTTCGCCTTTGGGGAAGGGAACCATGCGGCCTTGTTCGGGATCGAAGCGGTGGTTGCAGAGAACGAGGGCGTCCTGCAGGCGATGGGTGACCAGCAGCGAAGGGGTGTGACTGACGTCGCGCTCCTTGACGATCAGCTCGATGATGGTGGTCGAGGTGACGGGGTCCAGGCCGCCGGTGGGCGAATCGTAAAGCAGCAGTTCGGGCTGGCGGATGAAGGCTCTGGCTATGGCCACGCGGCGGCGCATTCCGCCTGAAAGGCTGGCCGGATACAGGTCGAAGGTCTCTTCCAACTCGACAAAGCGCAGGGCATCGCGGACGCGGCGGTCGATCTCGCTGTTGGGAACCCGCTCCTGGATAAGCTGGTAGGCCACGTTGTCGCGGACGGAGAGCGAATCGAAGAGCGCGCCCTCCTGAAAGACCATGCCGGTGCGGGCGCGCAGGGCGAAGAGCTGCTCCTCGGGCATGCGGGCGATCTCTTCGCCGAAGAGCAGGATGCGCCCCTCATCGGGGCGTAGCAGGCCGTTGGCGAGCTTGAGCAGGACGCTCTTGCCCACGCCGGCCGGACCGAGCAGAACGCGCGTCTCTCCCGGCGCAATGGAGAAGCTGACGTCGGTGAGCACCGGCGGGCCGTCGAAGGCGATGGAGACGTTGCAAAAGGCGGCGACCGGGCCGGCTATATCTTGACCGGACGGGCCGGGGCCGGGCTGGGCGGAAGCTGGAGGCTCGTTCATAGGGCGGGAAAGAGGGTTAGCAGAACTTGGGTGAGGAGGAAGTCGACGAAGATGATGAGCACGGAAGACCATACGACGGCCTCAATGGTGGAGCGGCCCACACCCTGGGTCCCGCCCGTGGTTCTCAAGCCGTAGAAGCAGCCGATGGAGCTGAGGATGTAGCCGAAGAAGAGCGGCTTGACCAGTCCCTGAATGATGTCGGGATAGCGGAGGTGTTCCCAGGCCATGTTCAGGTACTGTGTGCCGTTCTGGTGGTTCATGAAGACGGTGACCAGGCCGCCGCCCGCGATGCCACAGGCATCGGCGACGATGGTGAGGAAGAAGAGCATGGCGATGGAGGCGAAGATGCGCGGGGTGACCAGTTTGCGGAGGGGGTCAACGCCCAGGGCGCGCATGGCGTCGATCTGCTCGGTCACCACCATCGAGCCTAGTTCGCTGGCCATGGAGCTGGCATTGCGACCGCTGACCATCACTCCGGTGAGCACCGGGCCCAGCTCGCGAATCATGGTCAGGCTGACAAACTGGCCGGTGATGGCTGTGGCGCCGAACTGAGCCAGAGTGGCCGA
>Ga0224555_1005719_pt1 | contig 10163 bp, 8 predicted proteins | sample 714S23034metaG_FD_180687 | JGI IMG/M metagenome (GOLD analysis project Ga0224555, IMG submission 180687) | Peat soil microbial communities from Stordalen Mire, Sweden - 717 S2 30-34 | ecosystem: Environmental > Terrestrial > Soil > Wetlands > Peat | place: Sweden: Norrbotten County, Stordalen...
CGTTTGTCCGCCGGAATCGCCCACGGTGGCTGTGGAGATACCAGCCGAGGCTTGGCCTGTGGCCCCACCGAACCCGCCGCCCCCGGGCCTTCGCAAGGAGTCTCCCGTTTTTCCGGTGTCCGCTGCGGCGTGGCCCGTCGTCCGGTTTTGCCATCATCTGGGCCTGTTGCTTTTCAGTGCCGCGTTGTTGGGGTTGGAAAAAGGGGTGGCCGATGGCGGCTGGCTGATCAAACAATGGCTGGCCACGCTGCTGCTGGGGGCGGTCAATATCGAACAAACCAAGCTGCTGGATTTTGCAGATCTGGGATGGCTTTTGGGCCGGACGCTGCGCAGTCTTTTTCCCCAGCGCCAACAGTTGAGCCAACTGGCCGCGGGCTCGGTCGTGCCGCAACTGATGAGCTTTAACGCGCAGTTGGTCGGCGCGGCGCAAACGCGGGACTTCTATTTTGATCCCCACACCAAGCATTACACCGGGATGCAGAACGTGCTCAAAGGCTGGTGTGCCTGCCTCCGGTGGGCCGACAAAGTATTGCACTCGGACTTCTTTCACACCGCCGAGGGCCAACCGGTCTACTTTGAGTGCGCGGACAACTACCTGGACATGCGCGAACGCTTTGCCGCGTTGTTGCCGCGCTTTCGCCAAGCCGTGGGCCTGCCCGCCGGCGCGGTGGTGACCTGTGTCATGGATCGGGGCATTTTCAGCCAGGAAGTCTTCGCCCAGGCCGTGGCGGCGCCGAACTATCACCTCATCACTTGGGAGAAGAATTCCCAGCCCGGCCAGTGGGACCCGCAGAAGCGCTCGGGCCAATATACGCTGGAACGGACGCGCAACCACGCTCAGGACAAGCGCGTTTACCGTTTCGAATACATGGATCAGGACTGGGCCAAAAACCCCCAGATGCGCCAACTCATCGTGCGCGCCACCAATCCCCAGAGCCGAACCGTGGAGGTGGGCGTTCTGACCGATGATCGTCAGCGCGCGGCCAGCCAAATCATCCACCTGATCTTTAACCGCTGGACCCAAGAGAATGATTTCAAATACCTGGACGAGCACTTTGGCATCAATCAAATCACCAGCTACGCCTCGGTGGCCTATGCCAAGCTCAAGGACCAGGTGGAACAAAAACAGATCAAGAGCGGCGCCTACAAAGCGCTGGAACAAAAAGCCGCCCAACTCAAGAGCCAACTCAGCAAGCTCTTACTCTCCCAACATCAGCATCCCCGCAAGTCAGCCCAACGGACCGAACGCATCGCCGCGCTGACCAAGGACTTGGCCCAGAAACAGCAAGATCAAGCCATAACGCAAAAGGAAGTTTCGCGACTGGAAGTCTTGATCCAGCAACAGATGGTGCGTCTGGACACGCGCAACAAACAACTGCTGGACAGCATAAAGCTCATCGCGCGCAATGCCTTTTACCAAGCCCTCCAGCCCTTCAAGACCGCCTACAATAACTATCGGGACGATCACGAACTGTTCCGCAATCTGACCCAGGCCGACGGCGTCCTGATCGAACCAACCGAACAAGTCGAGGCTTACCTGCTGCCCACGGTCAACTATCCGCCCGCGTTGCAGAAAATCGTGCGCGGACTATTGACCGAGATCAACGCGCGAGACCCAAAGATGCCCGATGGATCGGGCCGGCGCTTGCGGTTAAATTTGGGAGATAAAACGGGACTTCAAATTGCGATAGCCTCGTGACCAAAAACTAGGCTTTACTGAGATGTGAAGATTGATTATTCGTGCCTGGCGGGCTGGCGCGCCTGCCGAAGTTCAGATGGTGACTTTCTCGAGTTTGGTAGCACTCTTCAGGCAGAGGGCAAGGTCGGTGCAAAACCTGTCAAGATCGGGGCGGCAATGTGCTCCTTCCAATTCTCCAATTTGCGCCTTGTTGTTGCGGATATCCCAGGCGGAATCGCTGTATTTCTTTTCATCCAGCCTGTGCTGCCCAATCCACATAATGCAAAAGAGTGGGACAAAATAGACGGACCCTGGCAGTTGCCCATGGAAGAACACTCCTTTTTCTCCGCAGACGGTGAGCGTGTGATCGTAAAGCTTGGATTGCTCCTCTCGATAGTGTTTGAGTTCCTGAAGAATTGCAATTCCCACCCGCCCGGAAAGCGTCGGCGCCCTCGTCCCTGGCTGATCCAAGGCTGGCAGCAGCTTGCGCATTTCTTCAGGCGCCAAGACCTTCGGGTCCGGGACGGATGGCTTTTCCGGCGACATTCGTTTCTTCTTCATTTTCCGTCTCGATTGCTGTCGATGACTCGATGGCCTGGATGACTTGGAATATTCAAATTGAAATGAGCAAACCGGCCCAAAAAATCGGCGGCGTATTCACGGTTTAGATGACGATATTCTGTTCCCACGGGTAGGCTTCGACCGTGATCTTCTCCGGCAGTGATGGAGCCGACTCCGCGAATTCGAAATCCAGGACGGCATAGTGAAAATCGTTTTCCGCTTGGCCGACATTGATGCAGGTCGTGTCACCCAGGCGCCCATGCCACACGCCGTTTTCCAAAGGCGTATCATGGTCGTGGCCGGAGGCGGTGATGCGTGGGGAATAGGATTCCACAGCCTGTGTCCAACCCGGATTGAAAACGCGCGGATTTGACAGTGGCAGCCCAACTGGACTCTCGTGCATCAGCCAAAACGTTCTCGCCGCCGGCCCGAACTGACGGATAAGACCCGGCAGCCAGGTCTCCGTGTCGCTCGACAGTGGCTTGCAATGCTTGGCACAGTAGATTTCCATGATGTTGCCGCTTGCCGGCAGATGCTCACACCAGGTTTCGTCCGATCCTGTCATGCAGGGAAATCCGATGACGACCAACGGGCCAATCGTGCAGCCGGTGCCGTAGAGGCCAATCAATTGGCGCCGTTCATGCGGCCACGCGTAAACGAATTCGGACCAAATGTTCTCCTCGTGGTTGCCGCGTACGAACACGAGATGCTCGGCTGGAAGTTCCGATAGAATTTTGGCACATTCCTCAACCGAGAACTGGTATTTCCCTGGCTGGCCAAGCGCGTAAAGCGCATCGCCCACGATCGCGACGACGTCCGGCCGATGTTCCGCCACCGCCTGCACAAGGCTACGATAATGCAGCCGCGACTGGTGCATGTCGGCGGCGGTTAGGACGCGGACACAAATTAGTTTCCTTTCATCCATTTCAGCGGAGGCATTCTGGCTCATTTCATTTCTCGCGAGGTCGGATTTTTCCGGCTTGCGCGAGTTCTTCATAAATTCGGCGCACCACATCGGGACGATACGTGCCACTCGGACGCCATCCTTCTTCAGGTTCCGGATCGTTTCCTCGCTCAGTCTGCCATGCTCTGTCGACAGGGCTTTCCCCCTGTAATGGCCAAATCCTCTCCGTTGCTGCCCACGTATCTTCCTTTGTGTCGTCGAACAAACATTACATTTTCTCTGGTATCGTTTTCCAATTCAAGATCATTAGGAAAGTTCAACATCATCCTCACAATATCGATCCCCTTTTTCTCAAAGATTTTGATGATCTTCCGTGCCTGCCACTTGCCTTCAGTTTCAGGATCGTCGCCATATTTTCTTGCCGTCTCAAAAGCCGAGGCCCTGGTGTAGGGGTCGTGATTGTAGACGAGCGCCGCAGCAGCCCTGGCAGCATGGCAAGCGCCCCAGGCGGCCGGAACGTTGGTATCTTGGAGCGTGAAAGACGCTGTTTTTTTGGCTTCCAGGCGATTTTTTTTCGATGGGTCGGCCAGCCAACCCTCTGCTGCTTTGATGGCTTTTCGGCAGCTCTTCTTTTTCTCTTTTGGCACGCTGCCGAAGACGTGCTCGGCGCAAACGACCGCCATTTCTACGGTCAAGGCCGTGGTGAGCAAACCTTTTTCGTCGAGGGCCTCGAGGAGTTCTAAGCCGCTTGTGAATTTCATATTTTTTTGTTCCAGAACTAAATATTGGGCACTTTAACTTAAAAACGGGACTTTTCCGTCAGCGCCGACGGGGATGAGACCAACGTTGGATTGGGACCAATCAGGGTGGTGATCAATCAGTATCAACTGTTCGATGCCATAGCTGGAAAGGTTTTCCTTGAGCCGATCAAAAAACGGAATTAACAGCTCCATATTAGCCTGATCGACGTGCGTGCTGGGTTCATCCAAGACGATGACATGGACCCTGGGCAGAATCATCTTCTGGAGTGCGATCCGAAAAGCGATGCCAATGAGGTTGGCGTAGCCGCCTCCCAGTTCCGATGCCGGGCTTTCGGGGGAATTCCGATCCTGCACGAGAACTTCCAACTCGTCTCCGATGTGTACCTTCACCGGCAATCCCATTTCGCTCAAGAGGACGTTGGTTTGGTTCAGCGCCTCCTGAAAAATGCCTGTCAGGAATTTTTGCGGTCCGTTGTCATAGGACAAAAACTCGCTGACCGCCGCCATGTTGACAACATGGCTTGACTGGACAAGAAACTGCTTTTGCATTTTCTGGACGCTGCAGACCTGTGCCGCGCGCTCGTTGCGCTGGCCGCAGATCAGAGCAATCTCGGCATCCAATCGTTTGCATTGTTCCTTTTGTTGGCGGGCTTCCGCCAACTTCGATTCTTCTTCGTCTCCCCAGGCCAGGTCCGACAAGCGCGCCTCGGCCGCTTGAATCTCACCCTTGAGGGCCTCGATTTCCTTCTGTGTTTCGTCACGCTCCGTCCAGTCATTGCTGGCCCTTTCGAAGGTCTTCCGCGCCAGGTCGAGTTCCATCTCCTGCTGAGCCACGAGAAGGGCATAATCCGTCTCTGCCTCGAAGTTGACAGGGATCGCCGCAGGCATTTCTTTCTCGGCTGCAGAAAGCCGCGCTTCCAATGTTTCCTTCGCCTGCTGCAATCGAGCCCGTTTCTGCGCCTCCGCGCCCGCGGCGGTCTGTTTCTGCAGGAGCGCCATGAGCTCATTGTTCAGCCGTTCCACGGTGGTCGCCAGCTCTGCCTCTTCCTGTTCCCGGGCAGCCTTCTTTCCCGTTTCGCTGGCAAGCGCAACGCGCAGACCATCAAGATCAATGGGCTGTCGGGCCTCGGCCACGCTGCGATAGGCGTGAATGATTTCTGGAACCTTCTCCAAGTCCCCTTCAGGGACATCGTGATCGCAGCGCCACGTTTCCACGGCTTGATTCAACTGCAGATGCTGTTCTGCCAGGGCGCCGGCGCGCTGTTTTGCCGCAGGCAGCTCGGCCTGGGCCCGCGTCCATTTTTGCAATGCTTGCGTTGCGGCGCCGACCTGGTTTAGGCCGGCTTCGGTTTCGCGGATGCGGGTCGCAAAATCCTCGCACGCTTGTTGTTGCAGCGGCTGACTCCACTCGCGTTGACACAAGGGGCAATGCCCATCCGCCGCAGCTTGAGCGTGCCGATGCAATTCCTGCAGGCCAGTCAGTTGGGCGCGGTTGATGTTGCTAGCCCTGAGCACCTCATCAGACGGCGCTGGCACCGCCTCCAAAGTCTGGACTCTTTTCTGAGCGCCGGCTGTTTCATTGCGCAAGTTTCGCCTCTGGATCAACAGTTCCTGCAGCCCGCTAATCTCGTTAAGGGGGATTTCCTGCCATTGGAGACAATAATTGACGCGTGACAGCGTCCGGGCCTTCTCCGTTTGCCGGGCTTCCCCGACCCGAAGGTCCTTCAACGCTTGCGTGTAAGCGTGGCCCTCTTGGGCTAACGTCGTCTGGCGCAAATTGACCTCCTGCAGATTCCGGGAGATATTCCGGACGGCGCTTGCGAAATCGGTCGTATCTTCCGGTATCGCCGCCAACGCCGCCTGGGCGTTCTGAAGTTGCTCTCGCAACCCCGCTGCCAATCGGGCGTGGGATTGATAGCTGGCGCACGAACGCGTGTGGTCCAGTTCGACGCCGAGAGATGCGATCCGCTGATTCAAGGGCGCCAGATCGACCACCGGATTCTTAACGCACCGCTGTTTCTGTTCCAGCTGCGGCCGCTTTAGTTGAAACTGAGCCTGGGTGTCCGTCCGCAGCGTGCGACGCTGTTCCAGTTGCGCAATCGTTGCCTCCAATTCCTTGAGCCGGGGCAGAGCGGCCTGGGCCTGCTGCTTCTCAGTCTGGAGCCGCCGCGCCTCTTCCTGCTTGCTTTGCAACTCGCCAAGCAGGTTCGATTGATCGTCGAGCGACGGATAGGATTTCATGAATTTATTCAAGGCGGCCTGCTTTTCCAAAAAGCCCTTGAAGCCGCAGATTTCTATGAACTTGCGAAGGCGGTCTCTCCCCTTCTCCACCAACAGCAACGAAATCTTTCCCTGCCTCGCAATGAAGAGCTGGAGCAGTGTTTCCTTTGGTCCAAACCAGGCTTCCAATTGCTGCTCGATTTCCTCCGCCTTGGTCAGTGTAGTGTTTTCAAATTCCAGAGTGGCATGGCCACCCTTGCCGATTGTCCTGCCGATGGCAAACGGGATGCCTTCGTGCGTGACAGCGGACAGGCGAATCGAGCCGGATTTGGCTCCATAGCGCAGCCCAGACACCCGCTCGAAATCGGTCCTGCCTTGGGCCAGGACCCGTCCAATGGCGCGGATGATATTGGTTTTGCCCGCATTGTTGTGCCCGTAAAGCCGGACAATCCGGTCCTGCGGAAAGTCAATGTCGAGGGATTCGTGCTGGCACCAATTGCGCAGTTCCAGTCGTGTCAGTTTCATGCCGCCTCCTTTCCATGAACAGACAGCAAATCGCCGAGCTCCGTGTCGAAGGGTTCGTGCGTGAGGACCGTTTTCAGGATTTGGGCCTGTTCAAGCGTCAATTCCCGATCCGCGATTTGGAGCAGATCAGTGTCTCTCAAATCCTGGAGCGGTTTGGAGTCGCCTCCAGGAAGCGGCACATCGAACAGAGTCAACAACTGTTTTCGCCACTGCTCCATCGGCGCCCGAAAGTCGCGGCGGAATTCGTCGGGCAAGTAAACCGCCAAGATCCCTTCGGGATGAGCTTCCACCCAATCGTTGATGGCGCTGATTGCGATTTCAGGCCGTTCGGCTGCGGAGACCACGCGCCGCAGAAACGGCCGGTTGGGCAGATCGACCGTTTCCCAGTTTCCCCCCAGTTTGCGGCCCGGATAAAAGCGCAGGTATTTTTTGACCGGATCATAGCGATCGCCGAACCGGTGGCTCACAATGCTGCCCTCAGTGATTTGGGTCATTTCCGTCGAACCGCTGTAAATAAACCAATTGTTCGCGGCACAATCGAGGTAGTCGTAGTAGGTGTGCAAATCGCCGAGGAAGAAGGTGCAGCCGCTGATCCCGACTTCCCTGATTTCATTGGCGCTGAAGTCGTAATCGGGATTCTTCTGCGACGCCGCCCACGGCATGAGTTCCAACAGCCGGCCATGAAGGAAAACGACGCTCACTTTGGAAAGGTTTTTCAATCGATCGAGCAGTTCGGCCCTGGGCCGGAATGAAAAAAAAGCGGCCTGGCAGCCATCGATGTCGAGCGTCTTGCCGTCGGCATTGATTTCGGGATCGACGGTGTCGAGCCAGGATGAATCGCTGCGGTCATGGTTCCCGTCGATGGCCAGCAACAATTTGCCGGCCTGTTTGATGCGTTGGTGCATATTGGCCAACAGCATCTGGTATTTGGGCAGCAACGTTTTTTTGTTGAACGTGTCCCCGGTGAGGATCAGGCCGCGGGCTCCGGGGCTTTTTTCCGCGTCCTCCAGGATGGCGTTGAGACATCGAAGGTTGTCCTCATAGCGAACGGACAGCCCGTATTGAATTTTGTCCAAGTGCAAATCTCCTGCAACTACGTAATAAGTTTCCATGTTTTTAGTTTGGCTGAATTTTCTGTGTTTGTTGACTGCTTCTAATTTGTGCAAACGCTTCGCCCACTTCTCGTTATGCGAATCAAATTTAGTTTGACTCTAATTTATTGGTTCTTTTAAGCGCAGCTTTCGCCAAGTTCTCGCATCGCTTTTCGCGCCTATTCCAGGACGACGTTGAGCCGTCGACGGTTGCCCTCAAAACGCATGGACAGCCCGTATTGAATTTTGTCCAAGTGCAAATCACCTGGCACTGCGCTATTTTTGGTTTGGCTGGTATTTGGTGGGGTCGATGTTGTTAGATGACGCATGTGAGTGCTTCAATTTCCGCTCGCCCTGCCCCGAAAAATTGCGCCGTCTCGGTGAAAATGTTGGGAGGATACTCAGCTTGGATTTGCTCGGATGTTAGATATGCTCGGTGGCGCAAAAGAAACGCGAGAACGGCAATCGCTCTCGACCCAAAAAACTCGAAGCCCGCACTTTTTACATGGGCAGAATGGGCTGCTATATGGAAGCTATGGCGTGAATGATTACAGGAACATTCGATTTAGCCTGGAAAATCGCGTGTTGCGCGCACGCGACATGCGCGTGCGGGTAAAATCCGTGTCGTGATGGGAGAGGTTCCGCTCCGGCCGCTCCGGAAGCAGCCAGGGTTGGAAGTGGACTTGCAGGGCCACTTTCCTCATGCTGTTGGCAATACGCGATGTCGTGGCGATGGGCCGCGATTTGCTTCGGCCGATCAACTCCTGCGCGGACCATGCTGCGCCGCACAATATGGCCGATGCTCGCGGGGCCCGTGATCTTCCCCGGCCAGGCGGATGGCTTTGAGGTGATGGCTGTAGCACTTCTGCTGCCGTGGATTGACGTCATCGTAGGTCGCCAGACAGTCGCTGACCAGCACGCCAGCATACTCCGGCCCCAGCATTTCCAAGAGCAGGTCGCGTCCCCGTCCTTTGGCTACTCGATAGATCGTCATGGTCTTGTTGGTGAAGACCCATAGCCAGTAACCGGGCCGCCCACCCACCAACTGGTTTCGTCGCTGTGCAGGCAAGGGCCGGCCCGCAGCCGGGCCAGCAAGTTCTCATAAGCCGGTTCCAGTTTGGCCGCCATCCGGGCCAGCGCCTGCGACAAACCGCCCGGACTCAAGCGCAGTCCGAAGGCCTCCCGCAAGACCCCACAGGTCTTGCGCATGGTCAGCCCATGCTGCTTGTTGAGTTGGGCGGCCAACCCCAAAGCCCGTGGCCCCAACTGCACCGCCGCCGCTCCCTCCGCCAGGGAAACCTGCAGCGGATGGATCGAACGCACTTGTTTTTGACAGTGGACACACTCGGCTTCCTCGGTGATCAACTTAGTTACATGCGGACGCACCACTGGCAACTCCTCGACGTATTGCACCACGGGGCGCCGTGGGCCAACCGGCCCATGACAGCGAAGGCATTCCACCAACGGGACGACGATCTCCTGGTCCACATGGTCGGGCACGGCGCGACACACTCCCGGATGGCCCTTGGGGCGGCCGGGCTTTTTGCGCTCGACGACCCGATGCTGTTCATCAATCCGAAAAGGAGCCGCTTGCCGCGCCGCTTTTTTCGCCAACTCCTCCACCTTGGCCGACAGACAATCATTGCGGTCGTTGATATCCTTGATCTGTTGTTTGAGCTCGGCCAACTCCTTTTGCAACTGCTCAATCACGCCAGCCTGACGCAAAATAATCTCGATGAGTTCCTCGGGACGATCCCGCAGAGGACCCAAGGCGGCCTTCAAAAGCGATGCTTGACTCATCGAACATAATAGAGCCGAAGTGGCTAAATTTGTACAGCAAAAAATTCATTCGCATCATGCTCAATGTGCACCACTTAGAAGTGGAGCAAAAATACTTGGAAAAAAGTTAAGAATAGTGCGCTAAACACATACTACGGCGGGTTTCTTGTGCTATCTGACGAACGAATTTCAAACAGCGCTAACAGCCGGAGAGCTTAGTTCACTATTGGCAGGTTTTGAGGCGTCAGGCTTAAGCCAGAGCAGCCTTTTTCCTGCACACTTTCCATTCTTTGCGTATTTTTCGAATAGTTCCGGTAACTTCATGATTTCGACACGAAACGCGGCATATTTCAGGCCCAACGCCATCGCGGTACCACTTATTGAACCGTCAGACTTGATTAACGCCGCCCGGATCCTGTTGCAACGTTCTTTGTCATCAGCGGAGAACTCGTCTGTAATAGGTACCAACTCAAGCTCCGCCGCTGCTACATCGACCCTAGCCTGCAATGCAGCTTTTTCAGCCTCAGCCTTCTCCGCTGCCACCTTTGCGTCTTCTACGTTGAGCCTAGCTGCGATTTCACGAGGCTTCTTGAGGTCTTCAAGTTGCTTCTCGGTCAGCTGCTCATCGAGACGGTGATTGGCAG
>Ga0224555_1005724_pt1 | contig 10157 bp, 2 predicted proteins | sample 714S23034metaG_FD_180687 | JGI IMG/M metagenome (GOLD analysis project Ga0224555, IMG submission 180687) | Peat soil microbial communities from Stordalen Mire, Sweden - 717 S2 30-34 | ecosystem: Environmental > Terrestrial > Soil > Wetlands > Peat | place: Sweden: Norrbotten County, Stordalen...
TTAAATGAAAGCTCAGAGAATGGACGCGAAAACGGCCCCCCGGAGGGGGCCGTCTAACCGGGGATGCGATTCCCGGCGAGGTTCTGTGTCTATTGCACGGGCGGCCTATGGCAAGTCAAGCGCCCAGCGGGGTCGTCGCCTACATCGACGGCTTCAATCTCTACTACGGCCTGAGGTCCAAGGGCTGGCGCCGCTACCTCTGGCTCGACCTCAACCAGCTGATCGCGTCTCTGCTGCGACCGTACCAAGAGCTGAGCGGGGTCAAGTACTGCACCGCTCGGATCTCGGCGCCACCGGCATCTGTGCAGCGCCAGACGACCTACGTCGAGGCCCTCGCCGCAACCGGCGTCCGGATCATCGAAGGAAAGTTCCAGCCGCGAGATGGTCGCTGCCTGCGCTGCGGGCACACATGGGCGGACTTCGAGGAGAAGAGACGGACGTCAACTTGGCCGTTGAGATGATGCGAGACGCCCATCTCGACCTCTTTGACACCGCCATGCTCGTGTCTGGGGACTCTGACCTTGCCCCAGCCGTGGCTGCCGTGCAGCAGCTTTAAGGGCACCGAGGTCCGGCTCTGCGCGCCGCATCGTCGATATCGACTCCTTCATTGATGAGTACGCCGCGGCCGCCGCGACCTTTCGGGCAAAGCAATCAGTGATCCGCGTATACCGTTCGTGGACCGATCCTCTGGAGACGTTCGCGGCCGAAGTCGCGCCATTGCTCTCACGCGAAGGGGTTCCCTGGGCGGTCACCGGGGCTGCGGCGTCAACATTGCTCGCTCCTTACCTGGGTGATGTCACCATCGTCGAGCTGTACGTCGACAAGGAACCAGTCGTCGACCGCGACCGACTCGCGTCTCTCCTCAAGGGACGCATCGTCGACAGGGGCCACCGTATTGAGGTACGTGAACTGCCGACATCGATGAGCGCCTCCGGGCCGGACATCGGAGGGATCCGGGTGGCGCTACCTGTCCGCGTCTACGCCGACCTCCTTGCGACAGGCGGACGATCTGCCGAGGCGGCTCACCACCTCCGGGAGACGATGAATGTTGGACCCAGCACGTAGCCGGCGCGGCCGGGACCTCGCCGAGCGCGCCGGCGTGCACGTAGTGCATGCGTACGGCGACATCCCGGAGTTCGTCCTCCTCGGAGGGCTCCTATTGGAGCGCCATCAAGAAGGTTGCCACGACTCGCAGTGCGAAGGGTGATTACGCCAAGGCGCGGCGGGCGCTTGCGAGCTGATGGGAATCGTGCCCGGTCAGTCCCTGACCGACCCAGTTCGTCGCCGGTCGGGAGACGTCTTGGGCAAGGTTTCAGACTCGCCGCACCGTCGCATCAACTCCGCGGGCAGCGAGGATCTTTTTAATGTCCTCGGCGTCGCTCGTGAGCACGGTGTCGCCAGATTGCACGACCAGACCGAGGTGACCGTCGACCACATCAGCCGTTTTGCTGAGCGCCAAGATCTCGCCGACCGACCTTCCTGTGGCTCCATCAAGGGTTGCAGCGTCAACACCGGCCAGTACACGCGCCAAGTTCGCCTGGAGTGATCCGTTTCGCCACACCTGTGCAACGACTGCCACGCTCGTTCGTACGGGAAGCTTGTCTTGCTGGGCCACACGGAGCATTGCGCCGACTGTCCGGTCAAGCCGGTCGACCGCGATTAGCCCTCCGGCGTCAAGGACAAGCGCCATCAGGCGGCGCTGCCCCGAGCATGTCGAGATACTCCGAGCACCCGCGCTGCTGCGTCGAGCTCCTTGTCGCTGAATGGGGTCGATTCTGCCTCCCACGCGTCAAGGGCAGCTCCAAGCAACTCGTTTCGGAGCCGGTCCGCTGCTGCGGCAGCGAGCCAGGCTGAGACGCTCGAGCCCGATCGGGCGGCGGCTTCCCGGACGGATTTGCCGAGGTCGGGATCCATGGTGATCGACAGTCGGTCCACTTGCATACATACGATAGTAACACATACGTGAGTATGTAGAACGCTCGGCCGAAACCATTCTCTTTGGAATGTACGCGAGCGGCGAAGGCCTCCGCTGACATCGCCGAGCGCCTCGCCGTACCCGGCACGACGACACGGCACAAGGGCTATGACGCGCCGAAAGGCCACAGGACGCAACGTGTGCAGGTCGTGGGCAGCCGACTCCTCAAGTTGAGGCCTCACTCGCCGGTCAACGCCAGAACCTGGAGTGCCTTTCTACCCAAGGGCGATCATCTCGGGCACGACCGCCGTCGTAAGTGCCCCCATGGAAGTACCGCCGACCGGGTTCCTTCATGGGCGGGCCTACGTGTTCGACGCCTAGGAGGTAATCGCCAAGGCCCAAGAGGTTGGCCTCGCCGAGGTGGAATTTGAAGTGACCGGCCCCGCCCGATGTGTATCCGTCAAAAAACGGAAGGTGACCGTCGTGAAAAGGAGCTCGAGGGCGCGCTGGGACCGGGCTGAGCCGGCCTTCCATATCGCGGCTACGGGCTATCCATTTGACCGGAATAGCCACTATGCCTTCTCCTTCATTGAAGTTGCCTCGTCGATACCCCACCAACGTCACGGGCGCATTGGCGCGCTTGGATCTCTCGTGACAAGGCGAGCGCGACTTTCCTCATTGCTTTACCGTCCTGACCGTGACCTTGTTCACCGCAGTGCTGATCGAGGTCGCCAAGGTCACGTGAAGCTTTACCCGGCTCGACAAGAAGTTGGCCACGACCCGGGCCCGGCTGAGCGCGAGGGCCTTGTTGGCCTTGGCGTAACCGGTGATGGTCACCGACGCGCCAGCCAGCAGCTTGTGCGACAGGCTCACCAGCGCAGTCTTCTCACCGGCGCTCAGCGAGCTCTTGCCCGGGGCGAAGTTCAGGCTGAGCGTCGCCGGTCGAGCGGGCAAGCTCAAGCTAACCCTGGTGTGAACCGAGGAGATGGCCGAGTAGTTCGCGTCGGCCGCCTTGGTGGCGGTGACCAGACACGTGCCCGCCGAGGTGGCCGAGAGCGCGTTGGCCTTGATCGAACAGCCCGAGGCGGTGCCGTTGGTGACGCTGTAGGAAACCGCCCCGGTGCCCGAGCCACCCCTCATAGCGAGGGTGAGCGGCGTGCCGAAGACGCCGCGCAGCGAGGTGACTCTGAGCGTCGCCTGGGCCTTTATGGCGGGCGAGGCCACTACGAACACCGGGTCATCAGAGAACCTGACGACGGCCGAGCCGTTGGCCGTGGCGGTGCCCACCGCCACCAGACCGGTGGAGGTCAGTTCGTAGATGGTGTCGCCCGCGACGATGCTCGGATCGGTGATCGTCATGGTCAAAGGAGCGCTCGCCGAAGGTGACGTGCCGCCGGTGGTCTGCCACGACACGGCGAAGGCGATGACGTAGGACTGTCCCGAGGGAACCAGCGGCGCCAGAGAAGACGTATCGATGATGGGATAGGCGCTCACCGTGGTGCCGATCGGCAGCGCGCCGACGGGCACCGTGACGGTGGCGCTCGACCCACCGGAACTCGAAGTGACCGTGATGGTGGTTGGCGTCGTCGACACGACCGCCGAGCTCGGGGTGCCGTAGGAAGAGGAGGGCAGGGTGGATGGGGGTGCCGCGTTGGTGGGTCCCGTAGTTGAACCACCACCACCACCACCGCCGCCACCGCCACCACCGCCGGTAGCGGCTGCGGCAGCCACCGAGAACAACTGTTGTACCTGGGTCGCGGGCGCGTAGCTGGCGTTGCCCGCCTGGTTGGCGTCCAGGGTGCAGGTGCCCGCACCGGTGAAGCTCACGACGCCACCCGACATCGTGCAGACGCCCGACGAGGTGCTGTCCACGCTTATCGCAACCGTCAGACCCGAGGCGGCGGTGGCGCTGGGCGTGTAGGTGGCGCCGCCCGCCTGCGCGGCCGTCGGCGCCGTTGAGGTGAAGGTGATGGCCTGGGCATTCAACTCCACCGCGAAGGCCTGTTGCACCTGGGTCGCGGGCGCGTACGTCAAACCGTCACTCGATCCACCCGCCTGATTGACGTCCAGGGTGCAGGTGCCGGGCCCCGTGAGGGTGACGACGCCGCCCGACATCGTGCAGACGCCCGACGAGGTGCCGTCGAGGGTGATGGTGGCCGTCAGACCCGAGGTGGCGATCGCGCTGGGCGTGTAGGTGGCTCCCAACACCGCGGACGAAGGAGCGGGCGAGGTGAACGAGACCGTCTGGGCAAGCTCGGCCACCGCGAAGGACTGCTGGACCTGGGTCGCGGGCGCGTAGGTCAAACCGCCACTCGACCCACCCGCCTGGTTGGCGTCCAGGGTGCAGATACCGCCACCGATCAAGCTCACCACGCCCTGCGAGATCGTGCACACGCTCGACGACACGCTGTCGACGCTGATGGTGACCGTCAGACCCGACGTGACGCTCGCCGTGGACATGTAACTGCCGCCCACCATCGCGGCCGCGGGAGACGTCGAGGTGAACGACACCGTCTGGGTGTCCGCCACCGCGAAGGACTGCTGGGTCGTTACCGAATCGACCGTGGCGTCCAGGGTGCAGACGCCACTCGCCAGGAAGGTGACGACACCGCTGCCGTCGATCGAGCACACGCTCGACGAGGTGACGTCGACACTGATGGTCGGCAAACCCGACGAGGCCCTCGCCACGGGCGTGTAGGTGCCGCCCACCTTCGCCGCGGCGGGTGCGACCGAGGTGAACGAAACAGTGGGAATGACAACTGTCGCCACCGCGAAGGACTGTTGCACTTGGCTGGCGGGCGCGTACATCAAAGCACCACTTAGTCCACCCGCCTGATCGGCGTCGAGGGTACAGGTGCCCGCACCGGTGAAGGTGACGACGCCGCCCGAGATCGTGCAGACGCCCGACGAGGTGCCGTCGACGCTGAGGGTGACGACGAGACCCGACGACGCTCTGGCACCGGGCGTGTAGGTGGTGCCGCCCACAAGCGCCGCCGCGGGTGCGACCGAGGTGAAGGTGATTGTCTGGGTGTCGGCGACCGAGAACGACTGTTGCACCTGGCTGGCGGCGCTGTAGCTGGCGTTACCCGCCTGAACGGCGTCCAGGGTGCAGGTGCCACTCGCGAGGAAGGCGACGACGCCGCTGGCGTCGATCGAGCAGACGCCCGACGAGGTGCCGTCAACGCTGATGGTGACGACGAGACCCGACGTGGCACTGGCGCTGGGCGTGTAGGTGCCACCCACCACTGCCGACGGCGGCGCGACCGAGGTGAACGACACCGTCTGGGTGATCAGGGCCACCACGAATGACTGCTTGGTCATGGTCGCGGCAGCGTAACTGGCGTTGCCCGCCTGATTGGCGTCGAGGGTGCAGGTGCCACTCGCGAGGAAGGTGACCGTCAGACCCGTCATCGAGCACACGCTCGACGAGGTGCCGTCAACGCTGATGGTGACCGTCAGACCCGACGTGGCGGTGGCAACAGGCGTGTAGTGACCATCCACCGCGGCCGCGGCGGGAGCCGCTGAGGTGTAGGTGATGACCTGGGAGCCCTTCGCGACGACGAAGGACTGTTGCGCCTGGTTCGCGGCGTCGTAGCTGGCGTTGCCCGCCTGATTGGCGTCCAGGGTGCAAGTGCCGACGCCGGTGAAGGTGACGACGCCACCTGAGATCGTGCAGACGCTCGAGGAAGCACCGTCGACGCTGAAGGCGACCGTGAGATTCGAGGTATCGCTCGCCGTAGGTGTGTAGGTGGCGCCCACCACCGCGGTGGGCGCGGGCGAGGTGAAGCTGATTGTCTGGGTCGCCACAACCGCAAAGGACTGTTGCACCTGCTTCGCGGACGGGTAACTGGCGTTACCCGCTTGATTAGCGTCCAGGGTGCAGGTGCCGGCGCCGGTGAAGGTGACTACGCCGCTGGCGTTGATCGAGCACACGCTCGACGAGGTGCTGTCAACGCTGATGGTAACGATGAGCCCCGACGAAGCGCTGGCACTGGGCGTGAAGGTGCCACCCACCGCCGCGGTTCGCGCGGGTGAGGTGAACGTAATGATCTGACTCGCCAGCGCCACCGAGAATGACTGTTGCACCTGGGTCGCGGGCGCGTAGTTGGTGTTGCCCGCCTGGTTGGCGTCGAGGGTGCAGGTGCCACTCGCCAGGAAGGTGACGAGACCGCTGCCACTGATCGAGCACACGCTCGACGAGGTGCTGTCAACGCTGATGGTAACGCTGAGCCCCGACGAAGTGCTGGCACTGGGCGTGTAGGTGGTGCCCACCGCCGCCGCGGCGGGAGCCGTTGAGGTGAAACTGACCGTCTGAGAGACTTTTGTTACGACGAAGGACTGTTGCACCTGGCTGGCGGCGGTGTAGTTGGTGCTGCCCGCCTGGTTGGCGTCGAGGGTGCAGGTGCCACTCGCCAGGACCGTGACGACACCACTGGCGTCGATCGAGCACACGCTCGACGAAGCACTGTCAACGCTGATGGCGACCGTCAGACCCGACGTGGCGGTGGCCGTAGGCGTGTAGGTGTCACCAACTGCCGCAGCCGTCGGCGCTGGCGAGCTGAACGACACCGCTTGGGCCTCGAGCGCTACCGAGAACGACTGTTGCACCTGCGCCGCGGGGGCGTAACTGGCGTTACCCGCTTGGTTGGCATCCAGGATGCAGGTGCCGGCGCCAATGAAGCTCACGACGCCACCCGAGATCGTGCACACGCTCGACGAGGTGCCGTCAACGCTGATCGTAACGGTGAGCCCCGACGTGGCGGTGGCCACGGGCGTGTAGGTAGTGCCCACCGCCGCAGCCGCCGGCGCCGTGGAGGTGAAGGTGATGGCCTGGGTCTCCAGCGCCACCGAGAACGACTGCTGCACTTCAGTCGCGGGCGCGTAGCTGGCGTCACCCGCCTGGACGGCGTCCAGGGTGCAGGTGCCGGCGCCAAAGAAGTGAACTGCACCAAGCGACATCGAACACACCGCCGCCGACGAACCCTCCACGTCAATGGTGACCGTCAGACCCGACGTGGCGGTGGCGCTGGGCGTGTAGGTGCCCCCCACCACCGCGGACGATGGGGCCGTGGAGGTGAAGGTGATCGTCTGGGTCGCGGCGACCAAGAACGACTGTTGCACCTGGGTCGCAGCGGCGTAACTGGCACCGCCCGCCTGGTTGGCGTCCAGGGTGCAGGTGCCGGCGCCGATGAAGCTCACGACGCCGCTCGAGATCGTGCAGACCCCCGAAGAAGCACTGTCAACGCTGATGGTGGCCGCGAGACCCGACGAAGCGATGGCGTTGGGCGCGTAGGTGGCGCCACCCACCGCCGCAGCCGGCGGTGGCGTCGAGGTGAAGGCAACCATCTGGGTCACCACGACGGAGAACGACTGTTGCACTTGGTTGGCGGGGACGTAATTGGTGCTGCCCGCCTGATTGACGTCCAGGGTGCAGGTGCCGGCGCCGGTGAAGCTCACGACGCCACCCGACATCGAACAGATACTCGAAGAAGCACTGTCAACGCTGATGGCGACAGTCAGCCCCGACGTGGCGCTGGCGCTGGGCGCGTAGGTGGCACCACCCGCCGTCGCGGACGAAGGAGCCACGGAGCTGAACGACACCGTCTGGGTAATCTGAGCGACCGTGACCGTGACGGTGGCCGAAGCTAGGGAGTCATAGTTGTTGTCGCCGGCGTAGCTGTCCGAGACGACGTAGGTGCCAGCCTGCGAAGCGGTGATCGTGCAGGTCGCGACGCCCGAACTGAGTGTCGTCGTTGACGTGGTGCAGGCGCTGGCGCCCGCAGTGCCGCTCACCGTCCAGGTGAGCGACCCCGTGGGCGTGGCCCCACCGAGAGTTCCAGTGACCGTAGCGGTGAAGGTGACGCTGCCACCGAGCGTCGGCGTCGCCGAGCTGGTGACAATATTGGACACTGGTGCAGCCTCGCCCAGCGTGACCGTATCGTTGCTGGAAGAGTCGCCGCTGTAGTTGGTGTCACCGGCGTAGCTATCCGAGACGACGTAGGTGCCGGCGTTCGAGGCGGTGATCGTGCAGGTCGCGACGCCGCCGACCAGCGTCGTGGTCCAGCTCGCGCATCCCGTCGCGCCGCCGGTGCCCGAGACCGTCCAGGTGACCGTGCCCGTGGGGGTGGCCGCACTGAAAGGTCCCCTGATCGCGGCGGTGAAGGTGACGCTGCCACCGAGCGTCGGCGTCGTTGAGTTGGTGACCACGTTGGACACCGGGCCGGCCTTGGCGACGGTGACCGAGTCACTGCTCGAGGTGACGCTGGTGTAGTTGGTGTCACCTGCGTAGCTATCCGAGACGACGTAGGTGCCGGGGCTGGCGACGGTGATCGTGCAGGTGGCGACACCCAAACTGAGTGCCGTCGTTGACGCGGCACAGGTACTGACGCCCGCGGTGCCGGTGACCGTCCAGGTGACCGCACCCGTGGGGGCGGCGCCACCGGTGGGTCCGGTGATCGTCGCGGTGAAGGTGACGCTCGAGCCGAGCGTGGTGGGCGTTGAATTGGTGACAGCGTTGGTCGGCGTGGCCTTGGTGGAGGCGCTGAACGAGTTCGCCGCGCCCGAGGTGACGGCGCTGTAGTTGGTGTCGCCGGCGTAGGCGGCAATGGCGGTATAGGTACCGAGCTTCGAGATGGTCACGACGCAGGTGTAGGTCGCGACGTTGGAGGTGCCCGTGGGGCCGGTCGCGGAAGCACAGGTGCTGACCCCGGCGGTGCCGGCGATCGTCCAGGTGCCGGTGCCGGTCGGGGTCGTGCCACCGGTCGGGCCGGTGACGGTGGCGGTGAAGGTGACACTCGAGCCGAGCGTCGGGCTCGAGGCATTGTCGCTCACCGCGACGGTGGGCGTGGCCAGAGCGATGGACACGCCGTTGTCCGTCGTCGCGGCCACGGCGCTGTAGTTGGCGTCGGCCGCCAGCGCGAACGAGGCCGAGTAGGTGCTGGCGGCCTTCACACTGGTGATCGAACAGGTGTAGGTGGCGACGTTGGCGCCGCCGGCCGCGGGCGTGCTCGACGAGCACGACGAGGCGCCGCCGGTGATGGTCCAGGTGCCGGTGCCGCTCGGGGTCGTGCCACCGGTCGGGCCGGTGACGGTGGCGCTGAAGATCAGCGTGCCGCCGGTCTTCAGCGAACTCGAGGCATTGTCGCTCACCGCGACGGTGGGCGTGGCCAGAGCGATGGACACGAGGTCGCTGATTGAACTGTCCGAGGTGTAGTTGGTGTCCCCGGCGTAGTTATCCAAGACGAAGTAGCTGCCCGCTTTCGAGACGGTGATGGTGCAGGCGGCGGTGACGACGTTGGACGAGCCACTGAGAGTCGTCGTTGACGTGGTGCAGGCGCTGATGCCCGCGGTGCCCGAGACCGTCCAGGTGACCGATCCCGACGGGGTCGCGCCACCGGTGGGTCCCGTGATCGTGGCAGTGAAAGTGACGCTCGAGCCGAGCGTCGGACTCGAAGGGTTGTTGGTCACCACGTTGGATACCGCGGCGGCCTGCGGGACGTTCACGGTGTCGTTGCTCGAGATGACGCCGGCGTAGTTGCCGTCACCCGCAGTGGTGTCCGAGACGATGTAGCTGCCCGCTTTCGAGACGGTGATGGCGCAGGTGGCGGTGGCGACGTTGGACGAGCCACTGAGAGTCGTCGTTGACGTAGTGCAACCCGTGATCCCCGCCGTACCCGAAACCGCCCAGGTAACCGTACCGGTCGGGGTGGCCCCGCTGGGGGGTCCCGTGATCGTGGCGGTGAAGGTGACGCTCGAGCCGAGCGTGGTGGGCGTCGAGTTGGTGACGATGTTGGTCGGGGTGGCCGTACCCACCGTGACCGTGTCGTTGGTCGAGCTGGCGGTGTTGTAGTTGGTGTCACCGGCGTAGGCGTCCGAGACGACGTAGGTGCCGGCTTTCGAGACGGTGATGGTGCAGGCGGCGGTGGCGACGTTGGACGAGCCACTGAGAGTCGTCGTTGACGTGGTGCAGGCGCTGATGCCCGCGCCGCCCGAGACCGCCCAGGTGACCGATCCCGACGGGGTCGCGCCACCGGTGGGTCCGGTGAGCGTGGCGGTGAAGGTGACGCTCGCGCCGAGCGTGGTGGGCGTTGAGTTGGTGACGGTGTTGGTCGGGGTGACTTTAACCACCGTGACCGTGTCGTTGACCGATGTGACGCCGGCGTAGTTGGTGTCACCCGCAGTGGTGTCCGAGACGATGTAGGTGCCCGCTTTCGAGACGGTGATGGCGCAGGTGGCGGTGGCG
>Ga0224555_1005725_pt1 | contig 10149 bp, 7 predicted proteins | sample 714S23034metaG_FD_180687 | JGI IMG/M metagenome (GOLD analysis project Ga0224555, IMG submission 180687) | Peat soil microbial communities from Stordalen Mire, Sweden - 717 S2 30-34 | ecosystem: Environmental > Terrestrial > Soil > Wetlands > Peat | place: Sweden: Norrbotten County, Stordalen...
ATCCCTTCGACTTCGCTCAGGGCAGGCTCCTCACCCGGCTGAACTACGCCGGGTTTCGGGATGACGCCCCTCCAACAGGGACAGATTCAAAACTGACCCGCTGCCGCACATTCGCCTTTCTAGCGCCCGTTCGGTGGTCAGGATGACGCTCGCAAAGAAGTTCAAACCGAGCCACTACTATACTAAATGTGCTCTACACTGGGGCTACTTCTTAATCCCACTTATGAAACGGTTGTACGGAAACGATTGGAGCACGCCATGAAGCTTCTCAGCGTGGTTGGAGCGCGGCCGAACTTCATGAAGATCGCTCCTATTCTGGCTGAGTTGAAAAAGGTTGCCTCCCAGGCCGATGGAGAACAGAGTCTGGATGGGCATAGTCTGGTTCGGCATTGTCTGGTCCATTCCGGACAGCACTACGATGAACTTCTTTCCACCAACTTTTTCTCCGATCTCGGCCTGCCCCTGCCGGAGGTGAATCTGGCGGTGGGATCCGGCAGCCACGCCCAGCAAACTGCGGAAGTCATGAAGCGCCTTGAACCCATTTTGCTTGACTACCAGCCGCAGATGGTTCTGGTGGTGGGCGATGTGAATTCCACGCTGGCAGCGGCGGTGACGGCGGTCAAGCTGGGTATTGGTGTTGCCCATATCGAGGCGGGATTGCGCAGCTTCGATATGACGATGCCAGAGGAGATCAATCGCAAGCTGACGGATGCGGTTTCCAGCCTGCTTTTTGTGACCGAGCAGAGTGGCGTGGAGAATCTCAAGCGCGAAGGCGTGGCCGCCGAAAAAATATTTCTGGTGGGCAATGTGATGATCGATTGCTTGCTTCAGCATCGCGAATTAGCCGCGAGGTCGCCGATTCTCGATCGGCTCGGAGTGCGGCGGAATGGTTCCGGCTGCCGGCCCTACGGCGTTCTCACGCTGCACCGGCCGTCCAATGTGGACGATCCAGAAACGCTGCGCGGCATTCTGAGCGCGGTAAGCGCCGTCGCCACTGAGCTTCCCGTCTTCTTCCCAGTCCATCCTCGAACCCGGAAGAGTATTCAGACCTTTGATCTCGATCGATATTTGGCTGATTCGACCGCGATTGGACACACGGGGATCGTTCCTCTGGATCCCCTGGGATATCTTGATTTCCTTGCGCTCAACGATCAGGCGCGTCTAGTCTTGACGGACTCGGGCGGCGTGCAGGAGGAAACCACTGTGCTGGGCGTGCCCTGCCTCACGCTGCGCGAGAACACGGAACGTCCCGCCACGGTTGAGCATGGCTCGAATCAAATTGTTGGAGTGGATCCGGATCGCATCCTGGCCGCGGCTCACGGGATTTTAAGAAATCCCGCACGATCGTCGCGACGGCCTCCACTGTGGGATGGGGAAGCGGCGGGGCGGATCGTGAAAGTGATTCGGGAACATTTGCAGTAATAAGAACTTTGCCGCGCCTCTTCAAAACAAGCCAGCGGAGCGCAATCTTCTAATGCAATGATGATTGCGACGCCTGGATCGCGCAGCCTCCTGTGCCCGACGTGCCGCAAGCCTGATTGCCCAGCGTAGAAAAGTAGACTTGAGAAGCGCCCACCAGGGTGCCTGATCCGACGGTGTTATCGACGATGATGCCGCTGGTCCCTCCGGATTGAGGCGCCGCAACGGTTGCCAGCGCGCCCACGTTTGTCCAAACCAAACCGTCGGTGCCATCGCTGGTCGTGCCCCCGGCGGTTACGTTGAATGCGGGCATCGTTCCGCCAGAGCTGCGACTGCCACTGCTGGTGACCAGCTCGACATTATTGTTGTTGTCGAGGATCTTTGTGTTCTTGGCATAAGAATGGTTTGCTACCCAGGCGGGCCGGGTGAACGCGGACTGTTGCCCCTGGTCGATCCAGCGGACTGTGTTGTCCGTGGTGGTGCCACCTAATGTACCCGTCCAAAACGGAGCCGACGTCCCCGAAGTGCCAGCGGCCTTCACCACCTGAATCTGGATGTGGTCATCCAGAACCTCCTGGCCTACCGAGTAGGCGGTGGAAGGCAGCCAGGGTGTATCTACGAAGTTGAAGATACACCCGCCGGAAGCACAACTGTTCGAACTTCCGTCATCTTGCACGCTGGCAAACAGCCACTCCGTTGGGCCTCCTGAAGCGCTTGGATTCAGGATATCGGTGACGGGCGAGCAAGGCGTAGTGGCGCCGGCGGAGAGCACCGGTCCCGCAGTGGAGGCGCCGAGAACACCATCCCCGATGGCCACCTGATATAAGATGGGGGGCCCCCCGGTGTTGCCGCAGACATAGAGATTTCCGCTAGCGTTGGTAGAGTTTTCGTAGGCGCTGTCGAATGCTCCGTAATAGAGTGGGCTGGGAGCAGTTCCAAAAATCGTACTGGATCCAACTGTGGCCTCCAGCCCAGTATCATTCTCTTGAAAGTCGACGGGCAATTCATAAACCGCGGAGCAATCGGCGCCGCCATTGCAGTTCCCGCTGCCATCGCTGGCCGCGAAGACGTAAAGGACTTCCGCGGTGGGATCAACAATGGGCCCCCCCACGATGCCGCTGCCGCCCTCGGAGTTGGAGACATCCAGGGGGCCGGAAGAGGTAGCCACGAAGGCGGTATTGGGGCCGACCCGATACGCATAGCCACCGACGTCTGCCACGAATACACGTCCCGAGTTGTAATCGTAGACCGCGCTGGTCAGAGCCGTGGGAGTCGTGGGGTTCAACAACACCGGCCAACCCGCGCTTAGCACTTCCGCAGGGACGCCACCGAAGACCGGATTGAACTGGTGCAGATAGCCGGAAGCGTCGCCGACATAAGCAGTATCGTCGCTGTAATCGTAAAAGACGGATGAATTGGTGTCGGCGTCGAGCTGGGTGCCTGCTGCATTCTTCAGCAGCGCGGTGGTCATGCAGGGCGCATTGCAGGTGGGGTAATCGGAATTGCGTACACGGGTCAGGCTGAGCGGAGAGCCGATGGTCTCGCTTGTGGAAGCGAGCCATTTCAGCAGAACCAGTTCCGCATTTCCACCTGAAGTGGTTTGTACAAAAGCAATTTGTTTTCCGTCCTTGGAGACTACAGGGGAGGTTGTGATAGTCCCGTCAAAGGTGTTGTACGCCCAATAGACGGAGGGCACGATACCGCTGCAGCCGGAGTAAAGATTATCGAAAGCCACAATGCTGGCTTGTGTGGCGGAGCCCGTGAGGCCTGTGGCATAGACGACAAAATCGGGCTGGGTTGCGTTCCCGCAATTGGCGGTGGTTGCTAGGAAACCGTACTTTGCCGGATAGTTAATCGCGCCAATGGTTGCGCCGCCGCCCAAGTCTTCCGACCAATCGCCGATCTTCTGATTTCCGAGGAGGTGCGCGGCGGCGGCGTCAAGTTGCAACTCACGGTCCAACGCATTTTCATTTGCCGCGTCAGACAACCTGGCTGGCGATTGCCGTCGCAACTGCTGCCAGTAGCGGAAGTCCTTTTTCACCCGATCGGCCTGCTGCGCAGTCGCGGGCTTGGAGAAAACAATATGGCGACTACTCCAGTCGGTAATCACCGGGCCCTCCGCCTGCAAGTCTGGGGATGATTGGCGGGAATTCCCAGAGGAGTCGGCCTGACCCAATAAAGCTGGAGACAGAGTCAGTAGTGCGAGAACCGACACCCCCAACCACCCGAGGCGTTGCTGGTTGTTTTCCACTTTCATGGTTTCTCCTGATCTTGTTTCTACCAGGCGCGAGGGCGTGACCGCCAGAACCGCGGCGGTTGGTCCCGAACCCTCGGCTCGTCTGCACTAGGATGATTGTCTGGTTGCTGAAAAACGATCATACACCGGAGGTTTTTTGTGGAAAGCTGTAATTTGAGGGGGCACACTTCCAATCAACAGTGGGAGTCGATTACTGCGATTGAGGCGTAGTTCTTGCAACACGTAGCGGCTGGCGAACCGAGTTAGTGAACGGAGGGGGAGGGGGATTTTCCGCCTGCCGGTTTCTGATACTTGTAATCGATTTTCGGGGTGGGTTTAGATGATGGGGCGGATTTATACGGCGCCACCTTCGCAGTGCTGGAACTTTTCGAACCGGCCGTTGTCTGCCCGCGCTCGAGATGCGCAAGTTCGGCGTTAGTGTTCTGAGTCGTCCGATTCGGCACCACCGGAGCGCTCTTGTGTTGAGTGGCGCCAGGCATGACGGATTTCGGCGCCAGTGGCCTGGTGGCCGTCTTGACGGGATCTGGACCGGACTTAGTCGAGGATGCCAGCGGCTTGGAATTCTGCGCGGCCAGGCCAATTGCGGCTATAAGAGTTACGAGCAAACCGGCGACTCGGCACCGCGATAAGGTCTTCGACCAGAGATTCGTCATGGGAAGCTTTCCTGAAAAAATGACCGATTCTTTTAGCGGCCTTTACTATTAGAACACGTTTCGGGCCGGGAAACTCTCGCCAGAAAGTAACATGGGCTAAGTTACTACGAACGCGCATGAGCCAAAGCAGGAACATCAACGATGCCGGCTTCCAAATAGAAGCGCCGCTCGCGCTGCCCGAGGATGAAGTGCAACTCTGGCGCGTCGACCTTGATGCCATCGGAGGCGAAGAAGATCGTTGGCAGAAGTTGCTGTCTGGCGACGAGCGGACGCGCGCCGCCCGCTTTCATTTCGGGCGCGACCGGCAGCGCTTCGCAGCGGGACGGGCATGGCTGCGGATTATTTTAGCGGGCTATCTGGCGGCTGATCCGACCGCTCTGAGCTTCGCCTATTCTGCAAAAGAAAAACCTTCCCTCGCTGGAGAACTCGTGAGAAGCGGTTTGATGTTCAACGTGAGCCATTCCGGCGGAATCGCACTGATGGCTTTTGCGCGCGGGCGGGAAATCGGGATCGACGTGGAGCAGGTTCGCAGCGACTTCGATCTGGAGGCCATTGCGCGCCGATTCTTCTCTGCGCATGAGCAGAGCCAGATGTTTGCCCTGGCGCCCGAAGCCAGGATTGAAGCGTTCTTCCGCTGCTGGACGCGAAAAGAGGCGTACATCAAGGCGACCGGGGATGGACTGTCATTGCCTCTTAGCCAGTTCGATGTAGGGTTGGCGGCCGGCGAGAATAATGCGCTGCTGGCGACCCGTCCGGATGCTTCGGAAGCGGAGAGGTGGGTGCTACGCGAAGTGCCGGCGGGGGCGGGGTTCGTGGCGGCGCTGTGTGTTCGGGGACAGGGGTGGGGTTTGAGGGGCTGGGCTTAGTCGGTTGCCAATCGCGATTGGCGCTGGGTGCGTATGCGGGCAGATGAGCTGTATTGATACCTCGCGACCAAATCGTTGTCATTATTTTCGGGACGATGCTCTTGCGTGAAGTTTTGAGTGAAGATATAGAAGTGAAGAATAGAGATGACCTGCTGTGAGGCGGCACACAGCAGGATGTGATCGTGAAGGGAGTCGCGAGTGTGAAAAAGATGCAAGGTTACCAGCGGAGAAAGCCTCCCCGTGGCAAAACTTTCGTTTTGCTGGGGAGAAAGAAATCTACCTTTCATCGCGCTGGTCGGGATGGTACTCTGTAAAGTAAGTTTTTGGGTTTCTCTCCCTACACAACCTGCAATCGGTCCCAACCCCCAACCCGATACAGTTTGGGAAGCAATCCATGCAAATACAATAAACGTAGTAGACTACTCAGTCGCCAAAATCTGACACAGAAAAAACTACACATACGAAAATCAGGAGGCTTTGCACTTGACAGCTTCAGCCAGCCATCTCATCGCGCCGCACGGCGGCGAACTCATCAACCTCATCGCTCAACCCGACCGCATCGCCGAACTCAAGGCCCACTCCAAAGATTACCCCTCGTGGGATCTCACGGCGCGCCAACTCTGCGATCTCGAACTGCTGATTACCGGCGGTTTTTCTCCGCTGCGCGGGTTTATGACGCGCGCCGACTATGAAGGCGTCTGCCACAACATGCGGCTGGCCAACGGAACGTTGTGGCCGATGCCGATCACACTGGACGTGAGCGAAGAGTTCGCCAAAAAGCTGGCCGCTGGAAGCAGCAAAGTCGCGTTACGCGATCCGGAAGGCGTGATGGTGGCGGTATTGCACGTGGAAGACATTTGGCAGCCCGATCGCAAGGCCGAAGCGCAGGCGGTTTTCGGGAGCACGAGCGCGGCCCATCCGGGTGCGGATTATGCCATCAATAAAGCGAATCCCTGGTATCTGGGAGGGACGCTGGAAGGACTGCAAGTTCCTTCGCACTACGATTTTCGCAGCATCCGGTTGACGCCCGCGGAAGTGCGCGCCGAGTTTGCCCGCGTGGGCTGGCGGAAGGTGGTGGCATTTCAGACGCGGAATCCTATGCACCGGGCGCACGTGGAACTGGCGTTCCGCGCGGCCAAGCAGGTGGAAGCGAATCTGCTGATTCATCCCGTGGTCGGAATGACCAAGCCGGGCGACGTGGATTACTACACCCGCGTGCGCTGCTATCAACTTCTGCTGCCCAAGTTCCCGGCCGGGACGGCGAAGCTTTCGTTGCTGCCGCTGGCCATGCGCATGGGCGGACCGCGGGAGGCGATCTGGCACGCGCTGATCCGCAAGAATCATGGCGCGAGCCATTTCATTGTGGGCCGCGATCACGCAGGGCCGGGCAAAGATACCGACGGCAAGCCGTTCTATGGACCCTACGAGGCGCAGGAAGTCTTCCGGAAACACGAAGCCGATATCGGCGTGACCATGGTCCCGTTCAACATGATGGTCTACCTCGAGGATCAGGACAAGTACGTTCCGGATGACGAAGTGAAGAAGGGCGACCGCGTGCTGAACATTTCCGGCACGGAACTGCGCGAGCGGTTGAATGAAGGGCGCGAGATTCCGGCATGGTTTACTTATCCGGAAGTGGTGGCGGAGTTGCGGCGCAGCTTTCCGCCTCGCAACAAGCAGGGCGTGACCATTTTCTTTACGGGACTTTCGGGTTCGGGTAAATCGACGATCGCGAATGTATTGCTGACAAAGTTTTTGGAAACAGGCGGACGTCCGGTGACCCTGCTGGATGGCGATCTGGTGCGCAAGCATTTGTCGTCGGAGCTGGGATTCTCGAAGGAACATCGCGACATCAACATCCGGCGCATTGGGTACGTTGCATCGGAGATCACCAAGAACGGCGGCATTGCCATTTGCGCGCCCATCGCGCCCTACGACGCGACGCGCAAACATGTGCGGCAGATCATCGAGCCTTACGGTGGATTCATTCTGGTGCACATCGCGACCAGCGTGGAGGTTTGCGAGCAACGCGACCGCAAGGGCCTGTACGCCAAGGCGCGAGCGGGAATTCTGAAGGAATTCACCGGCATCTCCGATCCTTATGAAGTTCCGGCGGATGCCGAAGTCACCATTAACACTGGCGAACTTTCGGCAGAAGAAGCGGCGCAGGAGATCATCCTGCATTTGGAGAAGGAAGGATTTCTGGGAACGGCTGGTGAGTCGGCGTAACGAACCTGCTTGGGATCATCCCGAGTTGTAGCGCGGGCGAAAACCAAGGTCCCTCGCTGCGCTCGGGATGACAATCCGTTTTAGCTTCGTGTTCTTTTAGTTTCGTGTTCTATGGATCTGTTGCTCAAGAGCCTGGTGGGATTTTTTGTCGGGACTCTCATCGGAATGACGGGAGTCGGGGGCGGCGTGCTGCTGCTTCCGATTCTGATCTTTGGCTTGCATGTACCGGCGATGCGCGCCGTGGGTTCGGACGCGCTGTTTAATTTCATCACCAAAATCGGCGCCAGCATCGTACACCTGCGGAGAGGAACGGTGCGGCGCAGGGTGGTACTGGCGCTGATTTGCGGCAGCGCACCCGGCTCGTACGCAGGTGTAAGCCTGCTGGTCCACCTGCGAAAAGTTCATGGCGACGGGGTGAATCACTTCATCACCGTGGCCGTTGGCGCCCTCCTGATTTGCATCCCAACTTTCTTGTTCTTTCAAAAGAAGATTGAAGACCGGGTAGCGGTGAAACCGCCGACCGTGAAGTCATTCGCCTGGATGCTGCTGATCGGCCTAGTCGCCGGCTTCCTGGTAGGCATCACCTCGGTGGGCTCGGGCAGCATTGTAATGATGCTGATGTTGTTGTTTTTCAGCTTTCAGCCCAAGGTCATGGTGGGCACTGACATTGTTCATGCCTTGCTTCTCACTGGCGTAACCAGCCTCCTGCATATGTTCGCCAAGAATGTCGATTTTCACCTGGTCGGGGCATTGGTGATTGGCTCGATTCCGGGCGGATTGTTCGGCTCTTACTTGAGCACGCGGGTTCCGGTACCGTGGCTGAGGCGCATCCTGTGCGCTGTGCTGCTGGCCACGGGCGCGCGGATGCTGATGGCATGAAGAAAATCGGGAAATTTTGTAATTGAATCATTTGGTAATTTGCAAACTTCGAGGACGAGCTTTCCTGAATTACTGAATTACCCGACTGGCAAATCACAAATTCGGATGGGGAGACTATGCAATCATCCTACGCTGACATTCTTCAACGCATCCATGCTGGCCTGGAGGCTGCGCGCGCGGTCTTCGCCCGTTTCACGCCGGGCGCGATTGAGACCGAATACAAGATCGGGCACGACCCGGTGACCGAGGCAGACCGCGCTCTGGATGCCGTTTTGCGCAAAGAATTGTTGCGCGAGGGTGAGGGCTGGTTGTCGGAGGAGAGTGTGGACGATCCGGTTCGTCTGCAACATTCGCGGGTTTGGGTAGTCGATCCGCTGGACGGCACCCGCGAATTTGTAAAGGGCATTCCTGAGTTCTGCGTTTCGATCGGATTCGTTGAAGATGGGCGCCCGGTTGCGGGAGGGATTCATAATCCCGCGACGGCAGAAACTTTCCTGGGATCGATTGACTCCGGAGTTCTCTACAATGGCAAACCTTGCCAACCCAGCCAGCGCACCAATCTTGACGGCGCCCTGGTGCTGGCCAGCCGAAGCGAGGTCAAACGCGGGGAGTGGAAGGCGTTTGAGAATGCCGAGTTCAAAATTCGTCCCATGGGTTCGGTGGCGTATAAGCTGGCGTTGGTCTCGGCCGGCTTGGCCGACATTACTTTCACGCTCACCCCGAAAAACGAATGGGACGTGGTGGCGGGAGCTGCCCTGGTGCTGAGCGCCGGCGGTTTTGTGAGCACGCTGGAAAAAACCACGTTCACGGCGAATCGCCGGAATCCGCTGCTGTCTGGCCTTCTGGCCAGCGGACCATTTCTGAAAGATGCCCTGCTGGTGTTGCTCGAGCCCCATTTAAAAGTTGCGGAAGAAACACGCTAGCTCTTGGCTGGCTATTCGATTGCCCCAATGAAGCTGGATGGGCATAGAATGAATTGCGCTTTTCGGGATAACAACGAAACCCCACTTCCTCCATTCCATGACCCCGCCTCTTTCTTCTTCCACAGTCAAAGTCAATCCAGAACAGCGGCGAGCGAAAGGAGCGGGAGTCTCATCTTCCTCCGAGCCGTCCCAAACTTCGAACCTGACTTCGCCGGCGCATACTGCGGTGCAACCACATTTCTGGCGGCAGAGCCTGGGCCTTTGCCTGGCGCTGCCACTTCTCGTCGCTCCAAATAAAAATTAACAAAGTATTAATCTGCCGGTAACTTTGGCGTAATGCAGGGCGGTCTAACGTTAGGTTTCCGGGGGAAAATCCTGCCCGGCCCCTCCGAAAACCTCAGCCACCACTTTTTGGCCGATCGAAGAGAGGGCCGCAGGATCGTCCAGAAAAACGATCGTGCAGAAAAACGGCGTCCCGGAAGACGCAGCAAGGGGCTGAAGTTTATGAAACGCAGACTGGCAATCTTCCTGGCATTCCCGCTGTTGATGACGGCGTGCGGCGGGGGCAGCAATAGCAGCAGCAGCGCCGCGGACCCTCCGGGGCCGCTCTCGGGCAACTGGCAAGTGGCGCTGCAATCGACCTCGAGCAATTCCGATACTCATCCGGCATCCGGCTTTCTCCAGCAGAACGGCGATGCCGTCACCGGCAGCGTGATTCAGATGAATGATCCGTGCTCGGGCATTGGCGGTGTGACCGGAACGGTGACGGGAAACAACGTGTCGCTGGTGGTCTCGCCGACAGGGAGCGTGGTGACTCTTACGGGAGCGATCAACAGCGGCGGGGGCGCGATGGGGGGCACTTACGAAATTACTTCGGTGGGCTGCAGTTCGCCGGGAATCGTGCCCGACTCCGGCAACTGGAC
>Ga0224555_1005726_pt1 | contig 10148 bp, 4 predicted proteins | sample 714S23034metaG_FD_180687 | JGI IMG/M metagenome (GOLD analysis project Ga0224555, IMG submission 180687) | Peat soil microbial communities from Stordalen Mire, Sweden - 717 S2 30-34 | ecosystem: Environmental > Terrestrial > Soil > Wetlands > Peat | place: Sweden: Norrbotten County, Stordalen...
CTTTATACGCTGAAGCTGAAAGTATCGGGTGCGGCTGGGGATTACACGCTGACGAGGAAGATAGCGGTAAGCAAATAAAACAATGAATAACACTATGGAATTATCCGAGTTTGGAACTTTTTTAGGCACAAGAGAACTCGGCAGGAAAATAAAGGAACAGATAGAAAACAGGATTACTTTGGAATATCCTATGGTAATTAATTTTTAAAAGGTTGAAGGAATTACAAATTCTTTTGCGGATGAATGTTTTGGGAAGCTACTGCTTGATGTAGGAAATGACGTTTTTATAAAAAAGATAAAATTTTCAAACCTGGAACCGACGGAAAAATCCATATTAAATTTTGTCCTGTATAACAGAACAATAAAATAGCAATAAAATATTCTCCGTTTCAACAAGTTCGGTTAACTGCGGAATTTTTTACCTAAACCCATTGATTATGCTATCAGGGATAAATAAGGTAATATGGCAGGGGATAAACAACTCGGGAGAGCAGATTGCCAACGGGCTTTACCTGCTTATAGTCCAGGCGGATAATAAAACGGTTATAAAGAAAATTGCCATAATACGATAAAAATACAGAGCAAGTGTGTTTGGACTAATGGAAAAGGAATGTGTTTGTTTTTTTAAAACCGTTTCAACACTAACTTTGTAACCGGTTAATCAAAACGTTTCACATCGTAAAATCGATTTTTATAATAATTTGACACTTTGGTTTAAACGTATATAATAAAGGCCATTAATTATCGAAACGTTTTAACGTCAGTGTTGTCTAATTTACAAATGAAATTATATTTCAATTATTATCTGAAAAGGAAGTGTGCTTTTGATGAATAATTTAAAGAAAATGGTCATTATGACTTTTCTTACAGCTGTTATTATAATGCTGCCGTTTTTTATCGTGGCGGGAGCGCCGAAGATTGTTTCTGTAACAATGATTCCGGCCAATCCGCAGTTCGGGGATTTTGTCCAGGTTGCTGTTACAATGTGCTGCAATAAATATACAGATACATATATAGCGATAGCTTTCTCCACTTTTACAACCCCGGTTACTGCTGGAACTGGAGGACAGGTTTTTGTGGTTGATAGCACCGGAAATGATGTGAAAAATGTCAATGAAACTACCGGAGAAATGGGCGCTGTTTTTGCCCTTGGAAATGGCGCAGATACAAATACCTGTACTGATTGCGGTGCGGATGCAAACTCAAGGACAATAACTAAAATATACTCTCTGCATATTCCCAGCGCTGATTATTATTCAAGTTGTAATCCGACTTCTTTAAATCTTGTCGTCGTTGGGCAGGATTCATATTTGGGAAACAGTAATTGGACGGGATATACAGCTTGCAATTCTAATGTAACAAGCTTTCCCATAGTCGCCCCAACAAAATCGTTTCAGATAACAAAAAGATATGAAGGTGTACTGCAAAACGCCGGTGATGAGATATTATTTGCAATTGATTATTCTTATGCAAATGGAGCCGGATTTTCCATATCCGACCCGATACCTGCGGGTTTTACTGTCTTATCATACGGCCCTACAAGTATTCCAGGCGGATCGGTTACCGCTCCGGGCGCGACAGCCGTGTGGAATTTTCCGGACAGGACAGGGGTGGCGGGTGTGGGAAGCGGTACTGTTTGGGTTTTATGCCAGATGACGGGAACTCCATCTGGAAATTATACAAATACCGCAACTGGCTCAATGACAGGACTTTCAAATCAGACTTCGTCAGTGACTGTATCAACAGGCCAGGCTGCAATAAGCATTACAAAAGATGAAAGCGCTACTTCGGTTCTGTCGGGTAATAATATTACATATACGCTTTCTTACGATATAAACGGAATGCAGCTTAAAAATTTTCAGGCTTTTGACAATAATCCTACGGGAACCTACTGCCCTTCAGGATGCACAAATTCAACGCCTCCAACCGGATGGAAATTTTTATCCAACAGCGGGAATTATGGCACGTGGACAGTATCGGATCCATGCGGCACCGGAGGACATTATGTGACTGGAGCGTCGACTATGTATCCGGCTTTGCTTCTGGACGATGGCAGTTCTGCAAATAATTCCGACCAGTTTTGCACGGGAGAAATAGTTGCTGATTTTTACATTAATCCCGGAACATTTCCAGGTGCGGATGCTCAAATCATTATAAGAAATAATGGCATAGACGGAGGAAGCGGATATAGCCTTGGAATTGTGGAATCAATAGACAACGCCCCTGCTCCTGGTTATTTTATGCTTCAGGAGTGCGCTGGAACAGCCTGCTCTTATCCCGCCGGTGGAATGCCTGGAATAGGAGCCGTATCAGCAGCCAAGTGGTATCGTGTAAGAATTCTTGCATCAGGGCCTGATGGAGACCATATTCAGGCAAGAATTTGGGCAAGAGGCGATCCGGAACCAACAACCTGGGACATCGATTATACAGGTCCGGAACTGGCTGCTGGAAACTGGATATGCGACGGCACAGGTACTTACACAGACTGGCGCCCGGGAGTAAATGAACAGACTGGCTCCACAAATGACGTCAAGGATTCATATGATAATTTCACGGTTTATCTGCCGCGAACGACTGACAGCGCGTTTGTTGACGACACGGTGCCGACAAACATTTCTTATTTAGGATGCAACGGATGCGCCTCATCGGCACCGGTTTTGTGGAATATCGGCACAGTCCAACAGCAGTCCGGGTCGTTTACCTGGTGGGGGAAAGTTACCGGCTGTGGTACTGTCAGCAATCAGGGATTGATAGGAAGCGCGGGTAACCAGCCTGTGCTTTCTAACTGGGTCAGCGCCGCAATACTCTGCTGGTCGCCGACGTTTACTCCTACACCCACATTTACAATAACAAACACTGTAAATCCAAGCACGCCGACATTCACACCCACAAGGACTGCAACGCCTACATTCACTTCAACACGCACAAACACACCGACATTCACATACACCCCCACATATACCCCGACATCAACCAGCACAAACACTCCCACATTTACTCCAACTTATACCCAGACATCGACATATACGCCATCTTCCACAAGGTCAAATACGCCGACATTTACCAATACAAACACTTACACGCCTACTTTTACGCCGAGCTACACTTACACAAACTCGCCGTCGCCGAGTTTTACGCCGACTGATACTCCGACTTATACGGCTTCTTCGACAAAAACCGCCACCCCAACCTTTACCGACACAAAAACAGTGACCCAGACAGTGACCGAAACAAATACCATATCATCAAATACACCCACGGCTACACCGACATTTACCGACACGCCGACAAATACGCCTACTTTTACAGACACACCGACAAATACTTCAACTTTCACGCAGACCAATACTGTTACGGATACACCGACGCGCACTAATACTACCAGCCCGACTTTTACTCCTACCGACACTCCAACTTTTACACAGACCAGTACTTTTACGGATACGCCCACATATACAAACACGACCAGCCCCACATTTACGCCGACGGATACGCCCACTTATACACAAACCGACACATATACGATGACATATACGTCCACAAACACTCCTACATACACTCCGACTTATACTGATACGCCTGTAAATTCCGCGACTGATACTCCGACTTATACCGCGACAAATACGGCATCACCGACATCAACCGACACATATACTATGACGGACACGCCGACTTTTACATATACAAGGACTGATACACCCACATTCACCATGACCGACACTCCAACATCCACATATACTGCGACACCAACTTTCACGCCGACATACACTTTTACCAATACTCCGACAATAACACCCACACAGCCCCCGTTCCCGTATACCATTTTGATCGGTGTTTATAACAGCGCAGGGGAACTGGTGAAAACCATCGCGTCCGAGCCGGCTTCAAACCTGTTCACCACCGTGGATTTCTCGGTTGGTACGAATTCAAACCCGTCTTCAATGCTTCCCGGACAGCTTCTTGACATTTACATACCGAATTTGATGACCCCGAACAATGAGGGGGCGGTGGGCACGCTCTTTACCTGGGACGGCACCACCAACGGGCAGCAGCCTGTGGCTTCGGGAAGTTACTATATAAAACTACAGCAGGTGGATACATATAACCACGTCTCTGTTTTGATAAAGCAATTCTCGTTCCTGCAGGAACAGCAGTTTGTCGAACTGCTGGTGTATAACAGCGCCGGCGAGGTGGTCTATGACAGCAAACAATACACAAATTTGGCGCCGACGGTCGTTACCCTTAAACTTGCGGATATTATACCCGTCCAGAAGAGCGGAAATAACAACATACAGGTGATATACGGGCCGGCGCTTACGGATTATATCAGCTGGAACGGAAAAAATAATGACGGAGATGCCGTAGGGAGCGGGACCTACGAAATAAAAATACTTTCGCAGACACTGGAAGGAACTGTGGTTACCGCCTCAAAAACTGTCGTGGTGTTGAGCGAAGGCTCCAAATACCTTGATAATATAAAAGCTTATCCGAATCCATACACGGGAACCGGGGTTTTGACCTTTGCCTGGACCAGCGGTGAAACCGGTATAATTACAATTAAAATTTACAATATCTCCGGTGAAATGGTCCGGTCCCTGACAGGGAATCTGGCGGCCGGCACTCTTACATGGGACTGCAAAACAGGCTCAGGCTATAATGTCAGCCAAGGCTATTATGTCGCGGTTTTATCGGCCACAGACAGCGAAGGTTATGTAAATTACAAGACGGTGAAATTCGCCATAACAAATAAGCCTTAAAACATCAGGGTTAACGGGGTTAAGGCACCATCTTTCAGGCTGGGGGAGGTTTAATAAACCTCCCCCTTTTTTTATTCTTAAGTTTCGCCGGAAAAAGCCGATATAAATAATGGACTTTAATGCTTTTTTATCTTTTGACACCACAAAGCATATATGCTAAAATATTTAAAATTTACGCAACTTTATTACGAAAGCATTGTCTAATTTGATGTAAAAATAAATTGAAGGAGGAAGTGGAAAATATGAGAAACAGCCACTTCGCGATATTAAAAAAGGTTTTAATCACGATATCAATGTTGATGTCATTTTCATTATTATATGCGGATGGTAAGGTAGTGAGCGTAACAATGAACCCGGCAACCCCGAATTTCGGGGATCTAGTGCAGATAACGGTTACGTACTGCGCGCAGTTATATAATTCAGAATATATAGCAATTGCCATAAGTTCCCAGCCCAATAAGGTCAGCGCAGATTTGTCGGCAGATGGACAGATATTTGTGGTAAGTGTTGCCGGTGTTGACGTAGCCACCGCGCTTCCGGACGGCGGGAATCCTGGAGGACCCATCGGGTACCTTGCGAATGCGAATCCTAACGGCGGCACGACGAACTGCAACGATTGCCAGCCGCAGTCTGGAAAATTATTTACAAACGTTTACAATGTCCACATCCCGCCGGCATCGGATTTCCCGGGATGCAATATAAGCAAGCTTTATATTCATGTGGCCCTGAAAGACGCCAATATGAACGCCCCTGACTGGCTAAGCGCGCCGGCATGCAGCAGCGAACCTGCGCCGAGTTTTAACTGGACCATGGCGACTTCGGCAAAAGGGTTTACAATGAGCAAGACCACGGAGGGCGAAGTTCAGGCTCAGGGGGATCTTGTGCTGTATTCGATAAATTATACATATTGGAACGGACAGCTTACATTGACCGACACGATACCCGGTGGAGGGGATTTGCAGCTGGTTTCTTTCGGGCCGGCTGGGATGACTGGCGGAAGCGTCACGGGGCCGGCCATAGGATTGTCCTCCGGAAGTTTCACATGGACTTTGCCTGACAGAACCGGCCAGCCCGGTGTCGCATCCGGGACAGTGTGGATGTTATATAAGGAAACGGCCAACCCGCCTACGACAAACAAGGATTACGCGAACAACGCGACTGGAACAATGTCCGGTGTGGCAAACCAAAATGCACATGCAGACTGCATTGTAGGACAGGCCGCCATTTCAATAATCAAGTCGCAGAGCGAGGCAAATCCGAAAATAGGGGATATGATGACATATTACCTGACATATAATGTTAATGGAATGCAGTTAGTTGCTTACCAGTCTTTTGATGATATTGCAAACGGTGTGTATGGCAGTATGGCCGGTATAGGCGCGGCCGCCCCTACGGGCTGGCAATTTGACCCGCAGAACGGTGTGGATGGCGACTGGACGGTTTCAGATGCCTGCAACACGGGCGACAGGATAATAACGGGGCAGGTAAATACAACAGCGACATATCCGGGATTGTTATATAAAGGAATAACAGGGAGCGCCCTGTGCAGTGGTATCATATATGGAGAAGCATATATAAATCCGGGAACATACGAAGGCGCGGATGCTCTTATGTTTATCAGGAATGACGGCGTGGTTGGAGGCAAGGCGTATGCGCTTGTAATCTCGGTCGATAAAAACATAGGCGGGTACACGGGAGGCAATATAGACTTCCAGGCATGTACGCCAGGATGCATATGGCCGGTGCCAACGATAATAGGCGGCAACCCGGCTGTAACCAGCAATAAATGGTGGAGTATGAAGGTCTGGATTGACCCCGCAAATCAGTATCATTTTCAGGCAAAGGCGTGGCCCAGAGGGTCACCCGAACCCGCCGGATACCAGATAGACTGGACGGACCCCAACGGAGCGTCAACAGGAATGTCCTGCACCAATGGAACCCAGTGGATGGCGGGGTTTGGAGAGCAGGGGGGAGATACAGGAAGTCCCTTTGTACAGGATTCATATAATAATTTCGAAATATTTAACCCGCGCGTTTCGGCAAGCACGGTAGTGTGGGACACGGTGCCAAACGCCGTGGCGGGAGCTTCTGACGGATCAATCCTATATGTGGGAGAGCAGGGCCCGGCAACACATCCTTATACCGGGAATACGCAGGTTGAAAGTTGGAGCCTTGGAAGCGTCTCTAATGAGGGCGGAACTTTCACATGGTGGGGAACGGTAAATACCTGCAACCCTATAACGAACCAGGCGTTCATAAACGGCGCGGCGCCTGAAGTGGCGCAGGCTTCAAATATAGTTGTGGCAATTCCCATTTGCCCGACGCCGGTGATAGTGCTTATAAAAACGGCAAACGTTACGACCGCAAAGGTGGGAGACACAGTAACATTCACATTGTCTGCGTGCAATTACTCGACTACGACGCAGACAATATCTCCTTTTACAATATGGGACACGATACCGCCTTGCATAACATATTTAGGTTCCACCGCAGGAAGCGGGACGTTTTTACAATCCGGCAGCCTGCTGAACTGGTCATTCTCGGGAGGGCTGACGCCGGGAGGTTCGACTCCGACAGGGGCCGCATGCACGGGAAATGTGACATGGTACGGGAAGATAAACTCGGCGGCTGGATGTATGATAAATTTAAGGGATTATTTCGCGTCATTTCCCATACCAAGGAAGATAGAGGCTGACGCGGCTTGCGGCGACAGGCAGTAAACAGGAGCACAACAATGGATAAGATTATCGGGAGCAAAAAGGTGAAGAGGCAGGGCGGAGCGGGGCTGATAAAGGCTTTTATAATTGGCTTTATGTTTTTGCTGGCGGCTTCTTATTCATACGCGGCTGATGCAGTAACCATAGTATCTGCCCAGAGTGCAAAGGGAAATTGCTATATTGCCGGACAAAATTTGACAATTACAATTAATGCGAACATAGGGCAGGCCTGGGCCAGCTTATATGGCCTTGTGGTTGCATCTAAAGGGGCTCTTTCGTATTCTCCAAATACTGGTGCCGGTGATGATTGTTTATGGGGGTTGACCGGAGCAACAGGAAATCCGCCCAACAACACACCTGAATGGACTTCGCTTGCTACTTTGGCAGCAGGAACAGGGACGGGAGAATCTACCACGGGTTATCAAATGATAGTACCGGTGCCTGCTTCATATACATTAAATGGCCCGTATAATTTCTATGTTTTAATTAACACTTCATCTTCAGGACTTGCTGTCGGGCAATACAATGTTCAGGCATTTATCAGCACTTCAATTAATCTTCCCGAATGCTCCCTCGACACCCCGACTTTCACGCCGACTTTTACCCCCACCGTGCCGCATGTATGCAACACGGGTTCCGCCATGTACGGCGCCACAGCCGTTGCCTGCATTAATATATTAAACGCAACGCCCACAAATACTCCAACTTACACGGTAACTTATACAAGGACAGCTACACCAACATATACTTCCACATATACGACAACCGATACTCCGACATTTACGCCAACTTATACCATGACCTATACAAGGACAAATACTCCGACCTTCACAAATACGGTATCATCAGACACACCGACTGACACTTTTACCCCGACACCGACATATACGGCAACACCAACTTTTACAGATACTACATCACCGACAGACACGCCCACGGACACGCCGACTTATACGGCTACATATACATTTACCGCCACGCCTACTTACACGGACACATATACTGTGACAAACACACAGAGCCCGACGGATACTCCGACATATACCATGACTTATACCGAGACTTCGACAGCCACGGATACGCCGACTGTCACAAATACTCAAAGTCCCACGGATACGCCGACTTATACCGCGACTTACACTGCATCACCTACATCAACCGACACATATACTATGACGGATACGCCGACTTTTACATATACAAGGACTGATACACCCACATTCACCATGACCGACACTCCAACATTCACATATACTGCGACACCCACATTTACGCCGACATATACATACACAAATACGCCGACCATAACGCCGACACCGCCGCCTTTCCCTTATGTGCTTACTATCGGTGTTTATAACGAGGCGGGAGAGCTTGTCAAAACCATTGTATCGACGCCAACCGAGGAAATGCTCGGTGACATTGACCTTCTCATAAATAACCAGCCCGCAAACGGCGCCATGACCAGCGATAATTCACTGCAGATACTGCTTCCCGGAGTTCAGACACCATCAACGCCATTGGGCCAGCTTGACACTTCATATTTCTGGAATTCCTCTACGAATGCCAATCAGCAGGCGGCTTCCGGAGTATACTATATAAAGTTCGAGCAGACAGACGGTTATGGACATACAAATGTAGTTATAAAACAGATAAATGTGCTTAACGTCAGCCAGTACGCGGAAGTGGACATTTACAACAGCGCCGGCGAAAAGGTGACAAATATGATAATTTATAAGGACGTAAGCGCCACTCAGTTGACGCTGAAGGTTCCTAATATCATACCCATTGACAGCACGGGCAATACAGTTACCATAATTTACGGCAACGGCCTTAGTGATTATGTAAATTGGAACGGGTTGACCGACCAGGGAAACCTGGTGCAGAGCGGTACATATGAGGTCCAGGTAAACCTGGTGACGAACCAGGGTAAGACCACGGTTGCCTCAAAAACAGTCGAGATATTGACACAGTCGGGCAAATTCAGCGGCAATGTCGAGATATGGCCCAACCCTTATGTGGGCGCGAAAACCATCGCAAAACAGGTGAAGTTTGTCTGGGTCCCGGGGAGCACAATGGGGACAATGTCGGTTAACGTTTACAACATTGCCGGGGAACTCGTGAGGCAGTGGACCGCGGACATGCAGACGGGCTTTGTGACATGGGATTTGACTTCCAATGACGGCGCAGACGCGGCAGAAGGGTTGTATGTGGTGGTTTTCCAGATAAAGGACAACCTGGGCAGCACGACAATAAAAACATTAAAGATGACGATACAGAGCAAAAAATAAAAATATATTGTTTTAAAAACGGTATTTTATAAGGGCCCACAGGGCCCTTATTCCGTCTATGGCCTTTATTTTCTTCCCCTCAGAATAACCCCGGGCATAAAAATTAATGGGAACTTCATATATCCTGCAGTGCTTTTTAAGGATTTTAGCGGTTATTTCAGGTTCGATTTCAAAACCGTCTGATTTGAGGTCAAGGCCCGTCAGCACTTCCGAACGGAACATCTTATAACATGTTTCCATATCCGTAAGAAGCGTGTTATAAAGGAAATTGGCTACAATGTTGAGAATTTTATTTGCCACATAGTTCCAGAACAAAAAAGAACGGTGGGGACGGCCGGTGAACCTTGAACCAAAAACAACATCGGCCCTGCCGGAGGTTATTGGCT
>Ga0224555_1005728_pt1 | contig 10145 bp, 9 predicted proteins | sample 714S23034metaG_FD_180687 | JGI IMG/M metagenome (GOLD analysis project Ga0224555, IMG submission 180687) | Peat soil microbial communities from Stordalen Mire, Sweden - 717 S2 30-34 | ecosystem: Environmental > Terrestrial > Soil > Wetlands > Peat | place: Sweden: Norrbotten County, Stordalen...
TAGGGAGTAGGGAATAGGGAGTAGAAAAAAACCTCCCGCTGCGGGCCGCTTTCTATTCCCTACTGGCTACTCCCTATTCCCTGCTTGATGATTGCCTTTCCGCGCCCCAAGCGTCCATCGCATATCGACACGGAAGCGAGGCACGGAAAGCAGCCGGCACCGGGTGGTTTTTCCTACTCCCTACTGGCTACTCCCTACTCCCTGCTCTGGAGTATTCTTTCCTGAGGGGAAATCAACTTGTTAAATGCTCGTTTTTTAGCCGGAATGCTCATTCTTAGCCTGACCGCCGGGTGTAAAGCACAAATCGCCCCGCCTTCCGCGCCCGATCCCGCGCTGAATCGCCGCATCGAGATTTTGGTTCGCTCGGAATTCGACCTGCCCGCGGACGTTACGCTGAGCATCGGCGCTCGCAAGCCCAGCCAGTTTGCGGGCTACGAGACGCTGCCCATCAACATCACGCACAACGGCAAGGCGCAGGAGTTCGACTTTCTGATTTCGGATGACAGCACCAAGCTCCTCCACATGGATTCGCTGGACCTGACGAAGGACCCCGCGGATGCCATCCCCCTTGCGGGACGTCCCATCCGCGGTAATCCGGCCGCCAAGGTGACGGTGGTGAACTTCGACGATCTGGAATGCCCTTATTGCGCGCGCATGCAGCAGGAGCTGTTTCCAGTGACCATGGATCACTACAAGAATCTGGTGCGGTACGTCTACAAGGACGACCCGCTCACGGACATGCATCCCTGGGCCATGCACGCCGCCGTGGACGCCAACTGCCTGGCCGCGCAGAGCGGCACCGTGTACTGGCAGTACGTGGACTACCTGCACGCCCACGGGGACGAAGTGAGCGGCGACCAGCGCGACCCGAACAAGAGCTTTGCCGCGCTGGATCGTATTGCACGGCAGGAAGCCACGGTGAACAAACTGGACGAGACCGCACTCGATGCCTGCATGGCCAAGCAGGACGAGACCCAGATCAAAGTCTCAGTGAAGCTGGCCAACGCTTTAGGGATTGACGGAACACCCGCGGTCTACGTGAACGGCGAAAAGGTGAACGGCGGCGCCGTGCCCGTTGACCAGCTTTGGATGGTCATCGACCGCGCCCTGCGCTCTGTGGGCCAGGAACCACCTGCCCCGCCAACCACGCCGCCTGCGGCGGGCCAGGGCGGCGGCCAGTAGCACAAATAGGGCTACCATCCGGCCGGTGACGGGATTTATCCTTGATTGCCGGGGGTTTTACGGAGCCCCATAGGAGAGATCAGCTTGCAAGTCTCATTCGGTTTACCTGCGCGTTCTCATGTTGCCGCAGTATTGCTCTTCAGCGGCGCCCTTTTTTCCGCCGTTGCCGGATGCCATCGCTCGCCTTCAGCCGATGTGGTAGCCACGGTCAACGGCAAGGAGATTGCGCGCGCGGAACTGGAGCGGAACTACCAGATGCAACTGGGAGACAACCCACAGAAGCCGTCGGACCAGGAGGCGGACATCCTGCGCCTCAATATTCTGCAGAAGATGATCCTTTCCGAGATTGAGCAGCAGCAGGCCGCCAAGCTGAACCTGACCGCCAGCGATGAAGACGTGAACGCCAAGCTGACCGAGATCAAAGCTCCGTACACCGAGGATCAGTTCTACAACCTGCTCAAGCAGCGCAACATGTCGCTGGACGACTTGAAGCGCGAGATTCGCCGGCAGCTTACCGAAACCAAACTCATCAACAAAGAGATCGAGTCCAAAATCAATGTCACCGATGCGCAGATTGCGGCGTTCTATGCGGCGCACAAGGCCGAATTCGACCTGATTGAGCCGCGGTATCACCTGGCGCAGATCGTCGTGACCACCATGCCTACGCCGCCCAATGGCAACATGCCCGGCAAGTCGGGCGGCGAGGCCGAAGCCAAGCGGCGCATCGATGCCGCACACTCGCAGCTCGTGAGCGGCGTGGATTTCGCGACCGTGGCGGCGAGCGTCTCGGAAGATCCTAATACGGCGGCGAATGGCGGCGACATGGGCTTTGCGTCCGAGTCGCAACTGAGGGCCGATCCAGCAGTGTATGCCGCGATCGGCAATCTGAAGCCGGGACAGTTCACCGATGTGATTCCCGAGTATGACCAGGGGCACAAGGTCGCGGCTTTCGCGATCTACCGGATGCTGCAGCGCGATTCGGCAGGCCAACGCGAGCTCAACGATCCCCGCGTGCAGCAGGCCATTCATCAGGCGCTGCACGATAGCCAGAAGCAGTTGTTGCAGACCGCGTACCTGGAAACGCTCCAGGACGACGCGCGCGTGCGCGACTACCTCGCCGAGGAAATCCTGAAGAAGGGCGCGCAGTAGGGCGCGTCTCAGGCCGGGCTTCCGCAAAACGTGTTGGGGTCCATGCTCTCCCGGGTTCCAGAATCGAGACCCCAGGCCCCCGTTCATCCTGTGAGTTTTCAGAACCGGACGTCGACGCTCGTGCCGGTGTACTCGACCGTCTTATCCGGCGATGCCGTCGCATCCCCTCCCACGCCGTGACCTGCGGAAACCATCACCACATTGAAGGTGTGACCGGTAGTCATGCCGGGATAACTGCCCTGGCGCGCGCCGAGCGTGAGCGTGCGCGTCGCGTCGCTCCAATGGATCGGGATGGTCGAGTGCGCGCCGCGCTCGTAGCGGTAACCGTCGCCTTCGTCTTCGTAGAGCGTGAAGTCGGCATCGGCTCCGGGATAGACGCGCAGTTCGATGGGATCCGTGGCTTGGCCGGCGTATTCGATGACCGGACCGAGGGGCAGGATGGATCCCGCGCGGACGGCGAGAGGGATGCGGTCGAGCGGGGCTGGAACGGTGACGGTAACGCCGCCCGCGGTGCGCTCGCCGGTCCAGAAGTCGTACCAGCCGGCCCCGGAGGGGAGATACACCGAACGGGAGGTGGCGTGCTCCGTGACGACGGGGCTGACCAGAATCGCAGGCCCGAAGAGGAACTGGTCGCCGATCTCCCAGGTGGCTGGATCCTGGCGGAAGTCCATCACCAGCGGCCGCTGGATGGTGTAATCCTCGCTCGTAACCTTCCAGGCCAGCGAATAGACGTAGGGCAGGAGCCGGTAGCGTAAGCGGTCGACGGCCAGCAGAGCGGGAAAGACCTTGTCGTAGGTCCATAGCTCGTTGGCATCGCGATGGCCGTGCGTGCGGAAGACGGGGCAAAAGGCGCCGTACTCGAACCAGCGCGCGTAAAGCTCCTGATAGGCGGGCTGGCCGGACTGGCCGGCAAACAGTGGGTGGTAGCCGCCGATGTCCGTCGTCCAGTAGGGATAGCCGGAGAGCGCGAAGTTGAGGCCCGCCGGCACCTGGCGGCGCAGCGCCCACCAGCTGCTGTACACATCTCCGGACCACACCGCTGCGCCGTTGCGCTGCTGCCCCATGAAGGCACTGCGGGTAAGCAGGAAGACGCGCTTTTCCGGGTTAGCCTGTTTCCAGCGCTCCTGGACGTCGCCGGTGTGCAGCATGGGAAAGACGTTGGTGTATTCGAGGCCGGGGCCGATGTGGAGCTGCTTATTGCGCAGGATGGCGTCGCCGCTATACGGCCAAGCCTCTTCGGGTTCCGAGCTGTCGAGCCAGAAGGCGTCCCAGCCCTGGGCAAAGAGCTTGCCGACAAACTGATTCCAGAAAAAGTCCGCGGCGGCGGGGTTGGAAGGATCGTAGATCTGCGCGCCGGGGACATCGAAGCCCTTGGCGGCGATCTGTTTGTAATTTTCGGCGGTCGCATCCATCATGGCCCACGCCGAGATCATGGCGTGCACGTGCTCGTCGTGGAGGGTCTTCAACTCGGCAGGAACATCGGTGTAGCCGGAGTTGAAGATGGGGTCGCCTTTACCGCCTTCCTTCCACCAGTACCAGTCCTGCACGATCGCATCCATGGGAATGTGCCGGGAACGGTATTCGGCTGCGATGGAGAGGATTTCAGGCTGCGTCTTGTAACGGTCTTTGGATTGGAAGAGGCCGTAAGCCCACTCCGGAAACAGCGGCGCGTGCCCGGTCATGGAGCGGTATTGATGGAGGATGGCGTCCATCTGCGGGCCGTATAGGACGTAGTAGTCAATTTGCGGCGCGGCCATCGACTCCAGGTTCAGCTCGAGGGGAAAGCGGTTGTCGACGTAGCTGAAGGAGGCGGTGTTCCAGAGGATGGCGTAGCCTTTGCTCGAAACCAGCAGCGGAATGGCGATGTCGGTATTGTTCTGGCCGAGTTCGACGATGCTGCCGCGGTAGTTGAACATGCCGCTCTGGTGCTGGCCGAGCCCGTAAAGCGCTTCCGCGGCATCGGGGCTGAAGCGGTCCTCGATGTGGTAGAGGCCCGCGGCCTGTGAAGGCAGCCAGGTGCGCGGAAGATTGCCTCTTTCCCGCATCAGAGTCTCGCCATCGACATTCTTGAAAGTCAGGTTGCCATCGCGATCGGACAAAGAGACGGCGAGGCGGGATGTGGTGAGGGTAGAGACGCCGTTCGCCTGGCTGAACTGGAAAGGTGCGCCGGGGCAGGCGTCGGATTTCGCCAGCATCCAGGGTTGAGTTTCGGGGGGCTGAGACGCGGGGGCCTGCGATTCGGCAGGTAGCGCGGGCTGCGATGTAACGTGAATAAGCGAATCGCCGCAAACCGTGACTTCGAGCGTTTCGCGATCGTTGTGCGCCGTAAAACCCGCCGGGGATGGGGCGGTTTGCATGGCCGCCGGATGCGGCGCTGCTCCTGCCGGAGACTGGGCGAGCGCAGAGAAAACACAAAGCGGAAGGCAGGCAGCGATGCATGCGATGCAGGCGGCGCGTTCAGGCTTGATCAAAGTTCACCTCGAGGATGAAAAGTCGTGGGATAAAGCAAATCGGCCTCCGCGCAGTGCGGAGGCCGATTGGTGATCTTTCGAGAGCATGCGGTAATCAGTGGCCGCTGTTGTCGATGGTGATGCCGCCCGGGCCCTGACCCTTCTTTTCCTCGTTGGCCTTGCGCATGTCCATCGCCTTGTGGGTCCAGTCCTCGGCCTTGGCCAAGTCCTCCGCCACCAACTGCGGATTGCCGTAGTCCACGTCGGCCTTGTTGCGGTAGATCAGGTTCAGCATCTGCATGGCTTGGTCGTAGTTGGACTTATTGTCGACGGCCATGGTCAGGTACTTCAGGCCTTCCGCGACCAGCGGCGCATTCTCCTGCGCCAGCGGCTCCATCACCTTCTTGGGCGCCTTCACATTGCCTTTGCCGTCGTCATTCAGGCCGGCGTCCTGCAGCGCGTTCAGCTTGTTCTGGTGCGCCCTGGTCCAGTCGATCATACCGATCCAGTAGGCGGCATCGGGATCCTTGGGATCGATCGCGAGCACCTTTAATTGCCATGCCTTGGCATCGTCAACCCTCTTGATCTCGTAGTACAAACCGGCGATCTGCTTTATGCTGTTGACGTCGTCGGGCTTTTCGTTGAGAGCCTCCTGAAAGATGCCAATCGCCTGCATCGCGGTCTTTACGTTCTCCGGCGTGTCCAACTGCGGCACCACATTCTGTTCCAGTGCGGAGCCCAAATAAGTTTTCGCCATCGACAACTTGGGATCGAGTTCCGTGGCCTTCTGGAAGTGCTCGATCGCTTCATCGTAGTGACCGGCCTTATAGGCATCTACTCCCTTGTTCAACTGGTCACGCGCTTCCAGCTGGTTGCACCCGCTCATGGCAAGCACCATGCCGCTCAGAATCACCGCGAGCACCCAAAAACGTCCGGGTCCATTCATGTTCGTATCCTTCTCCTTCAGGCTTGGGCCCTGTGGGCCGCACCTGGAATTTCCGGCAACTGGCCGCAGGCGGGAGGTACTACAGCCAGGGTAGAAAAATTGTACTTCTTCCCGGTGTTCGGATCTTGTGTCTCCGAACACGGCCGCCCTACTGGCCGGCCTGAATCTTTGGCGTCATCAACCCGATATGGTCCACGTTAGCGGCCCTGCCAATATCGATCACATCCGCGATATAGGCAAAGTTCACATTGTCGTCGCCCTTGATGAACATCACGCGCTCGGCGCGATTGGCGTAAATGTCCTGCAGCTTGGACAGCAATTCGGAGTGGTTCACATCTGTCTCATTGATCTTGTACAGGGGCGAACCGCAGGAAGTGGAAGGGCAAAGCACCTGGACCACAATGGTGCGGTCATTGTTCGGCGGCTGTTGCTGCGGATTCTTCGGCGGTTGGGGCACCAGCGCTTCCAGGCCCCTCGGTGCAACCGGCACGATGACCATGAAAATGATCAACAGCACCAGCAGAATGTCGATCATGGGCGTTACATTGATCTCCGACATGCTGCTGCCCGACCCACCCATAGACATTGCCATGGCTTAATTCCTCGTTTCCTCAATATCGTTCAACCGGCCATCGCGGCGCGGAGCTACTCCCCGCCGACCTGGTTGCCTTCACGCTTATCTGTCAGCAGGTTCACTGTTTCCACGCCTGCCGTGCGCACATCGTCGATGGCGTCTTCCACGCTCTTGAACTGCGCGCGCGCATCGGCGCGGACAAAGATCGTTTTATCGGTCTTGTCGGCGAGCATATCGCGCACCAGGCTGCCCAGCTGCGAGGGATCGACCTTGTTCTGGGCGAGAAACACCCCGCCGTCGCGGGTGATAGCGACAATCACCGCGTCTTCTTTGTCGGCGTCGGGCATGAGCGTGGCATTGTTCACCCGGGCCAGGTCGATTTGCACCTTGTGCTGCAACAAGGGAGTGATGACCATGAAGATGATGAGTAGCACCAGCATCACGTCGACCATGGGGGTGACGTTGATGTTGGAATTGACCTTGCTGCCTTCGTTGCGAACTGCAACTCCCATAATCGGGACTCCGTACGTCTGAATTTTTCTGCCCGGTTGCACCCGGGCGTGGCTCGAACTCAAGCCGCCTGCGCGAGGAGAGAAACCGCCGGGCGGAAGAGCTTCAGTTCTTCCACCCGGCAAGATTCGCGCTCGAGCCGGCAGCCGCTTCGCGGTTAGCGCCTGTGGCTTTGCTTGATGAAGTAGTCGACCAATTCGCTCGAGGAATTGTCCATCTCGACGTCGAATGACTCGACACGTCCGGTAAAGTAGTTGAACCCCATGACGGCGGGCACGGCCACGAGCAGGCCGAACGCCGTGGTCACGAGAGCTTCAGAGATACCGCTTGCGACGGCGCCGATACCCGGGGTTTTCTGGGTGGCGATGGCGTCGAACGCGTGCAGAATGCCGATGACCGTTCCGAACAGGCCGACGAAGGGAGCGGTGGCGCCGATGGTGGCCAGAACCGCCAGTCCCCTCTTGAGCTTGGCGTGAACGATGGCCTCGGCGCGCTCCAGGGCGCGGCCTGCGCTGGCGATGGTCTCCTCAGTCGGCTGACCTTGGGAGGCGCGGAACTCCTGCAGACCCGCGGTCACCACCTCGGCCAGATGCGACTTCTTGTTGCGGTCGGCAATCTTGATGGCTTCTTCGAGCTTGCTGTCCTTCAGGGCGCCGGCAACCTTGGGCGCGAACTCGCGCGACTGCTTGCGGGCGGCAGAGAAGTAAAGGTAACGGTCGATCATGACGGCCAGCGACCAGACCGACTCAATGAACAGGATGACGGCCACGGTTTTGGCCAGCCATGCCATGTGGTCCCAAAGTTGCAGGGGGGCGAAGCCAACCGTCTGTCCCTCATCCTGGAAGAATGCCAGGCTGTTGACCATGTGCGAAGCGAAATGTGCGAGCTGAGCGTGAATCACTGAATCGTTCCTCCTAAGGAGATTCTTGTGGACTGAAATGAATCCGCCGCGGGCGGACGCTGTGAGGAATGCGGCTATCGGAGAACGCGCATTCGGGTCAAAAGCAATGCTCCCTGCCAAAGATCGGCAGGGAGCCGGAGATTGCGTTACCCGCCCAGGGTAAAGACTACGTTGACGGTGGTCTCGACCTCGACGGGCGCGTTGTTGAGCAGATAGGGCCGGTAGCGCCACTGTCTCACGGCGTCCTGGGCGGCCTGCTGCAACATGGCTGGCCCGCTGATGACGCGAAGGTTTTCAATCGTACCCTGTTTAGAAATGATGGCCTGCAACACCACAGTGCCGGAGACGCGCGCGGCCTTGGCGATGGGCGGATAAACGGGTATGGTCTTTTGAATCAGCATGCCCACGGCCACGCCGGCCGAGATGTTGATCTTCTTTTGAACTGCGACCTGCACCTTGGGAGCGTTGCCGTTGCCGAACATGCCTCCCATGGCGCCGTTGTCGCTGCCGCCCATGCCTTCCATGCCGGCTACGCCGAAGCTTGAAGGCGGAGCCTCTTTCTCGCTCACCATCTGGATGTTGTGCGGGATCTTGGTGGGCGCCGTGAGCTGGTTGTTCATCATCTCCGACTGCACGTGCACGACGCGCACTTCAGGCGGAGGCGGCGGCGGTGGAGGCGGTGGAGGCGGCGGTGGCAGCGTCAATATCGTTGCCATCAATTGCGAAGGGAGCGCCTCAGGATAGATCAGTGGAATCAGAATCAACAGAATGAGGACCGCTCCGTTGATGCACCCTGTTACCAGCATCCAGCGGCCACTCTTGGTCTTGATTCTTTTCGCGGATTCGAATGTGGAATCTTCAAACATAGCCAGCCTCGGAATCGGGTTTGGTTACTTCTATTTTAGACACCGCGGGAGGGGGAATTGTTCCCGAATTCAAAATTCCTAACAAAAAAGAAGCGATACAACCTTACCAGAACTGCGGGGGCAGCTGCAAAGAATGCTGCAAGATTGGTGCAATTCCCGCTCCCTGCGGTTCGCGCCATTTGGCCCATTTCCCGGTTCGGCGCTCTCCGCGAATCCTCATGTTGAGACGCCCTGAAGCCGCGTCCCGTTATCGTTGGATGCGGACAAAATGCGCCCCGCATCCCAAGAAAATCCTCATCACTTGGTCCGTCTTGCTGCCGGAAGCGCAGCGGCTTTGCCTCTGCCCGCCCGCCATTGCTGCCAAGCCACCAACATCGGGGCCGCTACGGCGATGGATGAATACGTTCCTATCAGAATGCCCACTACTAAGGCAAACGAGAAGCCGTTCAGCACCTCGCCACCGAAGATAAAAAGCGAAAGCACCGTGAGAAAAGTGAGGCCCGAGGTGAGCACGGTCCGGCTCAGGGTCTGGTTGATGCTGCGGTTCACCAGATCGGGGAGGGGCTCGCGGCGGCTCAGGCGCAGGTTCTCGCGGATACGGTCGAAGACCACGATGGTGTCGTTCATCGAATAGCCGACCAGGGTGAGAATGGCGGCGATCACGGTAAGGCTGATCTCGCGGCCGGTGAGGGCGAAGGCGCCCACGGTGATCAGCGTGTCGTGGAAGCAGGCCACCACCGCAGCCACGCCGTAAATCAACTGGAAGCGGAACCAGAGATAGACCAGCATGCCGAGCATGGACCAGAGAACGGCCCGCGTGGCTTGCGCCTCCAACTGGTGGCCGACCGTGGCGCCCACGCTATCCACCTTGTTGACGTTGAACGGGCTGTTGTAATGGGAGTGGAGAGCGTCGACGATCTGCTGGCGGCCCGTATCGAGCGTGGTCTCGTCGGTCTGCCTCGGCAGGCTGATGACAACCTCGTTCATGCTGGGTACATCAAAGTTCTGGATGCGCGCGTCCTTGATGCCAGCCGCTTCCATGGCTTGGCGAATGGCGTTGATGTCGGGGCGGTTGGCAAATTGCACCTGCACCTCGGTGCCGCCACGAAAGTCCACGCTCAATGGCACCGGCGTGCCGATATGCGACCAGTTCCAGCTCATCTTGGCGATGCCGGCCACACTAAAAATCATGGAAAAGGCCAGAAAGTACCACTTCCATCCCAGCCAGTTCACATTTACGCCGCGAAAGAATTCCACTTTTTTCTCCAAGCTACTAGCTTCTAGCTACTAGCTTCTAGCTTTTTTCTCGCGCCAGCCTGGCTCTTCGGTTGTCCACTGAAGGGCTAGAAGCTAGAGGCTAGCAGCTAGAAGCTGTCGTTCAAATCGAAACCATCTCGCCCGGCTTCAGCTTGTTCAAATGCGCCTCAAAGATCACGCGCGAGACATACACCGCGGTGAAGAGGTTGGCGGCAAGACCGAAGGTGAGCGTGGTGGCAAAACCCCTGACCGGTCCGGTTCCGAAGAGGAACAGGATGGCCGCTGAAACAATGGTGGTGACGTGGGTGTC
>Ga0224555_1005729_pt1 | contig 10145 bp, 10 predicted proteins | sample 714S23034metaG_FD_180687 | JGI IMG/M metagenome (GOLD analysis project Ga0224555, IMG submission 180687) | Peat soil microbial communities from Stordalen Mire, Sweden - 717 S2 30-34 | ecosystem: Environmental > Terrestrial > Soil > Wetlands > Peat | place: Sweden: Norrbotten County, Stordalen...
CCAAAGCCTATCAACTACTCAATAAACCCCGGCACAAATTTAGAGAGGTTTCCCACCGCTGCCGCTACCGCAAAGCAGCCTGAGAGAAGTCAAGATGAATACGTGCTTCTTATCTAAGCGCCATTCGAGTCTGACCACACCCAAACCATCAATGGCCGTGAGTTCACCCTCAAGCCCACATTCCGCACTTCGGGAGTGTAATTTTTCGGGGCCCATTGGACGAGCGGATTCATTGATGTTTTAGGGGGCGTTCATTCCAAGGCGCCTTTTTGAGCGATTGTTTCACGATCTGGCCCACCTTCTTCTGCAAGGCGCGGTAGTGGCGGATTCGTTTCTGGCATTCGGCGGCTTCCTGTTGGCTGATGGTTTTGGTGGTTCGTTTTCCGGCAATGATTCCCGTCCAGCGGTAATAGGTGCCGTGGAGTTTCGGGGGGTTCTTTTTGCAGGCGCAGTTGGGTTTGCCACAGGTGCTTTGGGCGGTGGAGACACTGCCGGGCAACAGGGGCAGGCTCACCTGGAGGGCGATCTTTTTTGCTTGCATCTCAATGTAATAATACATTAGGATAGCCGCCATGCAAGTAAATTCTTTGCGGTTGCGCGCCCAGGCCGTCGGGCCTCTGCCCATCATCCAGCACTTTCTGGACACGCTCCAACTGCGGGAAATCCTGGCCCAAAGCCGCCCGCTCCGGGCTTATGTCCCGGCACTCGAACTGCTGGTCAAGAGCCTGCTGGTGGAACCCAACGCCCTCTACCGCGTCCGCCCGTGGAGCCAGCAATACGACCCGCGCTGGATCGGCCCGGGAACCATCGGCGACGACGCCATCGGCCGGGCCTTGGACCGGCTCTTTGAAGCGGATCGGGCCAGTCTGTTGACGCATTTGGCCTTGAGCGCGCTGGAGCATTTCGACCTGGAGACCTCTCGCGTCCATAACGACTCCACCTCGGTCAAGCTCTCCGGGGCCTACGCTCACCAACTCCCCGGAGCAATTCAACTGCGCCGGGGCTTCAGCAAAGATCACCGCCCCGATCTCAAACAGTTGGTTTACAGCTTGTGGGTGACCTCCGACGGAGCCGTCCCCATTCATTACAAGGCCTACGACGGCAACCAGAGCGATGACGCCACCCATTGGGAGACCTGGCAGGCCTTGCGCCGTCTGTTGGACAAAAGCGACTTCATCTATGTCGCCGACAGCAAGCTGTGTGTGCGAGAAACCCTCCTCCAGATCGATGGGCAGCAAGGCCGCTTCGTCACCATCCTGCCGCGCACCCGCAATGAAGTCGGTGCTTTTGCCGACGACTGCCTTGCCAATCGCATCCGCTGGGCACCCCTCTGGCGCCAGCGCTGCTCCCGCCACCAAGGCCGCTGGGAGGTCTTCGAGTTGGCCCAGGGGTTCTTTCAAATGCAGGAAGGCTTTGCCCTCCATTGGTATCGCTCTTCGGAAAAACGCCGGCGCGACCACGAGGACCGGGAGGAGCAGATCGCCGCCGCGCTGGAACGCTTGGAGCGCTTGAACAACCCCAAGCGCCGCGGACGCAAAGACGCGCCCGCACTCCAAAAGGCGGCCGACCAGGTGTTGGCCAAATACCACGCCCGCGATTGGATCGAGGTGCAAATCCAACTCCAGGAAACGGTGCGCTTCCGGCAGAACCACCGCGGGCATCCGACCCCGCGCACCCTCTTCCGCCGGGCCGTCAAACAAATTCCCAAAGTCCAGGCGCAACGCAACCCGACCGGCATTGCCCGCGCCCAGGCGATGGACGGCATCTTTCCCCTGACCACCAACACCCCGCTGACGCCGCTGCAAGTGCTGCGGGCCTACAAATACCAACCGCACTTGGAAAAACGCCACAGCCTCTTCAAATCCCTGCTGGAGGTTTCCCCTCTTTTCCTCAAAAAGAACACCAGGATCGAAGCCTTCATCTTTGTCTATTTTGTCGCCCAATTGGTGGCCAGCCTCATCGAACGAACCGTGCGCCAAAACATGGCCCGCCAAGGGCGCAAGGACCTTCCCATCCTGCCGGAAGGTCGCCCCTCCAAAAATCCCTCGGCCAGTCAAATCCTGGAAACCTTTGCCCACCGCTCCCAGCACCAGCTTTACGGAGACTCCTCCCTAATTAAGACTTTCATCGAGCCTCTCCGCCCCATCGAAAAGCTCGTGCTCGAAGTGTTGCACTTGCCCCAAGATCTTTACCTCGAGCCGGCTCGCTCCACTTGACCCCTTGCAAAATGAATCACTAAAACACCAATGACCTATCCATAATTCCGCTCGCCTAACGGGCCGTGAAAAATTACACTCCCGAAGTGCGGAATGTGGGATTAAGAGGAAGGAATGGCGATCCCCATGGACGCCACCCGAAACCCCTGTTCCGCCGGCCCCATGACCAGCGCGCGCATATCCGGCCTGAGCCGGCTGAGGGTGTCGCGGCCCTCCCATCCCAGGACCAGCAGCGCGGTGGAAAGCGCGTCGGTTTCCGTGGCGGACGGCAGCGCCACCGCCGCCTGGACGGCGTTGTTGACAGGCCAGCCCGTGCGCGGATCAATGACGTGGCCGAAAGTTTTTCCATCGGCCTCGAAGGATTTTCCCCACACCGCCGAGACCGACAACGCATTGTCGCGCAGCAAGACTGTGATCTGGCTGGAGGGCTGGCGCGGAGCCGGGGTGATGGCGATTTTCCAGCCCTCGGCGTCCGGCGGCGCGCCGAGGCCATAGACCGTGCTGGTGCCGCCGTGCAGCAACGCGCTGGTCACGCCCGCTTCGCGCAAGGTATCGGCGGCGCAATCAATCGCGTAACCTTTGCCAATCGCTCCCAAGTCAATCATCACGCCCTCTTGATCGAAGCGAACGGAATAATTCTTTTCGTCCAGGAGGACATGCGCCATGCCGCAGCGGCGGTGGGCTTCTTCGATTTCGGCCGGTTCGGGCAGGCGGCCCGTCCCGTGCATGAACCCCCAGCAACGTACCAGCGGCGCGACCGTGATGTCAAACGCGCCGCCGCTCCCGGCCTGCAATTGGCGCGCGTGTTGCAGCAGCCCGAAGACCGACGGGCTGACCCGCACCGGCTCGCGCGCGGCCAGGGCGTTGACGCGGGCGATTTCGCTGGAGGGCTGGTAGAGGCTCAACCGCGCCTCCAACCGTTCGACCTCCGCCAGCGCCGCCTCCCCGGCCCCGCGCAGGCGGGTCGCATTTTCCCCGTGCAACACCAGTTCAAACCGTGTCGCCATCGCGTTCAAAGCCAGCATCACCGGTGTCATGGGATCAGGCCACAAAGCGCGGTTCGTACACGGGTCCCAGCCCGTGTTTGCGCAATAATTCAATGAAGCGCGCGATGCCGCGGCGTTCCTCCGTTCCCAAATGATAGTGGATGTGCCAGCTCAGGTAGTCCTTGCGAAAGTCGTAATCGAAATCCGTCCGGCTGGAAATAATGGTGTCCAGCGTGTCCAGGCCGAAATTCCGGGCCTCGCGCAAACGGCGGCGCAACGGTTCGTTGGGCGCGCGCCGCAAGGCCCACACCGCGTACACAAACGGCAACCCTGTCAAATCAAACCAGGCCGCGCCCAAATCCCATAATTCGTGCGGCGGGTTGGCGCGGGCGAACTCCAGGGCCGGGTCGCCAATCAAGAGCACGTTGTCCAGCGACGGCGCGGACGGGTAATCGGGCAGCGGGCGCAGCTCCGGTTTCAGGCCGTTCTCGGCCAGCAGGACCTTGAGCAGATTCAAACTGGACAGCGTGGCGGTGTCGCAATAAATCTCCCGCATCTCCGCCAGCGGCTGCCGATGGGCCAGAAAAACGCTCTTGACCTCGCCCAGCGAAGCCACCGCCATGCCGTCAAGTATATCGTAACGGTCGTGGTGCAGGACTTCCGTCAGGCTGACCAGGGCGGCGTCCAATTCATCGCGCTGCAACAGCCGCGCCAGTTCCGAGGGCGGCGCGAACAGGATTTGTTCCTCCAGCCCGCGCGTCAGCGGCACGGCGTTGAGGTAGGGGACGGAGCCGACCTTGAAGCCGGCCAGGGAGTTTTCCAGTTGTGATTCCCGCTGGAGCAGGACGGGCCGCGTTTCGCGCTCGAAGCGATGGGCCAGTTCCTCCGGCGTCTCGGCGGGCGCCAGCCGCAACTTGGGCGTTGGTTCAGGTGGTGGCATGGGGATTCAAAGTGGCAGCGGCGTCCCGCCGCTGAGAACAGAGCGGGGACGGCTCTGCCACCGGGCCGTCCCAAACTTTGACCGGCTGGTAAAAGGTGTCGCGCTGCACGGGCGTGCGTCCGGTTTCGCGGATGGCTTTGACCATGTCCACCTCGGTTTGCAGTTGCGGCGTCCTGGCGCCGGCCATGTGAAAAATGTGCTCCTCCAGGATCGTGCCGTGCAGGTCATCCGCTCCATAGTTCAACGCCACTTGCGCCAGCTTCAAGCCCAGCCCAACCCAATATGCCGTGATGTGGTCAAAGTTGTCCAAATACAGCCGGCTCACGGCGATGGTGCGCAAGGAATCGAAACCCGTCGGCGGAACTTTCACCGGAATATCGTTGTTCTCCGGTTGATAGGGCAGCGGCACAAAACCCACGAAACCGCCCGTTTCGTCCTGCAAAGCGCGGAGCTGGCGCAGATGGTCCACGCGGTCGGCCAGGGATTCGACGTGGCCGTAAAGCATGGTGCAAGTGCTGCGCCCCCCCATTTTGTGCCAGGTGCGGTGAACGTCCAGGTATTCCCCGGCGGATTCCTTGCCGCGGGCAATGCGCGAGCGGATTTCCGGGCGGAAAATTTCCGCGCCGCCGCCCGTCAAGGATTCCAGGCCGGCCTGGCGCAATTCGCGCAGCGTCTCGGCGACCGATTTGCGGGCCATCCACGCCAGATGCAAAATCTCGATGGCCGTGAAACATTTTAATTGCAGGCGCGCGTCCACCGCTTTCAGCGCCCGCAGCATGTCCGTGTAATAACGGAACGGCAGTGATGGATGCAGCCCGCCGACAATGTGCAATTCGGTCACGCCGAGGGCCGCGGCTTCGCGCGCCTTTTGCGCGATCTCCTCCACCGTGAGTTGCATGCCGTCGGCGTCGCGCTTTTTGCGGGCGAAGGCGCAGAATTGGCAGCTCAGGATGCAATAATTGGAGTAGTTGATGTAGCGGTTGACGATGTAGCTGGCGCGGTCGCCGTTTTTTCGGCGGGCCGCCACGCTGGCCAGCGCGCCCAGGGCGTTGAGGTCCTTGCTTTCAAAAAGCCGCAGCGCCTCCTCCTCGGAAAAACGCTCCCCCGCCGCCGCCTTGTCGTGGAGGCCGCGCCATTCGCCATGTTGCAAAAAGAAGTTCACCTTTGTATCCGCATCCATGGAAACACAATTTCGGTCAGAGTCACAACCAGAAACACCATGCTGATGACGGCGTTGAGGCGGAAGAAGGCCTGTTGAATCCAGTCCAGCCGCCGCCGCCGCGCCAGCCAATGTTCCAGCACCAGGCAGCCCAAAATAAAAATCATGCCCGCCAGGTAGGCAAATTGGAATCCCGCCATAAATCCGAAGATCACCAGCACCAGCCACGTGACCAAATGACAGAGGAACGACACGCCCAGCGCGACGGCCACGCCCCAGCGCACCACCAGCGAGTGCAAGCCGTGCCGCCGGTCAAATTCGTAATCCTGCACCGCGTAAATGATGTCAAAGCCCACCAGCCAAAACACCACCGCCACCGCCATCAACAACGGCAGCGCCGCGCTGTATTGGAGCACCCTGGCGCCGTGGCCCGCCGGCCAGAAATCAAGATTCCCCTTCACCGCCAGCCACGCCCCCACCGGGGCCAGCGCCAGCGCCAGTCCCAAAAAAACGTGCGTAAAATCCGTAAACCGTTTCGTCAACGAATAAAAGCAAATCACCAGCAACGCCACCGGCGACAGGCCAAAGCAAGCGGGGTTGAGGAAATACGCCGCCGCGACCAACCCGGCTCCGCTCCCCACGCACATCGTCCACGCCCCCGCCAGCGAAATTTCCCCGCGCGGCAAATGGCGCCCCGCCGTGCGCGGATTGGCGCGGTCGAACTCGCGGTCGGCGATGCGATTGAACGCCATCGCGCAGGTCCGCGCGCAGGTCATGGCGGCCAGGATGAGCAGGAAGACGCGCGCTCCCGGCCAGCCGCGATGGTCGCGCGCCGCCACCGCCATCGCAGCCAGCGCGAACGGCAGGGCGAAGACGGTGTGGGAGAACTTGACGAACCCGCCCCAGCGGCGAAAGGCGGACAAAACGCTTGAATCGCGCCCGTCCGCGAACGGCGGAGGCGCGTGGTCGAGGGATTGCCCGGGGCTGCCGGAGGAGCCTTTCATATAATGGGGGATGAGACAAAATTCTTCCAGCCGTCTGAATCTGCCGGGAAGAACCCGCTGGCGGCAGGAACAAAATAAAAAAAATCGGCCATATTTGGTTTAATTTGGTTTAATTTCTTTGAACTTTTTCAGAAGCCGCGTCACTTGATTCCGAGGATTTTTTTTGTCATAGGTCGGATTAGGCCGGAGTAGCCCGGATTGGGCCGGAGCAAGGCCGGATCGAAATTGGATTGGGTGCGGGTTGAGGCCAGGATGACGCCGCATCGACGGTCGGCCAGCCCGGATCTGCGTGACATCCACGCCCTTGTAGCGCAGATTTCCAAATCTGCCGTCTCGCACTGAACTTTTTCAATGTTCATGCGACGATATTACCAAAACCAGAAAAAAAACAAAAACCTACGGTAGGTTTTTTGATGCGATTCTTTTGGAAGCTGTCCGCGCCGTGCAAGATCCTGAGAATCAATGGCTTGCCCGGCCAAAAACCACGAAAAAGTGAAAAACTGCAAGAAAAAATGGTATTTTCTTCTCCGGCAACCCCTGTTTTTCTGCCAAATCGCCCCAAAAAAGGCTCCTTTTTGCTGTCAGTACGATTATAAGGGCGCGGACATGGGCGGCTTTGTCCTTGGTGGAGAAGAACTTGCATTACTAAAGGCCGGTCAATCCTTTCCGGTTTTGCGCCTGCGCCGGCTCGTTTGCGGCGAAACCCGCTCTATCAACAACGAACTCAAATCACCGTCTTTGAACTCTAAGACCGGCCAGTCCCCTTACTTATACTTGATCAAATTGGCCGTAATCGTCGTCTTGGTAATTGGCGAAACCCCAGCCACTCCGGGAGCCGCCCATGCCACGGAGCCAGTCCGGCGCACGTACTCGGTCGAAAGCAGGATCGCATCGGCGTGCTGCTCGTGGGCGGCATCGGCCAGGTTGTCCTCGTCGTCGGTGGTAACCGCCCCCAGCACGACATAGGGCTTGGAGGGGTACTGGCCGGGCGCAAAGACAGGCACATTATCAATCATCCGGACGTAGCCGCCGGGGCCGGTGGTCCAATTCTGCTGGGGCCCGGTCCAGGGCGAGAAGGTGTAACCGGGGCCGCACCCGCAAAGGCACAACGCCAGTGAAACAGGCAATAAAACAGGCAATAAACGCATTATCGTTTTCACACTGCCCAATACGGGAGAAGGTTTCGAATCTTGCGCCGAAACACCCAATAAATGTAATCTCATTTCCATAATGCACATTTAACGCATCCGGTCTCTTTGCGCAAGTGCCCGCGGGTGGCTCAACTTTTGACTTGCCCCGCCGACTCGCAGCGTAAATCGTCATTCGCAATTCGACATCATGTCCGTCAAACTTAACGTCGCCGTCATCGGGGTTGGAGCTTTGGGCAAGGAACACGCCCGTCTTTATGCGGACCTCGCCGCCGCCGGCCAGGCCGTCTTTGCTGGCATTTATGACGTCTCCGGCCCGCAGGGGGCCAAAATCGCCGAAAAACTCCGAGTCCGCCTTTTTGCCTCGCTGGAGGAGGCCATGGCGGGGGCCGAGGCCTTTAGCGTGGTCACGCCGACCACCACCCATTTTGAACTGGCCAGCCGCCTCATCGCCGCCGGCAAGCACGTGCTGGTGGAAAAACCCATGACCAATAACGCCGCCCAGGCGGCCGAGTTGGTGCGGCTGGCGCGGGAGAAGAACGTGATTCTGCAGGCCGGCCACGTCGAGCGTTTCAACCCGGTTTTCGCCTACCTGGAAAAAGTCGCCACCGATCCCCGTTTCATCGAAATCCACCGTCTGTCTCCCTACCCCGCCCGCAGCACCGACATTGGCGTGGTGCTGGATTTGATGATTCACGATCTGGACGTGGTCCTGAATTTTGTCCGTTCACCGGTCACCAGCATTGATGCCGTCGGCATCCCCATCCTGAGCCAATCCGAAGACATTGCCAACGCGCGGCTCAAGTTCGCCAACGGCTGCGTGGCCAATCTGACCGCCAGCCGCGTCAGCCCGGAGCGGATGCGCAAGATCCGTGTCTTCAGCCGCGGGGAAAACACCAGTTATGTGTCGCTGGACTACCGCGCCCAGGAAGGCTACATTTTCCGCGTCGCGCGCGAGGGCGAGGAAGAATCGCCGCGGTGGAAAAAGCTGCTGCGCGGCAAGGATTCCGCCATCGTCAGCGAATTTGCCGGGCGCAAAATCGTGCGCGAGCCGGTGCCGATTGAGAAAGACGAACCGCTGAAGCTGGAATTGCGAAATTTCGTCGAGTGCGTCCAGTCCCACCAAACTCCCAAAGTCAGCGGGGCGTCGGCCCAGCGCGCCCTGGACCTGGCCTTCGAGATCACGCGCCAGATTCAGGCCGGGCAGGCGGCCCTCTAGCTCCGTATGGGCGGCTTGTTGCTCATCCTGCCGCTGGCGGCCTTCGACCTCTGGCTCTCCTGCACGACCGGCCGCCGGCAACTGGCCCGATGGCGGGAGCAAAAGAACTGGCGCCTCCCCGCCGCCGCCGCCGCCGCCGGCCTGCTGCTGGCGGTCTGGCTGTCGTTCCTGGTCGAATATGGCGGCGGCAGCCAGCTCCGGGTGCGGGGCTTCCCCATTCCCGTGGCCTTCCTTCACCTTGACGGAAAAACATGGATGCGCGTGCCGCCTCAGCCGCCCCTGTCTTTCTTGAACGCCGCCGCCGATTTTCTGACCGGCCTGGCCGCTCCGCTGATCCCTTGCAAAATCGCGGAATTCCTCAAGGTGGTGAAGACGGAATTGAAATGAACCCCAAGACCATCATGGTAGTGGCCGGCGACCCCAGCGGCGACGCCCTGGCCGCCGGCCTGGTGCGCGCCCTGGCCGCCGCGCTGCCGGGGGCGCGGTTCCTTGGGGCCGGGGGGGCCAACATGGCGGCGGCGGGCGTCGCCAATTCCTTCGACTTGACGGCCGACGCGGTGATTGGCTTGAGCGACGTGTGGCAACGGCTTCCGCGCTTTCTCCGCCGCAAACGGCAACTGGCGCGACTGGCCGCCGAAGAAAAGCCGGCGTTGATCATTCTCGTTGACTTCGAGTTCTTCAACCGCTTTCTGGCCCGCGCCATCCGCCGCCGGGCCGCGCCCGGCTGGCAACCCAGGATTGTCAAATACGTTTCGCCGCAGGTCTGGGCCTCCCGGCCCGGCCGCGCCGCCAAAATGGCGCGCGATTTTGACCTGCTCCTGTGCCTGTTTCCCTTTGAAAAGGACTGGTACGCGCGGCACGTCCCGGAGTTGCGCGTCGAGTTCACCGGCCATCCGTTGTTCGACCGCTGCCCCGCGCCCGTCCGAAAACCGGGCCAGGTTCCGACCGTGCTGTTGCTTCCAGGCAGCCGCCGGGCCGAACTCAAGCGGCATCTCCCCGTCATCCTGGGAGCCGCCCGTCTGATGGCCGCCCAACAACCGGTCCGATTCAAACTCGTGGCCGCCAGCGAAGAAATGGCCGCTCTGGCGCGCGGGTTCCTGTCCGCCGCCGGGCCGGAGCTGGAAATTCAGATTGGGCGCCTGGAGGAGGCCTTGTCCGAAGCCACTCTGGCCATCGCTTCCACCGGCACGGTGACATTGGAGTGCGCCTATTTCGGGGTTCCCACCGTGGCCCTTTACAAAACGTCGCCGTGGACGTATTGGATCGCCCGTCAATTGGTCACGGTGGATTATCTTTCGATGCCGAACATTCTGGCCAACGAACCCCTTTTCCCCGAATTCATCCAGCACGAGGCCACGGCGGCCAACCTTGCCGGCGCGGCCCTGCGGTTGCTGGCCAGCCCGGAGCGCCGCGCGGAAATCCAGTCCAAGCTGGCGCGCCTCATCCCGGCCTTGGGCGGTCCCGGCGCCGCCC
>Ga0224555_1005731_pt1 | contig 10142 bp, 8 predicted proteins | sample 714S23034metaG_FD_180687 | JGI IMG/M metagenome (GOLD analysis project Ga0224555, IMG submission 180687) | Peat soil microbial communities from Stordalen Mire, Sweden - 717 S2 30-34 | ecosystem: Environmental > Terrestrial > Soil > Wetlands > Peat | place: Sweden: Norrbotten County, Stordalen...
GATTGCGCCAGAGCGTTGTAGGTGCGACCCCGGATGGGGTCGTATATTTATAGCACCATATATGCTATAGAGATTCGACCCCATCCGGGGTCGTACCTGGCCATCCTTCAAATTATCCGCTACCTAATGCATTGAAAATCAGAACTCCAAAATCAAGTTATATAGAAGAGGGCCGCTCTGGGGTGAGGATTCAAAAAAAGCGAATTGTGAAAGAGGTCTGTTATTCCAAATCCGGCACCACTTCATCCATCACCGGTGCAGCGCTATCAGCCGGAACCACCATTTGCAGAGCGGGGCCGCTTAGTTTTACCAGGGGAATAAAATTGACCGTATCAGCAGGATTCAGGAAGCCGCGTAAAACAAGCCGGCCTTCAATTATTTTAAAGAAATCGGCCATGTAAGGTTTAATCTCTCCCTGTTTATCAAACTGGTAGCGGAAGTATTTGGGGTTGGGGACAATGGCAGCTAAAAAGATACATTCCTGTAAACTCAGCTCCGAAGGCTTTTTGTTGAAATAAAACCGGGCAGCTTCCGCGGCGCCATACACATTGGGGCCCCACTCAATTACATTCAGGTACACTTCCATCATTCTTTCCTTAGGTACCAGCCCCAGGTTTTCTACCAGGTACACTATCAGGGCTTCTTCAGCTTTGCGCGAAACCGTTTTGTTTCGGCTTAAAAAAACATTTTTCACCAGTTGCATACTGATGGTGCTACCACCACGCGCAAACCGGTGCTGCTTGTAGTTCTGCGCAATAGACTCGCGGAAGGATTCAGCAACAAACCCCCGGTGCTGCATAAACGAGGGGTCTTCCGATTGCAGAATGGCCTGCCATAAGCGTGGGTTAATATGATTAAAAGGAGTAAACTCAGGGTTTTCCGGGCCCACTGTTATATGCCTGATGAATTGATCGCCACTAAAGGCATCGTAAACAAAAGGCTCATTAATCCGTGCATAGTTTTCTTCACCCATGTGAATGATGTGAAAATTCTTCCGTTTAAGCTGCGATTCAAAAATCAGTGAATCGGGTTGGCTGGTATTTATTTTAAACTGCAGGTCGTACGTCAGGGTACCACTACACGAAATGCCCTTCAGGGTATTAAACATACCTCCCGGCAGTGCATTGAAAAAAGTATCAGACACTGTTTCGGGCATACTTATGTTAAGCGCAAAAACAGTATCCTGCCTGGTTTGATAACTGGTAAAAACCTTAAAGGACGCATGGTTTAAAGTGGCAGTGGAGGATGAGTCAAGCTCAAATCCGTTCTCATTTATTTTAATGATACCGGTAAACTGCGCCTGCGGAAAAACCACATCTTCCTTTGCCAGGCGCCAGTGATTGATTTGAAAATTCTGTGCAGCAATTGCCGGCGAAATCTGCAACTCATCACCGTTATCGCTCCATTTTATATCTGCCGTAATTGATTTGAAACGGCATTTAAAACCATGGGCCGCATCCAGAAAAGGAAGATAGCACAGGGCCTTTCCCGGATGTTCGAAAGACAGCTTTATTCCGTTTTGCCCGGTTACGTCAGCGCCAAGGGTTATCGTATCATTCAACTGCTGATTAACTATCAGCCCCGATAATTTTTTTCCATCATAATCTATCCATGGGATATTTATCTGTTCGGCAAAAACGGTATCGCGATAATTGATTTGTAACGCTGTTATTTGAAACGAAGTATTTAGGGCTCGTTGAAATTTGTCTTTTAAACCTGCCGCCCGCAGATAATAGTTTGTTTTGCCGGTTCCGGTGCCTTTTGTTACCGTGCTATCGCCTTTTAAAAACATCAGGTTGCTATGTTCGGGCAGATTGTAAGCAGTAACCGTGGCGCTGTCAATCTTAATTTCGTTAATGGCCAGCTTGCCCAGCAGCAGGCGCAAAAAGGCGGCCTTAATTTCAACTTCTTTTACAACAAGTAAGGTGTCAGCCCCTTCTGATTGAACTGTAATACCCGATAAATGAATCCGGTTCCATGAGGTAAATTTTATTTCTGCTGCATCCAGGTTCAGGTGATAGGTAGCTTTAAAATGCACCTGCTCATGCTTAAATACCCATTGTAAAAGGCTGTTGCGGCTTGCAAATGCAATTACAAATAATACGACAATTAAAAGAATCACCAGCCTGAAGGCCCTCATTGGTTTCATGGGGCGAAAGTAGCGCGATTATAGGGTTTGTGGAAGAGTTTAAATGAGGCACTCCACCCCTCGCCTTCTAAAGTGCGTAAATCCTCACAGGTTTAAGCTTTCATAAAATTGCGCAAGATTTATGATCGTAACATTGGGCGACTTTAACTTTTCCGCTGTTTTAAAATGCTTGTCGTTTGTAACCAATACAGACCGTGTCTGATAGGCTAGATCAATCAGGTAATTGTCTTTGTAATCAGGCAAGAGAGCATATCGCTTTTGTGCGGAGTATAGGGTACTCATTTCTTCAATCGTCTCTACATATATTGAAGTATGGAGCGGCAGTAATTGTGCTATTTTTTTTATGCTTGGTATGAATAGCTGCAAACTCTGAAATGTTTTCTTCACTTGTGAAAATTAATATCTCCTCTTCCTCGATCATTTTAAGGAGTTTAAGCTGCTTGTCCCGATAGAATATCGAAACCCATGAATTAACATCAAGAACAAACCTTTTCACCAAGCCGAGTTTTTCTTTTTTCTAAACTGGTGAACCATATCGGAAATTTCGTTATCAGTAACTTTTATTATTACCTTTTTTTGCGCCTCAGATATCTTAGCACCGGTAATCTTAGCTTGTTCCAGTTTGGCCTGCCTCAATATCTTTGCCTGCGCCTTTTTGGGTAACGACTCAACCAAGCTTACAATTTCGTGTAAAGTAGAATTTGAACTGAATAGCAAACTCATAGAATAATTTTTCCTGTGAAGATAGTGATTTTTTTACCGGGTAGAGGGACTCTATCCTGTAACCGGCACCGCCTTTTTCTTCTTCCTTTTGATAAAAGGGTACTCACTTTTATCCAGCGGGAAAGAGAGTCCCCCTACTATATAATATTCTCCATAGGTAAAGTGGTGCACCACGCCCGATCCATTGGTGCCCTCAAAAGGCGCCCAGGGCAGGTATACATAGCCTCCTTTTATCTCGGCGGCAAAGAAAAAGCATTTCCAAAGATCAATTCGCGGGCCGGTGTATGCGTTACAGGTAACACCCGATAAATGAAAATAGTTATTGTAATAAACAGCCATAAAATGTACCTGCGTTCTGGTAACCATAAAAACCCCGCCGGCACCAAAATTCCAGCCTATATGTATAATGTCGTTGTTGGTATGGAATATAGGTAGCAGCCAGGCCACATCGGCCGTAACAGAGTTTAAGCCATTGGTGTGCTGAAGCTGCACAAAATCGGGGGTCATTACCATCGTTTTGTTGTTATAAACGCCGGCGTACTTTTGCGAGACCGAAGAGTCGATATACCCCGACATCTGAACCGTTTGGTTTTGGGTCATCACATATTTCATGTGGTCTAATCCCACCGAAACGTGAATGTTATCCTTGATGAAGAAACCTGCCCGGTAATTGTACTGGGGAATAGATAGCGTTGTTGGGCCAAAATATAATGCTGCCGAGAATGGGGCCTGCTTATCATGCGCGGCAACGTCATAAATGGTAAAGTTGAATCCTTTGCCGTAGATATTAATATCAGAAGTAGAATACCGGTCGCGGTTATAGCCCCAATACACGTAAATCCGTTTTTGATAAAACTTATCGTGTACGTCGAAAAATTTGTATTTCTTTTCTTTTGGAGATTGGTCATCAGTGGCTTTAGATGACAGGCTACCTAAAATCAGCAGAAAAATCAGTGCATATTTCATAAATGAAAAATACACGTATTTATCACTTCACATGATTTTAAATGATATTTTTTTCGTTAATTTTTTTACTGACCGGGGTTGCCTACTCCAAATCCCAAATCTTAATCTCGTACTTTTTATGCTCTTTATTAGTCAGTTTAGCGTCCCGCAGCCAGGGGTTAAGGGTTTTTATATGCTTGTATTTAAGCCCGAACTGCGCAGCAAAGTCAGCTATACTGGCTATGCTGGTATCTACTTGTACTACTTTGTATTTGTATGGTGCGTATAAATCATTGGTGCCCAGTTTGAAACCGGCATTTTTCGGATTGCTGAAAATAATTTTCATGGCCAGCATCCTGAAAACATAACGCGATGTTTCAGGATTAAAATACATATCGTAATAGTTGTTCATCTTCTGCTCTTTCGCCCTTAGCATCATACCAGCCAAGCCCATATTGTACGAGGCTGCCGCCATGGTCCAGTTGCCCAGCTTATCCTTAGCGTCTTTAAGGTAGGTACAGGCAGCCTGGGTAGATTTTTCAACGTTAAAGCGCTCGTCTACTTCATCATTCATTTCAATATCGTATGCCTTGGCGGTTCCTTTAACAAACTGCCAAAAGCCCACCGCTCCGGCAGGTGATGCCTCCAACCTGAAATTGCTTTCAACCAACGCCATGTATTTAAAGTCTGAGGGCACTCCGTTTTCGGTCAGCACTTTCTCAATTTCGGGAAAATACCGGTTGGCCATTTTCATGCCTAATATGGTGTTACTGTGCCAGTAGCTGTTTATTACCAGTTCGCGCTCAAGCCGTTCTTTTACTTCAGGGTCTTCCAGCGGCACCCTTTCGCCGGCAAAATACAATTCGCCTTCTACACTAATCGGGTGTGCGCCATGCAAAGTATCGGCCACACTAAGCCACTTAATGCCGGGACATTCGTTTTTTGCCTCTGTAAAAATGTTGCTGGTATTGTTAGCCGATTTGATGGCGATAATAGCGGCAGAGGCCGCACCAATAACAAGACATAATGCCAATACAGGCATCCAGTATTTTTTGCTGATGTTCAATACACAAAATTTAATCAACTGATTTTTTAAAAACAGGAACCGTTGAGCAAGGCTCGCCATACATGATACTACGGGCAATATTAGTTAATTGCTGTGTTATCTGCACAAACGCTGCTTCGGGCACCTTGCGGTCGCCGCAGCCTTTAATTACCACCCGCTGGCCTTTAAATTGCTCTCCATCTAATTTAGCCAGGTTGTGTAGCAAAAATATCTCAGCAGCCTCTTCAGCTTTACTGCTTGTTACATCCAGTGCATAAGGCGAAAGCTCCGCGCTTAAAGCCATGTAGGCCCACATGGGTATTATTGCATTGGTGCTGCAGTATATGGCTACGTATTTATTTTTGTACTGGCTCCAGTCGGTATTTTTTACCGCTTCACGAAAATCCGCCTCACGCAATATCAGGCCTTTAAACAAAAATTCCTTTAAGTCAATAAAAGCCAGATCCTCCTGCTTCGGAAAATACTCTTCCAGGTCTAAAGTTATCAGGGCTTTTTGGGCAACCTTATTTACTAGGGGTTTGGTGGTATCGGTCATAAATTATTTTGCCTTACAGTTTGTAAAGGTAAACAAGAATTGCAGAGGTTATGTTCAGCCTCACCTTGTCCTCTTCAAAAGGCTTACCTGTGCACACCTATTTTTAAAAAAAATATATCGTTGATTCGGTAGTATTATATATGTTGCAAAAGCCTCGCCCCTTCCGTCTCCATAAAGGGGAAACCAAGACAAAAGACAACCTTAAATCAACGATTTTGTTCTTACAAACCAAGCACAATTTAAAGGTTATGGTGCTTGGTATTTTGCATTTCGGCTTTGGTTTCCCCTTTAGGGGACGGAAGGGGCTGAGGGGCTTGCCGTTTGCCTCACCCATCCGTCCTTCGGACACCTTCCCTCTCCATTTTCAGAGCAAAATAGAGAGGGAAGGCCGATACTTTGAAGGCGGTTGAGCAAGGATTAAGAGGGAAGTAAAATCAAAAAGTAATATCTTCGCCCACCTTATGCAACAGAAAAACCCGGATACAAATGGTTATCCCGAATTTGACCAGTTATCGCTGCCGGAGATAGAGAAGAATATTCTCAAATTCTGGGAGGAGAGCAAGACGTTTGAAAAAAGCATCTCATCGCGCCCTGATGATAAGCGTTTTGTATTTTATGAAGGGCCGCCATCGGCCAACGGCAAGCCGGGTATTCACCACGTAATGAGCCGCACCATTAAAGACCTTTTTTGCCGGTTTAAAACCCTGCAGGGTTACCGGGTTGAAAGAAAAGCCGGATGGGATACGCATGGCTTACCGGTGGAGCTGAATGTGGAGAAGCAACTGGGCATTACCAAAGCAGATATAGGCACCAAAATTTCAGTAGCAGAATATAACAGGCTTTGTCGCGAAGATGTGATGCGCTTTACTGATGTATGGCGCGACCTGACTACCAAAATGGGCTATTGGGTTGACCTGGATAACCCGTATATAACCTACGAGAACGACTACATTGAAAGTTTGTGGGCGATTTTGAAGAAGCTGTACGATAAAGGGCTGTTATACGAAGGTTACACCATACAACCATACTCGCCTGCGGCAGGTACCGGGTTAAGCTCGCACGAGTTGAACCAGCCGGGATGCTATAAAGAAGTGCGCGATGTTTCGGCCGTAGCTATGTTTAAACTGGTGTATGATGAAAAGAGCAAATTTCTTTTTGATAATGAGGCGGAAGATGTACGGTTTTTAGCATGGACTACCACCCCGTGGACTTTGCCCTCAAATACTGCTTTGGCCGTTGGCGGTAACATCAGGTATGTAAAAGCGAAGACAGTAAACTATTACACCAAAAAGGAAGTAAGCGTAATACTGGCTGCCGATCTGCTGGAGAAAACTTTTGAGTGGAATAACCTGGAATTGAAAAGCAGCGAAGACCTGGGACATGGCTCTGGCTTAGCTGGTTTAAGATATGAGCAGTTGTTGCCTTATGTTCAACCACAAGCAGTTGGTGCATTTCGAGTAGTCGTAGGTGATTTCGTAACAACGACCGATGGAACAGGTATTGTTCATATCGCTCCTACCTTCGGATCTGATGACTTTCGCTTAGCCAATAAAGAGAATATTCCTTCAATCGTTGTTTCGAAACTTCCTTCATTTGAGATATTGGTTGAAAAATCAATTCTTGAAGAAACGGATTTCAATCTTTTGCATGGTGCGTTATTTTCCGCTGGTACCCAATCCCATGTGGTTAGTACCGAAGAGAAAGAAGTTAAAAGGGGGATTGGTGAATCTACTTGGGATGATTTAAAAGATATAACTTGGGAAAAATTAGATGAGAAGAGATGGAATGATTTAAGGCAGGGACTGAAGCTTATTGTCAAACAGCAAAAGGAGTTTCAAGAAACATTCTTTAGCGAGTACGAAAAATTAAGAGAACGGAGCACCATGCCTTTGGTGGACGAGTATGGCAAATTTGTCAAACAGGTCGCTGATCCTATATTTCCATTGGCAGGTCGTTATGTAAAGGAGGCCTATTATACGGAAGAAGAAAAAGAGCAAGAGTTTCATCTGCAAAAGGAGATACTTCGTGTTAACAATATTATCCCTGATTTGAAGAATTACATTAGCGTTGACGACCTAATTGTACTAAAACTGAAACGCGAAAACAAGCTATTCAAAACTGAGAAATACGAACATAGCTATCCTCACTGTTGGCGTACTGATAAGCCGGTAATATACTATCCTTTGGATAGCTGGTTTATCCGTACAACTGCCGTAAAAAAGAGGTTAATAGAATTAAATAAAACTATAAACTGGAAGCCTAAAAGTACTGGCGAGGGGCGTTTTGGGCAGTGGCTGGAAAATTTGGTGGATTGGAATTTGTCTCGCAGCCGTTACTGGGGAACTCCGTTACCTATTTGGAGAGATTGGTTGAGTGCAAGAATATATGTCGTGGGACAAAAAGAGGAATTGAAAGGGGGCGTAACTGACTCCAAACATTCTCTTGTAAGAGATAAGAATCAAGCACTTACAAGTATCGCATCTCCGGCATCAAGTACAATAGTAAAGGGCTATTTATTGACAGATCGGTTTAAACAATATCACAAAAATTTAAATAGCAATTTAAATATTTTAAATTCTTTGTCCGAAAAAATAACTGCTTCCTTTTTGTCAAAAGGCGCATCAATATCACAGCAGAACCTTTTAGTAATTATTGATTACATAAAGGAATCTCATGAGGGAGCACTAAGAAGATTACCTGATTCTATCCTGTATGAATTGCTTGACGAAATTGACGATATAAAACTTTCAACATTAGACTTACATAAGCCTAATGTTGATGAAATTTTCTTTATTGGTAATGAATTAATAGGAGACCAAAGGATTGTTCTTTCCCGTAAAGCCGACTTAATAGATGTTTGGTTTGATAGCGGTGCCATGCCATACGCTCAATGGCATTATCCATTTGAAAACCTTGAAGAGTTCGAAAGAAATTTCCCTGCAGATTTCATAGCTGAGGGTGTTGACCAAACACGCGGCTGGTTCTTTACGCTGCACGTTTTGGGCACTTTATTATTTGATTCTGTAGCTTACAAAAACGTAGTATCAAACGGCTTGTTGCTTGATAAAAACGGCAATAAGATGAGCAAACGTTTAGGCAATATTGTTGACCCATTTGAAGCGATTAATACATATTCGGCCGATGCTACTCGTTGGTACATGATGCGTAATAGCGACCCTTGGGATAACATGAAATTTGATGTTTCCAGCCTACAAGAAATATCTCGTTCACATTTCGGTACACTCTATAACACGTACTCGTTTTTCGCGCTCTATGCTAATATAGACGGCTGGAGAAGTAATGATAAATTTTTGACACCATATAACAAAAGGCCTGAATTAGATCGTTGGATTATTTCAAAACTCCAGTCACTTCTAAAAGAAGTCACAGCTTTTTATGAAGATTACGAGCCCACTAAAGCGGCACGGGCTATAGAAGCTTTTGTGGATGAGAATTTATCGAATTGGTACGTGCGATTATCTCGGCGAAGATTCTGGAAAGGTGACATGAGTGAAGATAAGGTCTCTGCGTACGAAACTTTACATGAATGCTTGCTTGTAGTTGCACAATTAATGAGCCCTATTTCCCCCTTTTTTAGCGAATGGCTTTATAAAAGTTTATTAGATAATGCTGCCCTTACATTGATTACGGACTTGGGAATTGGAGACTATAAAAATTCCGTGCATTTATCCTCACTCTTCAAGGTTAATATAAATGAAATAGATAAGGATTTGGAAGAAAGAATGGAGTTGGCGCAAAAGGCCTGTTCGCTGGTGCTATCGTTGCGGAAGAAGGAAAAGATAAAGGTTCGTCAGCCTCTGCAAAAAATAATGATGCCGGTTTTAAACGACAGGATAGAGGAACAATGGCGAAAGGTTGAAAATTATATATTGAATGAGGTTAACGTCAAGCATATCTTTTATATACAGGACACAACAGGTTTTGTGACGAAAAAATTAAAACCCAACTTTCGGGAGCTTGGCAAAAAGGCTGGTGAAAAGATGAAAGTTTTGAAGGACATTATTTCTTCATTTAGTCAGGATGATATTTATCAATTAGAACGAGATAAGATTTTTGCAATCAATTTGGGTGGGAAAATTTTTAATCTCGAAATTGGCGATGTGGAGATTATAAGTGAGGATATGGCAGGATGGCTTGTTGCCAGCGAAGGAGCTATTACTGTTGGACTGGATATAAATATAACCGACGAGCTGCGCAACGAAGGAACGGCACGCGAGTTTGTAAATAAAGTACAAAACATAAGAAAAGACAAGGACTTTCAGGTGCTGGACCGCATACGGGTGTCGGTTGTTAAAAACAAAACCTTTGAACTGGCGTTATCACAATTTAAGGATTATATCAGCAACGAAATTCTGGCAAAAGAGATACTTTTGGTTGATTCGCTGAGTGATTTTGAAGAGGTGGAGTTGAACGAGGAAGTTTTGAAGGTGAAGGTGGAGTTGAATTAAGTGTTTCCCCTCTGGAGAGGGGTGCGCGAAGCGCGGGGTGTGTGGCTGTTTGGCATATTTTCCGAACAGCCACACACCCCTGGCCTACGGCCATCCCCTCTCAAGAGGGGAAACAGCCTTACCGCTCAATAGTCGTGTTTTGAGCCGGGCTTTAAAAACAGTGAAATTGTTTACCAGACAAGCGGCAAATTGTAACGGTAATTGAAGTGCTTGTTTAAAAAAACTTAATATCAAAAGTGCCGTATAGCACAAGAG
>Ga0224555_1005732_pt1 | contig 10139 bp, 11 predicted proteins | sample 714S23034metaG_FD_180687 | JGI IMG/M metagenome (GOLD analysis project Ga0224555, IMG submission 180687) | Peat soil microbial communities from Stordalen Mire, Sweden - 717 S2 30-34 | ecosystem: Environmental > Terrestrial > Soil > Wetlands > Peat | place: Sweden: Norrbotten County, Stordalen...
TTACCGATCCAGCAATTTCTCTGACCAAAGCTACGGAGATCCTACGCGAGCAGGATCGCATCATCTCCCAAGACCCGGCGGTCGAGAACGTCGTGGGCAAGATCGGACGAGCCGACACTGCGACAGATCCGGCCCCGATCAACATGACGGAAACGATCATCACGCTCAAGCCACGTGATCAATGGCCAGCAGGAATTAGCAAAGAAGACATCCTGCAGCGTCTGGACACAAAGCTGCGCATGCCCGGTGTCACGAACATCTGGACGCAGCCCATTCGCAATCGTATTGATATGTTGTCGACCGGAATACGAACGCAGGTTGGCATTAAGATCTTCGGCTCCGACCTGACCACAATCGAACGTCTTTCCGGAGAGATTGAACAGGTGGTGCGCCGTGTGCCGGGAGCAGTGGACCTTTACGCGGAGCGCATCACCGGCGCGCCTTACTTGGAGATTGAGACCGATCGCGCCGCCGCCGCCCGCTACGGGATCAACGTTGGTGATGTTCAGGATGTGATCGAAACTGCGGTCGGCGGAAAGAACCTCACGACCGCGATTGATGGACGGCAACGTTTGCCCATCAGCGTGCGCTATGCCCCCGACTTTCGCGATTCTCCCGAAGCTCTTCGCAATGTGTTGGTCACGGCATCAAATGGCGCACAAATTCCACTGACGCAAGTCGCTTTAGTCCGAGTCGTTATGGGGCCTGCCATGATCAGCAGTGAGAACGGTCTGCTTCGTGGCTCCGTTCTGCTGAACGTTCGCGGCAGAGATGTCGGCTCGTTTGTGGAGCAGGCCCAACGCACGGTAGCCCGCGAGGTCAAGCTCCCACCGGGCTTCTACGTGGAATGGAGCGGGCAATACGAGAACCAACTGAGTGCGCGCCACCGTTTGATGTTAGTCATTCCAGCCGTACTCCTGATCATGTCTGTACTGCTCTATAAGATTTACGATTCGCTCAAAGAAGCCCTGCACGTCATGTTGGCCGTGCCCTTCGCGCTCACCGGAGGAATTTTCTTGCTGAAGATTCTCGGCTACAACTTCTCGGTCGCTGTATGGGTTGGCTTCATCGCGCTCTTTGGCACTGCCGTGCAGACTGGGGTGGTGTTGGTCATTTATTTGGAAGAAGCAGTTGCTCGAAAGAAAGCTGCGGTTGGTGAACTCACAATACAAGGGCTGCACGAAGCAGTAATGGAAGGCGCGCTATTGCGCTTGCGTCCCAAGGTGATGACCGTGTCGACGGTGGTCGCAGGCCTGCTACCGTTGATGTGGTCAGGCCGCACTGGCGCGGAGTTTATGAAGCCTCTCGCAACGCCTGTACTCGGCGGCATGGTGTCTTCGCTCCTTCACGTTTTGATCGTCACTCCTGTGATCTTCACCTGGCTTCGCGAATGGGAGATCCGGCACAAGCGTGCCTAGCTCTGTCGGGTTCCTTTCGTAGGCGTTGCTATCTTGCCACCATTCTGATTCACGTCGATGTATAGCGGCAAGTCGAACGCAAGCACTTCAGCGTTGGGAACAATGCAGACCGTGGCAGTATTTTCTCTTTCAGCCCAGCGCGGTGGCGATTCCGCACCGAATCTCTGAAGCACTGGAAATCGTAGTTGGAAAGGGGCAGCCTGCAGATACCGCCCCCCGGTTTAGAACGACCGTGAGAACTGGCCTTCCAGGAATTCACCCAGTTTGGCAGTAGCTTTGAATTGCGGAATGGGTTCCAATTCCTTGAATGCAGAGGTGAACGCATTCGAAAGACTCCAGATCGTTCGCGACCGGAACTCCTCGTACTTGGGCTCGAAATATAGGTCATGCACCGTCCGCGCAAGATGTTTTGGAGCCTCGAGTCTGCCCTCGACAAACGCCTCGTAGATCACCACCTTCGCGGTGACATCCGTCAGTTCGCTTCTCTGCCAGGCTTCGACCTGCTTTCGCATCGGCTCAAAGTTTCGCTGCATGCGGTCAACGCCAACTGAGATGCAGTCGATGAGCGAGAACGACTTCGAGTGTTTCGCGAGCACGGGCGTGAAATCTCCCGCGAACGCCATGTTTGAGCAGACAAACACGCGATAGCCACAGGTCATCGCCAAACGCATGCTTTTGTCATGGGAATTCCGCAAGCCGATTGAAAAGCGGCATCCTTCCATCTCGGTTGCGAGATCGAGCACGCCGAAGGCTTTCATGCCGTCCGGTGAGACCGCATACTCGTCGTGGACTACGCCAATGTGGCGAAATCCGAGCGTCTCTATGAGAGCTTGAACGATCTCATGATGCGGCACCGGGCGGTGGGTTTCTGTTGCCGGTGGTGTGGGCACCAGCGCCAGTTCTTCGCGGCCAATCGTTCGGCCGCCGTAGCCAATTAACGTACTGGTTTCTGACATATCTTGTTTTCTCCTTTTGCTGATTTGAAATGCGAGCTTCAAAAACTGGCGGGAAGGTTGAGGGGTCGAGGAAGGCCGGCGGGATCTGTGTACTTTCGTCAATACTCGTCCGGCAACAGCAGAGTGGTTGCCGACCGGTCTGCTTCAGTGATAATCCAAAGCTTTTCGCCAACTGCTGTCGTGTAGCTGCTCAGCAGTCGAAAACCGTGTGCCACGCTGTATTCGTTCTCTGCGACATCCGCTCGGTCGAGTTCGCCCCAATCCCCTCCCGCATGGCGCGTCAGGAAAAGCGCTGCGGACTCGTTCGCGCGTTCCATTGCTGCGAGCGCACCTGGAGTCGCTACAATTCGCCCCAGCGGAAACATTGCAATCATGGGAGTGTCTCCTTTCTTAGGCCCAGTTGGCCCGACGCGCGCTTCGGATTTCTCCGAAAGCCGATTCAAAGGTTGTTGTTGGAGGGGAGGGGCAGGACAAGACCGTAGCGCAGAACTATTGTGAGGAAACAACTGAGATCAGGAGATAGATTCCCCCGCGTGCTTCTACATCGGGTGGCTGGACAAACTAATTACCGGACGCCATCATTGGAGTCCAAATAAAGACCCCTGTTCTGGAACTGGTGGTCTCGCGCGCCGCCTTCTACCGGACAGCAATTCTGGTCGCCGCCCAAAGACGAGGATGGACCCCGTATCGAAGGAGCCTTCGACTAGGCCGGCTGGATCATCCTGATCAAACGACGGCATTGATAAAGGTTTCGGGTTGGAAAACGCGTCGTCATTTCTACGAGAGGTTGCCGGAAACACTTTCTGGTGTTCCGCATTGAGGGACTTCCAAACGGCATCAGCACTCTCCCCGATTCCGTTCCTCTCAACCAGTTCCCGCGCCATCGCCGAGAGCATGTCATCGTCTTCATCGATGTTCTGTAGGCCTTCGCCGGCAAACTTTCCCTCCATGGTCAGGGCTACCAAAAGTTTCTTTCCCATCAGGCGCAGACAGGCCGTCTGCATGGTGCCTTCGTAGCAAAGGAATTTCACGCGCACAGGCCGTCTCTGCCCGATGCGCCAAGACCTACGGCTGGCTTGCCGCAAAGTGTGCAGCGAATATCCTGATTCATAGAAGAGGATGGTGGGAAAATCCAGGAGGTCCAAGCCGGTTTCGACCAGCTTGGGATGCGAGATTACGACCTGCACTCCTTCCTTGATTTGTCGCGCATACCAGGCTTCGCGTTTCGATGTGTCCACGCTCGCCCGTAGAACTGCCGTGCGGATGCCTTCGTTGCCGAGGATCCGTTGCAGGCGGGCCGTGACGTCATGCTTCTGTGTGTAGGCGGCAAACACTTGGCAGCGGCGGCCTTCAGCAAGCTCCTTCTTAATCTCCTCGATCAGGGTTCGCTCTTTCGAATAGAGTTGTTCTTCTGGAAGATCCTGTGTCTCTGCGATGACGAATCGAACGTTGTGCTTAACTTCGGGATCGAACTCTGTGCCATACAGCGTTCCTAAGCCGTAGGGGTGGTCTGGATAGAGCAGCAAAGTATTCAACATCGTGCTCAACACCGACCGGTTGCCCCTATGCTCTTTCAATGCCTTGCGAATGGCATCCTCGAGTTCCCGGTATGCCGCCGTCATGAGCGGGTCCATGGGCACGCTCAGGTAGCTCTCCTCGTAGGGCGAAAGCTCTCCCGAGATGTCCTCCAGAAAGACGAAGGCGCATAGCTGCATCAGAAATTCGCCGAAGAGCAAAGGAGAGGCTCCTGGTTTTCGGCGAACCGTGCTGGTGTTTTTGGCTTTGGAGCACCTGTTGTCGGCAGGCTCCACTTTCGTGATCGTTTCGAGAACTCCGTAATCCTGCGTGAAGGAACTTCGCCCCGTCGTGCCCCATTCGTAGCCGTGTTCCTTCATCCTTGCCGCTTCGAGCCGGAACAGCGTGTTGAACAGGTCGTCCGCATATCCTCCGAGAAGGGTTCCGGTTAGCCCCACAATCCGATCGGTACAAGACGACAAGGTCCCAAGGGCGTTGCCTTGGGCGGTGTCGCCGGCCAACTGGTGAATCTCATCGCAGATTGTGTAATCGAACCATCCTGGCATGTAGCGTCCGATGAACTCAACCGGCGCCATGCGGCGGATCTTGTCGGAATCCGCCTGCCAGAGCGGGCTATGCAATGAGCGACAGGACTTCTCTCCTCTGGTCTCAATGGTCTCAGAGATCTTGGTCTTTTCAAACTCCGCAGCTGTCAATCGGCAGTCATCGACAAATACCGGCTTACCTGTGTCGGAATTGACGACGCAGCCTAGGTATTGACCCGAGCGCGGTACTCGGTAGGCATGGCGCCAGAAGTAGCCGAGCTTTGCCCTTTCGCGTCCGACGATAAATAAAGAAGGTCGCCCGCAAAGCAGCACCCAGCGCCTCCGCGAACTCGACGATTCTTTTCGTAGTCGCAGTTCGCTCAGTGTTGTGCGGAAACCTTCCCGCGCAATCCGACCGTGCTTGAATCGCACTTCGTTTACTCCGTGGAACTTGTGTTCGTCGCCACCATTCCGCAAATCGTCGATCAGGAACACCCGTACTCCCGGCAGAGTAAGGAAGGCTTCCCGAGCCCACTTCTCGACCAGGTGCGGAGGAACCATTGCCAAAGCAGTGAATGGCTTTCCTTCGCTGTGGACGTGGATTGCCCCAAGTGAGATCAAAGTCTTGCCTGTGCCGCATTCGGCAACCACCATGCCGGTCCGCGCTTCCTGCCAGCGCTTGGCAAGACCCATGATGGCGATGTTCTGTGCCGGAAATGGTTTTCGCAGTAATCCCTCAATCCTGGGGGAAACTGGGTCATCGAACTGGTGGAGTGCTGGGTATTCCTCAAGGATGCGCGCCCCTAAAAGGCTTGCGTTGGCGCGCATGTAGTCATAGATTGTGAAAAATTCGGGCATGACGTCCTCGGAGACAATCTCAAGTAGGAGGGTTCTGCTGATCCGGGGAATTAGGGGTCTCGCGGTAGGTGGCTACACTCGAAAAACGCGGCGGAGACTCCTAAATTCGATTTGCGGTGCGCAGTTGCGGGGCGTTTTGCGTCAATTGCGCAATGACGCAAGCGAACTTCGGCGGTACTCTCTCGGCGCTACACCCAGGACTCGCTTGAAAGCCTTGCTGAAAGAAGCGTCGGAGTCGTAGCCGACCGACCTTGCCACGTCGACCAACTTCTTGTCGCCTCTCTCGAGCAGTGCCGTGGCCTTCTGCATTCTCCAACTGGTCAGGTATTCGAGCGGTGTTTCCCCCACCAGGCCTTTGAAGCGCACGGCAAAAGCGGAACGAGACATACCGCAGGCCGCAGCCATGGATTCGACCGTCTAGGGCTTCTCAATTTTCTCGTGCATCGATTTGAGAGCTGTCCCGATTTGCGGGTCAAAAATCGCTCGCAGCCATCCGCTCTTACAAGTCCCCGACCGCGACGCCATGTGGGCGCGAAGGCATTGAATGAATAAAACGTCGGCCAACCGATTTGCCACGAGTTCCGAACCGGGCGCGGGCTCCGCCATTTCCGACGCGAGCATATTCACCGTCGTGTGCAGTGCCAGGGTCTGCGCCTCATCGGCCTTCACAAGGATGAACGAAGGGAGCAACCGCGCCAGCGGCTTCAGGCTTGTCGGAGCGAATCTGAACCATCCCGAAATGATGGTGGTCGGCGCCCCTCCGCCGCCGTAGTCGATCACCTGACTGCCGTTCTTTGGGGCAGCCTCACAGAAGCTGCGCGGACGGGTACGCGGATGATCGCGTAGCGTGTATGACGTCCCCGGCGCGAGGAGAAGACAATCACCCCCGGCGAGCGGCAGAGCGTCGGGCATACCTTCTACGCTGAGCCAGCAATTACCGCGGGAAAGCATCCCAAAGTGGGCGAACTGAAAGGGTGAACTGGCGGATGTCGTAGGGTGTGCGATGCCCTCCAAGGCATTTGCATCTCTCCTCAGTCCCAGGGCGCGGTCGCCTCGAGCCTGGCGTGAACCACTCCGGCAATGCGGAGGGTCTGAAAGAGATCGGTAATTGGGTCCAATGTACGCCTCCTGTCTGGACTCCCGAACAAATTTTCTGGACTGAAGGACAGTTCAAGTCCAGAAGTGTGGACATCTACTCTAGAGTTAGATGAATTTCTTGGGGGTGGAGGCTCAGATGAAACTGCTTCAGATTGATTCCAGTGCACGGACTAACTCGGTGAGCCGGCGGCTGACCAGCCGATTTGCCGACGAATGGAAAGAGAACCATCCGGAGGGTGAAGTACTGCGGCGCGACCTTTCCGCAACCACCCTTCCGCCGATTACCGATGACTGGGCGGCAACCCATCTCGAAGAGTCGAAACTGACGCCGGCGCAGCGCTCTTATCTTTCCACCTCGGACGGACTAATCGAGGAACTGCACGCGGCGGATACGGTCGTCATTGGCGCCCCGATGTACAACTTCTCGATCCCCTCGTCGCTCAAGGCATGGATCGATCAGGTTGTGCGCATGGGGAAGACTTTTGCCTACGGGCCAAATGGTCCCCAGGGTCTACTCAAAAACAAGAAAGTCGTCGTCGTCACCGCCCGCGGAGGCGCGTATGAAAAGGGCTCGCCGACGGAGGCTTTCGACTTTCAGGAGCCTTACTTGCGGCACATTCTCGGTTTCGTTGGAATCACGGACGTCACGTTCATCCATGCAGAGAACCAGGCGGGGGCGGAGGCCGATACGTCGTTCGCAGTCGCGGCAAAAAAGATCGGCAGAATCGTGGCCGCTCAAAAATAGCAATTCGCGGCTCGTTGAGGGGAGGAGTTCGATGAATACAGCCTTATGGGTCGCACAGGGACTTCTGTCGTTGGCATTCATCGCCGCCGACACGATGAAGGTCTTCGCGTACCAAAAGTACAAGGCGATGTCGGAAAAGAATGCTCCTGGCGGCATCACGCGTGGGCTCGCAGGCTTCATCGGCATGGCTGAACTTGCCGGCGCACTCGGGGGCTCCCGATGGCAACCAACATAGCGCCCTGGCTCAGCGCGCCGGCCGCCATCGGGCCGGGATGCAGGCACGCGTGGGCTTAGGACGCGCGCTAAGCAACGGGCGAAAACACATCTTTCAAACCCGGACTCGGCCAGCGGGTCGAACCTGTTTCCCTAGGAAGTCGGATCGCGTCGCTTTCGATGCCCCAGCTGAGCCAATCGAGGAACTCTTTCTTGGTGCCTTTAACAATCACCGGATCACATCCGATACCAAGAGCATGAGTCAACCCATGATGTGTATTCAATTCGTCTGCAAACCAGTCCGCCCAGTCTGGGATTCCCGGAATCCCGTAGATGTCGGAGATGGAAGCCCAAACAAATCGCTTGTCCGAGCCCGCCAACAGGGTCCTTCCTGAGCTCGAAGAAATATTTCCTGATGCGAACTCTTCCGACAGTCCAATGAGATGACGCAGCGGCTTCTTCCGGCCGGCAACCTGTATCGACCCTTTGAAACACTGCGCATTCCGCTCTAGACACACCCGGATCGGCTGCACGTCCGGCCCTTCCACCATGAACCGGTCTCCCAGGGAAATTGCCGCGCTGACTGCGGAGATCTGCGTATCCCCTCCGATCACAGAAATAAGATGCGCTTTTGCTTGCCGCGGAGGATCCGGCAAGACCTCTCCGATGAAACGGTCCAGACGAAGTCTGATGCTGGTCGTGGTTTTTTCTGTTCTCTTCACATAGGTGAGCCAGCCGAATCGAAGGTGAGCGTTTTTCATTCAGGCTCCTTCTTTTCGTGGGTGAGAATCTGGGTCTTGCCATCGGTGAAGACCAGGGTAAGTTCGTGTGAGAACCGCTCCCGGTCATGCAGGATCTTCGTGCCATCTTCCTCTTCTTCTTCCCAATGGTCCGTAAACTTCAGCGAACGCCAATGAGCAATGTGGCGATCTTCGCCTTCGCCAAAGACTCCATTGAGCATTCCCGCGGTGCAGAGCAGGCCGACGTGTCCGCCATGCAGTGGCGTGAGGGGCCGGCCACGGACATCTCGCTGTTTTGGTAGAAGAAGACGACTTGCCTGCCGGTAGGCCGCGGACTCGAGGAGCAGATCTTCCACCTCGTCCAAAGGAAGCCCGGTATGGGTCAAGACGATTGGTTCCGAACTCGGCACCTCGTACTTGGCGTCCGGAGCGTCGCCCAAACACGGAAGATCAGGCCGCATCGTCAGGTTTTCGAGGTATCGCGTACCCTCTAGCTGTGTCGGAGACTCGGGCATGTCGTTTGCGGCGAGAGGCCAATACCACAATCTGCTTGAATTGCAGACACGCCGGTTCGGTGAGCCGGAACACCCGCAAGTCTGTGAATTGTTCGCTCAGCAGTCTCGCGCATTTCGCCAGCCGATTCTGCGGGATTACACAAAGGAGCACACCAGTCGGCTTCAGCCACCGATAGGTGTGCTCCAGAAACACGAACTCCAGTCGTTGGTTATTACTTGCGCCCGCTTCCCAATCGTAGGGAGGATTCAAGTACAGCAACGACAGTGACTCTGCCGGGCAGAACACCTCCATCGCGTCTGCCTGCAGCGCCTCGACGTCCAGGGCCCGCGCCTGTTCCGCCCGATACGCATCGATCTCAATTCCATAGCGACGAGCTGGCGCCTCGTGGAGCAAGTGAGCGAACGCTGCGCCATCGCCAACGCAGGGATCGAGCGCAGAAAATCGCTCCGGGAAGGTTAGCAAGCTCTTTAGACGCTTGGCTTCAACTACGGGGAGAGGGAAAAAACCTAGTTTCAGTTGACCATGAAGACGCACGGACAACCTCCTCAACAGGTGCAGAGCCGCTGCGCTATTCGCACCTTTGCAAATACGATCTGGCAGGTGAAGGAAGGAACGAGGTGGGCACCTATACGCTGGCGCTGGTCGACACAGAGGACTGCTAAGAAGGGAGGGTCGCTGTTTATTTGCCCTGGTGCACTGCGGAATCGTGGCGCACGTCTTGCGCTGACAGGCTCACGACTTTGCCGTTGCGCAAGATGTGGAGCGGCAATCCTAGACGAGCATGTTCGTCGATTACTTCTTCGACAGCCTCTTTAAACGCTATCTCCGCACGTCTCTCTAACGGCAATCGGAGAACACTCTTGGAAGCTCTTTTCATTCGTCACCGTAGCGGGCTATTAGCGCCCGATATTGCGCACCACTTATTATACGGAGCTTGCCGCTTCTCTCAAAGGCAATTACCGAGGGCGTCGCTCCTGAATTATCAAATAGATACCACGAATCCGCTAAGCGACGATACGCCCTGAAGAAATTGCCAATCGAGCGACTGAACCGGCGGCGGATTACCGGTTCGGGCACATCGTGACCGCCCTTTAATACTCGATCTTTGACTCTGGACAAGGCCACGTCGACGGTGCCTACGCACAGAAAGAAAAAATGCACTTTGTACCCCTGCTTCTTGAGCTGCCGAATCAACCTCAAGTAGCCACGCCCTGACAGCGTTGTCTCAAAAGCGAAGGTATCTCGCCGCCGCGCAAAAAACTTGATTTCGCCGAGCACGAGCCTGCCAGCGCGCACGGCTGCGGCTTCAGGAGAAAAGGGAGAGATCCCCTCCGCAATCAGGTCAGCATTGATGAAGTTCTGGCAATCCGCGTATTTCGGAAGAAACTTGCGGGCAAACGTGGTCTTGCCCACGCCGTTCGGTCCCGCAATGATGGTAAGCGTCAGACCAACCACGTTCTAGGCAGCGCGCGAGTTCTGTGTTGAACTGCTGTGCATGACAGATGAACAAGGTGTGGTAGGGAAGAGGCGGCGCA
>Ga0224555_1005733_pt1 | contig 10134 bp, 6 predicted proteins | sample 714S23034metaG_FD_180687 | JGI IMG/M metagenome (GOLD analysis project Ga0224555, IMG submission 180687) | Peat soil microbial communities from Stordalen Mire, Sweden - 717 S2 30-34 | ecosystem: Environmental > Terrestrial > Soil > Wetlands > Peat | place: Sweden: Norrbotten County, Stordalen...
CGGTCCGCCTCGCAGGTGGCGGCCAATCTGGGCGTGGCCGCGCTGGCCTCAAGTGAGGTGGTGCAGTCCTGGCTGATTGATACGAACTGGTTCGGGCGCGCCACTCTCGCGCCGATGCCTCTGTTTGCCGTGGGGCTGGCCGCGCTGGCTGAGGCCGCGGCGGATACGGTTTCCTCTGAAGTGGGCAAGGTGATCGGCGGGCAGCCGCGCATGATCACCACACTGCGCCAAGTCGAGCCCGGTACGGACGGGGCCATCAGCCTGCCCGGCACGCTGGCCGGGGTGGTTGCTGCAGGCATTGTGGCCATCGCCGGAACCCTGGCGCTGCGCGGCGACCTTGCCATGTTCTGGATCAGTTGCGCGGGCGGCGTCTTCGGCCTGTTCTTCGACAGCCTGCTGGGAGCCACCCTGGAACGGCGAGGCTGGCTGAATAATGATGCGGTGAATTTCCTGTCCACGGCCAGCGCGGCGGGGTTCGCGCTGGGACTTTTGGCAGTGATGTCACATTCCTAAACGGGATAGGTTTGAGGATTCTCACTCGACTTACTCTAAACTCGAGAGGATCGACTCAGCCTCTTTCTCTCGCGTTGGAGGGCCGTCATAGATAAACCGATATGGGAGCTTTGCCGTATAGCAGGTTAAGCGACTCAGCACATCGTCACCAAATATGGTTAAGTCATCCCTTATGCAATACACAGTAAATGGTTTTGGAGTGAGGGTCACAAGGGAATGCGACCACCCTTTAGCCGAATTGTGACTTAATGTGGAGATAACGGACTGTGTTAGTTTCAGTTCCTCCAGTTGCGTGTTCTCGACTTCTCCTGGAATTGCCGGACTTACATCTATCTCAGGCTTTTCATCTAATTTGTTGGAGGGACAAGCACGCGCCAACCACTCATCGTGATCCCGCATATCAGATGTTTCATGAGCGTGGGCGCGCTCTTTCCACCATAGAATTGAAAGCTTGACCTTGTGCCCACCAACTTCCGCATAGTTTCCATGCACGCAATGCCAGGCGACGGCCTATGCATACATGCGATACTTCGCGAATAAAAGGCCACTCATTAGTGCAATGGCGATCATGCACACAATGAGAACTTTCCGTCTCCTTACTTGTCTTACAAGTCTGTTTAGCACTGCTTCTTTCCTCAAACAAATTGATCAATATCTTCTGCGTTGCTCTTAATGCAGATGCATCCGCCACGCCGTATAGCTGAGGATTTCGTGGGCGATGCGCTCGGCTTCCTGCGAACCACCCTCGACGGCCACGCTGGGCCGGGGCGAAGTAAACACATCGAGGCCGTTCTTGGCGCAGATTTCATGAATCCTGAAAAGATGCGTTCCGTCGCTGACGATGACCAGCCTCCGCAATCCGTTGGCGCGGGCGATGACGGCGATGCGGCGCGCCGATTCCTCAGTATTGCGGCTTTCGGTTTCAGCGATGATGGCGGATTCCGGGACGCCCATGCCCATCAGGTACTCGCGGCCCACGGCGCCCTCGTTGTACTGGTCGCCGCCGCTGCCCCCCAGGGTGATGATGAGCGGGGCGATGCCGCGGTGGTAGAGCGCGAGAGCGTGGTCCAGGCGGGCGCGATAGACCGGGGAGGGCCGGCCGTCGTACTCGGCCGCGCCAAAGACGCCGATGGCGTCAGCAGGAGCGGCCTGGGCAGCCTGATCCTGGCCGGCATAGCTCTCAATCTGCACATAGACCCAGCGGCACCAGCCCACAACGCCGACGGCCAATGCGAGCAGCAACAGAAGTACCGCCCGGAAAGCAAAGTTGCGGCGTTTTGGTCTGGAACGGCGTTTCATACGGAACCTTCGGTTCAGGGAATAGGGAACAGGGAATAGTTTATCCGCGGTCAACGATCTGTGTACCTATAAATCAAAAGTCAGTGCCTGTTCCCTGTTCCCTACTCCCTATTCCCTGTTTTCTCATCTCTGCAACACCATCACGATTTCGTGGGTCGGAATGGCGCCCTCGCGCAGAATCTCCCAGCGGCCGGGGCCGAGCGAGAGATCGACGATGGTGGTGGGCTGCGCGCGGCCGGTGGGGCCGCCGTCGATGATGAGCGGAATGCGTTCGCCGATCTGGTCGCGGACGCAGGCTGCGTTGGTGCACTCCGCCGCTCCCTGCAGATTGGCAGAGGTGGCCGTGATGGGCAGCCCGAAGCGCTCCACAACGGCGCGCGGAATGGCAGCGTCAGGCACGCGCAACGCCACGTTGCCGGTATTCGCGGTAGACCGCAGGGGCAGCTTGGTTCCGGCGCGCACAATGATGGTCAGCGGGCCCGGCCAGAATCGTTCCGCCAGCTTGTCAAGCATCGGGTCAGTGTCGCGCGCCAGTTCGTAGGCCTGGGAGACTGAAGCGATCAGCAGCGAGAGCGGCTTGTGTTTCTGGCGGGTTTTGATCTGGTAAATCTGCTCGACGGCGGAGAGATTGACCGGGTCAACCGCCAGCCCATAAAAGGTATCGGTGGGCAGTGCGATGACGTTGCCCTTGCGCAGGCAGGAGACAATGTAGTCGATCCGGTCCGGTTGAGGTTCATCGGGATGGACGCGCAAGATCTCCGCGGACAAGAAGGCCTACCTCGGTTCCTATTTTTGAGACCCCATAAAGACGGAAACTAACACAGCCTGCCGTGGTGGGCAAGTTGGTCGCGGGGTACGCCTGCTCACACCCACGCAAACAGACTAAAATCGCGCTAGCGATAAGACGGTTCGCCCGGCATGCCTGTCCGCATTGTACAGAGTAAGCAGAATGCCCGCCTGAAAGATTTGCGGCGGTCGCTGGCCCACCCCGGCCGCGAGGGGCTTGGCTTGGCCGGAATCGAAGGTCCCAACCTGCTGGAGGAGGCGCTACGCGCCGGGCTGCGCGTCGCCTGCGTCTTTGCCGCCCAGGGCGCAGAAAACCTGCTCGATGGGCTGCCGCTGCCGCCGGAAACCGAGATTCTGCTGCTGCCGAGAGAGCTGCTTGCCCAGGCGCTGACCACCGAGACGCCGCAGCCCATCGCCGCGCTGGTGGAGCCGCCGGAGTGGACCTGGGCGCACATGCTGGACGGCCACGAGAAAACCACGCCGCTGATCGTGGTGCTGGCCGGAGTGCAGGATCCCGGCAATCTGGGTACGATTCTCCGCTCCGCCGAGGCCTTCGGCGCGCATGGCGTGCTCAGCCTGCCCGGAACGGTGAGCGCCTGGAATCCCAAGGCCGTGCGCGCCTCCGCCGGCAGCGTCTTCAGGGTTCCGCTACTCACCGTGAGCGCCGAAGACGGCTTTGCGCGGCTGAAACAGTCCGGCGTGAAGATTTTGACCACAGCCGTCCACGGGGCTGAACCGGCACACCAAATCGACCTGGCTGGACCGGTTGCCTTGCTGATCGGCAACGAAGGCAACGGCGTGCCTGAAGAGCTCGCCCGTCAGGCGGGCGGCGCGGTGACGATTCCCTGCCCCGGTCCGGTAGAGAGCTTGAACGCGTCAGTAGCCGCGGGGGTGCTGCTTTACGAGGCGTCGCGGCAGCGGGCGGGTCGAACATTCGCTTCCCACCCTAGCCGCAAGAACAAGAACGCGGCGAGGGTGGGGCACCCGGGTTCAGTGGACGGGGGTTTGCGATGAGCCTCTTCGACGGCGAACCGGAAGGCCCCAAAGGCCTGCCGCGGACCGCGCCACTGGCCGAGCGGATGAGGCCGCGCAGCCTGGAAGAGTTCAGCGGCCAGGAGCACCTGGTCGGCCCCGGCAAGCCGCTGCGCGTCCAGATCGAGCGCGACGAACTCGATAGTTCAGGGTCGGGCTCCATGATCCTGTGGGGTCCGCCGGGGGTGGGCAAGACTACCCTGGCCAAGATCATCGCGGAGACGACCAAAGCCAACTTCATCGAGTTCTCCGCCGTGATGAGCGGCATCAAGGAGATCAAGCAGGTGATGGCCGCGGCCGCGCAGGCTTCAGAGATGCACTCGCGCACCATCCTTTTTGTCGATGAGATTCACCGCTTCAACAAGGCTCAGCAGGACGCTTTCCTGCCTTACGTGGAACGCGGCACCATCCGCCTGATCGGCGCAACTACTGAGAATCCCTCCTTTGAGATCATTTCCGCGCTGCTCTCCCGCTGTCGCGTTTATGTGCTCGAACCGTTGAGCGAAGAGCAGATCGCGGCTCTGCTGCGCCGGGCGCTCAATGACCGCGAGCGCGGGCTGGGCGCGCTGGAGCTGACCGCCGACGACGATGCGCTGGAACTGATCGCAGGCTACTCCAGCGGCGACTGCCGCAACGCCTACAACACACTCGAAGTAGCCGCGCAACTGGCTCAGGAACCGGATCGCGCCGGCGGCAAACATATTGACCGCGCGCTGGCCGGCGTGGCCGTGCAGCAGCGCGTGCTGATGTACGACAAGCAAGGCGAGGAGCACTATAACCTCATCTCCGCCTTGCACAAGAGCGTTCGCAACAGCGACCCCGACGCCGCGCTCTACTGGCTGGCGCGCATGTTTGCCGCTGGCGAGGACCCGCTTTACCTGGCCCGCCGCGTGGTGCGCATGGCCGTCGAGGATATTGGTCTGGCCGCGCCCGAGGCCCTCAACCTATGCCTCTCAGCCAAGGAAGCCATCGACTTTCTCGGCTCGCCTGAAGGCGACCTGGCCCTGGCCGAAGCGGTGGTCTACCTCTCCCTGGCTCCCAAATCGAATTCGGTTTACACCGCCTACGGCGCTGTGCAGCAGGAGATCGAGCAGACTCGCCAGGAGCCGGTGCCGCTGCATCTGCGCAACGCTCCCACCCGCCTGATGAAGGAACTGGAGTACGGCAAGGGCTACCTCTACGCCCACAACGAAGAGGGCCGCGTGGCCGATATGGACTGCCTGCCCGACTCCCTGCGCGGACGCAGCTACTACCACCCCACCCAGGAGGGCCGCGAAAAACTCCTCGCGCAGCGTATGGAAGAAATCCGGCGCATACGGGCCGGCAAGCGCGGCGGGGGCTGATGGACCCGGATTGCGTTCTTCCACACCTTGATCTGCCCCGGATCCGGTGATTGTTTTTGTCTTTCTCCGCTACAATCCTGATGTATCCCAGCCAGCCGTTTTGAGGACGATCGGAGACTGCTCACTGTGCCCAGCAAATCGCACCAGCGGAAAAACCGCGGCAAGCGCCCGCCAGAAGCGCCGGCCGAAAAGACCGTTGCCATTGCTCCCGTAACCTGTAAACCCTGGTGGATTGCCGCCGTCTGCCTCGTTCTTGTGGCGGCCACCGTTTTTTCCTACCGTGGTGTGCGGAGCAACGATTTCGTATCGCTGGACGATAACGACTATGTGGTGCAGAACCGGGAAGTGCAGCAGGGAGTAACCGCGCAGAGCATCGAGTGGGCGTTTACCAGCTTCCACTCGTCCAATTGGCACCCGCTCACGTGGATCTCGCACATGGTTGACTGGAAGCTTTATGGCAAAAATGCCGGCGGGCACCATGTGACCAATTTGTGCTTGCACGCAGCCAATGCTGTTCTGCTTTTCCTTTTGCTTTTGTACATGACCGGTTTCCTCTGGCGATCCTCAATCGTCGCCTTTCTTTTCGCGCTGCACCCCGCGCATGTTGAATCCGTGGCCTGGATCTCAGAACGCAAAGATGTTTTGAGCACATTTTTCTGGTTTGCGGCGTTGCTGGCTTATGCGTGGTATGTCCGCAAGCCGTCCTGGAAGCGGTTCGCCTGCATCGTCTTCGCCTTTGCCTGCGGACTGATGTCGAAACCCATGGTCGTCACGCTTCCGTTTACCTTGTTCTTGCTTGATTACTGGCCGTTGCGCAGAATCACGCTCGCGCGGGAAGCACGCGCGCAGTGGTTCTCTTCCCTGTGGAAGTTATGCATTGAAAAATGGCTGCTTTTTATGATGTCTGCTATTTCAGCAGTCATCACCTTTTTCGCGCAAAGGTCAGGCGGCACGGTGGCTACGCTGCAACTGCTGCCGCTGTGGGGGAGAATCTGCAACGCGGCCATCAGTTGCTGCCGCTATGTGCTGCTTATGCTCTGGCCCGATCCGCTTTCTGCTTATTATTTCTACGATTCGCATAACATCAATGTTCTGGCGGCGGTGTTTTCGACCGTTGCGCTTATCCTGGTTACCGCCGCCTGCTGGCACTTCCGCAAGGAAAAGCCTTACTGCTTCATCGGCTGGCTGTGGTTCCTGGGAACATTGGCGCCGGTCATCGGCATCGTGCAGGTTGGCGAGCAAGCCATGGCCGAGCGCTACACCTATGTTCCCTTTGTCGGCTTGTTCATCGCCGTAGTCTGGTTAATCGGCGATGCCGTTGTTAACTCCTCAAAGATCAGGGTTGCGACTCTATTGCTTGCGGCAGCGGTGATTGCGGCATGCGCCGTAAAGACCGATACGCAGGTCAAGGTGTGGGGAAACTCTGTGACGCTGTTCAGCCACGTGCTCGATGTTGACCCGCGCGGAGAACTTCCCAATTTAAGCCTGGGCATTGCCTACATGAATCACGGAAGGCTTGCCGATGCGCAGGAGTACTACGACCGCGCGTTGAATTACAAACCCTCCAGCGCCCTGGCTCTTTCCTATTCCGCCTTTTGCGTGATGCTCCCCTGCGAGCCCCAAGAGCAGCGCAACCTGCCGCTTGCGGAGCAACGCCTCGATCAGGCATTGCGTCTTGCTCCTGACAGCCCCGATGCCCTGACCAACATGGCGCTATGGTCCAATTTGAGCGGCAGACCGAAGGATGAGGAGACGTATAGCAGATTGGCGATTGCCGCGAATCCGAATTTCATCATGGCGCGGCTTTATCTATCCGATGCCCTTCAGGCGCAGGGAAGACCGGACGAGGCGGCCCAGGAGAACCGCCGGGTGCTGGCCATCGATCCGGGTAACTGCGATGCGCTTAACAATCTAGGCGCCCTTCTTGACAAGCAGGGATTGACCGCGGAAGCGCTCAAGGAATTCCGGCTTTCGCTGGCCAGCAAGCCCGATCAGGCAGTGGCGCATTCCAAAATCGGCAGGATCCTGATGCAGACGCACCAGCTTCCCGAGGCAGTCGAGGAGTTTACCCAGGCGCTGCGGTTCGAGCCTGCAAATGCCGATGCGCATAACGATCTCGGCGTCGCCCTGTTTCAACTGGGGGATTACGAGAAAGCGGCCGAGCAGTTCAGCGATGCGGTTCGGATCAATCCGGCCCATGCCAATGCAAGGCAAAATCTCGAAGTTGCTCAAGCCCGGATGAAAAGCAAATAGGTTGAAAACCGAAGCGAATGAATAATGCCGAGCTGGGTTCTATAGCCTCCCGAACAAGCGACCCTCTTCAAACAATCTGCGAGCCTGCTGCACTACACGGCGGCGCAGAGCGCCTGCGCTGTGGTGGCGCAGCAACTCAAAGACAAACCAACCCGGCACCTGGGCGTAACCGCGGACGAACTGGCTGTTGTTCGATGGAATATCCATCCATAGCCGATCGACAAAAGCCACGGCTGACGCGCTCAGACTTGCCTTGTAACTCCGCCACCAGTTCGTGCATTCGGCCTGTAGCTGGTCAAGAGCTTTCTTGTCGTTCCACATGGACTGCACAAAGCCGGCAGCCATCTTCCAACTGGAAAACGTGGGCAGGGGATGCTCGCCCAGCACGCTGCGGTGCGCATCCATCAGCCAGCGCCGTTCCAGCAGCGGGATCGACCCCGACTCCAGCGCCTCATAGACGCGATACGACTCCTGATGAACATTCCCCATGGGCGACAGGCAAAAGGCCGACTCGGCCAGCAGCTCTTGATAGCTGACCGCGGATTGATTGCGGGGCGGGTTGCAGGCTGCCGTAGCCGCTCCAGGCGTCCAGCCGTCGCTCGCATACCAGTACCCCGGTTCCACCGGCAAGAGTGCTCGCAAGGCGTCTGGCCGAGTGGACTTGTTGATCACGCCCAGCAAGGCCCACACATACTTTCGCCGGCTGGCGGATTTGGGCTCGGAGTGGCGGCCCAGGCCGTTTGCATATCCCGGCGGGACAGGCATGACCCGCTCCCGGCGAAATGCCCCCGAGTACATGGTGCGAAAAACTCCGCAGAAATTTACGTAGATACCGGAAACGTCGCGCAGGTACTTGTCAGGCTCGCGAAAAAGAAACGCGTTCTTGCCCCTGAACTGGGGATAATAGGCCGGATCGGCCCAATTCAAATGCGTATCCACCACCAGGCAATTGTCCAGAACCACCTTGTGTTCGCCGTCAAAGACCTCCCCATCAATCAACGGCGAGAAAATCTCAAGAATCCAGTCGCGCAACGGGCATTTCGTGTTTTGCCGTAGCAATGTGAGCTTTTTGGGCATGAACGGGATGGCCTCTCTTGATAAAGCACCGCACGCGGATACCTCGCCGGGTCCACTACGAAGAAACTTTCGGCAGCCGGATCATCACTCATGCAAGAGAGAAATTTGCCCGGCGTCGCCCCGGTCAGCGCACGGGAGACGAAGCGGGCTTCGGGAGCCTGCCCAGGGCATCGGTGACGATTCCGGGGGTCAGGACTTCAGGAAGGAGTTCGGGTTCGGTTTGGCCGGGAGTGTAAAGCGCATAGGCCGGAACTCCGCTGCGGCCCAGCGCGGAGAGAGCCTGGGTAATGGCCTCGTCGTGGCGGGTCCAGTCGGCTTTCAGCAAAACCACATTTCTGGCCTGAAAAGCCTGCTCTACCTCGGGTCTGCTCAGCGCCACACGCTCGTTCACCTGGCAACTCAGGCACCAGCTTGCGGTGAAATCCACAAACACCGGCTGCCCGGCCGCTAGGGAACGGCTCACAGCCGCCTCGGACCACGGCTGCCAGAGTCCATTCATCTGCGGGAGGGCCAACGACTCCGATGCGGTGGTCAGCTTTTTGGGAGCCAGAACACAGAGAGCCAAAACGCCGAGAAGAATCGCCGCCGCAACAACGGCGGCCCAGCGCCTGACCGGCCAGCGGCCCAGAAACCAGCCAGCAATCGCCAGCAGCAGAAACCCGCACAGCAGCGCGGCAAGCAGCGCCGCGCCATAAGCCTGCGCAACGACCCAGGTGAGCCAGATAACCGTACCAAAGATAAAGACTGAGACGGCCTGCTTGAGCACTTCCATCCATGCGCCGGGTTTGGGCAGCAGGCGAGTCCAGGCCGGGTGCAGCGAGAGCGCAAGATAGGGAGCGGCCAGCCCCAGCGCCAGCGCCGTGAAGACCGCAAAGGTGACCGCCGCGGGCTGAGAAAGCGCATAGCCGACAGCCGCTCCCATAAACGGCGCTGTGCAGGGAGTGGCCACGATCACGGCCAGCACGCCGGTGAAGAAACTACCCGTGTAGCCGTGCTTTGCGGCGAGGGAACCGCCGGTGCTGGTCAGCGTGAGGCCAATCTCAAACTGCCCGGCAAGCGAAAGACCGAGGAAAAAGAGCAGCGAGGCCATGAGCGCCAGAAAGACCGGCGACTGGAACTGGAATCCCCAGCCCAGCGTGGTGCCCGCGGCGCGCAGCCCCAGCAGCACGGCCACCAGCGCCCAGAAGGAGACCAGAATGCCGACGGTGTAAACCAATCCATGCGCGCGCAGCTTGTGCAACTCATGATGGCCTGTGTGCACCAGCGCCAGACCTTTGAGGAAGAGCACCGGAAAAACGCACGGCATGAGATTGAGGAGCAGGCCGCCGAGAAAGGCTAGGCTGAAGGTGCGGAGAAACAACGACCAGGAGAGCGAAGGCGCGGGAGCTGCGACTATTCCGGGCAGCGCTGCCAGCTCGAATGCCCGGCCGCCGGAAAGCTCCAGAACCCCCTTCAACTGAGCGGGATTGGCGGCGAGATTCGCGTCTTTCTTGAGTTCCAGAATCAAGCCCTTCGCTGTGGGCGTCAGCTTTTGCGGGGCCGGATTGTCGAGAATGTCCTGATCGGACGGGAAAAACGTTGCGGTGGATTCCCGCCGGCCGGTTTCGACGGCAAGGCGGAAACCTTCCTTCGTGGACTGGAAAGCGGTCTTGAAACTGGCGGGCAGGGGCTTCGGCAGCGAACTCGCGAAGCGCTTCATCAGATCTGAATCCAGCGCGGACCCGGCTTCCGACGGAGGCGGCACGGGGAGCATCTGGAGGACCGATTCCAATTCGGCCTTGCCTGGAATGCAGACTTCGCGGCACACCAGCCAATCGACTTTGGCATCGAG
>Ga0224555_1005734_pt1 | contig 10127 bp, 5 predicted proteins | sample 714S23034metaG_FD_180687 | JGI IMG/M metagenome (GOLD analysis project Ga0224555, IMG submission 180687) | Peat soil microbial communities from Stordalen Mire, Sweden - 717 S2 30-34 | ecosystem: Environmental > Terrestrial > Soil > Wetlands > Peat | place: Sweden: Norrbotten County, Stordalen...
TCGGAGCCTCCTCCATCGCTCATCGCCTTGCCCGTCTTGTCCAGGTACGGCCCGGTGATCTTCTTCGCCCGTCCCACCATGGTGCGATAGGTGCTCTGCGCTCCCTTGCAGCACAGGTCCCACGACACGAACAGGTAATAGTAGCCCGCGTGCGGGAGGATAAACGGCGCCTCTACCGCCTCCCAATCCGCCGGCAGGTTCGGCCTGGCCGGCGCGGCGTTCGGCGGCTTGGTGCGTGTCGCCAGCGCGTAGCGCGTCGGATCGTCGGCCGCCGGCTTCCCGGTCTTCCGATCGATCTTCACCAGCTTGATGCCGGACCAGAAACTCCCCAGCGCCAGCCATGTCTGCCCGCTCTTGTCGATCGCCAGATTCGGGTCGATCGCGTTGAAGTCATCCGTCGCCACCGACCGCAGCACAAACCCCTCGTCGACCCACTTGTAGTCCGGCCGGCCCGCATCCAGCGTCACGTTCGTCGCCAGGCCAATCCCCGACGTATTCTTCCCAAACGCCGAGTACGCATAGTACAGATGGAACTTGCCGTCGAAGTAGGAAATATCCGGCGCCCAGAGTCCTCGGGCGCGCGGCACGCCCGCATCGTTCGCAATCCAGTCCGGAAGCTGGTCAAACACGCTGCCGCATTGCTTCCACGCGATCAGGTCCTTGGAGCAGCGTATGGGAATGTGACCTCCGTTGTTCGGCGCTCTTCCCGTCGCGAACACATACCACGTGTCTCCCTCCTTGATGATCGAAGGGTCGTGCGTGCCCGGGAAATCTCCGGTCAGGTTGTAGGCGTGCGGCCCCGCCTTCTCCACTGCCTGCTTCGCTGCCTGTGCACCGGCCGGGTTACTGGCGGCCGCTCCCCCCAGCAACATCGAAAACACCGTCGCAGTCAGCGCCGGAACACGAAATGAAAATGGCCTTTGTCTCATGGATTCACACCCAGTCCGCTTTGGTTCCAATCGCGGACAAACCGCCAGTCTGCCGCCGGAAAGTAAGCATATAGCAAAGGGCGTGGCAAAGCCCAAGCGCACCTCCGTCACGAACGAATTTCCCCAAAACCATCGGCTTCTTTGCGTGCCTTTGCTTCCTGTGGAATGATGGTCGGGGACATCCTGTCCCGATTGAGGTCGACGTCATGGCAGCGAACACAAAACTTCGGTTTCTCGAGGACAAGTGGGACGAAGCGGTCGCCGCAAAGCTTGGCCCTCCCGAGTTGCTGCACTACCGCTCGAATCTGCTGGGGTCGGACCTGCGCATCACCAACTTCGGTGGCGGCAACACCAGTTCCAAGCTGGACCAGGTCGATCCGCTCGACGGCGCAACCCGCAGAATCCTCTGGGTCAAGGGCAGCGGCGGCGACCTTGGCAGCATCAAGCTCTCCGGCTTCGCCACTCTCTATCTGGAAAAACTGCTGGAGCTCGAGAAGGTCTACCGCGGCGTCGAGTACGAAGATGAGATGGTCGACCTCTACCCCCAATGCACCTTTGGCAACAATCCGGTTGCCCCCTCCATCGACACGCCCCTGCACGGCTACCTGCCCTTTGCCCACGTGGACCATCTGCACCCCGACTGGGGAATCGCGCTCGCAGCCTCGGCCAACGGCAAGACCAGGATGGAGGAGTTCAATAAGGAATTCGGCCACAAGCTGGCGTGGCTCCCCTGGCAGCGGCCCGGATTCGAGTTGGGCATGATGCTGCACCGGATCGTCAAGGAAACTCCCGGCTGCGACGGCGTCGTGCTCGGCGGCCATGGCCTGTTCACCTGGGGCAACACCCAGCGCGAGAGCTACCTCAGCACCATCGCCATCATCGACCAGTTCGGCCAGTTCATCGACCGCCATGCCCAAACGCCCGGCTACAAGCTCTTCGGAGGTGCCCGCGTCAAGCCTCGCGACCCCGGCGTCCGCGCCTCGATTGCCCTCGGCATCATGCCTCACCTGCGCGGGGCCGTTTCCCGCCGGCAGCGGGTCATCGGCAGCTTTACCGACGCTCCGCACGTGCTCGACTTCGTCGACTCCCAGCAGGCGCAGGCGCTCGCGCACCTAGGCACAAGCTGCCCCGACCACTTCATCCGCACCAAGATCCGCCCCATGTTCGTCAACTGGGATCCCGCCGGCGACGCCGCCCAACTGGATGAGCTGATCGACAGCGCGCTCGAAACCTATCGCGCCGAGTACGCCGTCTACTACAAGGCTCATGCGCTGCCGGATTCCCCGGCCATCCGCGATGCCAGTCCCACCGTGGTCCTGGTTCCCGGGGTCGGAATGTTCAGTTTCGGCAAGAACAAGACCGAGTCTCGCATCACCGGCGAGTTCTATACCAACGCCATCGGCGTCATGCGCGGCGCGGGCGCCCTGGGCGCGGGTAGCGCCGGCGGCAGTGAACAATCAGACTGCACCGGCATTCCCCAGGCCGGACCCGCGGCGGCCGCCCGCGAGTTCCAGACCCACGCCAACTACGTTGCCCTGCCCGCCAGCGAAGCCTTCCGCATCGAGTACTGGAAGCTGGAGGAGGCCAAGATTCGCCGTCAGCCCCCGGAGAAGGAACTTGGCCGGCGCATCATGATGGTGGTCGGCGGAGGCAGCGGCATCGGCCGCGAAGTTGCCCTGCTCGCGGCCCGCCGCGGCGCTCACATCATGGTCGCGGACCGTGACCTCAAGGGCGCCGAACGAGTCTGCGACGAGGCCAGGGCCTTTGCCGGCAAGGAGGCCGTGGGCTTTACCCCCATCGATATTCGCGACCGCAAGACCATCCACGCCGCCCTGGACGCAACCGTCCGTCAGTTCGGCGGGTTGGACATCCTCATCAACACCGCCGCCATCTTCCCCTCGTCTGCCGACGGCGTCATCTCCGATTCCATGTGGGGCCTCACCCTCGAGATCAACGTCACTGCCAACTTTGTTCTCGCCGACGAGGCGCACCCCGTCTTCGATGCGCAGGGTATCGACGCCAGCATTGTGCTCACCAGTTCGGCCAACGCGGTGGTGGCCAAACGAGGCACCGAGGCATACGATGTCTCCAAGGCCGCCCTCAGCCATCTCGTCCGCGAACTTGCCGTCACCTGCTCCCCCAGAATCCGCGTCAACGCCATCAGTCCGGCGACCGTAGTGAAAGGTTCAACCATGTTTCCCCGCGACCGCGTGATCGCCAGCCTGAAAAAATACAACCTCGTCTTCGACGAAAATGCCACCGACGACGAGTTGCGCAACGAACTGGCAAAGTTTTACGCCCGGCGGACCTTGACCCGCCAGGCCATCGACCCCAGCGACTGCGCCCAGGCGATTCTCTTCCTCGCCGGGCCGCATACCCCCTGCACCACCGGCCACATCTTCCCCGTCGACGGCGGTTTGACCGAGGCATTCCTACGATGAAAGACCCCACCAAGAGTTCACTTGGCAGACTGCTGAAACCCAACGACCAGAGAGCCTCCATAGCCATCGATCTGGGAGCGGAAAGCTGTCGCGTCTCCCTGCTTCGCTGGAAGTCCGGCCGCCCCGCCATCGAACTCGTCCACCGCTTCCCCAACAGTCCGCGCGAGATCGACGGTGGCCTCCGCTGGGATCTCAACGCCATCGTCTCCGGCGTCGAGCAAGGCCTGCGCAAGTGCGCCAAGCTCGCCCCCGAAGGCATTCGCTCCCTCGCGGTCGACGGCTGGGCCGTGGACTACGTCCGCGTGGATGCCGCCGGCAATCCGCTCGCCGATCCCTTCTGCTATCGCGATCCGCGCACCGTCAAGGCCGAGCGCTCCGCCCACCGCAAGTGCAGCCAGGAGCGCATGCGCGAGCTTACCGGCATCCAGATCCTTCCCCTCAACACCGTCTACCAGCTCCACGCCGACCAGCTCGCCGGCCTTCCGGAAGGCCAGCAATGGCTCAACCTCCCCGAGTATCTGCTCGCCCACTGGGGCGGCGCGCGCGTCGCCGAGTATACCAACGCCACCCACACCCAGCTCGTCGAGCTTTACAAAAAACAGTGGTGCCGCGAAATCTTCAACGCCCTCCGCCTCGATCTCGCCAGCGCGCCCAAGCTCGTTCCTCCCGGCACCGACATTGGCAAACTCTCCGGCCCGCTTAGTGAACTGCCCGCCTTCGCCGACACCACGCTGATCGCCCCCGCCTGCCACGACACCGCAGCCGCCGTCGCCGGCATCCCCGCCATCGGCAACGACTGGGCCTATATCAGCTCAGGCACCTGGTCGCTCGTCGGCACGCTCATTGAGCAGCCCCGCAACAGCGCCGCCGCCCAGGCCGACAACTTCACCAACCTCGGCGCCGTCGGCGACAGAATCTGCTTCCACAAAAATGTCAATGGCATGTGGCTCATCAGCCAGTGCATGGACGAATGGGCCAGCCAGGGAAAGCAGTGGGAGATTGCAGCCCTCTGCGCCGCGGCCGAAAAGGTTCCCTGCCCCGATGGCCTGCTCGACGTCGACGACCCCGACCTGCTGCTGCCCGAGCGCATGCCCCAGCGCATCAACGCCCAGCGCGTCAAGCGCAACCTCGCCCCGCTCGACGAATCTCCCGCCAACGCGCCTGCCTTCGCCAGCCTCATCTTCCACTCGCTGGCCGCGCGCTATGCCAGGGTGCTCGACCGCGTCGCTCTCATCACCGGCAAGCGCCTCAAGCGCCTCTTCATCGTCGGCGGCGCCAATCAGAACGCCTTCCTCAACCGCCTCACCCAGGAAGCCACTCGCCTCGAGGTCCATCGCGGCTCGCCCGAAAGCTCCACCGTCGGCAACTTCGCCGTGCAACTCGCCACCCTCGAAGGCAGCCGCGACCCGGTCACCGGCGCCCACGCCGAACCCGTCGCCCGTTGGGCCGGCCTCTTTATCGACGCCCTCCACGCCGCCCCCGAACCCGCCACCAACTAACCCCGCGCACCCACAAAAATTGTCATCCTGAGCGTAGCGCAGCGTAGTCGAAGGACCTGCGGGTAAAGGCTCACGCCCAGGCCCGGGTGCCCACATCATCGCTCGTCATTCTTCCCAGTCCCAAACGGTCGTCATTCTGAGCGACGCTCGGAATATCCGTAGTTGTCCTTGTTCTGCCACATCGCCGGGTGACCCACATCCCGAATCTGAGATGTGGGATCACCCCGCCAACTCCCAACTCACAACTCACAACTGCCTTACTGCAATCCCCGGTCCTTCAACATTGGCGCCGTGCTCGGCTCCGCGCCCAGCCACGCCGAATATGCTTTCGCCAGGTCTTCCGTGTTGCCCTTCGACAGCATCATCGCGCGGAACCGGTCGCCGTTCGCCCGCGTCATCCCGCCGTGGTCTTCGAACCACTGGTACGCGTCGTCGTCCAGCATCTCGCTCCACAGGTACGCGTAATATCCCGCCGCGTAGCCGGTGCTCCAGATGTGCGCAAAGTAGCTCGACCGGTAGCGTGGCGGCACGGTCGTCAGCCACAGGTGTTTCCTTTCCAGCGCCGCCTTCTCGAACACGTCCGGATCCTCCACCGGGGCTGTCGCCGGCAGCGTGTGCCACTGCATGTCCAGCTCCGCCGCCGCCAGTATCTCCGTCAGCGCATACCCGCCGTTGAATTTCTCCGCCGCGCGCACCTTCGCAGCCAGCGCCGCCGGCATCGGCTCACCCGTCTTGTAGTGCTTCGCATAATGGTCGAACACCGCCGGATTGCTCGCCCAGTGCTCGTTGAACTGCGAGGGAAACTCAACAAAGTCCCGCGGCACGTTGGTGCCTTCAAGGTACGGGTATTCGGCGTTCGAGAACATCCCATGCAGCGCGTGGCCGAACTCGTGGAACATCGTCGTCACATCGGTAAAGCTGATCAGCGCCGGCTCGCCCGCCGCCGGCTTCTGGAAGTTCGCCACGTTGAAAACCACCGGCCGCGTGCCCAGCAGCTTCGACTGCGGCACAAAGTTGTCCATCCACGCGCCGCCCGCCTTGTTGTCACGCTTGAAGTAGTCGCAATACCACAGTGCCAGCGGCTTGCCGTTCGCCTCGAACACCTCGAACACGCGCACGTCCGGGTTGTACACCGGGATGTCCTTGCGCTCCTTGAAGGTGATCCCGTACAACTGGTTCGCCGCATAGAAGACGCCGTTTTGCAGCACGTTCCATATCTCGAAGTACGGCTTCACCTGGTCTTCGTCCAGATCGTACTTCGCCTTGCGCACCTGCTCGGCGTACACGTCCCAGTCCCATGGCTGCAGTTGGAACCCGCCCTTCTGCGCGGCGCCCGCGGCCTGAGAGGCGCCTGCGGCCTGAGCATCGATCGCCGCCTGGATGTCCTTGCCTTCCGCAATCGCCTTCGCCGTCGACGCCGGCACCAGCGCATCCATGAACTTTTCCGCTGCCTCCGGTGTCTTCGCCATCTGGTCTTCCAGGTTCCACGCTGCAAAGTTCGCGTGCCCCAGCAGCACCCCTTTCTCCGCGCGCAGCTTCGCCAGTCGCGCTATGGTCGCCCGCGTATCGTTCGCCCCCCCGCGCTCCGCCCGGGTCCACGAGTCCGCAAACACCGCCTGCCGCGTCGCACGGTCCGCCAGCGACACCAGGATCGGCTGCTGCGTCGTGTTCTGCAGCGGCAGTACATAGCCCTCCACTTTGCGGTCCTTCGCCGCCTCCACCGCGGACGCCAGTTGCGCGTCGCTCAACCCCTTCAGCGCAGCCTTGTCTTTGGTGGTGTACGCCGCCGCCTTGGTCGCCTTCAGCAGCTTCGAGCGGAAGTCGTTCATCAGCGTCGACTCTTCTTCGTTCAGCTTGTTCAGCTTCGCCTTGTCTGCCGGCGGCAGGTTTGCCCCTTCATGCACGAACCTCTTGTAGTACACGTCCAGCAGCCGCCGCGACTCCGCATCCAGCCCCAGCGAATCCATCTGCTTGTCGAGCGTGGCCACCCGCTGGAACAGCTTCTCGTTCAGGAACATTGCATCCTGCAGCGCGGCAATCTTCGGTGCCTCGATCTCCTGCACCTTCTCCAGCACTGGCGTCGAGTTCGCCTGCGTCACCGCGTTCAGCACCGCCTGCACGCGATCGAACAGTTGCCCGCTCTTCTCCAGCGCCACCAGCGTGTTGTCGAAGGTCGGCGGCGCCGGGTTTTCCGCGATCGCCTGGATTTCCTTCAACTGTTGCGCAATCCCGGCCTCCAGCGCCGGCTGGTAGTCGCTGTCCTTGATCTTGTCGAACGGCGGCGCCTGGTACGGCAGCGCGCTCGGCGCATAAAACGGATTCTCCGGCCCAAACACCGCCGGCCCTGCTGTTGCCTGCCCCGCCGTCGCCTGCCCTGCCGCGGCCGCCCCGCCCCCACCCAGCACCGCCGCACCCGCCATCATCATCATCGCCATCCGCAAAAATCTCCCGCTGCTCATCTGGCCTCTCATCTTTGCTCCAAAATTCATTCAATACTCGACCGATTCATTGTAGCCGTTTGTCCCTGCCATCCCCGCCGTCGCCGGGCTGCAGCCGCCCCCCTTTGCGGCCCACCCAGCAGAACCTCTTTGTTGTCACACCGCAGCGAAGCGTAGGGATCTGCTTCTCGTCTTTCGCTTGTCATTCTGAGCGCAGCGATGATTCCCCGCATTTGCTTTTGCTTCTGAGATAGCCCGGACACCCAGCACCCCATATAGGAAAGAGGCGCTTTTAGCCGCTACAGACGCCGCCCAGCTTCTCCCCTTTACTTCTAAGACACAGAAGTGCTATGTTTTAGCTCCTCCCCGACCCTTGAATCAGGAGAATCGGCATGCATTGCGCCCGATGTGGAACTGAGTGCCTTCCGGAGCAGAAATTCTGCAAGAATTGCGGCAACGCCCTGGCAGCCGACGGCGCCCAGGCGATTCCGCCAGTCTTCCCGCCGCTCGCAGTGCAGGCGGCTCCACCCCCTCCGCCCGCCTATTATCCTCCCCCTGCCGCGCCAATGGCCTATCCAGCCGCGCAACCGCTGGCGTACCAGGCCGTTTCCCAGCCGGTGTATTACGTCACCGCACAGGCGGCCGCGACGCAGGCCCATCACGTGCAGCAGAATGTGATGCACAACCTGCGCGCGCGCATCCAGAGCCTTGCCTCCACGGAAGAGTTGGAGGGGTTCAGCCTCCCCCAGATGTTCTCCGAGGTCTTCAAGCGGCGCGGCGCCGACGAAGTGGAAGATTACATCCTCGTCGGCACCCTCAGGACCACCCCGCCGATTGACGTGGTGGAGACGGGCTGGCCGAAGCCCTGGCTCTTCTTCCGGCTGCTGGCCGCCCTGGTCATTGCCTATGCCGCGCTGACCTTCATATGTACGGAGACAGGCAACACCAACTGCATTCCGGGCATTATGTTCCTGGGCGCGTTTGCGGTTCCGTTGGCGACGCTGATGCTCTTCTTCGAGCTCAACTCGCCGAGGAATGTATCGCTGCACATGGTGGGGAAGCTGTTCCTGGCGGGGGCGGTGATCTCGCTGGGCGTGGCGCTGCTCGGATATAGTCTGCCCATCTTCCAGTTAGGCACCTGGGAGGCGGGCATTGTCGAGGAAGTGGCCAAGCTGCTGACCGTAGTCGTCATCATGCGCACTGCGCGCTTCAAGTACATCCTGAATGGGATCCTGTTCGGGGCGACGGTGGGCGCGGGCTTTGCGTGTTTTGAGACAGCCGGGTATGCGCTGAACGATGGCTTTCTGGCGGGGTTGCTGCCGGTGGTGGTGCAGACCGGGCAGCTAACGGTCGCGGGAACACAAGCGGGCGTCAGCCAGATGCTGTCCATCCTGCTGCTGCGCGGAATTCTATCGCCGCTGGGCCACGTGGCCTGGACCGCGATCGCGGCCGGCGCCTTCTGGCGCGTCAAGGGAGACAAGCCGTTCAGCGTGTCCATGCTCTTCGACCATCGCTTTTTGATGGCCTTCCTCATTCCAGTATCCATGCATGCCATTTGGGACGCGCCCTGGCAGTTGCCCTTCTTGGGCAATGACATCCTTACCGGCCTCATCAGCTGGTATGTGGTCTTCGGCCTCGTGCAGCAGGGCCTGCACCAGGTCAAGGATGAGCAGAAGATGCACCTGCAGACCACGCTGGACAAGGTGGAAGCTTCGTTGCAGGCCCCGGGGACGGTGACCGTGTAATCGGCCCTTTGCCCCATCGCGAACAATCGCAGCATTCACCAGCATTCGAGGAGAAAAGGACATGAAATTCTGCAGTAATTGCGGCGCACCGGTCGAGGCAAATGAGCGTTTCTGCGTCAAGTGCGGGACCCCCGTCTCCGCGGATGGGGCAGCGGTCCCTGCAAGCGCGCCGGTTCCCCTGGCCGCTGTCCCGCCTCGTCCCATGCCGCCCATGCCGCCGCAACCCTTCGCGGCCGTCCCCTTGGCGTATCCGCCGCAGATTCCGGTTGCCATGCCCATGCCGCCGCAGGCCCCTGCCCAATCCGGAAACAAGATGTGGACGTGGATTATCGTCGCTGTCCTGGCGGCAGGAGGCTACTACTACTACACGCACAAGCCGCCGGTAACCCCGGCGACGCCTCCGGCAGCCCCCACACCGGGTGCCGGATCCAATGCGGCGCTCGCCAAGCTCCAGGTATTCAGCGCTCACTGGCAGGCCGTAAGCGGAGTCATCCAGATCTCGAACGGAACGTGGGTCGATAACGCCACTGTTCCCATCCAGTCCTCTACCCTCGAGTGCGATCAGTACGACGCCAATAACAACGATCTCGTTCAGATGACGACCACGCTGAACGGCCCCATTCAACCCGCAGCCACCCTCAACTTCAATCCATTCAACATGAGTGCCGTCGCCCCCACCCTGGACCACGTCAGCTGCACCATCACCAATGTCGTGCAGGTGGCCGCCGCACCGTAATCCCGGAAGCCCCGCACCGTAGTCCTCCGACCTGGGCGCGCCAGTCAGCGCTTCACCGCCGCGAAATCCGGTAGAGGTGCAGTTTGCACTTGCTTTGAAAGGGCGCGGCTGGTAGCCCAGGACTTCAGTCCTGAATCTCCGTCGCCGATAAGTGCTGCATTTGCTTTGAAAGGGCGCGGCTTCAGCCGCGCCGGTAAGCACCGTGAATTGACAGGGCTTTAGGTAGTGTCTGACGAATCACCTGTGATTCTTCCCAGGGTGTTTTCCGGCTTGTAGAAGAGGATTGAGGGTTGATCCTTTGGTTGGATTTCGTCATGAGTTGAGCGAGGCCCAGTGGCG
>Ga0224555_1005736_pt1 | contig 10118 bp, 7 predicted proteins | sample 714S23034metaG_FD_180687 | JGI IMG/M metagenome (GOLD analysis project Ga0224555, IMG submission 180687) | Peat soil microbial communities from Stordalen Mire, Sweden - 717 S2 30-34 | ecosystem: Environmental > Terrestrial > Soil > Wetlands > Peat | place: Sweden: Norrbotten County, Stordalen...
AGCGTGCACAGGTTCACCTCCCCCACGCTGACGGCATGCATCCACAGAACATGACGATTGGTGATCGCCTGCTTTAACTTCGCGTCATAATACCCGAAGCGCTGCGCGAAACCTGCCTGCCAGTTGCCGCGCCGCCACATCCGCCAGAAATAGTACGGGGAGGACAGAACGAACAATACCATGAATAAAATGTTGTAAAGCGTGCGCACCCGGATTTTGCCTGTCGGTTTGAACGAGTATCTTTGAAAATTTTCACCCTCGTGCAAAGCAATTTCTCGTTCCAAATCAGCTTCGGAACCACAACCACCACACCAGCAGCAACACCGGAACCATGAACGGAAGAGTAAATCGGAACAGGTAACCCAAAAAGCCCGGGGTGTGGACCTTGTAATGCTCGGCGATGGACTTGACCATAAAGTTCGGGCCGTTGCCAATATAAGTATTCGCGCCGAAGAAGACGGCGCCAATGCTCACGGCCAGAATGTATTTGTTGAAGGTTGCATTCCCGAGCAGGAAACAGACCTCGATTTCCTCCAGACTCACTGCCTTCGACAGCAAATGATCCCCGTGATAATGCTGCAGCGCCAGGAAGGTGTTCCTGATCTGGTCCACATGCGGACCGCTCAACGCCGCCAGATCCGCGCCGCCGTTCTGCACCAGATGGTGCACCTGCCTGACGACGTCGGCGTCCACAAACGATCCGAACACCGCGCTGAGGAAACTGAGGTAAGTGGGCGCGTTGTCGAGCAGGCTGGAGAGACTGCCGCTGCCCCAATAAAACAGGCCGGACGGAGGATTCTTCCCGAGCAGGACGCCGGCATTTGTCCCCAGCCAATCCAGGGCGGGCATCATCGTCGCAAAAATTCCGACGAATAGAATGGCGACCTCCCGGATCGGGTGGAAACTGAACTGGTTCGCCTCATGAACCTGCTTGCGCGTCGTGAAATGGGATCCGACGGCGGCGGCCACCATCAGCCCTTCGCGCAGAAATTCGGGGTGGTGAATGAACACGGAACCCAGAATCACGGCCAGAAAAAACAGGTTGGCCAGCCCGTCGAACCGCCATTGATCCTGCGCTGTCTCCCTTTCCCGAACTTCGCGAGGCGCGCGGGCGAAATTGCGCCGGTCCACGACGTAAAACATCGCCAGCAGGCCGCCAACGCCGACACCCCACATTGGCAGGCAATGCTCGGCCACCCACCAGAACGGAATCCCGGAAAGATATCCCAGGAACAGGGGCGGATCGCCGATGGGCGTCAGGCAGCCGCCCACGTTCGAGATGATGAAAATGAAGAAAACAACGTGGTGCGCCGTGATCCGATACCGGTTCATGCGAATCCAGGGCCGGATGAGCAGCATGGACGCGCCCGTCGTCCCCAGCGCGTTTGCCCCGATGGCTCCGATCAGAAGGAACACCACGTTCGCCATCGGCGTGGCTTCGCCCTTGACCTGGATATGAATCCCGCCCGACACCACGAACAGGGAACCAATCAACGCGATGAAGCTGGCGTATTCGTGCGCCGCACCCAACACCCGCCCGTAAGCCTGCAGCCCGAAAACATAGTAAGTCAGTGTGACCGCTCCCAGGCCAAAGGCCGCCTTCGCATAATGTTTCGACCACCATCCGGAAAAAAACAGCGGGCCGAGCGCAATAGCCGCCAACAGCACGCCGAAGGGCGCAATCATCCAGGGATTTGGCTGGAGGACGGTGGAATCCATGCCGCGGCAAACTAGAACGCCGGACGACGGTGTCAAACCCAATCGCGGCTGGGAAAGCAAACGCCCTCCCGATGCTGACACCGGGAGGGCGTGACGGCCTCAAAGTCTGCGTTTCTACTTCGTGTTGATCCGCACTTGTTCCGCCGTCGAACTTTCTTCCGGAATGCGCATCGCGTAGAACGAGCGGTAAACAAAGACCAGCGCCACCAGGAAGAAGAATGCGCCGATGGCGGTCTTCACATTCTGGTTCGTCATGGTCACGGCGATTTCCACCGCAAGAAGGCCGAACAACGTGGTGAACTTGATCACCGGATTCAACGCCACGGACGAGGTATCCTTGAAGGGATCGCCCACGGTGTCGCCGACGACGGTGGCGGCATGCAGCTCCGTGCCTTTCTGACGCAGGTCAACCTCGACAATTTTCTTGGCATTGTCCCACGCGCCGCCGGCGTTGGCCATGAAGATGGCCTGGAACAGACCGAAGAACGCGATGCCGATCAGGTAGCCGATGAAGAAATATGGGTTGAAGAACGGCAGCGCCAGCGCGAAACAGAACACCACGATAAAGATGTTCCACATGCCCTTCTGCGCATACACGGTGCAGATGCGCACGACTTCCTTGCTGTCCTTTTCCGACGCGGTGGTCGCGTCGAGCTTCATGTGCTCCTTGATGTACACCACGGCCCGATACGCGCCGGTCACGACCGCCTGGCAGGAGGCGCCGGTGAACCAGTAAATCACCGCGCCGCCCATGATGAGGCCGAGGATGATTTCCGGCTGCACGACGCTCAGCGCATCGATGACGGGTTTGAACGGACCCGCAATCCCCGAGGCCACCTGGCCCTCATACATGCGCTGCAACAACATGATGATTCCGAACACCATCGTGGTGGCGCCGACGACCGCGGTGCCGATAAGCACCGGCTTGGCCGTGGCTTTGAAGGTGTTGCCTGCGCCGTCGCCCTTTTCGAGCTGATACTTGGCATTTTCGAAGTCCGCGTCGAATCCAAAATCCCTCTTGATCTCTTCCTTGATGCCTTTTCGTGCCTCGATCTGGCTGAGTTCATAGACCGATTGCGCGTTGTCCGTGACCGGACCGTAGCTGTCCACCGCGATGGTCACGGGGCCCATGCCGAGGAAGCCGAACGCCACGAGGCCGAACGCAAAGATCGGCGCGGCGAAGAGAAATTCCTGCGGCATCAATGAGAGCAACGCCGGGTTCTGCGAGAAGTAATAGGAGGTGAACATCAGAAGCATGATGACCAGGCCCATCCAGAAGGCCGAGAAATTGCCGGCCACAAAGCCCGACAGGATGTTCAGCGACGCCCCGCCGTGCCTGGAGCAATTGGTCACTTCCCTGACGTGCCTCGATTTGGTGCTGACGAAAATTTTGGTGAATTCCGGTATCAGCGCGCCCGCCACCGTGCCGCAACTAATGATGACCGACAGCACCCACCAAAGGTTGGGCTGCGGCGCACCGGCGGCGTCTTTGAAGTCACCGAGCAGGAGTTTGCTGGCGATAAAGGTAATAATAATCGAGACGGCCGAAGTGATCCAAACGAGATGCGTCAGCGGGGCTTCAAAGTCGAAATCCTTCAGGCCGCCAAACTTCGCCTTGCTGATGACCTCGTTCGTGAAATACGAAATCAGCGAAGTCACAATCATCAGGGCGCGCATGGTGAAGAGCCAGACGATGAGTGTCGCGCAAATGGTCGGGCTGGCCGCCAGCGCCAACGCCAGGAACGCGATCAGCGCCACGCCTGTCACTCCGTAAGTTTCAAACCCATCCGCCGTCGGACCCACGGAGTCGCCCGCATTGTCACCGGTGCAGTCCGCGATCACGCCGGGGTTCTTCGGGTCGTCTTCGGGCAGCTTGAAGATGATCTTCATCAGGTCAGACCCGATGTCGGCAATCTTGGTGAAAATACCACCGCAGATGCGGAGCACGCTGGCGCCGAGGGACTCCCCAATGGCGAAACCGATGAAGCAGGGGCCGACGAGTTCGCGTCGTGGCAGGAACATGAGGATGCAGATCATGAAAAACAATTCGACAGCGACGAGCAGCAAACCGACGCTCATGCCCGAGCGGAGCGGAATGCCCAGCGTGGCCAGCGGGTTGCCCTTGAGCGCGGAGAACGCAGTCCGGGAGTTGGAGACGGTATTGATGCGGATGCCGAACCAGGCCACACTATAAGAACCCATGATGCCCAGGATGGAGGCCAGGAGAATGATCACCACGTTTTCTCCGGAGTTTCCTTGGAGAACCTTGAAGTAGTAGATCATGCAACAGGCGATCAGCATCCAGAGGATGGCGAGGAACTTGCCTTGAGTGAACAGGTAGGTCTTGCAGGTTTCCCAGATGGTGTTGGAGACATTTCCCATCGACGCATGCACCGGAAGGGCTTTGGTCTGCTTGTATTGCACCAGGCCGAAGGCCGCGCCAATGGCGCACACCACGATGCCGAAATACATCAGCATGTTGCCACTCACGCCGCCCAGTCCGTCGAATTTGACCGCGTCCAACGCGGGAACATGGATGTCGGCCTCGCCGGCGCAGGCTCCCGCCGTGGATGCCACGGCGAGAAGGAGACTCCAGAACAGTAGTTTCTTAGTGTTTCTCATAAAAATGTCGGGGAAGAGTAAGGAATGCCCATACCCGCTGCCAACCCTTTTTTGGCAAAGAACTCTCCCAAAATTGAACTGATGCTTCTGTTTTTCCATCGCTTTGTTGCGTATGCAGGAACGGTGTTTCTGGCCCCGGATCGGCCCGCCGAATTGTTCATGAACCTGTGCCTTCGAAAACCACCGGTGGAAGTCGGGCTCGAAATGATCCATTGATTCTGGCCAAAGACGTTTCTTCCGTCAATGTGTTTTACCTTGTCGCTACCCGGCCGTTTTACCATCTTCTGTCCGGTGGCCGAACAAACCGTTTCAGATGTCCTGACCAAACCGGACGCCGCGCTGGAAATGACGCTGCGCCCGTCGCTGTTCTCCGAATTCACCGGCCAGGCCAAAGTCAAGGAACGCCTCGAAATCACCGTCGCCGCCGCCAAGCAGCGCAACGAAGCCATCGACCACGTCCTCCTGATCGGCCCGCCCGGCCTCGGCAAAACCACCCTTGCCTATATCCTCGCCAAAGCCATGGGCGCCAACCTCAAATGCACCAGCGGCCCAACCATCGAAAAGGCCGGCGACCTGGCCGGCCTGCTGACCAATCTCGAGGAGGGCGACGTGCTCTTTATCGACGAAATTCATCGCCTGCAAAAAACCATCGAGGAATATCTCTACCCGGCGATGGAGGACTTCAAGCTCGACATCATCATCGACCAGGGCCCGAACGCCCGCAGCGTCCGCTTGAACCTGCCCCGTTTCACCCTCATCGGCGCCACCACCCGCAGCGGCCTGCTCACCGCCCCCCTGCTCACCCGGTTTCCCATTCGCGAGCGGCTCGATTACTACCACGCCGACCAGCTCCAGCAAATCGTCGTCCGCTCCGCGCGACTCCTGTCCGTCGAGATCGACGAGCACGGCGCCCGGGAGATCGCCCGCCGCAGCCGCGGCACGCCGCGCATCGCCAACAACCTGCTCCGCCGCGTGCGCGACTTCGCGCAAGTCAAAGACCAGGGCCGGGTGACCGCCGCGGTGGCCGACAAGGCGCTGGCCATGCTGGAAATCGACGAAAACGGCCTCGACGAAATGGACAAGCGCATCCTGGAAACCGTGATCGTCAAGTTCGGCGGCGGCCCGGTCGGCATCAGTTCACTGGCCGTTGCCGTGGGGGAAGAACCCGACACGATCGAGGAGGTTTACGAGCCTTACCTCATCATGGAAGGCTATCTCAAGCGCACGACGCAAGGCCGCGTCGCCACCGAATCGAGCTACAAAAAGCTGGGGCTGAAACCCAACCCGGGTCCGCAGGGCAAGCTCCTGTAACACCGCGCCGTCCGGTGGCGCCGAACTGCCGCTCGGCCCGGCGGCGCGCAGTGCCGCCCCGCCTTGGTGGCAGTTTCCGCGTCCCAACACCCCGGGCGGCGCCGCCACAAAAATGGGTGCGGAGGTTCTCTGATTGGATTAACTCTCTGTCAGTGCCTCACGATCAACCATCGTTGGCCCGCCCACCGGCGCCGGCCGCACGCCCCCGCTTGGAATCCGTGGACCTGCTCCGCGGTTGGGTCATGCTGCTCATGGCGCTGGACCATTCGCGGGATTTCTTCTCGAACAGTCCCTTTGACCCGCTGAACCTGACCCGCACCTTCCCGGCGCTCTTTCTGACGCGCTGGATCACGCATTTCTGCGCGCCAGTGTTCGTGTTCCTGGCCGGCACGGGCGCGTTTCTTTCGTGTTCGGCCGCGTGCCGCTTTTTTTCTACCTGCTTCACCTTCCGCTGATCCACGGGCTTTCCCTCCTGGCCCGGCACCTGAATTCACCTCAGGACGCGGGGTTTGGACTGGTCGGGGTGTACGGGGTCTGGATTCTGGTCGTCGCTTTCCTGTATCCCGTGTGCAATGCGTTTGCCGAATTCAAGCGACGGCGCCGCGATGCCTGGTTGAGCTACCTTTGAAAAGACCCGCCTTTTGGACTGACAAGTTCCTCCGAATACAGTTCACTCTCCGGAACGACATCCATGACATCTCACCGTCGAACGTTCCTCAAACAAATCGGCTTCGGGGCCGCCGGGATTGGCCTCGTTTCATCCATGCCCGGCTGCGTGGCCGCGAAGCAGGTTGTCAGGAAAAACCTCCCTCGCAGCACGCCGGAAGCCCAAGGCGTGTCGTCGCAAAAGATCGTGGAATTCCTGGACGCGCTCGCGCAAAGCAGCCATGAGTTCCACAGCTTCATGATGGTCCGGCACGGCCATGTCGTCGCCGAAGGCTGGTGGTCTCCCTACCGGGCGGATCTGAACCACATGTTGTATTCACTCAGCAAAAGCTTCACTTCAACGGCCGTGGGTTTTGCCGTGTTGGAAGGCAGGCTGAAAGTGGACGACGCTGTCATCTCCTTGTTCCCGAACGACCTGCCCGAAACCATCAGCGACAATCTGGCCGCCCTGCGCGTGAAACATCTGCTGACAATGTCCGTGGGTCACGCCGGGGATTCAACCCCCCTCATTACGAAGGAGGAGAATTGGGTAAAAACATTCCTGGCACTGCCCATCGCCTACCCACCCGGGAGCGTTTTTCTCTACAACAGCGGCGCCACCTACATACTGTCCGCCATCGTCCAGAAATTGACCGGGGAAAGGGTTGTCGATTATTTGGCTCCCCGCCTGTTTCAGCCCCTGGAAATCCATGGCGCGACCTGGGAAACCTGCCCGCGCGGCATCAACACCGGCGGCTGGGGTTTGTCCATTCAAACCGAAGGGCTCGCCAAATTCGGGCAGTTCTATCTCCAAAAGGGCGCCTGGGACGGCAGACAGATTTTGCCCGCAACCTGGGTCGGCGAAGCCACAACGTTCAAGATTCAACAACCCGCCCCCGCCGGATCGACCCTCGAGGCAATGAAAAAAACCAGCGAATGGCATCAGGGTTATTGCTACCAGTTCTGGCGCTGCCGGCACAACGGCTATCGCGGCGACGGAGCTTTCGGACAATACGCCATCGTTCTCCCCGACGAGGATGCCGTGATCGCCATCACCAGCGAAAGCGCCAACATGGCCGGTGAGATGAATCTGATCTGGGATTATCTCCTGCCCGCCATCCGCGAAAACGTGCTGCCGCCGGATCGGAAGGCCCAGGCCCAATTGAAACAACGGCTCGCGTCGCTGGCTTTATTGCCGCCCCCGGCCGGCGCCTCCTCGCCCGGGACTGCCGGAATTTCCGGCAAAGCCTTCCAACTGGAAAACAACGAGCTGGGCGCTCAAACCGTTTCATTCGACTTCAAGAACGATGCCTGTGTGTTCACATTGAAAGACGCCCGAGGCGAACACCCCATCACCTGCGGCCTCGGGAAATGGGTGGAAGGGCAAACCGACATGCCCGGAACCCCGCCGAAACTGACGTCGGGCGACCTGGGGCCAGTCTCGAAGATCGCGGCCGGCGGCGCCTGGAAGGACGACACCACCTTCGAAATGATCTGGCGCTTCTACGAAACCCCGCACCATGACACCGTCACCTGTCACTTTAACGGGAACAAACTCCGCGTGGATTTCATGAGCAGCGTCGCGGAAAAAATGCCGTCACACAGTGAGAAATGGCCGTCGTTGCAAGGACAGCTTGCGGGGTGACCCCCGTGACCTGTGCCGCGCCGGGAATCAACCTCCAACAGCCGCCTCCGCGATCGGTTGCCTCATTCAAAAACGGCCGTCAGAGGGCAGAGCCCCGGCCTCAATCAGTCAGGGGCTTACCGCTTCAGCCGATAAAATACGGTGTCTCCGCTCGGCGGAACTGCCACCTCGAACGTCCCGTTGGTCACCATCACGCTGTTCGTAAGATTCTGCCAGACGGGCGATGACAGGTTTGTGGCGGCTTGCACCGTGTAGCCTGAAAAGCCGTTGGTTTGCCACGACAGAGTCACGCTCGTATCCGAGAGTCCGATGACAAGTGAAGGAAGCGGCAGCAGGCCATAGACATCCAGCCGTCCGGAAAACGTGGCGAGGTACACTTTGCCGTTCGCGACCGTGGGAGGACAGAATTTGGCGAAGTTGCCGACGGAATCGCGCGCGCTGACGAGCTCCGAGTTCCACAGTTCGTTGGTGACGTTTTGCGCATTGAAAGCGCGAAGGATGCCCGGCCGCACCGCTTGATTGGCATTCCCGCCGAGCTGATGTGAGGCCCATACGATTCCGCTCCCCGCATTGGTTCCGTTCGCCGAAATGGACAGGATGCCGCCGGGTGTGCCGCCGGGCGCCGCAGTGGTGCTTTGGGCGTAATTGGGCAGCAGAAACTTCCCGGAGGCCGGGTCGAACTTGTACTGGCGCAAAAAATCGGAGGCCGAAACCCAGATATAACCGTATGACCCGTCCGGCCCATCCCACCAGACGGGAGAGCCGAGGATCTGATGCGCACCGGAAGCAACCTGGAAACTCTGGATGACGTTTGTGTCCGAGGTCGTGAAACTCAGGCCGCCCATGTTGTCCCGGTTGACCAGGTAAAGCACCCCCTGTTTGCCGCCGGACAACGCAAGCGTCGTGTTGGGAATCAAGAGGATCCCCGCCGAACCGAGGTCACTGTCGGTACCATCGAGACTCGAATAATTATTGGGGGTGAACCAGCTTGCAACCGTCAGATTCGTCCCGGCGCGTGTCAGCTTGAGGAAGCTTTCCCCGCGGTTGATCACATCGCGCGGATTGCCATTGTAGCCCACGGTGCCGTTGCCGACCGACAGGAACAGATTGCCGTTCGTATCCGCTGCAATGCCCTGGCCCGACATCCAGATGCCTCCGTTCGTTCCGTTGGGAGTATCATTGTACAGGACCACTTGCTGAAGAGTCGTCGCATCGTACCCTGCCACCCAGCCGTGGTACGGCCCCCAATCGCAATGGGAAGCCCACGCAAAGTAGAGGACGCCGTCGATCAGGCTGAGCGCCGAACGTTGGTTCTGCTTTTGCGGATCGAACGCGAGCACGTTCGCGGAGCTTCCGTCGCCGTTTCCGGCGCAGGTCGCGGTGATGGTCACCGGACTGTTGGTCATCTCCGCCCCCGTCCGTATGTCCAACGCATGAAGCCTTTGGACAAAGGCCGCGCCAAACTCCTTTGTGCGCACAAGCACATAGATCGTTTCCGACCCTGGGTCGATCACGGGCGTGCTGACGATGCCCATGTTGCCGCTGAAGTCGATGTAGTTCCCACCGCAAGCGCCGGTCATGTCGGTGTTGCACGGCGGAACGGCGTTCGCATTGGTGAAACTGACCTGCCAGTAAGGCGTGCTGGCGGCGGGATCATCGGCGTCAAATGCGTACACGGAGTCATTGACGGTCGCCACATACACCACGTTGTGAGGTCCGTTGCCGGGAATATCCACGTTGGTCATGACCAGCGGCTGCGCATAGACCTGGTCGTCCACAGTGCGGGTGAACACCAAACCGAACCGGTTCAAATTCACCGTCGTGGTGTTCAAAACGGTTTCCTCAAGGTTCGCCCCGGTCCGGGCCAGGTTGTTGTGCTGGGTGAGGACCGCGACATCGGCGCGGGCCGTGGCGGCGGCGCAGATCAACGCCAGGACGCAATGACGGGAGTTCATCGGCTTCCTTCATTTAGCCCATGCCCGCCAATAATGCAATTTTTGGCACAATCCGGTCATGGGGTGCAATGCGCGGTTTTTGGAGCGCGGAGCGATGGCTCGGAGACAAGACATCGAGGACAGTGCGAGACCAAGACATCGAGGACAGTCTGAGGCATTGGATTGGCGCACACTGTGTGCATGTCTTGGCATGCTGGCTCCCTGGTTTCGATCCGTGAACG
>Ga0224555_1005737_pt1 | contig 10116 bp, 6 predicted proteins | sample 714S23034metaG_FD_180687 | JGI IMG/M metagenome (GOLD analysis project Ga0224555, IMG submission 180687) | Peat soil microbial communities from Stordalen Mire, Sweden - 717 S2 30-34 | ecosystem: Environmental > Terrestrial > Soil > Wetlands > Peat | place: Sweden: Norrbotten County, Stordalen...
ATCCTCTTGCCGCCGATTTTTTGTGCGCGCCGAGCCCGCCATCGCGGCCTTCCTCTTCTCCTTAAAGCCACAATCTGTCGCGAATTGAGACAAGCCAGTGCAGCGCAATGAGACAGCGTCTGAATCGCAACAGGACAGTCAATGGACCAAACCCGGACACTCTGACTCGCACCGCGACAAAACTGCCTGGGATCGATTCGAAAGAAAATGACTAAAGTTATTTTCGCCGGCTCCGATGAATGGGGTGGATGCGGAAACGCTCATCCGGATGTTGCGGAGGGGCCGGACGGCGAGAAAAAACCGGCGGCCACGAGCGCGGCACAGGGCATCCAAGAAGGAGTTGAGTCCCATGGCCCTCGGTGTCTTGAACAATCTTTCAGCGATCTATGCGGAGAACAACCTGAATAACACCAACAACAGCCTGCAGACCGTGTTGCAGCAGTTGTCGTCAGGTTCGAAGATCAACTCCGGTGCGGACGACGCCGCCGGACTTTCGCTAGTCAACGGGCTGGCAGCCAACTCGGCTGCCCTGACGCAGTCGGGAACGAATGCGACGGAGGGTGTAGGGCTGCTGGATGTGGCTGATGGGGCGCTTTCGCAGGTAACCAGCCTGCTCGACCGTGCCATTACGCTGGCCACCGAAGCCTCCAACGGCACCCTCAACAGCACCCAGGAAGGCGCCGCCAACCAGGAGTACCAGTCGATCCTCGCTGAGGTCAACAATGTTGGGTCGACAACCACCTATAACCAGCAGGCCGTCTTCTCCGGCAACACCACGGCCATTTACACGGGCGACTCTTCGACGACGGGCTCTTCGATCGACGATTTGAATATTCGCACGCTCTCCGAGCAGAGTGTGGGCGACACTGGCGGCGCCATGTCCTATAGCAGCGGCGAAAACAATGTGTTCCTCAATCTCTCCAGCAGCACGGCAAATGCAACCGTAAACGACACGCTGAATTCGACGACTGGCACAACGACGATCGCTGTGAAGTACCTGGTGAAGGGATCGGACCGCACTTCAACGACGGCCAGCACTTCAATTTCGGTGGGTACCGGTACAAATTCCCCGAATACGGTCTCTGGATTGATCAGTGCCATTAACAACTCGGGGTTGGGGCTGTCGGCAAGCTTCGCAACGCAGGCGGTGGCCGGGATCACGGGCGGCGGAAGCCAGACCGGGATTGAGATCTCTGGCGGATTGGTTTCGGCGGGCGTCGATCCTTCATCGTCGAGCACCAGCGGCATTTTGGACCCAAGCGGGATTCCGGCCAGCGAGCTGTTGACCCAGGGCCAGACGATCAACGTGAGCGTGGGCGGCGCCAGCGTTGGATCGGTAACGATCACTCCACTCTTGAACAACTTGGCGGAGGTGGCAGGCGCAATCAACGGTTGGAACAGCAATAACAGTCCTGTGACGGCAACGGTTATCACCAACGGCGATGGCACACAGAGCCTGTCGCTGACCGATATTGCGGGCGGCGGCGCGCTGACGGTATCGACTTCAGGTGGCGTTGTAGCCGCAGTTCCGATTCTCAGTGCTCCCACAACCTCGAACCCAACCGTGTTTTTGAATAGCGTGACGGGTAATACGCCGGGGATCCCCGCCAACGCAGGTTCCTACGGATCTGAAACCGTAGGTGTGGCCAACAATACCATCGGCATGGCCGACGGCGGCAGCGATACGGCCTCCGGCAGCATCGTCATTACCGACGGCGCCGGCGCCCCGCAAACCTTTATCATGGGCGGTACGGTTGGGACTGCCGGGACCGTGGGCAATACGACAACGGTTCTGGGCAATAATCTTTCCGCTTTGGCCACTGCGATTGGAACGGTGCTCGTAGCCAATGGCGACACTGGCGCTACTGCAACGTACGGCGCCTCGGGCCTGGTGATTACCTCCGGCACCCTTGGCAACAGCATCGTTATTCCGCCGGCGACCAACCTCCTGATGAATACCACGTCCACGGTGGGCGTCTACAAGCCCGACGACGGTACCGACTACAACACCGCCCTGGTTGCGCTGACCAATACCGCTGGAACATCGATTACAGGAACCATTGGCGTCGGAGATACGGTCGCTGGCAGCATCGTTATCCAGGACGGCGCGGGCGCTGCTGAGACGTTCATCATGGGCGGTACGGGCGCAACCCAGACAGTCGGAACCACGACCACCGTTCAGGGCAACTCGATGGCCAACCTGATCAGTGCCATCAACACTGTCACAGGCTCGGTCGGGGGCCCCGCGTTCAAGATCGCCGCCACTCCGGACGCCTCGTCGGGAGGCATGTACCTCCAGTCGGAGACGTCAGGCAACGCGCTGACCATTACCTCGACCCTGTCGGATGCATTCGCGGAGAACAAGGTAGCTGCAAACCCCGCGGGCCAGCCGGTGGTGGTTGGCACGCCTACGACGGCCATGCTGGCTCCATCCGCTGGGACGGTGAATACATCCGATATGCTCACCGGCAGCGTCAGGATTGGGAACGCCACGTTCACCATGGGCACCAGTGCCTACAATTCCGTAAACGCCGCCGCTACGGGAATCGGTACCAACACCCTGGTGGTCAACGGCGATACGATCACCGACCTTGCGCGCGCTATCACCGCCGACAGCGCCACGGATGGTGTGAGGGCGCTCGCCGGCACGACGGGCATCCAGTTGACGACGACGACGAATACCGGCACGGCCATCGGGCTGAGCGGAACCAACACTCTAACGGACATGACGCAGGGCACGGATTCAGTCGTTACGCTCGGTGAGTTCGCCAGCGAAAGCGATACCTTGTCGGGTTCATTGACCTTTACCGTGGGCGCCGGAACCCCGCAGGTCGTTCCGACCACCCAGGGAGAGACGGTCGATCAACTGATCGCGGCAATCAACAGCCCTTCAGCGACCTATGGAGTTAAGGCGCTATGGGTTCCGGTTGTCGGCGGCAATGGCTATGGAAACATCCAGTTGACGTCGAACAACACAGGCACCGCGGGGCAGATTAGCAACGCATCCTCGACGATCGTCGACACTGCGACGACCGCAACGCTGAACTATGTATCGTCCAGTGCTTACAACACGGGATTGAGCGACGGTGCAACCAATCTGGTTTACGATTCCACTTCCCAACAAAGCGACTCGGCGGTCGGAGATGCGACCTTTGTCTCCAATCAAAAGGCAGGCAGCGGGATTGCGACAACCAGCTATTCGGATGGCGCTGGGCAGGCCTTGAACGGCACCGACCTGCTGGTCCAGGCGGATGCGGAGAGCGCGCTGACCGAACTGAACACCGCGGTTACCGACATTGCGGCGCAGGATGGTTATATCGGAGCGCAGATCAACACCCTCAACTCCATCAGCCAGGTCATGAGCACGCAGCAGGAGAATGTGGTTTCGGCGCAGAACGCGATTCAGGCGACGGATTATGCGTCGGCCACCTCGAACATGTCGAAGTACGAGATTCTCTCGCAGACCGGCATTGCCGCTCTGGCGCAGGCCAACAGCGTGCAGCAGGAAGTAACCAAGCTCTTGCAATAATCAAGTTTTGTTTTAAGCGCAACACTGCAAAAACTTCAAGACAACCCAGGGACGGGCGGCGGCAAAGGCACAACCTTTGCCGCCCATTTTTTTGAAGCAGGGAACAGGGAACAGGGAATAGGGACTAAGGGACTAGGGAATAGAAAAGCGTCCATCCTCGCACAGCAGAATTACGATTCTCTTGAGATGAATGCACCAACTTTCAAGCGAAGTCCCACAGTCCCTTAGTCCCTTAGTCCCTCAGTCCCTTAGTTTCCCGGTCCCTACACATGCTGCACCGCCTGCGCCAGATGGCTCAACGAAGACTTCGCATCTCCATACAGCATCGTGGTGCACGGCTTGAAGAACAGCGGATTCTCAAGCCCCGAGAATCCGCGGCCCTGCCCGCGTTTGAGCACAATCACGCTCTTCGCGCGGTCCACTTCCAAAATCGGCATCCCCGCAATCAGCGATTTGGGATTGTCGCGCGCATCTGGATTCACAACGTCGTTTGCGCCAATCACCACGGCCACATCCGTCGAGGGAAACTCCGGATTGACCTGCTCCATCTCATAGAGCGATGAATAAGGAACATTGGCCTCGGCCAACAGCACATTCATGTGTCCCGGCATGCGTCCCGCCACCGGGTGAATCGCGTACTTCACACTCACCCCCCGTGCTTCCAGCAATTCGCCGAGCTCGCGGCATGCATGTTGTGCCTGCGCAGTCGCCAGCCCGTAGCCAGGAACAAATACAACGCGATTCGCAAATGCCAACTGCATCGCGGCATCGTCGATCGAAATCTCGCGCATCACGCCGCCCGCATTCGACGAGCCGGCCTCCGCGATCACCGCCCCAAATCCGCCAAACAGCACATTGGTGATCGACCGGTTCATCGCCTTGCACATCAACACCGACAAAATGAATCCCGAGAAGCCATCCAGCGTGCCCGCAATAATCAGCACGTTGTTGCCCAGCACAAATCCAGTTGCCGCCGCCGCCAAACCCGCATAAGAATTCAGCAGCGACATCACCACCGGCATATCCGCCGACCCAATCGGAATCACCAACATCACGCCAAACACAAACGCCAGCCCCAGCATGGTGTAGAAAAAGACCACCGCTTCAGGATGAATCCAGAACAAAACAAAGCTCGTCACCATCCCCAGCGCGATGACCAGATTGATAGCATTTTGTCCGCGAAACTGAACCGGCTTGCCAGCGATAATCCCTTGCAGTTTGCCCGCCGCAATCAGCGATCCGGTTGTTGTCAGCGCTCCGAGCATCACTTCAAATCCCAGTGCGCCGCGCGTCACCGTTCCCATCTCCGCAGCCTTGACCACAAACTCGCCAATGCCAACCAACGCCGCCGCCAGAGCGCCAAACGCGTGCGACAACGCAGTCCGCTGCGGCATCGCGGTCATCGGCACACTCACCGCCATCCATGCGCCGATCACTGAACCCAGCGTCAGCCCCGCAATAATCCACACCCAGGTAACAATCTGCGTGCCAACCAGCGTGCCCACAATCGCGGCGAACATGCCGCCCTCGGCCAAAAACATACCGCGCCGCGCCGTCTCCGGATGCGACATCATCTTCAGCGACAGAATGAAGAGAATCGATGCGATCAGGTAGGTCGCTTCCATGAACAAAGAGGTCGGGTTCACTGTGCCGCCTCTTTCTTTTCGGGCTTGCGCTTGCCAAACATCTTCAGCATGCGGTCGGTAATGCCAAATCCGCCCACCACGTTAATCGTCGCGGTGGTCACGGCCACAAAGCCCAGGATGTGCGCCCCCAGCGGATAGTGCACCGCCCCCGCCAGCACCAGCGACCCAATCAGCGAGATGCCGGAGATGGCGTTCGTAGCCGACATCAGCGGCGTATGCAGCAACGGTGGCACGCGGCTGATCACCTGGTAGCCAAGGAAGGCAGCCAGCGCAAAGACGTAAACGGAAGCAATCAATACAGCAGGGTTCATGGCTTATCTCGAATGCGGTGTTATGGTTTTGCGGCGGTCTCTTCCAGCAGCTTGGCCACGCGCGGATTCACAGCCTTCCCTTGATGCGCAACGCAGGCCCCGGCCAGCACCTCGTCGGCCAGATCGACTTGAAGCTCGCCCTTCTTCACAATCAGCGCCAGGAAGTTGAGAATGTTGCGCGCGTAAAGCTGGCTCGCGTGCACAGGAACTTCGGCAGGCAGGTTCAGCGGCGCCAGCAGCGTAACCCCGCCAATTGTCTGCTCCACTCCCGGCTGAGTCAGTTCGCAATTACCGCCGGCAGGTGCAGCCAGGTCCACCAGCACCGATCCCGGCCGCATTGCCTCAACAGCTGCGCGGCGAATCAGCCGCGGCGCCGGCCGTCCCGGCACCTGAGCCGTCGTCACAATCACGTCCGAGTGCGCCGCCGTGCGCGTAATCAGATCGCGCCCGCGATCCAGCGCTTCCTCGCTGAGTTCCGCGGCGTATCCTCCGCCACCTTCCGCGCTGATTCCGCCCAAATCCACGTCAAGAAACTTTGCGCCCAACGACCGCACCTGCTCTCCCGCCGCAGCGCGCACGTCGTACGCTTCGACCACCGCGCCCAGCCGTCGCGCCGTCGCAATCGCCTGCAACCCCGCAACCCCGGCGCCAATCACAAACACCCGTGCCGGCGGAATCGTCCCGGCCGCTGTCATCAGCATCGGAAACAAGCGCGGCAGACGATCCGCCGCGGCAATCACCGCCTTGTATCCCGCCACCGTCGCCATCGAAGACAGCGCATCCATCGACTGCGCGCGGCTGATCCGCGGCACCAGCTCCATGCTGAACAGCGTCGCCGGTCGCGCAATCGCCGTGTCCAGCGCATGTGGCGCATCAAGCGGCTTCAGAAACCCGATCACCACCGCGCCCGTCTTGAGTTGTGCTTGATCGCCCGCGGAAGGCGCGTTCACCACCGGCAGCAAATCCGCGTTGGCCAGAATCGCCGCGCGATCCGCCGTCACCGTGGCGCCCGCCTGCGCGTACGCCTCATCGGAAGCGCCGGCCGCCACCCCGGCGCCCGCTTCCACACGGACCTCGACACCCTGCGCCAGCAGCGATTTCAAGCTTTCCGGCAGCAGCGCCACACGGGTTTCACCGGGTGCGGTTTCTTTCAGAATGCCTATGAGCAAAGCGCCTCCGCCTTTGGTTGGGAACACTTGAGAACGAGCGATGAACTCCGCCTGCAATTGTCGCAGTTCCGCCCGATAACCCAAGATTATTCAATAAAAGGGAGGGATACTTTGTGATGATTGTCACTGGGCGGAAAAGATCGCAACGCCAGCAGCGGAAGTGCCTCGACCACGAAGAGCAGCTGCAACAGAAGCGCCTCGACCACGAAGAGAAGCTTCTCGAACACCAGGAGCGACTCAGGACAACCTTTCCCAACCACTAATCTACTTCGGCAGGGGCAGGGAACCGGTCACCGTGAACGCCGCCTCCGACTTCGATCCCGTATCCTGAGGCTGCGCGCCGCCCACTGTGAGTGTGTACTTGCCCTCAAGAATTGCCCGGTTCCCCTCCTCGTCCACGCTCGACAGCGACCGCGGATCGATCGGTATCGTCACTTCACGGGTTGCGCCCGCGCCGATTTCAACCCGCTGAAAGCCAACCAGCGAATGAATCGGGCCGTCTTTCTGCGGTGTCTTGAGATAAGCTTCCACCACTTCGTCGCCGCCCACATTGCCGGTGTTGGTCACTGAGACGGTTGCGGTAATGGGGTCGCCCGCCTTCAGCGTGTCCGCTGAGACCGTGACCGGCCCATACTTGAAGCTGGAGTAGCTCAGCCCGTACCCAAATCCCCACAACGGCTTGCCTGTGAAGTACCGATAGGTGCGGCCTTTTCCTCCGCTCTTGAACGCGTAGTCTGTGAATTCGGGCAATCCATCCAGCGAGGCGTAAAAAGTCACCGGCAACCGCCCCGCGGGGTTGTTCAGCCCGGCCAGCGTCCGTGCAATGGCCGTCCCGCCTTCCACACCGGGATACCATGCTTCCAGAATGGCATCGGCATGCTCGCTTGCCCAGTTGAGAGCCACCGCGCTCCCGCTCTGCAAGACCACAATGAGCGGCTTGCCTGTCGCAATCAACGCTTCCAGCAGCTTCTGCTGCGGCGCGGGCAGGTCGATGCTGGTGCGGTCGCCACCGCTGAACCCATCGATCTTGATCCGCATCTCCTCGCCCTCAAGCTGAGGTGAAAGTCCGACAAACGCCACCACCACATCGGCCTTTTTGGCCTGGGCCACGGCTTCGTCCAGTTGCGCCTGCGCGGGAGCTTCCCACTTGAGCGTGACCCCGCCGCCGGACTGGTCGCCGCTATGCGAGTACTCCAGCTTGAAGTCGTGGGGATTGGTGTCCGTGAAGTCGAATGCGATCGAATGCGTCTTGGCAAATTCCTCGATCGGCGGTTCGGTTGGCGAGAAGCCCGACGCGGATTTGAAGTTGCCCATCGCGGAAAGGTCGTTGCCCTCGCGCATGTTCCCCTCCATCAGAACCTTGCCGTCAAGGACAAAACGGTAGCTCTCGGTCGGCGAATAGGGAAAACTGTCGGCAGCTTCAACCGTAAAAACATAGTGGCCTGCCGCTGGCACCGCGAGCTTCCCGCTCCAGCGCACGGAGTAGTTGTGCGTCGCCAGTTGCCCCACCGGCAGCGCGTTTTCCCAATCTGCCTGGACTTCCGGCTCGGTGAGCGTCGCCACCGGGCGCCCGGTCCAGTCCGGTGTCGCAAAAAACTCGGTCGTCAGCCCTTTGCCCAGCCCGAAGGCTGTCCGCGGAACCGGCACGCTCGCTCCCGTGGCCAGCGTGGAGCCCTGCGCATAGAGAATCGGCGAGCTTCGAAATTGATTGAGCATGCCGTCCAGCGGCGTAACCGGACGGATGGGCGTGCCCACATAATTTCCCAGGATGGAAAGCAATAGATCGGCGGTGGGGCCAATCACGGCGATCGATTCGGGCAGGTCCTTCAGCGGCAGTGCGCCGTTGTTCTTGAGCAGAACCATGCTTTCCTCGGCCGCCTTCAGAGACGTTTGGCGGTCCTGGTTGGCGATGTCGGCGGTGAATCGCAGGCTATCCAGCGAAGCCCCCTGCGGATCGAAAAGCCCGAGCTTGAAACGCGCGGTGTAAAGCCGCTCCGCCGCTTGCGTTACCAGCTCTTCCTTCACCAGTCCCTGGCGAACGGCTTCGGCCAGCGTGTTGAAACCAGGCGTCCACATGCTGCACGAAAGGTCAGTGCCGGCTTCGAGCGAGAGCACCGCGGAGTGCATGATGTCGGGCGTCTTCTTGTGCCCCTGGTTCACGTCCACAATGGCGCCGCAGTCGGAGACGACAAACCCCTTGAACCCCCACGCGTCCCGCAGATGGTCCTTCAGCAGCATCTTGTTTGTGCATGCCGGCCAATCGTCGATCGAGTTATAAGCGCACATCACTGACTGCACGTGTCCCTCCGTCACTGTGGCGCGGAAGGCCGGCAGGTAGGTCTCCTCCAGGTCGCGCGGCGAGGGGTCCACATTGAAGCCGTGGCGCAGCGTCTCCGGACCGCTATGCACCGCGAAGTGCTTGCTCGTGGCCACCGCGCGCAGGTGGTCCACATCGCCGCCCTGAACCCCGGAAATAAAGGCCACGCCAAGCTTGCCGGTGAGAAACGGGTCCTCGCCATAGGTTTCCTGGCCGCGCCCCCAGCGTGGATCGCGAAAGATGTTGATGTTGGGCGACCAGAACGTCAATCCATAAAAAATGCGATGGTTGCCCTCGCGCTGCGCCTGGTTGTACTTGCCGCGGGCCTCGGTCGAGATGACGTTGCCCATCGCGTGCACCAGCGCGGGGTCCCACGTTGCGCCCATGCCGATAGCCTGCGGAAAGACCGTCGAGTAGCCGGCGCGCGCCACTCCGTGAAGCGCCTCATTCCACGTCTGGTAGTCGGGAATGCCAAGCCGCGGGATGGATGTTGCCCAGTCCTCGAGCTGGTTGGCCTTCTCATCCAGGGTCATCCGTCCCACCAGGTCATGTGCCCGCTCAGCCGGAGGCAGACTGGTGTCCTGATACGGCGCCGCGGCCTCCTGTGCCAACGCGATTGGGCCGATGAGTAGTGCCACGGCAAGCGGCATCAGGGTGAGGGAGCGGCGGAACGGTACAAGCGCATTGAGCATAAGGCAATCCTTTTTGGGAGCTGGTCGCAGGGCGGCGCAGCCTTGGTAAGCCGATTCTTTCCTGTCCAGTCTAATCTGCGCGGCACGGTATTTTCCGGGGCTGTTTCAGCGGGACAGAGAGCCGCAACAAACTCTACACGGCATAGCGCGTTCATGGCTAGCTTTATCGCTTTACTAGAGCAACTCTCCTGTTGGCGTAGCGCGGTTTTGAAAAGGCCCGTGCCCCACAAATGCACCGTGCCCCATCCATCGAGCGTTTTTTGTAAAGCATGTCATGGAACTTGACACGTTTTTTGCTCGATGGGTGGGAGACCACAAAGGCAAACCATCGGCCATCGGGTCTATCCACCTTCCATTCTGTTTCTTATGAGGCATGATTTTGAGGGATTCTGCCCAAAACCAGGCCTTTTTCCGCAACCTGTTTAGCCCCTGAAGGAATGCTTCACTCTATA
>Ga0224555_1005738_pt1 | contig 10114 bp, 26 predicted proteins | sample 714S23034metaG_FD_180687 | JGI IMG/M metagenome (GOLD analysis project Ga0224555, IMG submission 180687) | Peat soil microbial communities from Stordalen Mire, Sweden - 717 S2 30-34 | ecosystem: Environmental > Terrestrial > Soil > Wetlands > Peat | place: Sweden: Norrbotten County, Stordalen...
AAGGGCTGGAAGTTGTACACAGCTCCTTCGCGTTTTGCTGACAAAATCGAAAAATAATTCCGGGGGTCTAAAATGGTGGAATCATTAATAGAACTTTTACCAAAAATTGTAGCAGAAGGAAAAAAGGAAGCTGAGAGAATTCTAAATCAGCTATCTGAAAAAGACCGCGTAACCTTGCAGACAAATGAGTATGTGCTACCTTCAAAGGAAAAGTCTGGTTTATTTAGGGGACAAATAGGACACATAGATGAAAAACAATGGTTAAATCGCATGGTATATGGTGATAATTTACTTGTTATGCAGGCGCTTCTAGCTGGAGATCCAGCAACAGGGTTATCGTCGATGAGAGGAAAAATAGACCTTATATATATTGATCCGCCCTTTGATAGTAAAGCTGATTATAGAACTAAAATTACACTTCCAACAGGGGACATAGAGCAAAAACCTACGATTATTGAGCAATATGCTTATGGCGATACGTGGAAAGATGGAACCGTAAGTTATTTAAAAATGATTTATCCAAGATTGGAACTTCTAAAACAATTACTCTCTGAAAGAGGTTCAATTTATGTTCATTTAGACCCTAATGTAGGTCATTATGTAAAAATTCTTTTAGATGAAGTTTTTGGAAAACAAAACTTTCATTCTGAAATAATATGGAGAAGAAGCAATTCTCATAATAAACTTGAGGATCAATATGGTCCAATTCATGACAATATTTATTTTTATTCTAAAACTGAAAAATATATTTTTCATCCGGGATTATTACCTTATTCTAGGGGCTATATAGAAACGCGGTTTAAATATAAAGACAAACGGGGTATTTATCAACCAAATTATTTAACTGGTCCTGGCACGCGATCTGGTGAAAGTGGAAAGCCTTGGCACGGTTTTGATCCAACAGAAAATGGAAGACATTGGGCAATTCCGTCAAAATCAATAGAATTGATGGGGAAGGATGTATCTAATCTTTCAACACAAGATGTGCTTGATGAATTAAATAAGGCGGAACTATTAGTAATACCAGAAAAAAAGGGCGGACAGCCAATGTATCGGCAATATATTCAAGATGGAATTCCGTATCAAGACATATGGGCATATCAGCCAAACACCCACAATACATTATATAAAACAGACAATTGTATTGATGAGGATGTAAAATGGCTGGAGCAAGAAAAGGAAAAAATTAATTATGACACACAAAAGCCAGAAGGTTTGCTAAAGCGAATATTAATAACATCATCAGAAGAAAATTCAATAGTTGCGGATTTTTTTGGTGGTTCTGGTTCTTTTGGTGCTGTTGCTGAAAAATTAAATCGTAGATGGATATTGACTGATTTGGGGAAACCAGCAGTAATGATTATGCGTAAACGCTTTATAGACCAAGAAGCAAAACCATTTCTTTATCAATCGATTGGTGATTATCAAAAAGAACAGTTTGAAAAGAGTGAGTTTAAAAATATTAGTGACCTTGCGCATGTTGTATTAAATCTTTATGGTGCGATACCTTTTTCTGATGTTGAGCCAACTTATCGTAATTTTGGTTTTATTAAAGAATCAAGAACTCTTGTAATGGTTGATTCTCCTTCAAAGCTAACCGGATACAGTACGCTAAAGCGAGCACAGGAATTAAGAGGCAGTTTTATGGGTGGCTGGAAAAAAGTTATTGTTCTTGGATGGAATTTTGTTACTGATATAGGACAGGTTATACAAAACATAAATGATGAGCATATAGAAGTTCTTGTTATTCCGCCAGACTTACTAGATAGGCTTAAAACAAAAGCATCACATAAAGATTTAATCAAAAAGGGAGCTATACGCTTTTCTTCGCTTCAATATTTGACCATTAAGCCAGTAAAAATACGAGAAATAGATAAAGAGACCGAGGAAATAACCATTTTGCTTGATAACTATGTGCTGTTATCTCCGGATTCTTTACCTCTTGAGGATGAAGATAAGGAAAAATTGCAAAAAGTAATAGCAAAAGAACCGTTAGCGCTTATCGAATATTGGAGCATTGATCCTGATTATGACGGAATTGTATTTCGCAGCAAGTGGCAGGATTATAGAGAAAATATGGAAAATGACGGAGATCCATTGAGGGTTGTAAAAAAGACATCACTTACAGTTGTTAAAATTAAAGGTAATCGAAAAATATGTGTAAAGACTGTTGATGTATTTGGATTTGAAAGCGCGGTTGTGGTGGAAGTGAAATAAGTTATTTTGACACAATACAACATAAACGTTTTTTGGGGGAGTATAAATGGCAACGCCTATAAATACCGGAACCAGGGATATACCACTAAAATTTGCCGGAGGGTGTGACAATTTCAATTGATAAGAATGGCGGAGTTACAATGAATGCGAGGCATGGAGAGAAAAGTATATAAAAATTGAAGAAGCTAATATTATAAAACAAATCAAATCTCAAAATAAATAAAGGAGGAATAGATTAAACTATGGATGAAACTAATCTCGGTAAATACTATAAGTGTGAGTGCGGAGGAGTATTTCATTTATTAGAAGAGGATGAAGAAGGGAACGATATATCAGATTTGGATATATTCGAGTGTGATACTTGCGAACTCCAAACAGAATTTCCCCAGGATTTTGCCCCCAAAGAAGAACGATATGATACTAATGGCAAAGAAATAATTAAAAAAATAATAGAAGATGAGGAGGAATAATAAAAAATGAAGAATAAAAGTAAAGATAATGGTGATAAGATATCAATTAGTGAATTAGACTTGAAAATGGGGGATAGAACCGAGACAATGTTTAGCAAAGCATTAAAGACAGAGGAGGGTAGAGAATCATATAATCAATTAGTTAATGATATAGCTATTAAAGATTCAGAGTATAACATAAAACAAAATGATAAGTTTACTATGCCAATATGTTTATTAAGTGATATAGATTATAATAAATTAATCAATAATATACCTAATTTAGGGCAAGCAAGGGATAATATAGGAACATTTAATCATAATAATCATTTAAAATTACTTAAATTGGCAGGTATGGTTAGTTTAGATAAATCTTATTCTTCTGCGGATATAGACAAAGATTTATACGGCGGAGAAAAGGAGTGACGAAATGAATAAACTTTGGGTACTAGCGAAGAATAATAAAGATGGTAGTCTCACGCCCCTTTGGATTAACTTTCATTTGTTCAATGTATATAGTAAGAAAAGGGATGCTTTAAAGTTTAAGAAGGACTTTAAGTCAGCTACTAAGGAATATAAACCCTTATCAGTAACAATTATAAAGGAGGGAATAAATGAATAATATAGGAGAAACAATTTTTACAATATGCGTAATGTCGATAGGAATAGCACTTACCATAACAATTTTAATAGGATTAACTTTTGCTGCAATAAGTATAATAAAAGGAATGGAGGGATAAATTGATTTATATATTAGAGACAGTGATGCTTGGATTAGCGGTCTTGATTATGTTAATTTTAATAGCAATTATGTGGGTTAAGATAATAAAATGGAAATAATAAATTAATCCTTGATACGCTTGACAAAACAATGTTAGTTAAAAATCGAAATGGGGCATACGAAAATGAGAAAATATACTCGTAAGGTGGTAATTGAGGAGAAAGAATATAAAGATTTAAAGCGTGATAGAAAAATTTTGTTCAGGATAAAAAGTGATAAAAAGTGATAAAAAGGATGTGAATGACAAAATTGTAGATCGCATGGCGGAATTAAGAAGAATGAGGAGGAGTATACACAATAATGCTATGTGGCGGTAGAGGATGCTATGTTATGTGTATAGTTACATAAATTATCCCCTGACGGTAATAATTTATTCATTTGTTGATTTATTTAATTGATTGTTCCCTGACGGTAATATTATTTACGATAATTCCGTTATGTGGATATTGCGAAAAGTTCATTACCATAGAACAAATTGGAGGAATAATGTCAGATATTAAAAAAATAGAAGTAATTAAATGGAAAGAAGCAATCAAAATATATATATGGTTCATGATGCCTACATTAATCAATAAGTTATCTAATTTATTATTAAATATAGGATTGTTAACCTGGGGATATAAATTATTAGATGAAGAATTAAGAATAATAAGGGAACAACATGAATGGTTAAAAGTTCAGATAGATAATCAAAATGATAAAGGAAATGAAATTAAATGGGATTCTGATAAAGATAAGGAAGAAATAAATGAATTAATTGAGAGAACTTATAAAATAAAGAAATATATTGATTAAATGAAACCTGTTAGAAAGTGGTCGAAAAATGGAGGATAAATTAAATGAATGAATATACAATTAAAACAAAAGCAGAAATAATATTAGGGGAGAAGGGGAAGAATGATAATGTTATTATACCAATAGGATCTATTATAACTGCCTATACAGTTCCTAATGGAGAGGTAACGTATGGGGAATATCAAGGGCATTCATTTGTTTTGAGCGAAGAATTATTTAATTATATAGCATAAAAGGAGGAATAAAATTATGTCGGATTGGTGTAGGTATTATGCAAATAATGGATCATGTAAGGCAAGTGGTGAAGATTGTAGTGGAGAGAGTAAATGCCCTTATTTGGGAGATAGGAGTATGACAGAGGAACAAAAGAAGGTTTTAGATACTTGGGATGGAGAGCAAGATACGTTTCCCGAAGAAGCATATGATAAAGTATCTCCAAAGGTAAATAATGAATAATAAAATTACATTTAGATTAGGAATTGATTTTGAAGTTTTGATAGGATTGCCACTAAAGAAAGATAATATAGAAATAGGAACTATCGTGTCTGTAGAAAATAAATTAACATATCAATTAATAACTTGTGAATTGAATAATCAAGGCAAAGAAATATATAGTGAATTAAAGGAGGGTTTATGAAAGAGAGAATTAATTATGTAGTGGAAGACAAGATGGTTGATGAAGAAGTAGAGGTTCCAGATGGAGAAGAGTCACTTAATTATAAGATTACGTTTAATATGGTTAGGTGTTGTCCTTTTTGCGATATACCTGAAAGGAATGATTGGCAGTTAGGGGCAACTATTGTTCACAAGAAAGGAATAGGATTCGGAGATCAGTTTGAAGTTTGGAAAGAGATTAAACCGATTCTTAAGAAAGTTGGAATAAAGGATGATTTCTTAGTTTCAATGTTAGGAATACTTAAGGATTGTTAACAGGAAGAAATAATAAATTTAATACTTGACATAGAAAATGAGTTATGATAATATATATATATATATATATATATAAATTAATTAATTAATTAGAAATCTCACCGATAAGGAGGATAAATGAATAAATTAACAATGGATAAATTAAAGGAAATAATTGATAAAGGTAATAAATTATATTGCATGAAATGTAAGAATAATGAGATAAGAAGGGATATAGAATTATATAAAGGATCATTACATTATAAAGAAGAACAGCAATATACTATAGATAGATTATGGGACGATATTAAGGCGACAAAGGGAGGGTGGATCTGCACCGATTGTGAAATGCAACACATGGATTATGAATATGTTGTAAATAAAATAAATGAAATAATGGGAGGGGAATAAATGAATGATAAAGTGGCAGTAGGTGATGTAGTCCGGCTTAATTCTGGGGGTAACCGAATGACAGTGGTTCAGATTAATTATGGAAATTATATTAATGTAGATGGAGGGGAAAAGTTCATAGAGAGTGTAGCGGTTCACTGGATGGATAATGGGCATATAGAATGTAGCGCATACCCTCTATCTTGTTTGGTTAATATATCATTGGATAAAACAAAAAGAGAGGGGAATAAATGAAAAGATATTATTGCCGTTGCCCTGTATGCAAAGGCAAATTATTTGAAGTAATAAATAAAGATATAATTGAGGATGGAAATCACAAAGTTATACACGCCAATGATTGTTTATTGCTCAATGGTGAACGCCCCAAATCAGGAGATAAGGTTATATGTCCTATTTGTGGAATTAATCCAATGTTTCTGAGCACAAAATGGATAATAGAGGAGGATAATAAATGATAAATATATTAAATAAATTATTTAGTTTTAAACCAAAGGTTAAATTATATTGTAAAGATTGTGGGTATTGGAAAACCGATAAATGTTGTTATACTATGTCAGGCAAGACTAAAAAATTTGATAAGATAACGGGTATAGAATCAGAAGAAGAATATTATTTCGCTGCTCAGGATCTTGCATGGTCATGGTTGAAAGATGTTGGAGCAATGTTCCCTCGTGACATAAAAAAACCTCACGAATATTTAAATTGTAGCAATGATTGCAAATATTTTAAAGATAAAAAAGGGAGTAAGTGATATGAATGAAATAAATGAATCTGATATATATAAATTAATTAGAGATAATATGGCATGTTCATCGAGATTATGTGGCGAAACTGATATAGCGCGTGCAATAATTAAATATATAGAAGATAATTATATTATAACAAAGAAATAAATGATTTAAATAATCCTTGACATATAAATTAATATATGATAGGATTAATTAAATTAAGGAAAGGAAGGGAATGAAATAGAATGAATAAACGAATATTAGAACTTCGATTTTATAATTATGTTTATTACAATAATCCCGATTCAGTGCAACATTTTACTCAAAAACAAATAGAATTATTATTGAATAAACCTTTATCTGATAGTTTATATGAATATCGTAATAACGAAGAAACTATTATAGGCAGAATAATTAATACCAAATTTATATAAATAGAAAAGAACGATGTAATATTTAGTTGTGAATGTTATATAAAAGATAAATATATAAAAGATTATAGGGACCCTTATATTATATTAGGATATATAAATGAAAAAGGAGAGGTAGAAAATAAATGATAAAAGGAGAAAATAAATGGGATTATGCGTTGAAGCAGATGAGAATAAACAAAAATTAGATTTTGAGATAAGAAGAGAAAGCGTGAGTTTTATTATAAAAGAAAAAGATATTGCTTTAACCCGTGGTTGCGCAAAAAATCTTATTGTTGAAATAGATAAAAAAGTGCTTGCAAAAATTGTGGAGTTATGCAACGATAAAGAATGGAAAGATAAAATATTCAAGGAGGAATGAGAATGGATTATTGTGGAAGTCTGGACGGGACGATGAATGCAGGTTCTAGAGTAATATCGGTTATATTTCTGCTATGTATCGCTTCATTATTTGGTTATGCAATCTATTCTATAATAAAGTTCATTGTAGAAAGTATAAAAGAAAGCATAGAAGAAAGAAGATTAAGAAAAGAAACCTTGGATATTGAACAATTTAAAAAAGAGAAAAAAATACGACATGAGCAAACTATGTATAATATTAAACAAGGCACATTAGTTGCTTTGAAAGTAATTGCGGTTATGGCGGCAGCTACGTTAGTAATACTTATAATCACGTATGTATCAGGAAAGATGTTATGTAAATTTAACATGATTCCCAAACTGCAGAAAATGCATTGGCTACTATAAAAGGAGAAATAAATGAACACAATTTGTAATACAATCTTAACGGGTGCAACTTCCCACTAGCCCCGCCAGCACTAATAGATTTACGTATTTCTTATTAGAAGAGGTGATTTATGAAAAAGAAGGATTCAATTTGGACTATAGTGGTAGAGGTTAAAGAGAGTGAGTTGCAGTATGCCCTTGATTTGATGAAGGAACGGAATCAGATAGACCCACGTACTGAGAGTTTGGATGACATGGTAGAGAACGACCTTGTCAAGCTATTCCCGAACGCCGATTATAATGTAACTGATGTAGAGAAGGTGGTGTAGGCGTTATGAATATAATAGATATTATTTGTTCCTGCACATTATTCCTGTTTATAATGTTCTTATTTACAATAGTGTTCGTATGGACTAGAACAGAATATATTATGGATATGATAAGAGATTGGAGAAAGGAATGGAGGAATAAAAAACGAGCAGAGGAATTAGAAATCAGAATGTCCAAGATTAAATGAGGTATTGGCATTAAAAGGGGAGATAAAGAATGAAAAATAAAAATAAGATTGATTGTAAACTATGTGAACACTATGATCCATGGCAGAAACTAAGTGATTTATTGGTCCACCCATGCGATTATAGGTGTATCCATATGAATAATATACCTGATAATAAATTGAAAGATCATTATAAAGAAAAAAAGGAGAAATAAAAATATGGCGACATTAATTGTAGTTTTGGCATTGTTTATGTTATGGGCATGTATCACGGGAGGATTGACCTGGGTTGCGTTTTATATATTGCACCAGATATTTATGCAGATTCCTTATCTCACGTTTGGTCAAGCAATAATGGTTGGTATAGCATTATCAATTATAGGTAGATTCTTTAAGTCATCTAATAATAAGGAGTAAACTAAAAATGATAACTTGGCTTTTGATAGTATTTTTGTTTGTATTTATTGCTCTCGTAGGTTTTATATGCAATATGATGCTAGACATATTAAATGTATTAGAAAAAATAAAAAGGAGAAAATAAACGAATAATAATAAATTATTTACTATTTTTTTATTTTTATTGTGGTGTTCTATAACGGCATCTATGTTTACCGTGCCAAATTATAAAACTAAAGAACAAGTAGATTATATGGTTAAGAATAGTTTTGCCGCTGGATATGCTATGGGAAGATGCTATCTAAAATTTGATATATATCGTGGAAAATATAATGAAAAAGAGAAACATAAATATATATTAGATATCCCCGATAGCGATTATGATTATTTTTATTCAGAGGGAAAAAAGGAATATGATGAATGTTTAATGGAAATAAAAAATGAAGGGAGATAAAAAATGAAAAAAATATGCACGTATAATATAGATTGCAAAAATTATAAGGGGTGTAAGGGCATATGTTCATTCGACTGCGAACAATATGAAAGGGATATTAATGCTATTGTAACCAATGAGGATATATTTAATAAAGGTATATTTATTGGTTGGGTAGCATTATCTAAAAATTGTAAAAAAGGATATGAATATACAGAAGAATATATAGAACCAGATATGACTACCTTGGTAGTGGGGAAAAGATGCAAAGTTAATTGTAAAGATTGCTGCGTAGAATTCTGCCCGGATATTAATAAATAAAATAATTTAACTCCAATTCTAAAAACCGCTATAAATGCACGTTAAAAGAATCATGTATATATAATATTTTTTAATAATTTGCTTGACAAACTATACTGATTGTGATATAATTGCATTAGAAAGATTAAGAAAAACCTCGATAAGAGGATAGGAGAAAAGAAATAAAAAATGAAAAGAAAACGGTATTGAAAATCTACAGTATTCAGGTAGGAATTTGGGTCAAAGATAAGGTAAGCTATATTTACGTAGACGTTAAAGCAGAGAATATAAAAGAAGCAATCAAAAAAGCTAAAGAACAAGTTCAATTGGACTTCAATCCTTTTACGGAGGAATAAAATGGTTGCTTCACGGGATCAGGTAAAGTTAGTAATAGAGAATTCATGTAAGGATAGAAAAATAAAATTAGGGCATATAGAATACAAAGGATGCCTAATGAATAAATCTTGGTATAGTATATATATTAAAAGGTTCAATAGGGAATCTGCAGAAGGATTAAGATTTGATTTAAGACACTTAAACATAATGGTATCAGTATCGAGAGAAAAGAATCAAAATAATAAAAATGGAGGTGCAGTATGAGATTATTATTGATAGAGAACAGATCAAATATGGATACCGTGATATTGAATGGGGGGTTATAAGAAAAATATATATACTCGCCAGTGCAAAGAAATAGAAATCCAACCGTATGAATTAGGGATAAGTCCAAATGAAACTCCCGAAGAAGCAAAAGCAAAAGTGCTCATTTCTACGTTTGTAATAGATAAGGAGGTATACGAGGTAGATAAGATAATAGAATATTAATTAAAAATACTTCTTGACAAATTATAGTTTATTTGATATAATATAAATAAGATAAAAGAGAAAAAGCCCTCGATAAGAGGATAGGAGAAACGAAATGAGAAACGAAATTAAGGTGCAATTTAATGAACAAATGAAGAAGGGGGAGTTTCAGGTAGGGTCTAATGGTGTGACGATAGGATTTATTAAAAAGCAATGGGATAATGCTATGCAGCAGACA
>Ga0224555_1005739_pt1 | contig 10113 bp, 4 predicted proteins | sample 714S23034metaG_FD_180687 | JGI IMG/M metagenome (GOLD analysis project Ga0224555, IMG submission 180687) | Peat soil microbial communities from Stordalen Mire, Sweden - 717 S2 30-34 | ecosystem: Environmental > Terrestrial > Soil > Wetlands > Peat | place: Sweden: Norrbotten County, Stordalen...
GTTACAAACGGCGAACTGTCCCTCAGCAATCCTGCAATCGCGGATGCTTTGCGCGCGCACGCGGCGCAAGGCGGTTGCGTGCTCGTGTTCAACAGCGGACCTCAACTGGCGCGGCTGTTTCCTGACCAGGTTCAGGGCTATCTCTCCGGCAGCGGAGAAATTGCCACCATGCGTGCGCCGGAGTCTCCTGTATTTGACGGCCTCGATCCGCTCGACCTTTCCTGGTGGGAATTGGGCCCTGGCCAGCTTCCGCGCGTTTGCCGGGGAAGCCATCGGGTCGCCAGCGGCCATGACGGAATCGAGGTTCTCGCCGAGGTCGTGAATACCCACGGGTATCTCAGGCGCCCTTCGGACTTCAGCCGTGTCGGCGGGACTCCGCTATTCCAGTTGAGCGTGGGAGCCGGACGGTGGATTGCCTGTGAGCTGATGTTGCTGGATGCCGCGCCCTTCGACCCGATTGCGCGCCGCTTGCTGAGTAATGTGCTCGCCAATCTAAGCGGGCGGCATTCGTCTGGGAGCCGTAGCCGCCGGATCGGACCGCCCTCGCATCGGGCTGTTCAAACCGACAAAAAAGAAGAATCGGCAAACAGCAAGATGAATGACGACGCACGGAAAATCCGGGAAGGTTATTCCTCGGCCCTCGAAAGGCCGTGAGAGGACGATCGAGTAATCGTATTGCATGTTCGCGGGCGCCAGGACGACATGCCAGCCGCAGGCAATGCCTAAACCACGTGGAGGAAATCTTTCAAGATGGAACACGAGAGTAATTTGCAAAATATCGCGTGGACCCCTGTTTCGCGCCGTGATTTCCTGGTTGGATCGATGGCGTCACTAGCGGCGATTGCGGTTAGCCCAAGAGCGTTTTCCGCCGAGCCTGCGAGCCGCGGAATATCGGACGCCGTATTTGATGGCGCCCGGAAGCGCGCTGCCGACATGGTCGGCCGCATGACCCGGGAAGAGGTGACCGGTCAATTGGTAAATAACACGCCGGCGCTGCCAAAGCTTGGATTGGCTCGTTATGGATACTGGTCCGAAGCGCTTCATGGGGTGAATGTCGACGGACCGATCACGTCCTTTCCGCAGCCGATTGCGCTAGGATGCTCGTGGAATCCTGAACTCGTCGATAGAGTCTACAGCGCCGTGTCGGATGAAGCGAGGGCGTGTCATAACCAGAAGGGTTACGGACTGACATTTTTCTCGCCGGCTACCGTCAACATGGGGCTCCGCGATCCGCGATGGGGAAGGGTGTGGGAGAACTTCAGCGAAGACCCTTTGCTCGTCCAGACTTTCGGCGTACACGTCATTCGCGCGATGCAGGGCGATCATCCACAGTATCTGAAGACAATCGCATGCGCAAAACATTTCGTTTGTAACGAAACCGATACCGATCGCGACTATGCCGATGCGGCGCCCGACCGGCGCTCATTCTGGGAATATTACGTGCGCGGGTTTGAGGCCTGTGTTCGCGAAGGCCAAGTCTTCAGTGTGATGTCCGCTTACAATTCTTTGTGGGGAATCCCATGCTCTGCCAGCCCATTTCTGCTGACAGATGTCCTTCGCAATCGCTGGGGCTTCAAAGGCTACGTTGTTTCCGATTGCGACGCAATCCGAGACATCTATCAGACGCATCACTATGTGGAAACGCCCTATGAAGCCGCAGCACTGGCGATCAAAGCCGGTTCAGACCTGAACTGCGGCAAGACCTACTCAGAGTCTCTGATGAAGGCCGTCCAGGAGAAGCTCGTTTCTGAAGAGGCAATACGGAATGCGCTCGCGCGAGTCCTTACGGGACGTGTCCTGCTTGGAGAATTCGATGCTCCCGATGCAGTGCCGTGGAGCGGTTTGACTGCCGAGATTCTCGAAGGGAAGGGGCATCGTAACCTGGCGCGCGAGGCGGCCCGCCAGTCTCTTGTGCTGCTGAAAAACGAAGAAAACCTTCTCCCGCTGGATAAAGGGAACTTGAAGCGAATTGCGGTCGTCGGCCCCATGGCGGGGGCATGCCATCTTGGCGGATATAGCGGCCGGGCGAGTTATCTTGTCTCGCCCTATGCCGGCATTTCAGCAGCGCTTGGGGAGTCGCTGTTTCACGGCAAGATCATGGCCGGACAGTACCTGAGCACTTCCAATTACCGTGGACCGATTGCCGCTTATACGCACGATGGAACCGAATACCTGACAAACATTGTCAACAACAGTTGGGCACAATACGGCCCAATCGACTTCATGGGTAAGACGGAGATCGAACTCCAATATGCTGCTGGGACCGAAGGCGGAATCGACGTTTACCTGGACGATCGCAGCAGCGCGCCGCTGGTGAGCCTTGAGACAACGGCTTCGAGCAGCATGTTCGACTGGCAGACGGTCTCAAGCCCGATACCCGCGACAACTGGAAGCCACATTGTCTTTCTCAGATTTCGTTCCGCGAATCGCCAGCCTTTCTTCAACTTGACTTCGTTCCAACTGACTCCATCCGGGCCTCCAACAGAATCAACAACTCGCGTCGTATTTGCGCCCGGTTGCACGATTGTAGGCCCAAGGAATCAGGCTCTTCTTGATGCGGCAGTCAAAGCGGCCACGAGTTCAGATGTTGTAATCCTCTTCTTGGGAGTGAACCGGCTGCTTTCCGACGAAGGTCATGATCGTTGGAGCCTGGACCTTCCGGATGTGCAGCATGAGTTGGCTGAAGCAGTCCTTGTGGCCAATCAGCGCACTGTCGTCGTCATAAATACCACTTGCCCGGTTTCATTCGAATTGGAAAGCCAGAAGGCTTCGGCAATTTTGTGTTCCTTGTTTGCCGGCGAGCAGCAGGGTAATGCGATCGCAGACGCCATCTTTGGAGACTACAACGCAGGTGGAAAGCTCTGCTCGACCTGGTATCGTGACGTTAGCCAGCTGCCTAATTTTCACGACTACGATATCAAGCACGGAAGAACATATATGTACTTCCAAGGTGAACCTCTTTATTCATTCGGTCACGGCCTCAGTTACACAAACTTTGCATATAAGAACTTACATGTCGATGCCGACCGACTTTTGCCGGAACACACAATTCAAGTAACGGCAGAAATCACTAATACCGGAACTGTGTCAGGTGATGAAGTGGTTCAGTTCTACGTTAAGGCCGACGGCAAAATACAGCGGCCAAAACTGCAGTTGGCAGGATTTCGCCGAGTGCCTTTGCGGCCCGGAGAATCGCAGACCGTTACGTTCTCCCTTCCGCACGATCACATCGCTCTGCGCTATTGGGACGAAGCAAAGAATGGGTACGAGTACGAAACAGGCGATGTGGAATTGCTGATTGGCTCGTCGAGCATTGACATTCGATTGCGGGGTAGTATTTTGCTCGCTTAGGCCGATCAGAAGTGCTCAAGAGGGGTTAGCCAAAACGCAGCAAAGGAAATTAATTTAAGCAAGAATGAAATGACGTGAAGTTTTAAGAGGATTGGCGGCTGTAGGCGGAAGCACCTTATTGTCGGCGTCCGCGATGTTCCGTCGGGAAGCGTGGGCACGTTGGAGATTCCAGTGTCCGTGATCAAGTAGAGCAGTTGCCGTTTCCCTTGGACAAGAAGCCGGCTACCTGGACAAGCGCGCGGCGTAAACGGACAGGATTGAAATGAAGCGAATAAACCAGCCCGAAAATCTAAGCCGGCGCACATTGATGAAGCTCATGGCGTTGGCCAGCCCGGTTTTTCTCGGCCCCGTTTCATTGCTGGCTGAACCCGTCGCCAACCCACCACAGGAAAACACGGCGAAGGGCTGGCAAATCGGCCGTCCGAGGCTTTTTTACAACACAGCCGCATTGAAGCGTATTCGGCAAATGCTCTCCTCCGACCCGGCAACGGATGCTTTCTTGAAGAATCACGGCGAAGAATTGCTGAAGGCAGATTTCTTTCCCGAGAGCGTTGCCGAGATTGGCGGTGGTCAGCAGGCCAACTACCACGTTCCGGGCAGCCAGATTGCCGACATGGGGCTGACGCTGGGGTTGTTGTATCAGCTGACGGGCGAAAAACGATACGCGGATAAGCTGCGCAGCGCTCTTCTTTATTACGCCGGGTACGTTCGCTGGGCGGGACCGGGACTTGCTCAGCGTGTTCCACCATGGCACTCGGTGCTGGAAACGAGCGAATTCAGTTTTGGCTACTCTACAGCTTATGACTCGCTGTGGGAGTTCCTCACTGAGGAGGACCGAAAGGCTGTCGCAGAGACGATGGTTCGCATGGCCGTGGAGCCCATCCTCAATGACTGGATTCTGCCCGGAAAGCGCATTCATTCTCTCGATTCGATGGGGCATAACTGGTGGGGTGTTTGCATCACCGGTGCGGGCCTCTGCGCATTGGCTCTTCTCGGAGACGATTCGCGGGCTCAGGATTGGATCAACGCTGTCGACGCCGGCTATGCTCAGTGGTTCGCCTATCAAGGCAACGTCACTGAGAACCGTATGCCAACCTTCGAGCGATCCGGTCCTTCCTATGAGGGCGTCAATTACACGAACTATGGAGTCTCGCAATACCTGCATTACCGCCTCGCATGGCAGAACACTTTCCCGGATCGGAAGGCGCCGCACATTGAATCGCTTAGCCACATCGCGACCTACTTTTTGCAGACGCTTTACCCTACAGAATCGGGATTCCTGACGGTAAATTTTGACGACGCGCCTCCTTCCGTGGACCTAACCGAGACACTGCTCTTGTTGGCAGCGTGCGGCTTTGCAAGTCCCGATGCCGCGCGCTGCCTGGCGCATGTGCACACGCATCCGCAAGGCACGCTGCTTTCACTTCTGCGGCAGTCGTCCTCGCCGCAACATATCGGGCAGGGCGACGCGCCGGATTCCTGCGTGTACGCCCATATGGGCTGGGCCACGATGCGTTCCTCGTGGGAGAACGATGCGACGTTTCTGGCAATGAAGTCGGGTTACACGTGGAATCACGCGCACGCCGATGCGGGAACATTCGTGCTCTTCAAGAATGGCAAGCCGCTCATTATTGATTCAGGCACGTGCAAGTATGCACGGCCGGAGTACACCACCTACTATCGAACGAGCCGCGCGCATAATGTGATCCTCTTCAATGGCCAAGGCCAGCCGGAAGAAGATATTGGGTTGGGTTGCAAATTCCCAGGCCATTTGCATAGTTTGATTGACGGCCTTGGCCTGAAATATGTCTGCGCCGATGCAACCGGCCCCATGGCGCGCTGGTTTACGCGTAACTACCGTCACTGGCTCTGGAGCGGAGATCTCATCCTGATCGCTGACGACGTGCGCGCGCACACCGAGGGGCAGTTGGACTGGTTGCTGCACTACGCCGGCAACTATGTGACCGACACAACAGGCGGCGTCAGGCTGAGCAACGATGCGGCCACTGCTCTGGTCAGGTTGCTTTACCCGCCCAGCCAGGTTCACGAGGACTTCGGACTGGCCGATCACGATCCCGACAAGAAAGTGCCTTATCTGGTTTTTCGTCCGCAGGCACAGTCTCGCCTGCAACAAGTTATCGCGGCAATCGATCTGAATCCCGCGGCTCCGGCGAAGTGTGAGGTCGTTGAAGACGCAACGTATGTTGGGGTGCGGATTCAGACGGCGGATGCAATGGAAGAGTTCTACATCAATCGCCGCGCCATTGCCACACCGGGCACGATGGTGATTCGCATTGGCGAGTGGACGACGGACTCGTATCTACTGCATCTTAGACGAGCGTCTAACTCGGGCGGCAAGATAGAGCGTTATTTCGTGAGCGATGGCAGCTATCTTCGCCGCGGAAATCAGAGCTTGCTCGAATCGCTATCCAAGCTTACTGTTTGTTGGTCGCCGGGAGATCCACTTGAGGTGCTTTCCAACGACACTTCTTTTTCGATTCAGGTTGCCGCGGAACGTTTGCCGGGCAGCGTTCGCTGGAATGGGCAATCGATCAAGGCCGAATACGACAGTGGAAACAGCCTAGTGCGGCTTAGACGAAGGAGCACAGAAAACCCTGTTGGATATAAGGAGCTTTGATGTCATCGACAAGACGTGGATTCGTAAAGTTGATAGCTGGAGCAGCAGTTGTCCCCGGTTTGCCTCGACTGGCTGCGGAAACTGGCAAAGAGAATTCTGCGGGGACTGGCAGCGCAACTGAACTTGAATTTCATTCTGCTATGTTTTGCGTGCAAATGGCTGCAGACCAACCCGGATTTGTTGCACTCGCTGTCGATTCATTGGGCAAGAATAAGCTCGATGGAAATGTGATGCTTCCGCTCGTTAAGTCCACAGCCAGATACAAGGTGATCCGGGAAGATCGCATCGTGAAATATTCTCTCGCTGAAGCGGAAGATATCCCGGTGTGGACCGTTGAATTCAACGAGCAGGTTTTTACGATCCGATCGACGTATGCTCCGAAGCTTCCAATGCAGCCGTTGGTTCTTGGCTTCACAATCGATAGCCATGCGACGCTGCTCGGCCTGCTCACGGATTACGGTACGATGCGCCTGCCGGCACTGCTGCATTTCCCCCACCAAGGCACCCTTCGCATTACCACAACCACGGACAGAGTCAGCCTCGGCTACGATGCTTCGCGTTCCGGAGACAAGTTCGTCCAAGTTTCATTTCCTCCAGCCAATGGGGCGCAAAAGCAAATCGAATACCGTTTCGAAGTCGCCGCTATCTATCCCGAGTCCGGCAGAACGGGCATCGAGAACGACCCCCGGTACGATGGATACCGCAGAGAGTTTCTGACTATCCTGCAAATCAACCCTCGCCGTCGCGTGCTAGCCAACAACAGCGCGAGCGATGCGTGCGCTTTCACGCTGTTCATTTATTCGATGATGGCCGTCCACCTGCCGCCGCTCGCCGAAGGTTTAAGCGCAAACGATATCCTCCGCCAATCGCTTGATCGCTACATAGGCGGGATGAAGGGCTACGGCATCGTCGAATATGACGATCAGCCGAGTTTGAAATACGCATTCCTCGACACTTATCCGTCTCTGGTTATGGCCACTTCGGATTATGTCCAGGCATCCCACGACCTCCCCTGGCTCAAACGCAACTACTCCGTCATCAAGAGTTGGGCGGACAAGATGATCGAGTTCGACAGCGATAACGATGGGCTGATGGAGTATCCCGTCAGCGGTAACTCCGGCTCCTGGACAGAGAAGCTGACCGTGCGTCCATCCAACTGGTGGGACACCATCGGCTTTGCTCACAAGGACGCCTATTCAAACGCACTCGCGTACAAGGCGTTTCGGGACATGGAAGAGCTTGCACGCCAGGCCGGCGTGCCTGCCGATGCCGCGATCTACAAGCACCGCGCCGAAATGCTGAAGACCGTCTTCTACCCCACCTTCCACAATCCTGCGACCGGTGTGCTGGCCGGTTGGACGAGCGCCGACGGCAAGCTGCACGACTACTATTTCCTCTTTGTCAGCGGCGTCGCAGTAACCTATGGACTGCTCACCTTCGCCCAAGGCAACGCGATATGGGATAAGTTGATGGCGAAAATGAAAGAGGTCGGTTTCAACCGCTTCGATCTCGGGCTGCCCGGAAACCTGATTCCCGTTCGCCGCGAAGACTACGTCGATCACAACTGGGGCGCGGGCGGGGCCGCCAAAGCAGATGGCTCCGACGCATTCCAGATCTACGAAAACGGCGGCGCAACTGCCTGCTATGCGTACTTTGCGATTCAGGCCTTGCGCAAACTGGGCCGCGACAAGGAAGCGGACGCGATCCTCTTTCCCATGCTGAAGGCCTTCGAAGTGGGCGGATTTCAAGGGCGCGGCCCCAACGGTAAAACCTACGATTGGACGGCCTGGGAAGGAACCCCGCACGGCTATGAGGGTCTGCTTGTCGATGGGTATCTGACCCTGCTCGCGGCTATGCCGGCCAGGGACGGTGCTGACCTGACGCACGAATGACTCGATCCAAGCGGCGCCAAGTCGCCGGATGAAGCAGAAAGGCTGGACTGCCGGATTGCGCAATTAGTCCGGCTGACAAGACGTACCGGGGAGTGAACCATGTACTTTTCAAGACTTGTTACTGCACTTACATTGTTCTTTCTGCTGATGGGCGCGAAAGCACAAGTCACACCCGACAAGCCTATCCAAATCACGGTGCAATGGGACAAGCCTGAGTGGACTTTGCGCACTTCGCCCACTCTGCAGGTGGTGGTGATGCCTCCTCTGGAGCGCGGCTCGCCCGTTCACGACGCCAGCTTTGCCGCGGTCAAGGAGCTTGGCGCCGACTATGTTCGCTATGTGCCCTGGTTTCCCTATCCAAGGTTCGCGGTCGCGGAACTCGAGTCGCCGAAGGACGGCAAGACCTCCTGGGATTTCTCACGCATCGACCCGATGATGCTCGACTTCCTGCACGCAACCGAAGGCCATTCGCCGATCCTGAACTTCAGCACGATTCCTGTTGGTTTTTCAAGACTGCGAAGCCAGTCGTGGTCCCCGCCGACCCCGATCAGCTTTTCGGCGGCGAAAGTCAGGGCACCGAGCTGCTCGATCCGACCTGCAACGATGTCGCCGGCTACTACGCCCGCCTGGTTAGTTGGTATACGCAAGGTGGCTTCATCGACGAATTCGGCGTGCGCCACGAATCCGGCTATCACTACCGGATCCCGTACTGGGAGGTCTTCAACGAAATCGAGGCCGAACACCATTTCACACCGGAGCAGTACGCGACCTGCTACGACGCCATTACCGGCGCGCTGCACAAGGTCGATCCGGAGATGAAGTTTGTCGGCCTCGCGCTGGCCTTTCCAGAGCACGACGCGGAGATGATCGAGTATTTTCTCAATCCGGCGAACCACAAGCCCGGCACGCAGCTGGATATGATTTCCTATCACTTTTACGCGCAGCCAATGCCGGAAGAGACCCCGGACGCATGGCAGTACACTTTTTTCGATCAGGCTGACCGACTCCTCGCCGTAGTGCGATACATCGAAGAGATCCGCAAACGCCTCTCGCCCGCGACGCGCACCACCCTTGACGAGATCGGCTCCATCTTGCCTGGCACCAACAGTGTGAAAGATCCGCATATTCCGCCGATCTACTACAGTGCCTCCGGCGCGCTCTACGCCTATGTCTACATCGAGACGGCTCGGCTCGGCATCGATGTTGTTGGCGAGTCGCAGTTGATGGGGTTTCCCTCGCAATATCCCGACGTCACCATGATCGACTGGGTAACTGGAAGACCGAATGCGCGTTTTGAGGTGCTGCGCTTGCTGCACGACAACTTCGCTGTTGGCGACAAGATGCTTCACATGAACAGCGTTGGAAGGGATATCGCCGCCGCCGCCTTCCAGAGTGCAGGCGACGTGAAGAAGCTGCTGGTGGTGAACAAGCGCAACCGTAACATCACCCTGCAACTGCCGCCGGAGTTCGCGCATGGCAGCGTCACTACTGTCGATGTCACCGCCAGTGTTACACGCCCAGTAGCCCGAGCTTGGAACGGCACGACAATGGCACTGCCACCTTTCGCCGTCACCGTCGTCGTGGCGGAAAAATGATGCCACAGCGCGTCGCACTGCGCCGTAAAGGGAATTGACTGCAAAGCATCGAGAATCGGACAAGGAATACCAGGAAGGAACTAAATGAGAATGAAGCGGCGTGAAGTTTTGACGAGACTCACAACGGTGGCTGGAGGAACGCTGCTCCCGGTGTCTGCGTGGTCTGCGCTCGCGCGACAGCGAGCTGTTCTGCCACTGGAGCCTGGGGTTGAGACCAGCGTCTTGCCTTCCTGCCTACTGAGCAGGGTGATCAGGTCCACAACTCTGCAATCTACTCTGAAGCATAGTTGCGGATGAACCTTCCGAGTTGGAGAATCAGGCGCGGCGACGCGAGTCGAACCCGGCCGCAGAACAGAAGTGAAGGCTCGCGAAGTCTCAAAGGAAGATTCGTGTGCTCCATTTGTGCTCCGTTTGATTTGTGAAGGGCGCACAGACTGAAAACCCGGTATTCTCAATCGCCAGAACGAGATGCAGGAAACGCTATGCTCTTTGTTTCCAATAGACTGCCGTCTTCCCAAGCTGAATGTCGCCGGTTCGATCCCGGTCTCCCGCTCCATAAAATCAATGGTTTACGAAGAGACCCCAAAAACCCTGCTCCATTCCTGCTCCAATTACATGAGGAAGAGGCTTTTTTCCA
>Ga0224555_1005740_pt1 | contig 10113 bp, 9 predicted proteins | sample 714S23034metaG_FD_180687 | JGI IMG/M metagenome (GOLD analysis project Ga0224555, IMG submission 180687) | Peat soil microbial communities from Stordalen Mire, Sweden - 717 S2 30-34 | ecosystem: Environmental > Terrestrial > Soil > Wetlands > Peat | place: Sweden: Norrbotten County, Stordalen...
GACAGGTTGTTGCCGAAGTCGATATTGGCGCCGAGGTACTCGCTGGAGTAGGACTTCAGCAGCGCGGGCATCTCCTCGGCGGTCCAGTCCTTGTGGTTCTCGAGGCCCAGCGGCAGGCGGTGCTTGTCCACAATCGGGACGGCGCGGGCCAGCTTGGCTTTGGAATCGGCTACGAAGCTCTTCCATTGGTCGAGGGTCGCGAAGGTCTCATAACGCCGGCCCGTGAGGCAGACGGAACGGATGCACAGCGCGCCGGCTTCCTTGCCCGCGCGGACGGTCTGCTCGAACTGGGTCGTGTCCTCGGGCGGCAGAGGCAGCAGCAGTTCGAAGTACATGCCCAACTCCTCCGCGCGGCTGCGCACGCGCTTGAGGTAGTCGGGATCGAGGGAAGCGAGCGTCGCCTGGACGCCGCCCGCGCCGATGGAGTGGGCCTGGTCGAGGAACTCGAGCGCCGTGCGCGGCGGGCGCAGGATGGCGAACGCGTCCGGGGTGAGGCCCATCGAGGTGCGCGCCAGGGGCGCCGTCTGGGCGAAGGCAGCGGCGCTCAGGGCGGAGCTTGCCAGGAAGTTGCGGCGGGTCACAGATTGAGACTCCTCAGCACGTCATCCCACGGTTGGCGGTATGGGCGGACCAGACGCGCATTGGCCTCGCGGTCTCCCACGATCTCCTCCTTCTCCCCATCCCACACGAGCTTGCGTCCAAGCTGTAGCGACAGATTGGCGAGGTGGCAGGAGACGGAGACGCGATGGCCGTCCTCGACGTCGGCGATCGGACGCTGGCGGGACTTCACGCAATCCAGGAAGTGCCGCGCGTGGTGAATCATGGGCTCCGGCACATCCCCGGAACCCTTGCGCGGCTGGCCGTAGAGCGTGGGCGCGATGTCGGCGGCTTTGGGATGGCCGGGCGGCGTGGACCACTGGGGAATGGCGCTCTCGGGCGCGATCCGCATGTCAGGGACGAACTCGTACCCGCCGCGGGACACGACCAGCGTGCCCTCGGTCCCGCAGAACTGGACGCCGCCCAGGCTGCTGCCCGTGCCGGCGGAGGCGCGATGGCCGCCCGAAGCCTCGCGGAACGAACCCTCGACCGTGAAGCCCGGGTATTCCCAGATGGCGTCCTGCGTGTCCGGCGTCTCGCCGTTGTCCTGCAAGGCGAAGCGGCCGCCGGAGGAGCAGACGCCGCGCGGCGCGACGGCGCCGAGCAGGAAGTGAGCCAGGTCCATGTCGTGGGCGCCGAGGTTGGTCATCTGGCCGCCGGAGTAGTCCCAGAACCAGCGGAAGTGATACAGGCCGCGGTTGGGATTGTAGGCCCGCGCGGGCGCGGGGCCCAGCCAGAAGTCGTAGTCCAGGCCCGCGGGCGGAGGGCCATCGGCGGGCCGGCCGAAGCCGGGCATGATGTTGCGATAGGCGCTGAAGCGTACGCTGTGGATCTTGCCGGCAACGCCCTGGCGCAGCAGCGCGATGACGTCTGGAATGTGCGTGCCGCTGCGGCCCTGCGTGCCGACGCAGACGATGCGGTTGTAGCGCCGCGCGGCCGTGGTCATCCAGCGGCCCTCGCGGACGAACAGGGTCATCGGCTTCTCGACGTAGACGTCCTTGCCGGCGGCGCACGCCAGCATGGTGTGCAGGGCATGCCAGTGGTCGGGAGTGGAGACGACCACGGCCTGGACGTTCGGGTCTTCGAGCAGCCGGCGGAAATCCGAGTAGCCTTTGGGGTTGGAGCCGCATTGCGCCTGGGCGTATTCGACGCGTGGGCGATACACGTCGCACACGGCCGTCAGGGCGGCGTCCGGGAGTTGCTTAAAATCGGCGATGTGGCGCAGCCCGATCAGGCCGCAGCCGATGAAGCCGACCTGCACGCGGTCATTGGCGCCCAAAACGCGCATGTAGGAGGCGGCGGACGCGACGGTCAAGAAGGTTCGGCGTGAAGGGACGCTCATGGCAGGCGTGGGACTCCAGAGAAGCTGTGGGGGAGTATATGCCACGTGCGGGCATAAGTACAACCGGTGGTGATTCGTACCTTACGCTCCGGCGCCCAACGCAGATGCGGGGGTGTCTTTCAGAGCGCGGCCAAGGCCGCCAGCACCTCGGCGCTGTGGCCTTCGACCTTCACCTTGGGAAAGATCTTGGCGATCTTGCCGTCTTTCCCGATGACGAACGTGGTGCGTTCGATGCCCATGTACTTTCGGCCGTACATCGACTTCTCGACCCACACGCCGTACTTTTCGGCGACCGCATGTTCGGGGTCGGCGAGCAGGGTGAAGGGTAGCGCGAATTTGGTTTTGAACTTCGCCAGGGCTGGCGGTTTGTCGGGAGAAACGCCGAGAACGACGGTTTCGGCGGCCTCGATGCGCGGAAAATCGTCGCGGAAACTGCACGCTTCTTTGGTGCAGCCGGGCGTATCGGCCTTGGGATAGAAGTACAGGACGACGTTCTTTCCTTGGAGCGAGGAGAGCTTCAGTTGCCCGTCGGAGTCGGTGGCCAGTGTAAAATCCGGCGCTTTGGAGCCATCTTTGAGTGCCATACGACCCAATAGATGCGTATTTCCATGAGAAGGATCGAGGAATTGGCGTGATGAGGCATCGCAGGAGCGGGTTTGACGGCGGCGCCCCGGCGTCGCTATATTGGAGTTTGCCCTGCTTGCTGGCAGGTGGGGCTGCACTAGTATTGTGCCCGCACTCTGTCTGGCAGGGCGCGTGGGCCATCCAAAGGACAAGAGATGCCGACCAAGAGAACCTTTCAGCCGAACAATCGCCACCGCGCCAAAACGCACGGTTTCCGGGCGCGGATGAGTACCAAAAACGGCCGAGCCGTGCTGGCGCGTCGTCGCGCTGCCGGCCGCCATAAGCTAACCGTCAGCGACGAGCGGGCTGTCCGTTACGCCAACAAATAGCACTCCCGGGGTTTCTCCGCGGGCCATGGCGTTCCCCAAAGCGCGGCGTCTGCTCCGCCCGCCGGATTTCCGCCAGGTTTACGACCTTGGTTTCAAAGTGGTTTGCCGGACGTTCGTGGCCTTTTGTTGGAAAGCGGCTGAAGCGGACGGCCCGAAAACCGGGTTCACGACGCCGCGGACGCTGGGCAAGGCTGTGAAAAGGAACCGGATGCGGCGACGCTTGCGGGAGACAGTGCGGCGCCGGCTGGCCCGGCTGGGTCCCGAGTGGCGCATTGTGTGGAATCTCCGGCGTCCCGCCCTGGACGCTCCGCAAGAGGTGCTGGACAGCGAAGTGGAGCGGGTAGTTGAACGATGCAACGGGTAGCTCTGGCCCTGCTGGCGGCGTACAAGCGCTGGATTTCTCCGCTGCTGCCGTCGGCCTGCCGTTTTCATCCGACCTGTTCCGAATATATGGCGGAGGCCGTGCGCCGGCACGGTGCCGGGCCCGGCCTGTGGATGGGTTTGAAGCGGCTGGCGCGCTGCCACCCGTTCACCGCCGGCGGTCTTGATCCCGTTCGATAGGATTGCACTATTCCCATGGCCGACCTGAATCCGAGTTCCCCGCAGAAGCCTAAAGAACTTTCGATGGAGACGCGCCTTATTCTGGCCTTCACGCTGATGGGGCTGGTGCTGGTGGCGGCTCAGTATCTGATGCCCAACACCAGGCCGCAGCCCAAGCCGGCGGCGAAGCAGGAGCAGAGCCAGACTCAGCCACCGGCCGCGGTGCCCGAGCAGGGCCAAGCCCAGGCCAACCTGCCGCCGGCCGCGGGCAAGGCCGGGAGAGCTTCCGTCAAGGCGACGCCGGCGCTGCCCGTCGTGCAGTCCCAGCAGCGCGAAACGAGGGTCATTGAGACGGACGTGTACCGCGTGGAGTTCTCCAACGAAGGCGCGACCGTCCGGAGCTGGAAGCTCACTCATAAGCGCGACAAGGATTACCGCTACAAGGACAACACCGGCCAGCCGCTCGAACTGACCAGCTTCGAAGGCAACACGAAGGCCGGCTGGCCGTTCTCCTACGTGTTCACCGGAAATAAGCCCGCCACGGACTTGAACAAAGTCCTGTTTTCGGTCAAGCAGCCCGACCCGCTGCGGCTTGAATTCGAATACAGCGACGGGAATGTGCTGGCCCGCAAGACCTTTCAGTTCGAACAGAAGGCCTACCGGCTGATGATCACCTCGGATCTGGTCCAGGGCACGCAGGGCCTGCCGCACCTGCTAAGCTGGCGCGGCGGTTTCGGCGACCGGACGGCGCACAACGAGGCCTCGCAGCAGCACGCCGTGTACTTCGACAGCTCGAATAACAAGCTCGTCTTGGAAGATGCGAAGACGGGCAAAAACGGGCCCGTCCTGCACACGGGAAGTTTCCAGTTTGCGGGTTTGGAGGACAGCTACTTCGCGGGCGTGGTGCTGCCGGAGCCCGGAACGGTGCTCGATTTTCAGGTGTGGCAGGATGCCTACAAACTCAAGCCCGACGGCGACGACGTCCCGCATGTCGGCAGCGCGATCGGCGGCCAGTCCAGTTTGAAGCTGAAGCTGTTCGTGGGCCCGAAGGATCTCGACGTCTTGCGGGCCACCGATCCGAAGCTGGACCAGATCATCGACTGGGGCTGGTTCTGGTTCATCTCCAAGCCGCTGTTCCTGGGTCTGCATTGGGTACACGACAACCTGGTCAACAACTGGGGCTGGGCGATCGTCGGCGTAACCGTGATCATCAACTTCCTGATGCTGCCGCTACGCTACTCGAGCATGCGGTCGATGACCAAGATGTCGTCCCTGAAGCCGCAGATCGACGCCCTCAACGAGAGATACAAGGGCATCGGGATGCGGGATCCGAAAAAGCAGAAGCAGAACGAGGAGTTGATGGCCTTGTATTCGAAACACGGCATCAACCCCATGGGCGGCTGCGTCCCGATCCTGATTCAGATGCCGTTCTTCATCGCTTTTTACAAGGTGCTGTCGACCGTGATCGAGTTACGCGGCGCCAACTGGCTGTGGGTCACCGATCTCTCACAGCCCGAAACCCTGCCCATCCGCCTGCTGCCCGTGGGCATGCTGGTGTCGCAGGTGCTGATGCAGAAAATGACGCCGTCCACCACCACCGATCCGTCGCAGAAGACCATGATGATGGTGATGCCCGTAGTCCTCAGTGTGATGTTCTACAGTGCCCCGAGCGGCCTGGTGTTATACTGGCTCACTGGCAACGTGGTCGGCATCTTCCAGCAGTATTTTTTTAACAGAGCGGCTCCGCCGCCCATTCCGGCCACCACGATCGTCAGGAAAAAATAGCCGGCTGCGTTGAACACATGAGCAGACGCGAATACAACATCACCACCGTCGGGGACCAGGTCGAAGATTTTCTGGACCGCGTTCTGGATGCCGCCGACCTCGACATCGACTTCGACCTATATGACGGTGACGAGACCCACGCCTATTTCGAGGGCCCGACGCTGGTCGTCAAATTCGACGGACCGGACATCGGCTGCCTGATGGCTAACAAGGGCGAAGCGTTGCTGGCCCTGGAACAGTTGACCCAGGAAGCGCTGCGCATGGGCTCTGACGAGCATGCGTTGATGTGCTTCGATGCCAATGACTTCCGCCTGCTGCGGCAGGAAGAGTTGCGCTTGAGCGCGCTGACCATCGCCGAGCGCGTCCGCGAGACCAACACGCCCTACCGGTTCAACCCCATGAACAGCCGCGAGCGGCGCGTGGTGCACCTGGCGCTGCGCGGCGAAACCGACCTGCGGACCGAGAGTTCGGGTATCGGCCCGGGACGCCACGTGGTGGTTTACCCGGCCGGCATGCCGTCGCTCCCGGAACTCCCGCCACAGCCGGCTTTTCACGCTCATGGGCCCGGGCCGGGCTCCGGCCATGGCCCCTCCCACGGCCGCCGGCCGGGACCGCGCTCCGGTGGTCCGCCGCGCCATGGCCGCCGCTAATTTTCGTCAATTGTCGTGAATCTTCGCGACACCATCGTCGCCATTTCGACTCCCCCCGGTTCGGGCGGCCTTGGCATCGTGCGCCTGTCGGGCCCGGAGGCGCAAGAGATGGCCGCGTCGATGCTCCGGTTTCAGGCTGGCTTCGAGTGGCGTACATGGACCGCGGCTCTTGCGGATCTGATTGACGAAAAACAAGATACGGTCGACAAGGTGATCGTGACCTGGTTCGCGGCGCCACGTTCCTACACCGCTGAGGACGTGGTTGAGATCTCCTGCCACGGATCGATGGTCGTGCTGCGGCACTGCGTCGAGCGCGCGCTGGCCAGCGGTGCCCGTCTGGCCGATCCGGGCGAGTTCACGCTGCGCGCTTTTGTGAACGGCCGCATCGATCTGTCGCAGGCCGAAGCGGTCAACGATCTGATCCAGGCCACCACCCTGCACCAGGCCAAGGTCGCCGCACGACAGATGGAAGGCAGCGTCTCGCGGCTGCTCAAACCCTTCAAAACGCAGCTCTTGGAGCTGATCGCATTGCTTGAAGCGGGGATCGATTTCGCCGATGACGATGTCGCGGTGGCGGCGGACGAGGAACTCCTGCGGAGAATCTCGTCAATTGTAGTCAATCTGGACCAGCTCACCGAAAGTTTTCGCTACGGTAAGCTCGTTCACGACGGACTGACGCTCGCCATCGTCGGCCGTCCAAACGTCGGCAAGAGCTCTCTTTTCAATGCTTTGTTGCAGCGCGACCGGGCCATTGTGACGGCCCTTCCAGGGACCACGCGCGATACCGTTTCGGAAGTCGCCGCGATCCACGGCATTCCGGTCTGTCTGGTCGATACCGCGGGCATTCGGGCGAGCGGCGATCTGGTCGAGCGACTGGGTATCGAGCGCAGCTACCAGGCCATGGCGGACGCAGACGTTACAATTGTAGTATTAGACCTCTCGCAAACCCTCACAGACGAGGACCGGGCACTATTGGAGCGGGCTCAGAGCGGCGGGCCGCAGCTCATCGTCGGCAACAAGTGCGATCTTCATCGACAAATGACGGAGGTGGAGGGTCTGATCAGTCTCTCGGCAACCGCGTTCACGGGAATAAACGAACTGCGCCAGCGGATTCTGCAGGCCGTGGCCCCGGCCGGCGATTCGGGGCTGCAAGCGGGCTTTATCACCAGCCTGCGCCATGAGGGTCTGCTGAAAGAGAGTCGCCGGGCGCTGCTACAGGCGTCGGAGGCGGTGCGCAACCGGATCCCCCACGAGATGCTGCTTCTGGATTGCTATGCCGCCCTGCGCGCGCTCGACGAGCTGACCGGAGCGACCACGGCAGACGACATTCTAAATCGCATCTTCTCCACGTTTTGTATCGGGAAATGAGGGCCGCCGTTCATTCGACGGCGGCTCGGCGTCGGGTTCCGGCGATATGAGTTTCCGGACCGAATCCAGCACGCCGTTGATGAACGGGACCGCGTCCTCTTCGGAGTAGCGACGGGTGAGTTCGAGCGCTTCGTCGATTGCCACCGGTGGTGGCGTGTCCGTCCGCTTCATCTCGTAGATCGCCAGGCGCAGGATGTTGCGGTCCACGTTCGGCATGCGCTCCAGTCGCCAGTTTTCGGCCCGCTGCAGGATCAAAGCGTCGATCTCGGCGGACTCGCCGGCGGTGCCGCGCGCGAGCGCTTCCATGAACGGATCCGGCTCGATCGGGAGCGCACTGTCGTCCCCCGTCTCCTCTTCCATTTCGGCGCAGGAAAGAGAACTGTAGAACGACTGGACGGCCTCTTCGATGGACAGTTTGCGCACGTCCCAGAGGAATAGAATCTGGAGCGCGCGCTGGCGGGATCTGCGGCGCGCAGGCATTCCGTTTGCTCGCCCTCTACTTGGCCTGGCTGCGCAGGCCGCGCAGCAGGTTGGCCATTTCCACCGCCGCCATCGCGGCGTCGAAGCCCTTGTTGCCGCCCTTGGCGCCAGCCCGGTCGATGGCCTGCTCCAGGGTATTGGTGGTCAGGACGCCGAACGAAACCGGCACGCCGGCCTGGAGCGATGCCTGGGCGATGCCTTTGGCCGTTTCTCCCGCGATGTAGTCGAAATGCGGGGTCTCGCCGCGGATCACCGCGCCCAGGCAGATCACGGCATCGTGCCGCTTCTGGCCCAGCACCGCCGCCACCGCCAGCGGCATTTCCCACGAACCGGGCACGCGCACCAGTTCGATGTCGTCCTCGCCAGCGCCCGATCGCCGCAGCGCGTCCATAGCGCCGCCGACCAGCCGCTCGGTGATGAAGCTGTTGAAACGGCCGGCTACGATCGCGAATCGCAGGCCCTTCGCGTCGAGATTCCCTTCAAAGGTCTTCAGAGACATATGGGATAATTACTAAAACACCTACAGTCTACAACATGGACACTGCGTTCATCCGCAACTTCTCGATCATCGCCCATATCGACCACGGCAAGTCGACGCTGGCCGACCGTCTGCTCGAATACACCGGCGCGCTGTCGCAGCGCGAGATGATGGACCAGGTGCTCGACACCATGGACCTGGAGCGCGAGCGCGGCATCACCATCAAGGCCCACGCGGTGCGGCTGAATTACAAGGCCGACAATGGGCAGACCTATCAGCTCAACCTGATCGACACGCCCGGTCACGTCGATTTTACTTACGAAGTCTCGCGCAGCCTGCAAGCCTGCGAGGGCGCGCTGCTGGTGGTGGACGCGAGCCAGGGCGTCGAGGCGCAAACGCTGGCCAATACCTACCTCGCGATTCACCACAACCTGGAGTTGATCCCCGTGATCAACAAGATCGATCTGCCCTCGGCGGAGCCCGAACGGATCCGCGAGCAGATTGAGCAGATCATCGGCCTCGATGCTTCCGAGGCGGTGCTCGCGAGCGCCAAGCAGGGCCTCGGGATTCATGAGATTCTCGAAGCCGTGGTCGCCAAAGTCCCGCCTCCGAAGGGCGATCCCAACGCGCCGCTGCGGGCGCTGATCTTCGACTCGTGGTTCGATCCCTACCGCGGCGTGATCATCCTGACCCGTCTGCTGGACGGCGTGGTGAAAGTCGGACAGAAGATCCGGCTGTGGTCGAATGGCACGGTGCACGAGGTCGAGGGGCTGGGCTATCAATCGCCCAAGGCCATTCCCGCCGACTCGCTCTCGGCCGGTGAAGTCGGCTTCCTGTTCGCCAATATCAAGACCGTCAGCGAAGCCAAAATCGGCGACACGATCATGAGCGCCGACGACATGAGTTCCGAACCGCTGCCCGGCTTCGAGGAGATGAAGCCGATGGTTTTCGCCGGGCTCTATCCGGTCGAAAGCCATGAGCACGGCCTGCTGCGCGACGCGCTCGAGAAGCTGCGGTTGAACGATTCGGCCTTCAACTTCGAGCCCGAGAACTCCGTCGCGCTGGGCTTCGGCTTCCGCTGCGGCTTCCTGGGTCTGTTGCACCTCGAGATCGTCCAGGAGCGGCTGGAACGCGAATTCGCCATCGACCTGATCACGACTGCGCCCAGCGTGCGCTACCGGGTCACCCTAGGCAACGGCGAAGTGATCGAGGTCGACAATCCGACCAAGTGGCCGAACCCCAGCGAGATCGCGAAAGTCGAAGAGCCGATGATCGAGGCCACCGTGATCACGCGCGAGGATTCGCTAGGCGAGATTCTGAAGCTGCTCGAAGAGAAGCGCGGCGACCAGAAAAAATTCGAGCACCTCGGCGGCGCCCGCGTGATGCTGGTCTATGAAATGCCACTCAACGAAATCGTCCTCGATTTTTACGACCGCCTCAAATCGGCCTCGCGAGGCTACGCGTCGCTGGACTACCACTTGTGCGGATACCGCGCCTCGCAACTGGTGAAGATGGACGTGCTGGTGGCCGGCGAGCCGGTGGACGCGCTGTCGATCATCGTCCACAAGGAGTTCGCCTACGAGCGCGGCCGGGCGCTGATCGAACGGCTGCGGAAGCTGATCCCGCGCCAGCAGTTCGAGGTCGCCCTGCAGGCCGCTATCGGCGCCAAAATCATCGCCCGCGAGAGCATTGCGGCGTTGCGCAAAAACGTGCTGGCCAAGTGCTATGGCGGCGACATCTCGCGCAAGCGCAAGCTGCTCGAGAAGCAGAAAGAAGGCAAGCGGCGCATGAAGCGCGTCGGCAAAGTCGACATTCCGCAGGAAGCTTTCCTCGCCGTTCTGAAGGTCACCCAAAGCGGGCCCGAGAATTGAACGCGGCCCGCCTCGCGCCTGGCTTCCCGAAGAGTATCTTCAAACAACC
>Ga0224555_1005741_pt1 | contig 10111 bp, 10 predicted proteins | sample 714S23034metaG_FD_180687 | JGI IMG/M metagenome (GOLD analysis project Ga0224555, IMG submission 180687) | Peat soil microbial communities from Stordalen Mire, Sweden - 717 S2 30-34 | ecosystem: Environmental > Terrestrial > Soil > Wetlands > Peat | place: Sweden: Norrbotten County, Stordalen...
ATCTAGCGTTAGGAATCGACAATCACTCCTGGTCAAAGCAGTGCTCACCGGCCGGCGGCTCGATGATCAGCCTCCCGCTCGAGGACCAAGATCCCGTCAAAGACACGCTGATCGGTTCCCATTAGGTCAGGGCCGCGGCGATTCGGCGCCATTGCTCGCGCGGAAAGGCTCTCGGGTCGCTCAGCAACACCTGGACGCAGACGTGGTCAGCACCAGCCGAACGATGTTCGGCGACCCTGCGCACGATGGCATCTTCGTCGCCCCACGCAATAATCGCGTCGAAGAGCCGATCGCTGACGTGCGTCAGATCCTCCTCGGAGAACCCGCTGCGCAGAAGATTATTCGCGTAATTGGGCAATGCCAGATACCCCCGAAGCCAATCGGTCCCGATGCTGCGCGCCTCGTCCGCACTGTCGCAGAGGATCACCGCCTGCTCCGGCAGCAGCCACGGGCCTTCGCCCAAAGTCGCACGGGCAGAAGCAGTGTGGTCGGGGGTGACCAGGTAAGGGTGCGCGCCGCCGGCGCGTGTGGCGGATAGCGCCAGCATTTTCGGGCCGAGTGCTGCGAGCACCCGCCGCCCGAGGGGAACGGGTCGCGGTGCGGCATCCAAACCGTCCAAGAATGAGGCTGTCGCCGCCAGAGGTTTGCGGTATCGCCCGGGTTGACCGGCGTCGATCAGCGGTGCGTGGCTGACTCCGATTCCCAGCAGGAAGCGGTCGCCGTGCTCAGCGGTCAGTGCGGCAAAGGATTCAGCGACATCGCCGGGTGCATGCATCCACAGATTCAGAATCCCCGTGGCGATCACGGTCCGCTTGGTCGCGGCTAGCAGGTGATCCACTGCGTCGAACACCGGGCCGCCAACGTCTGGTATCCACAGTGCCTTGAAGCCCAGCTCGTCTAGTTCTGCTGCGGCGTCGGCTGATTCGGATGGGTCACCGTAACGCAGTTGACTGCTCCAGATGCCGAGTCCCGTGAGCTCCATTGCACGTCGATCCTTTCGTGGCCTACGCCCTCACCGACCATGCTGTCAAACGTCCTGCCGGTGGAATCGGGCGCCGTCGGCAATGTCGGCTCTCAACCGGCAATGGGCGTGCCGTAGTTCTTGTACTGCATCGAGTCGTAGAGCCGCACACCGTTGGTGTTCAGCTTTGCGACCGCCCGGGTGAGCGGGCCGGGCAGCGCCGAGACCAGTTGTGCGCCAAGGGTCAACGCCCATGCGCCGGCGGCGGAGTTCGGGACGATGGTCTTGGCCATCGTTCGCGCGAACGCACGGCTGCGGCGTACGGGATCGGCCATCTGCTGCTCGTAGGCTGCGAACGCGTGCGGGTAGTCGCCGTCGGCTTGTGCCAGTTCACCCGCCAGCACGTAGGCCCCCAGCACCGCCAGGCTGGTGCTGCCGCCGACTGCGGGCCCCGGGCAGTACCCGGCGTCCCCGACCAGCGTCACCCGCCCACGTGACCAGGTATTCAACTGCAGCTGGGTGATCGAATCGAAGTAGAACGCCGGCGTGCGGTCGAGTTCGTCAAGCCAGCCGTCCACCTCCGGGTGCATCCCGGAAAACGCCGCGCGCAGTAATTCCTTCTGCCGTGCGACATCTCGACGGCGATACGGCAGCTCCTCTTTGCTTCGGAACATGAACAAGCAACGCGCATCGTCCAGTGGCTGCGCGGTGTAGATCCCCGCGAGACGGCCGGCGCCGAGATGAATTGCCATCAGCCCCTCGCGCGCAAGCGTTTTCGGCACCGACTGCACGGCCAGGTATCCACCGAGGAAGCGGGTGCAACCAGCGTCCTCGCCGAAGACCAGGCGCCGGACGTTGGAGTGCAGCCCGTCGGCGCCGACGACGACGTCGAAGCTGCGTGGCGCGGAGTGCTCGAACGTTACCTCGCCGTCGGCGGATATCGCCGTGATCGAATCGCCGAACAGGTACTCGACCCGGTCGCGTCCGGCGCGGTAGTAGACCTCGCTGAGATCGTCTCGCATGATCTCCACATGCCGGTCAGAAGTCGCGCCGTAGATGGCGGTCAGATCGACGTGCGCCGGCCGCCGGGCCCCTGCCCGATGCATGGTCATCTCGGTGGTACCGGTAGCCAGAGCTTCGATCTGGGGCAGCACACCCATCTTCTCGGAGATTTCCATGGCAGGGCGGAACAGGTCGACGGCGTGGCCGCCGGTTTTGCGCAGTTGTGAAGCGTGCTCGACGACGGTGACGTCAAACCCGTAGCGGTCGAGCCAGTAGCCCAAGACGGGGCCCGAAATGCTGGCCCCCGAGATCAGAATCCGCATAGCGGCCTCCTCACGCGCTCCAAATTAGGTTACTGCGTGCAGTTCCCCGACACGCCTTAGGAGGACCTGCGGGCGAAGTCGGTGGAGGCTGCGCTCGGTCCGCCGGGACGGGGTTAGAGTCGCTGACTATGCGCTTTGGATTCTTCATCCCGCAGGGCTGGCGGTTGGATCTGGTTGGCATCGACGTCGACAAGCACTGGGCGGTGATGCGCGATCTCGCCGCCTACGCCGACGACAGCGCGTGGGATTCGGTGTGGGTCTATGACCACTTCCACACCGTGCCGATGCCGACCGACGAGGCCACCCATGAGGCATGGTCGCTGATGTCGGCCTACGCGGCGACCACGTCGCGGGTCAAGCTCGGCCAGATGTGCACGGCGATGAGCTACCGCAATCCCGTCTACCTCGCCAAAGTCGCGGCCACCGCCGACATCATCTCCGGTGGCCGCATCCAAATGGGCATCGGTGGTGGCTGGTATGAACACGAATGGCGCGCATACGGTTACGGTTTTCCGTCCGCCGGCGTGCGGTTGGGGCGACTCGACGAAGGTGTCCAGATCATGCGCGACGCCTGGCGCGACGGGAAAGTCAGCTTCGCCGGTAAGCACTACCAGGTCGACGGCGCGATTGTGGCCCCAAAGCCTTTGCAGAACAATGGCATTCCGCTGTGGATCGCCGGCGGTGGCGAGCAGAGGACGCTGCGCATCTCGGCGAAGTATGCGCAGTACACCAATTTCACCGGTGAGTCAGCAGGCTTTGCGCACAAGTCCGACGTCCTTGCCGGTCATTGCCGCGACGTGGGCACCGACTTCGACGCCATCGTTCGTTCGGTCAATGTCAACGCCGTGGTGGACACCTCAGAAAAAGACCTCAAAGATCGGCTGCGGCGCATCCGCGATCGCCTGGTCGGCTATGTCCCGGAGTCGGCAGCGGACGCGATGCTCGGCGGAACCAGCGGACCGGATTCGGCCACCGGCACAACCGAACAGGTCGTCGAGCGGCTGCAGCGGTTGCGCGATCTTGGCTGCGAGTATGTGATCTGCTACTTCCCCGAGGCCGCATACGACCGTTCCGGCGTGGAACTGTTTGAGCGCGAGGTGATTCCGGCGCTGAGCTAGGCGTCCCTCGTGGGTGGCGAACAACTGGGCGGGGTCGAGTCGTTAGTAGGAGGGCGATTTCGCTGAGGATGAGGAATCCTTCGTGGGCGATCAGGGTGGATTGGTAGTGGCGGTCGAGGCGGCGGCAGTGGTTGATCCGGCCGTTGGTGCGTTCGACCCACCCACCTGCGGCGGCTGCACGATGAACCTGGCGATAGGCGCCCAGGCAGTGTCGGACAGGTCGGAGTCATAGCGTCGCTGGCGCGGCGGTTGCCGGTTACACAACCGAGGCTGGTGATCATGGTGCCCGACACCGTCCGGCGGCGCCCAATGTTGTCGGTGGCTCGTGGGATGCTCGCCGATGATGACACGTCACACCACGTTTCGGTTCTGCCTCGACCCCACGGTCGCCCAGCATGAGGTGCTGGCCCGGCACGCCGGAGCGTCCCGGTTCGCGTTCAACCAGTGCCTGCGTCTGGTGAAAACCGCGCTCACCCAGCGCAGAACCGACCGTGATGTGTGGGTGCCGTGGAGCGGGTTTGATTTGATCAACACGTTTAACGCGTGGAAGACACCCGAGGCCGCTGGACGGGTGTTCGTCGTCGACGCCGACGGTGTCTGCCAGGTGCGGGTGAGCGGGCTGGCGTGGCGGCGCGAGGTGTGTCAGCAGGTGTTCGAGGAAGCCGCGGTCGATCTGGGGCGGGGGCTGAAAGCCTGGTCGGATTCTCGCTCGGGTAAGCGGGCAGGTAAGCGGGTCGGGTTTCCGCGGTTCAAGAAGAAAACCGGGGCGGTGCCGTCGTTTCGGCTGCGCAACAAGCACACCAAGGGCCACCCGCCGGCGATCCGGGTCGGTGACGACGATCGCCCGCGTTCGCTGACCCTGCCCGGTATCGGCGCCATCGGTGTGCACGATGACACCCGCCGGTTGCGCCGCATGCTGGCCAAGGACCGGGCCAAGATCTGCTTCGCCGCTGTCTCACACCACGGCGGGCGCTGGTGGGTATCACTGAATGTTGAGGCCGCCGACCTACACCCCGCCCACCACCATCGGCCCCGCGACACCGACGACACCGGCGGCTGGGTCGGTGTGGACCGCGGCCTGTCAGCGTTCCTCGTCGCCGCCACCGTCGACGGCACCGAAGTCGCCCGCATTCACGACGCACCCAGGGCCTTCGCCAACGGCATAGCCAAACAGCGCCGGTTGGCGAAATCGTTGTCCCGCGCCAAGAAAGGATCCCGTAACCGCCGTGACGCCGCCACCACCCTGGCCCGTCACCACCATCACGTCGCCAACGTGCGCCGCCATTTCCTCCACCAGGTCTCCAACAAGCTGCTCAAGACCCACGACCGGCTTGTCATCGAAGACCTCAACGTGTCCGGGATGCTGGCCAACCACCGCCTGGCCCGAGCCATCTCCGATGCGGGCTGGGCCGAGTTCGCCCGAATCTTGGGCTACAAACACACCTGGCGCGGCGGGCAGCTCGTCAGCGCGGATCGCTGGTATCCCTCAAGCAAGCTCTGCGGGCAATGCGGAGCCCTCCGCAGCGACCTCACGCTGGCTGATCGGGTGTTCACCTGCGGTTGCGGGCATACCGCCGACAGAGATACCAACGCGGCGACGAATCTGGCCCGCTGGGGTCAGAACCATCACAACGCATCACCAGATCCCCGGACCCCCAAGCAACGGGGCCGGGCCACCAACGCCCGCCGACGGGACGGCGCTGACCAGCACCCTTCGTGTGCCGGTGAAACCAGCCCGAAAGACGCGGGAACCGACGTTCACACCGCACCAGCGGCCTGAACCGACGACGCCCGAGAAGGGCGGTGCCAAACACTCACCAGAGTTGTTCGACACGCTTTAGACATCGCTGGTGGCATAGCGGATCTTGACCGGGGACGCGGCCAGCAGGGGAGGCAGCTGTGTCAGCTTGCCCTCGCCGGCGCGAAACTTGCGGTAAGCCTCGTCGTGGTCGACCGACTCCCACAGTTCGTAGATGAGCCAGTGCGCCTCGTCGTCCTCGTCGATGAGCACATCGGTTCGAATATTGCCGTCGAATGCCCGGGTGTCTTGTAGCGCCCAGCCGAAAAGTTCACGCGCCGCACCGACTTCGTCGGGCTTGAATCTGAGTTCGAGTGTCACTGTGACCGTCATCGTCATCTCCTCGTGTCGTCAGGTCGTGCTGCTCACCGGGAGCACACCGTTGAACCTACGGTCGACCCACTTGACGAAGTCGGGCGCCTCCGGAATCTGGTCCGCGGTCGCGAACAAGTCGGCGAGCCGTTGCTCGGCGGTCACCACCTTGTCGTCGAGCGGGACCGGCAGCCGCCGCAGTCTGCTCTGCGCGAGTTCGGCGATCTTGAGGTCCAGACCCACGGCGTCGGCGTACTTTCCGGCCCACTGCGCAGGATTGTCTCGCGCCCACTGTGCTGCTCGTTCGTAGCGGACCAGCAAGTCGGCCAGCGCGGAGTTGCGTTTCGGGTCGGTCAGCGCTTTGACGGACGCGCTGCCGAACTGATAGCCGTTCTCGGCTGACCCGCTGCTGCGCACGTTGAGCGTCAGATTGGCTTGTGCCGTATAGGGATCCCAGATCACCCAGGCGTCGCCCTGTCCGTTGGCGAACGCCGACAGCGCGTCGGCGGGCTGCAGGAACACCAGCTTGACGTCTTTGGGCTTCAGCCCGGCGTCGGCGAGGTTTTCGAGCACGTTGGCGTGTGCGGCGCTGCCCTTGGCCACCAGGATCGTCTTGCCCTGCAGAGCGTGAACGGTGGCGATTGATGAATTGGTGCGCACCAGGATCTGCTCGCCGGACCCGGCGCCGTCCCATGCTGAAATGACCCTGGTCTTCGCGTTGGCCGCCGCGCCGAACACCGGTGGCGTGTTGCCGGTGACCGCGAAGTCGATCCTGCCCGCGTTCAGCGCTTCGATCTGCGGCGGCCCAGAAGTGAACGTCGAGAAGGCGACTCGGTACGGCAGATTGTCGAGGGCGTTCGCGGCGCACAGCAACGCTTCGGTGCCGCCCTTCTGGTCGCCGACGTGCAGGGTCACGTCGGAGAGCTGTGACGATGGCACCGGCGCCGGCACCCCGATGGGCCGCGGTCCCAGGGATCGCGACACACAGCCAGACACGGCGACGGTGAGCACCAGCACGATGCCGACGTGAAAGCCGATGCGCTGCTTGGCCGTCAAAGCCGAACGCCGAGCTTGTCGAGAAGGTCAGCGCGGTATTCGTCGTGCTGGGCAGTGCGCTCCGACGACGTGGGTCGCGGCGATTCGATGGTGATGGAATGGGCAACCCGGCCGTTTTCGAGGACCAGCACCCGGTCGGCCAGCTCGATCGCCTCGTCCACGTCGTGGGTGACCAGCAGGACGCCGAACCCGTGCCTGCGCCAAAGGTCGAGGAGCAATGCGCGCATGGACAGCCGAGTGAGCGCGTCCAGCGCGCCGAACGGCTCGTCGAGCAGCAGCAGCCGCGGTTCGGCCACCAGTGCTCGTGCCAGCGAAACCCGCTGCGCCTGACCGCCGGACAGTGTGAGCGGCCAGGCATCGGCGTGGTCGGCAACGCCGATCTCGGCCAGCGCCTGTTCGGAACGTGTTCGTGCCGCGTCGCGCGACATCGTGGTGCGGTTGAGCCCGTACAGCACGTTGGTCAGCACGTTGTGCCACGGAAAGAGCCGTGGCTCCTGAAAGGCGACCGCAGGTGCACCGGTCACCTCACGGTCGCCGGTGTGGTCTGCGGAAAGCCCTGCCAGCACGCGCAATACGGTCGATTTCCCGCATCCGCTGCGGCCGACCAGCGCGACGATCTCGTGGGCGCGGACCTCCAGCGAGATGTCATCGAGGATGCGCCGGGGGCCGTACCACTTGTTGACGTTGCTGAGCTTGCCGACGATCGTGGTCTGCCGTTCGGACGTCACGGTCATGTGCGGTATCTCAGGGCTCGATGTTCCAGAGCTCGGACGATGGCGTCGGTCGTGATGCCCAGCAGCGCGTAGACGGCTAAGCAGAAAATGATGATGTCGATGCGCAGGAAGTCACGCGCGTTGTTGATCAAAAACCCTATGCCCTTGTCCGCGTTGATTTGTTCAGCGACGATCAGCGTCAGCCACGCGATGGCCAACGACTGTCGAAGCCCGACCAACACCTGCGGCGCCGCACTCGGCAGCATGATGATGCGCAGTCGCTGCCATAGCGAAAAGCCAAGGACGTCAGCGGTTTCTAACAGTTTGGGGTCGACTTGCCTGATCGCGGAGAAGGCATTGAGGTATAGCGGGAAACTGACCCCGAGCGCGACGAGCATGACTTTGGCCAGCTCACCGATGCCGAACCAGAGAATGAACAACGGAATCAACCCGAGGTGCGGCAGTGCGCGCAACATCTGCAGGGGCGGGTCGACGGTGGCCTCGACCCACGGCGACAGCCCGACGGCCACTCCCAGGGCAACCCCGATGACGCCACCCAGCAGCAGGCCCTCGACGACGCGGAGCCCGGAGACCTCGAGCGCCTCGGCGAGTTTCCCGTTTTGAATCAGTTGCCACCCGGCATCGAAGATCAACTGCGGTGCCGGCAAGACGTCCGCAGGTATGAGCCCGGTGGCGCTGAGGAGCTGCCACAACACGACGAGCACCACAGGCGACAGCAGCCTGAGGATGGACCATCGGTGGTTGTCCCAGACATTGTTGACTGTCGAAGTCGCCGCAGCGCTGGCGACCGTCGGGGCAGAACTGCTCACCATGAAAGAACCTCGGATATCCAACGGGAAGAGGCTGACCGGTCTGCAGCGGCATTGCCCGCAACGACGGTAGGCAGAGCTGGTCGCCAGGCTGAAGAGTTTGGCTCTGTGTGAAGGGAAACCGGCAGATCGTCAGGGGCCGCGAACATCTGCGAGAATGCGGTTTCCGCTTTTGCGGAACGCTGTTGTACGGTTTGGTGAGCGCATTATCTTTTGGGCGGACGACGGAGGACCCGCGGTGCAGAAGGCAATCGATCCCAGCATCTCTACCTGGCCTGACGACAATCCGCAGCTAATCGGCAGTCGGTGTGGCGACTGCGGGGCCACCACCTTCCCGGTGCAGGACCTCTGCCCGCGGTGCAGCGCCGCGACGATGACCGACCTCTTGCTGCCGCGCAGCGGAACCTTGGTGGCCTGGACCACCCAGGGCTTCCCGCCGGGAGCTCCCTACGCCGGTCCGACCGGCGACGACTTCGTGCCGTTCGGGGTGGGCCTGGTCCAACTCGGTGACGTGATCCGCGTTGAGGGCCGGCTGACCGAAAACGATCCGGCCAAGCTCGACTTCGGCCAGCAGGTCGAGCTCACCATGGTGCCGTTCGCCACCGACGCTGACGGCAACGAGATCGTCACGTTCGCGTTCCAGCCGGTCTAGTGGCGATCGCGAGCGCGGCGGAGCCGGGTGAAGCGGGTCGCCACCATCTACCCAGGAGGAGCCTGAAATGACTAGTGATGTGGCCATCATCGGCGTGGGCCTGCATCCGTTCGGCAGGTTCGAGAAGACCGCGATGCAGATGGGCGCCGAAGCCATCCAATTCGCGCTCACCGACGCCGGGTGCGAGTGGAAAGACATCCAATTCGGTTTTGGCGGCAGCTACGAGGTGTCCAACCCCGACGCGGTGACCCGTCTGGTCGGGCTGACGGGCATCACGTTCACCAACGTGTTCAACGCGTGCGCCACCGGAGCCAGCGCGATTCAGCAGACCGCCGACACCATTCGGCTGGGTAAGTACGACATCGGCATCGCCATCGGTTTGGACAAGCACCCGCGCGGTGCGTTCACCGATGACCCCGCCAAGCTGGCGCTGCCGCAGTGGTATGCGCAAAACGGCCAGTTCGTCACCACCAAATTCTTCGGCATGAAGGCCAACAAGTACCTCCACGATCACAACATCTCCCAGGCCACCCTGGCCAAGGTCGCCGCCAAGAACTTCCGCAACGGCGCGATCAATCCCAATGCTTTTCGCCGCAAGGCGATTCCCGAGGACCAGATTCTCAACTCGACCGTGCTCAACTATCCGCTGACGCAGTACATGTTCTGCGCGCCTGACGAAGGCGCCGCCGCTATCGTCATGTGCCGCGCCGATATTGCGCACAAGTTCACCGACAAGCCGGTGTACGTGCGGGCCAGTGAGATCCGCACCCGGCGCTACGGCGCCTACGAGGTGCACGCCACGTCGGCTCCGCTGGACGAGGACTCTTCGCCGACGGTGTATGCGGCCAGAGCCGCCTACGAGGCCGCCGGCATCGGCCCCGAGGACGTCGACATCGCCCAGCTGCAAGACACCGACGCCGGCGCTGAGGTGATCCACATGGCCGAAACGGGTTTGTGTGCCGACGGGGAGCAGGAAAAGCTGGTGGCCGATGGCGCCACGGAGATCCACGGCTCGATTCCGGTCAACACCGACGGCGGTCTGATCGCCAATGGCGAGCCGATCGGCGCGTCGGGGCTGCGGCAGATGCACGAGCTGGTCCGTCAGCTGCGCGGCGAGGCGGGCGAGCGTCAGGTGCCTGGCAACCCGCGCGTCGGCCTTGCGCAGGTGTACGGCGCACCCGGCACCGCGTCGGCGACCATCCTGTCGCTCTAGGTCCCTCGCGAGCAATAGCTCCTATGTCAAGCCGCCGCTGGTTGAGGATGTTCTGAACGGGTTTGGTGGTCGGCGTGGAGGGCTTGGTAGACGATGCGGGCGAGGCGTCGTTTGAGGCAGCGTCGTGCTGCGG
>Ga0224555_1005743_pt1 | contig 10106 bp, 8 predicted proteins | sample 714S23034metaG_FD_180687 | JGI IMG/M metagenome (GOLD analysis project Ga0224555, IMG submission 180687) | Peat soil microbial communities from Stordalen Mire, Sweden - 717 S2 30-34 | ecosystem: Environmental > Terrestrial > Soil > Wetlands > Peat | place: Sweden: Norrbotten County, Stordalen...
AAGATCGGCTTCGGCGGGCCGTCCCAAGGTGGTGAGGTAGTTCCCGACGATCACGGCGTTGATGCCGCCCAGAATGCCTTGTTTGGCGCCGAGGTCGCCCAGCGTGATTTCGCGACCGCCGGCGAAGCGCAGCATGGTGCGGGGCAAGGCCAGCCGGAATGCGGCCACTGCCTTGAGCGCCTCGCTGGCCGGCAGCACGTCGAGGTCGCCGAACGGTGTGCCCGGCCGCGGGTTGAGGAAGTTCAGCGGGACCTCGTCGGGGTCCAGTTCGGCGAGGTTGGCGGCGAACTCTGCGCGCTGCTCGACGGTCTCGCCCATGCCGAGAATGCCTCCGCAGCACACCTCCATACCGGCCTCACGCACCATCGACAGCGTCTGCCAGCGCTCTTCCCAGCTGTGGGTGGTGACGACGTTGGGGAAGAAGGAGCGTGCGGTCTCCAGGTTGTGGTTGTAGCGATGCACGCCCATCGCGGCGAGCCGGTCGACCTGCTCGGCGCTCAGCATGCCCAGCGAGCAGGCGATCTGGATGTCGACGGCATCGCGGATCGCCTCGATACCCGCAGCCACCTGGGCCAGCAGCCGCTCGTCGGGTCCGCGCACCGCGGCGACAATGCAGAACTCGGTGGCGCCGGTCTTCGCGGTCTGTTTGGCCGCCTCGACCAAGCTGGGGATGTCCAGCCATGCGCTGCGCACCGGCGAAGCGAACAATCCCGACTGTGAGCAGAAGTGGCAATCCTCCGGGCAGCCACCTGTTTTCAGGCTGATGATGCCCTCGACCTCGACCTCGGGACCGCACCAGGCCATCCGCACCTCGTGCGCCAGAGCCAACAACTCCTCGAGCCGTTCGTCGGGCAGCTGCAGCACCTCCAGCACTTGCTCCTGGCCCAGCCCCTCGCCACGCTCGAGCACTTGGTGACGGGCCACGGCCAGGATGTCGGTGCTGTCGGTGTCGGGTGTTGGCCGAGTCGCCGCCTGAGTCACCAGCTACTCCTTAGGTCTTTGTCCTGTTCACGCACGCAAGGCAGAAGCGGCCACGGGCTCATCGCAGCCTGCGTTCATCGGTGCCCAGGCTAGGCTAGCGGTCTGCACCTGCACAAACGTGACGTGGTCGCCGCGGCCATCGGTGGGTACCCGGCAGGGGCAGGCAGTACGACCCCGGGAGTGACCGCAATTGGTTAGTGCACATGTCGAATACCTGGCCCATCATTGGCTCCTACTGGCCGGGCCCGCGTTTCTGCCGGCGGTGATCGTCGTCGGCGTCGTGTTGTACGTCGCGATCAAGGACAGGCGCACCCCGGAAGGCGATCAGCAGGCTGCGGCCGGCGACACAGCTGACGACAAGCGTGATCGATCCGCGCCTGCAGCAAAATCACCCGAAGTTTGAACGGAGCGCCGGCAGGCAACCTACCGTGAAGTAAGTTAGCGCCCGGTGCTTCGGGGCGGCCACAGCGCGGTGGGAGGTATCAGGGTGGAACTGACAGTTCTTGCAGATCCGCCGGCGCGCGGCGCCGGCCTGGACCAGGTGATCGGTTTGTCGATCGCCGCGATGGTGATCAGCGCGGCGATGCTCTACGTCGGCTGGGCCCACAGGACCCACCGCATCACGTGGTTGAACACCGGTGCGGAGTGGTTGGCGCGAAAGTTCGACCGCCCGTCGTGGGTCGCGCTGCCTGTCTTGGTGTTCACGACGTCGATAATCTGCGCCCTGTTCGGGTTCATTTGGGACGTCAGCTGGCACATCGGCAACGGCCGCGACCCCGGTCCGCTGGCCAATCCGGCGCACTACTTCATCATCATCGGCCTGTTCGGCATCTTCGTGGCCGGCATGTTGTCCGTGGTATTGCCATTCGACAAGCCAGGGCCGGCTGCGCTGCGCATCACCCGCAACTGGTACGCCCCGGTGGGCGGGTTGCTGATGGCGGGCTGCGGTCTCTACGCGATGATCGGCTTCCCGCTCGACGACATCTGGCATCGCATCTTCGGCCAAGACGTAACGCTCTGGGGCCCAACCCATCTGATGATGATCGGCGGCGCCAACTTCTCCCTTTTCGCGGTACTCATGCTGGAGTACGAGGGCGACCGGAGCTTGTCGGAAAACACCCGCGCCGATGGTGCATTAGAGCGAAAAGACGGCCCCTTCATTCGATTCCTGCGCTATCTGTCCTGCGGCGGCCTGCTCATCGGAATGTCGGTGTACCAGATCGAATTCGACTTCGGCGTGCCCCAGTTCCGGCTGGTCTTCCAGCCGATGCTGATTGCTGCGGCCGCCGCCGTCGGAACGATCGTCGCGCGCATGACGCTGGGCCGCGGGGCGGCGATCATTGCGGCGTTGTGCGCAGTCGCGCTGCGCGGCCTCGTCGCCCTGATTGTCGGACCGATTCTGGGCGCCCCGATCAACTGGTTCCCGCTGTATCTGGGACCCGCGATAGTGGTCGAGTTGCTGGCCTTCACCCCGCTGTTCCGCCGGCCGATCCTGTTCGGCGCGGTCGCCGGTCTCGGCATTGGCACCGTTGGACTGTGGCTGGAGTCGCTGTGGATCGGGGCTGTCTACCACTACCCGTGGCCGATAACCCTGTGGCGCGAAGCGCTGCCGACGGCGGTCCCCGTGGCGGTGCTGGTCGGCGTCTGCGCGGGGCTGCTCGGTATGGTCCTCACCAGCCAGCGCCTGCCGGGCAGGGCTTTCGGAATCACCGCGGTTGCGCTCACAGTGCTCGTCATCGGCGGGACGGTGGCCAACGGTCTGCACATCCACGTGCCCAAGCAGGACACCGCCACCATCAAGCTGACCGACCTGCCCAGTCCAGCCGGACAACGCCTGGTGTCGGCCGATGTGCAGATCAATCCACCCAATCTGATTGGCCCCCATCCGGACTGGGTCACGGTGCTGGCCTGGCAGGGTCGGATGCAGAACGAACGGGGCCTGATGATCGACCGGCTGACGAAGGTCGGACCGGGGCATTATGTGTCCAATCGCCCGCTTCCGGTGTGGGGCACGTGGAAGACGTTGGTGCGCATACAGGACGGCCGGACGCTCGCGGCGGTGCCGATCTGGGCACCCGCTGACGACGCGATCCCCGTCAAGGAGATTCCGGTGCAGCTCAACAGCACCCGACCATTCGCGTTCGAAGTCTCGATCCTGCAGCGCGAACGCGACCCGGGCGTCCCGGCGTGGCTGTTCACTGCCGGTGGAGTCGTCGTGCTGTTCTTCACCCTGAGCGTCGTCAGCGCGCTGACCTGGGGCGCCGGCAGGATCAACGCCGGCGACACCGCGCCGCCGCAACCGCAGGATCCGGCGTTGGACCGCTCTCCCCCGAAGGCGGCATGACGGCGGCGGCGTCGCTGCGCTCGGCGCGCTTACCACGTGGGGCATTAGCGGGGGCAATCGCGGCAGCAATGGTCGGTGGCCTGGCCGGGTGCGGTAGCGCCTCGAAAACGGCCACCGCGGCCGGTCTTTCGGTCAACGTGACCATCGCCCACGGGCAGGTCACTCCGGCCAACGCCATCCTGCAGGCAACCGTTCGTCAGCCGATCACCCTGCATGTCACCAGCGACGCCGCCGACGAGCTGCACGTGCATTCGGTACCCGATCACAAGTTCGAGGTGGCCGCGGCGGCCAACCAGACATTCGAGTTCACCGTCGACGTTCCGGGCAACGTCGACGTCGAGCTGCATCATCTCGACCGAACGGTCGTCACAATCCAAGTGCGTCCGTGACCCGCGCCGGCGACGATTCAGAGCGGAGCGATGAGGTGGGGGCACCTCCCGCTTGCGGGGGCGAGCGGCGCAGATGACCGACGCCGTAATCCTGGCGCACGGTCTTGGCGGGTCGAGCGATCTTCCTGTTCCGTACGCCTTTTCGGTGATCGGGGCGGCGTGGGCGCTGACGTTCACGTTCGCCTTGGTCGCCTTCGCGTGGCGGCGGCCGCGGTTTGATCCACTCAAACCCGCTCACCCGTTACCCGCCGCGCTGACCACGCTGGTGGACTCGCGCGTCACCCGCGGCATCGCGGCGGCCACGGCGTTGGCGTTCGCCGGGTGGGTGCTGCTGGCCGGGCTGTGGGGACCGCAGACGCAGGCCAACGCGCTGCTCGGTGTGTTCTATGTGCTGTTGTGGGTTGGACTGGTTGCGATTTCGCTGCTTGTCGGGCCGGTGTGGCGCGTCATCTCACCCGTGCGCACGGTTTACCTGCTGCTGCAACGCATCACACCGGAACGCCTCGCCCGGCCGCGGCTGTCCTACCCGGAGTCCTGGGGGTATCGCCCGGCCGCGGTGGGCCTGTTCGCGTTCGTGTGGATGGAATTGGCCAGCCCCAACCCGGCCGCGCTGCCCTGGGTCAGAACATGGCTGCTGGGCTATACCGTGGTGCTACTAGTCGGCGCATGGCTGTGCGGACAGCGGTGGTTCGCCCGGGTCGACCCGTTCGGGGTGTACAGCATGGCGGTTTCACGGCTCTCGCCGTTTCGACGAGACCCGCAGACCGGGAGAATCGGGATCGGCAACCCGTTCGATCATCTACTGTCGCTGCCGATTCGGCCGGGCGTCGTCGCAGTGCTGGCGGTGTTACTTGGCTCCACCGCATTCGATAGCTTCTCGTCGTCGGTGACCTGGCGCAATTTCGCCGACCGGCTCGCCAAAGCTGTTCACGTTGTGCCAGTGTCGGTTTCGTTGTCAGCGCTACGCACCATCGGGCTGCTGGTTTTCGTCGCGGTGGTGGCGACGACCTTTTCGCTGGCCGCCCGCGCGACGGGAGGAGTCGACCGCGAGGAGCGTCGCGCGTTACCGGGTGAGCTGGCGCACTCGCTGATCCCCATCGTGGTGGGCTACATCTTCGCTCACTACTTGTCGTATCTGGTGGAGCGCGGGCAGCAGGCGGTGTCCGCCCTCGCTGATCCGCTGGGCCGGGGCTGGAACCTGCTCGGGCTGGGGCACTTACACGTCGCCTATGTGCTGTCCATGCACCCCACGGTGCTGGCCGTGATCAAGGTGTCGTCCGTGGTCACCGGACACATCGTGGCGGTGATCGCGGCGCACGACAAGGCGCTGCGGCTATTACCCGCCGGCCATCAACTGACCGGCCAGCTCACCATGATGCTGGTCATGGTCAGCTACACCTTCACCGGGTTGTACTTGCTGTTCAGTGCCTAGCAGGTGCCGCTGCGCGATGACGTCATTCGACGGCGTCCTCGTGCAGCTCCGCGAACAGTTCGGTGTTGCGGCTGTAGTCGACGAGCAGGTCGATAATGGTGATTCCGGGTTCGTTCAGGGATTGTGTGAGCGCCGCTTCGAACTCGGCCATGCCATCGACTCGGATGCCTTTGGCGCCGAACGCCGCGGCGTAGTGGGCGATGTCATAGTCGCCCAATTGCACACCCGACGTGCGCCCGTACTTGAGCTGCTGCTGGAACGCGACCATGTTATAGGCGTTGTCGCGCATGATGATGTGGGTGAAACTGAGCCCTAAGCGAGTTGCGGTCTCCAATTCTTGCGCGCTGAAAAGGAATCCGCCGTCGCCGGACACCGACACCACCTGAGTGCCCGGGCGGACCATCGCCGCGGCCATGGCCCACGGCAACGCGACGCCCAGGGTCTGCTGGCCATCGGAGAACAGCAGCCGGCGGGGCTGGTAAACACGGAAGTGCCTGGCCATGTAGATGTAATGCGAACCCACATCGCACGCGACGGTGGCGTCGTCGTCGATCAGATCTCGGATCTTCAGGACAACCGCCGCGGGGTTGAGACCGACGTCGGTCTGCGGGCGGCTTCGCGCCTCCGCGTCGATGTTCAGCAGCGCGGCGCGCTGTTCCGCGATGCCGGCGGTCACGGTGTCGTCGAGCCGCAGCTCCGCTAGTGGCGGGATCATCGCGGTCAAGGTCGCGGCGATGTCGCCGCGCAATTCCAGGGCCGGCTGGTAGTGGTTGTCGATCTCGGCGGGAATTTCGTCGATGTGGATCAGCGTGCGAGCGGGATCCGAATTCCACAGCCCCGGATCGTATTCGACCGGGTCGAAGCCGACCGTGACCAGAACGTCTGCGTGGCTGATGAGGATGTCGCCGGGCTGATTGCGGAACAGCCCGACGCGCCCGACGAAGTGATCCTCCAGTTCGCGCGACACCACACCGGCGGCCTGGAATGTCTCGACGACCGGTAGATCGGTGGCCGCAAGCAACTCGCGCAGTGCAGCGCATGGCTCCGGATCGCCGACCCGGACGCCGACGAACAAGACTGGGCACTGCGCTGCACGAATCAGATTGGCGGCCTCTGCAATTCGGTCTTCAGGGGCTGGACCTAGCCTCGGCAGTGGCGACGGCTCAACGATTGCTGCTGACGTGGTAGCGGCCGACACATCGGCCGGGAGCACCACCGCGGCGGCACCACGAGGTGCAGCGACTGCGGCGCGGACGGCGTTGGCGATCGCTTCCGGCACGTTGTCGGGGTCGTTGACCTCCCCGGTGTGTTTGGTGAAGGGTTTGAGCGCCGCAACAGCGTCCATCGACTGATGGGTGCGCTTCAGGCGGTCGGCGCGGGCGACGGCCCCGCAGATGGCGACCATGGGGTCCTGCTCGGTGGTGGCCGTGATCAGACCGGTGGCCAGGTTGGTGGTGCCCGGTCCTGACGTGACCAGTGCGACGCCTGGCGTTCCGGTGAGCCGGCCGACCGCGGCGGCCATGAATGCCGCATTCTGCTCGTGGCGGCATACGACCAATTCCAGTCCGCCGTCAAGCAACGCGTCGTAGACGGAGTCGATCTTGGCGCCAGGCACGCCGAAGATGAATTGGACGCCGTACGCGGACAGCGTCTCGACCACGCGTCGGGCGGATCGGGCGTCGCTTCCGGTCACGTCATCCACCCTCGGTGCGGCGGATCTGGGTATCGAGGTCGTCTTTGTTCAACTCGGCGGCAAGGAATTCCGGCGTGCGCGGAAGACTCAAGTGCAGATCGGACCGGACACCGATCTCAACGGTGCCCCGGCTCAACCGGTAATCGAGGGCATGTCCGCCGTGGCGGCGCTCGGCGTCGAGGAAATGGGAATGGTAGCCCGCCACCGAGATGCCTTGCTCATAGTCGGGCATCCGGAAGCCGGCCAGCGTGCCTGTCACGTCGGTGAAGGTCAGCTCTTGTTGGTCTTCGGTGGCCTCGGTGAACGGTCTGTACGGCCGATGTTGCTCGGTTACCGTGCGGGTGCGAATCACGCTGAAATCACCGGTAACACGAACGGCGACGATCAAGTTCGTGCTCTGCAGCGACTCATCGATCCGCGTTTTGAGCCCTGCACGGTCGACGGGCGCGGACACCTCGAACGCGCGGTCGGCGTCGAACCAGGTGACGACGGCAAAGGGGGTGTGTTGGTCCGGATCGGCGACCTGCGCGCTACCGTCCCCGCGCAACTGATAGCAGACGCCGTCGAGAACCAGCATCTCGCCGTCGAGACCATTGAACGTGCCGAGGCCGAAGTCGCCGTGCCGCAACAGTTCTCGGATCGTGACGTCGCCGTCGTAGACACCATCGAGCAACGCCCCCATCGTCGAGGTCTGGTACACCTCGCTGTCGTGGCGATGCGCAAGCATCGCGTGCGCCCAGTCGCGCAAGAGGCTCGCAGCGGACTCGGCCGGATCAAACGCCATGGTGGATCTCCATCGTCGCGACGCGGTAAGGATTGTTTCGCTCATTCGCCGTGTCGTCAACGCGACCACCGGCCTCCACCATCCAGTCAGGGTGGTCTGGCCGGTCCGCTGGCCATTCGAACGCTTGCGCGCTGGAGATCGCGGCGTAATTGTTCTTTCAGGCGAGTATTGGGAGGCATCTGATGAGCGATATGGGATTGGACCGGCGATCGCTACTGGCTGCGGGACCACTGTTGCTGGCAGCAATCGCCGCCGGTGACAAGCCAGGCAGCCTCGGCGACATGAAGTTGGCGCCGCCACCAGAAGCCGGCCCGGATCCCAGCGAAACGTTCGTCCAGCCCTACCAGAGCATCGGTTTCGGGCCATGGGGCAACTTGCCGCCACACAGCGGCGAAATGGCCATGCAGTATGGAGATTTCAACAGTCCGGGGCCGTATCTGGTGCTGATGAAGTGGAATCCGGGTTGGTTCAGCGCCCCGCATACCTATGCGACCGACCGGATTCAGGTGGTGGTGTTCGGCACCTGGTTTGTCAACAGCGGGAATGATTTCCAGCCGCAAGATGCGGTTCCGGTCGGGCCCGGTGGCTATGTGAAGCGCACCGCGCGTACCCCACACTACGACGGCGTACCAGCCGACCAGCCCGACCCGGCCGTTATTGCCATCTTCGGCCTTGGCCCTGTCGACGTGCAGCTGGTCGACCAGAGCCAGCCATCATGGCGTCAGGTGTGACGACGCGGAACTCTTTCGTCACGCGCCCCCTAGTCTTGGTGCTCGACGGCAAGCCCTAGCGTGCGCATCGTGCTCGCCAGGTGCATCCGGAGGGCCTCCTGGGTCCGTTGGAGATCGCCGTCGCGCACCGCTTCGGCGATAACGCGATGCTCGTCCATGATCGTCGTGATTCGCTCATCGTGGATCACCAATTCACGGTTCATTCGCGTCTGACGGTCGCGCAGTGACGAGTAGAAACCGGCCACTATGGAGTTTCCCGACTCCTGAAGAGTGACGCTGTGAAAGGCACGGTCGGCGTCGGCGAATGCTTGCAAATCGGATTTAGCGACAGCATCGCGCTGCCGTTGCAGTTCGGCCGATAGCCGCTCGAATACCGCTGCGCACGCTGCGGGGCCGCGTGCGATGACTTTGCCTGCGGCGAACTGTTCTAGAACCAGCCTGGCCTCAATGACTGCGCGGGCCTCTTCAGAGGAAACCGGCACGACGAGCGCACCGCGCTGCGGGTACAACCGGAGCAGCCCTTCAGCCTCCAACCGCAAGAAGGCTTCACGCACCGGAGTGCGCGACATGCCCAGCGCAGCCGCAACCTCGCCCTCGCTGATGAGTTCCCCGCCCGGAAAGGCTCCGGTCAGCACCTGGCGCTTCACGTATTCGTGCGCGCGGTCTTTGGCTGCACCCGGGCCACCCGTCGGCTTGGTCGCCATCACTCCCCCCTTTCATGTAGCTAAGCCGTATCCCACATGTGTACATGACGGTACACCAGCATGGAGCCGCCGCTCGGTAGGCACGGCTGTGACCGATCTCGCAGGTCCAGCTACTGAGATACAAGATAAACTCCAGTCATACATAGCAAATATCTAAGAGGTGTACTGGAGGGGGAGGCCCGCAATGTCCGCCGCGGAAACTCAAATGGATCTGGACCGCATCACCCACCCGCTGAGGTTGGCCAGAGGATCCCACCAGCCGGGCTCAGGTAAAGGCTGCGCCATGAACGCCATCTCCTACATCAACGGCGATGAGCACATCACGGACTTCCCCACCTGTTCAGCCCGTTCCCTGGCCATCGTCGTCCAGTCGTGCAACGAGCTGCACCGCCAGGCCGCCCGTGGCGACATGCCTGCTATCGCCGCCTGGGACGCCGCCGACCGTGCCGCACGCGCCGCCGCCCGCCCGGCGAGCCCCACGTCAAACGCCGCCGGCGCATTCGCCGTCCGGGCCACATACGAGTCGATCACACTCGTCAACCTGCGCCAGTATCAGTCGACGCTGGACGCCGCGATCGCATTCGCCGTGCGCGCCCACACGCGGGCCGCCGAGGACCCCGCAGGCAGTCGCGTGGTGGAGCTGGCCAGGCAGGCGATCCGCTCCTGGCGTCACCTCGCCGGGCTGAACAACTCGGCCAAAGAAGCGACATCGGTCGACAATCGGCGCAAAGTGGTTTCGCAGGCTGAGTTTGGTCTTGCGCAGTGACGGGCAGCTACAACCACGATCGCAACCACCGCGATCGCCAGGAGGTCACGCACATGAGTTCTGTCCCATCGATCACGCTCAACGACGGCAACGCGATCCCGCAACTGGGTTTCGGCGTCTTCCAGATCAAACCGGATCAGACCGCCGCCGCAGTGCGTTCTGCGCTCGAGGTTGGGTACCGCCATATCGACACCGCCGAGATGTACGGCAATGAAAAGGAAGTCGGCCAAGGGATCCGCGATGCCGGCCTGAACCGCGGTGAGGTGTTCGTTACCAGCAAGC
>Ga0224555_1005745_pt1 | contig 10103 bp, 6 predicted proteins | sample 714S23034metaG_FD_180687 | JGI IMG/M metagenome (GOLD analysis project Ga0224555, IMG submission 180687) | Peat soil microbial communities from Stordalen Mire, Sweden - 717 S2 30-34 | ecosystem: Environmental > Terrestrial > Soil > Wetlands > Peat | place: Sweden: Norrbotten County, Stordalen...
ACGCTCTCCGGCTTGTTCGGCGCGCGCCCGGCTAACTGGTCCTCCAGGTCATGCTTGACTTGCTCAGCTTCAGCCCAAGAACGGGTCCCTGCCTTGCGGCGGTATTGGGTGCCGTTCTGAGTCCATCGGAAGTGCTTTCGGCATTGGCACCGCCGGGCAAATTCATCACCCTTATACTTGCAGTCTGCCGAGTGCCGGACAAAGATTGTGATGACCGGAGCCGTGCTCATTCTGTGTGCCTCCAATACGGAAGACGGCGTAGCACAGAAATAGCGCAAGAAGCCAATCAAAGTAGGTAAGTTATTGATTTATATGCAAGAAAGGATTGGAGGCGCGGGCCGGGATCGAACCGGCGCATAAAGGTTTTGCAGACCTCTCCCTTACCACTTGGGTACCGCGCCTTGGCAGGGCTGCCTTGATTTTTTACGCTCCATGCCGCCGTAGCCAACCCGGACAGAGCCGGAGGGCGGAATGGAGCGGGAGACGAGATTTGAACTCGCGACCCTCGCCTTGGCAAGGCGATGCTCTACCACTGAGCTACTCCCGCAGGTTGCAAGATTGAGTATACCGGGGCTACTAAATGAGGTCAAACCGCAGCGGTCGCCGGGCCTGCATTCGCCATTGCCGAGCCTGCAATTGGCACAGCAAAACCGGGCCGCGAACCTTTCTCCTCGCGCACAATCTCTCCGTCGCGCATATACAGAATCCGGCTGGCAATCGAGGCTGCCTCGGGATTGTGGGTAATCATCAGCGTGGTCTGGCCCAGTTCCCGGTTGGAGCGCAACAGCATGTGCAACACCGCGTCGGAGCTTTTGGTGTCCAGGTTGCCGGTGGGCTCGTCGGCCAGCACGATGGCAGGGCGGGTAATCATCGCACGCGCGATGGCTACGCGCTGCTGCTCGCCGCCGCTCAACTCCGACGGCCGGTGATGGAGCCGACCCTTGATCGCCAGCATCTCGCTGAGATGGTCCAGATAAACCCGGTCCAGCGGTTCCTTGCCACCGCTCACCGAGTGGGCGATCTCGATATTGCCCATGGCCGAAAGCGTCGGCAGCAGGTTGAACTTCTGGAAGACGAATCCGATGCGATGCTTGCGCAGCCGCGTGCGCTCGGCGTCCGAAAGCGAGCCAAAATCCACCCCGTCGATAACCACGCGCCCCTCTGTGGCCTGCGTCAGCCCGCCCAGCAAGTAAAAAAGCGTGGACTTGCCCGAGCCCGAAGGCCCGACAATGGCGACAAACTCCCCCGGCTCGACGGCAAGCGAAACCCCGCGCACGGCGGTGACCTGGATTCGGCCCGCCGCGTAAACCTTGGTCAGGTTTTCGGCGAGAATGATCGGCGAAGATTTTTCGGGCTGCACAGTTGCTATTGTAAATGCGACGGCTCGCAGGCTTAGAGTTTGCCGGTTTCACGCGAGTGGCGTGCGGGAATCATTGATATTAAATGGGTTCGGCGCGGGTGCAAAGTTTTACAGGCATATACGAATAATTACCTGCAAGATTTTGAAAATATAAATAGGGGGGAAGGGGGTGCGGTTGGGGGGTATAAACCGGGCAGATCCCTGACAGATCAGACCGATGAGAGGGTGTGTGTTCATTTCTTCTATCTGCCAGTGTGCGCCAATGGAGAGTAATTCTCGGCAAGGAATGGCCCGTTCGGCGTTGCTCAGGGCAGGCTTTGAGGCAGACGCATCCCTTGGCCGGTCAACTTCGATAAGTCAGACCTCGCCTGAAACTACTCGGTTCTGTCTTCCGCTGCTGCCAGGGGCCAACCAATCATTAGTTGCCAAGCTTGCAGGACAGTATCTCCTGGTTTTTCACGTAAAGATTGCACAGGCCGATCATGCCGGAAGGGCACGTATAGTCGCCAGCTTGACCCTCCCTGCACCCCCCACGTTTCAGGATCTGGTCAACTTGCACTGGCACAAGTGCGCTGCAAGTTGCTACCGCACCATTGTGTTGCATGGTATTGCACAGGTTGAGCATGCCACCCTTGACGGGGCACAGATAATCGCCCAACCGGCCCTCGTTCCGCTGGCACCCTCCGCCCGTCAATGTACGGTCGGCCGCAACGTCTGTTTTGGGAAGCATGCCGCCCTGAACGCAGGACTGAATTCCCAGCAATGTGTTTGCCGCGACGGCATTCTGACAGGTGTAGTACGGTTGGAGTTGCTGGCAGGTCATCACGTTTCCCTGGATTGTGCAACCCTGGCTCAACAATTGCTGCTTCAGCCCGCTTGTGATCCCTGCTTCAAGTTCGGGCCTGAAGTCGAGGACACAGGTGGTCCCGGCATGGCATCCAAAATCGATTCCATTTGGTGGCAGATCGACCGCCAACTGCGGAAACCATACAGGCCAATCCCAATTGTGCGACCACACTGCCACATCGATAAAAAGCCGAGCATCGATCCCGGGCGTAAGCGTAAATCCAAGATTGTAGACCGGGTTGCCAAAGCTGAAATGGCTGTCGTTCTTCCTGCTTTTATCAACGCCAACGGAAACGGTCTGCCCTGTCGATGTAACTTTGGTCTGCCTGTTCAAGACTTCATCATTCAGCGTGTATTCCAGCTTGTTCGAATGCAGGTTAATGTCTACAGCCGGAAACACCTGTCCGCCCAAAGCCCCAAAGTTGAGCAGCCCGCCTAGCAGGTCAATGCTATCGAAAACATAAGGTGTATCAATGCCATGCGTTCCCGGCGCAGGTGGCGTGAAATGGCCGTTTGTATAGGGCGCCGGCAGCAAACTGGTAAAGTCCACGCCGACCGAGAATCCCGCACCGCCGCTACCTACTACCGGCAGATTGTAATTGAAGCCGGCATCAGCGCCGACCTGGGCAACCAACTCCTTGCCGTCAAAAATCTGGTCGCTCTCCAGGCCAGTGGAGGCGAACTGCTGGGCTGAGCCGTTAATGGGCTCGAAGGCGGCGGTCAGATTAGCCTCGGAAGTTTGGTTTGGATGAACTACGTTGTGGTATTTCAATTGCGTCTGGATCGGGAATCGCAAGCCAAACCCATAATTGAAACCCGCGTACAGTTTGACGCTGTAGGTCGAGGAGCAACCGACAACGCACCAATTGATCGTTGTATCCACTTCCATGCTCCACTCGTAATCGTGGCCGAGCGTAAAGCCGGTCAGATAGATATATGTGCCCAAATCAATATCTGTCGTCTGGTCGGTTGTGTTTCTGGAGGAACCGGCGCCTCCCTGCGTGTGAAAATTCGCAGAGGGCACGATCTTCAAAAGTTTAGGGAATTGTGAATTGGCCTCTCCGCTATCTGGAATTGTCTCGTGCAACAATTGCTCCCCTGCTGCCATCTCCTGCGTGCTTGGCGAAATGCGTAGCTGGCTCGCACTATGCGCGTATTGCGATGATTCGACCTTGGGAACGAAGACCGTCTGCTCCACGTGTTGCACTGAGGAATTAATGATCTCTTCCTTGAGTTGATCATCGTTCAGGTTGCTCATGCGCGCGACTTCGGCCGCGCCAACCTGAGCGGCTAGTGTGGCTCTCTGCGACGGGTTGGCAAAAGTCTTGCGCAGATCGGCAATATGCTGGTTCGCATCGGAGTCAGCGAGCGCTGTCTTCTGCTTATAGGCGGCAATTGCGATTTCGCGTTTGGCCGGATCTGCGACATAGCGTACGTTGCCGGGCATGGCAAATTCCGCCACGTGCTGGTTTGTCGATTCTTTTGTGAAACAACCGATGCCCGCTTGCGCAATCTGGGCCTTCGCGCCGCTGTCAGCGCATTTACCCGGCAAAACCCGAAATGTCATAACATGATGAATTACGAGCCCCTGATCGATTTCACTGATGTCGCTCTCATCCTCACGCACCTCGACATTCTGCGGCATCGCGCGCAAGCGCTGCGCAATGTTGAACGAGGCCTTGGGATTGTTGAGCATCGGACCAAAGTCCAGCTTCATCTCGCCAAGCATTACCTGCGGGTTAGAACGAACATCGCTGATTCCGTATTGCCGCACAACGCGCAGCCGCTGCATGGTTGCAGCGTGTTCTTCGCCGCGCAGGATTGTTGAGTTCGGCAAGCTGCGTTGTCCGGTCACACGGGGCTGCATAGCTCCGTTTTGTCCAAACGCATATCCTGTCGCTGCGAAAACCGCAAGATACGTTCCATAGCGCATGGCCATGCCACGCTTTGAACTGAGGATTCCCATGCCTGATTTCTCCTTTCAAGATCGCTTTGGGCGCGAAAAGAGCTGCAACCATAAAGCCGTATGTATTGGCAGAAATCAACAATTCGGGAATACGGGAAAATCGAGGACTTTCGGGTGCTCGCGGATCACCGGTTTTCAAAAATCGACACCCTGCTTGCCACGTGCGGGAATTATACCTCCTTGCTGAATTCGTGGGAAGACGCAGAACTGTGTAGAGGTTCCTTAGTCATAAGGAGAGCAACGGCGTGAGTCGGAGCGCGTTGGTAACCGCAGACTCGTTTCCGGGATTGGTCCACTGAAACGCACATCTGTCTTGGAACGAAGCAGTTCCTGGGTCGTTGGCAAGCCGGAAGGTGGTTTTTGATCACGTTTCGCGGCGTTTTGTCTGGAATTTGGTTCAAATATAGCTCAGGAGTTGATGGATGCAATTTCTCAATGGCTAAAGAGGCTGCGGGAAAGACTCGGGATTTCGGGTTAAATTTGCGGAAACTTCCCTCCGGGGCTAAAGCCCGTGATGATTCTGTTGGCATTGTGCGGGGGTTGAAACCCCCGCCTCCCTCCGGATCGAGTTTTCTCGCGGCCTGACAAGCCGGGCGAGCGGTCAGGCGCGGGCTGCCGTGTCAGGGAATGAAGAGGCGGGCCAGCTTGGTTGCCTGCCTGCCGAAGCGGGAGCGGCGGGGCGGCGGGGCGGGGTTGGCGGGCTTGGCCTGGGTTTGGGCAGAGCGCAACTGGGCCATGGCGTCTTTGACCATTGCCCTCAGGGATTCGGCCTCGAAGGTGCAGGAGCGCAGATAAGCCGAGACGGTAAGCCCGGCTTCGGCGGCGCGGCGGTGGAGTTGCGCGCACTCCGCCTGGCTCATGCGGATGGTGATGCTGGCGTCCTTCAGATTCCGCTCAGCTTGCACTGGCGGAAGACGGTTGAATTCCGGTTGCGGATTTGCGGTAGCGCGAGGTGCGGGGTACGCAGCGATGCGAGGCGCCGGTTGCGGAGTTGAGGCCGGGACCTCGTCGAAACAGAATGGCACTAAATCGGGGAGCTGAGTGAGCGATTGATCTGTGGGCCGGTAGCGCGCGTGAACCTTCAGCGCGCTCTCGTAGCTGAGGGTTGCCACGTCGTCAGCCAGATCGTCATCGTTCCAGGCGGAGGTAGATTTCCGCCTAATCGACGAAGGCTTGCCGCGGAAGTCGCCTGTGGTTTGCGCGGGCGAGGCCAGCGCGGCCAGCAGACCCGCAAAGCTGGGGGAAGTGGGGGAGGGCGAAGATGCGGTGGGCTGCTGCATGGCATGGAGCATACCGCGAGGCCAGGCGGCAGGCGTGAAGAAATTCCCATTCGTAAGACAAACGGATTCCAGAAGAGGACCGACCGGTTGCCTGTTCTGAAATGAAACGCGTCGGAATCCCACCCTTGCCGCAAAAACCAAAACGCGGCAAGGATGGGGCACCCAATTTTTTGGGCGCATCTGGCACGGGGTTCGTTGCAGCTACAACTCGTCAGCTCGAATCTAAACGGTCAGGCGCAGGCCAGTTGCGCGGCCGCGGGTTCAGGGAGTACGCGGCCGGGGAGTCTCAGGAGTTGAGTGACGGCTTCGGCGCTCATGGGTCGGGCGAAGAGAAAGCCCTGGCCAAAGCGGCAGCCCATCTCGCGCAACAGGCGATATTGCTCGTGGGTTTCAATTCCCTCGGCCACCACGTCCATGCCCAGCACGCGGGCCAGTTCGATGATGGTGCGCACGATCTGCAGCGGCTGATCGCCCTCGGTCATGCGGGAGACGAAGGAGCGGTCGATCTTGAGCACGTCAAATGGGAACGAATGGAGGTAACTGAGAGAGCTGTAGCCGGTGCCGAAGTCGTCCATGAGCAAGGAAACGCCCAGCCTGCGCAAGCTGCCTAGGACTCCCATGGCGGTACCTATATTGGGAATGATGCTGGACTCGGTCATCTCGAGGCCGAGTTGACGGCTGGAGATGCCGGATTGCACCAGGAGGGTCTCGACGTGATCGGCCAGTCCTTCACGCGAGAACTGGCTGGCGGATAGGTTGACGCCAACGCGCATGGAGGCGTGGAGCGGGTCCTCGTTGCACCATTTTTGAATCTGACTGCATGCCTCGCCAATTCCCCAATCGCCGATGGGCAGAATCATCCCGCTTTCTTCAGCCAGTGGAATAAAGTCCATGGGCGGGACCAGTCCCCGTTCTGGATGGGCCCAGCGGATGAGAGCTTCAAGGCCGACAATCTTGCGCGTAACGAGGTCAACCTCAGGCTGGTAATAGAGCACGAACTGGCCACGATCCAACGCGTGACGCAGATCGGCCGGCCTTGGCCAATCCTGGTTGGCGGCGGGCGCTGTGTGGTGAGCGCGCCGTGGGCCTTTTTTGCCCTCGGTAAGGGTGTTGCGCAGCCTGCGCAGTTCCAGCTGGCTGGAGACCATGTCAGCCAGGCCCTCCAGCGTGCGAATGGCTTCCGGCTCCATCTTCTGGCTGGGCCTTTTACTGAAGACGGTCAAAATTCCGAGGATCCTCCCGTCGAAGGAGCGCACAGGCACGCTGGCAAAAGAAGCCTCGTGGTGGAGTCTGAGACGCGCGGATAGTTGTTCGCGATGAGGATGACGAGAGATGTCCGGAACGACCACCGGGCCGTTCTCGGCAAGCACGAGGTCGAAGATGGAATCCTTGCGCGGCAATTCGCGAACCACCTGACCCCAGTACGACTTGATCCAGACGCGGCTCTCATCGGCAAAGCCAAGCCTGGCCGAATCGGCGTGGAAATACTCGGCAGCCAGGCGCGTAATGGTGTCGTAAGCGGGCTCGGGCGGAGTGTCGAGAATTCCGGCGGCAATCAGCGCAGCCTGCCGTGCATCTTCCTTCTGCCGATCCACTGCCCCAATCTCGATTTCTGCTTGTGGCATCTTGACTCCTGGCCCTGTGGCGCACATAACGGCCTGGCTCTGGCGGTAGACAACTAACCTTTGAGTGACCGCTTGCTTTACAAGCGGTCAAAGGCTGTTGATCCGGTCCCCGCATCGAGCGTTTGCGGCTACGGCGAATGGATGGTCCCGATAAACCCTGCCGCAAAAGCGCCGTATCTCCCTTATCGGAGGGGAAACCCCGGTGCGCGAGGTTACCACAGGTCTCCGGGGTGAGTACCAATCCCGCACAGGAGGCACTAATTCACGAAAGAAGAATGTGCCGTTTCCGTCCAAAGGAAGGCAAACTCGCCGGCGGAGTGGCCGTCGACAAGACTTAAGCGAAGAGGGACGGGCCGTTTGCTGGACGGAACCGGCTGCAATGTAGGTTTTGCGCGTCGAAAAGGGGCAACACCGTTAGAATCAAGTCCAGTGGCAGAATGGCCCTCAACCGAACCCTCACCGGCGACGCGATCCAAATGGGCGCGCGGCCTGGGGTTGTTGCGCCCGTCGCACGCGCACACGGCTTTCACGGCGACGCTGGTGCTGATGGCTTCGACCTTTCTGTCGCGCATCATCGGCCTGGTGCGGGTCAAGTACATCGCATGGCTCTTCGGCCGCGGCATGGAAGCTGACGCCTTCAATGGCGCCTTCGTGCTGCCGGACATGATTTCGTATTTTCTGGTGGGTGGTGCGGCCTCCATCACCTTTGTCACCATCCTCACGCGCTATCGCGAGACCGGACGAGAAGAGGACGGGCAGCGGTCGCTCTCGGTGATTCTGACCACCATGTACCTGGTGTTGGGCGTGGCCCTTTTGCTGGCGGAAATCTTTGCACCGTGGTACATCCATTGGTGGTTCGACGGCTTCGACGCGCAAAAAGCGGCACTGTGCGTGCGGCTGACGCGCATCTTGCTGCCCGCGCAGTTGTTCTTCTTTGCCGGCGGAGTATTTGGCGCGGTTCTGCTGGTGCGCAAGCAGTTCAGCGTGCAGGCCGTGGCTCCGTTGATCTACAACCTGGGCACCATCGTGGGCGGCCTGTTTCTGGTGCGCCGCCTGGGCGTCTCTTCGCTGGCCATCGGCACGTTGGCCGGAGCGTTTCTGGGGCCGTTTCTGTTGAACGTGTTCTTCGCCCGGCGGATGGGTACACGTTACCGCTTCCTGCTCGACTGGCGGGACCCTGGGTTGCGCGAGTGGGTGCGGCTCTCGCTTCCGCTCATGATTGGCGTTTCGCTGGTGAGCGCCGATAGCTGGATCATCGCCCATTTTGCCTCAAAGACCGACGGCGCGGTCTCGCTGATGACCTATGCCAAGCAGCTCTTCACAGCGCCCATGGCCATGCTGGCCCAGGCGGCCGGCGCGGCCTCCATGCCCTTTTTCGCCAGCCTGTGGACCAAACAGCGCCACTACGAATTTGCCACCGGCGTAGCCGACTCGGTCTCGCGCGTAGCCGCGTTGGGGCTGCTGGGGGCATCGGCCATGGTGGCTCTGGCTGCGCCGCTGGTGGAATTGTTGTTCATGGGGGGACGTTTCTCCCTCGGCGACGCGAGAGAGTGTGCCCTCTACTTCGCCATCTTCTCCATCAGCTTGTTTCTGTGGTCGGCGCAGGCAATTTATTCTCGCGCCTTTTATGCCGCGGGGAACACCTTCATCCCCATGGCGGCCGGAACGGTGGTTACGCTGGTCTCGCTGCCCATCTATTACTGGCTTTATCATCTGCTTGGAGCGATGGGGTTGGCGGTTGCCTCGGATGTTGGAATCGCGCTGCAGACCGTTTCGCTGGCCGTGCTGTTACACCAGCGGCGCATGGTCTCGCTGGCCAGCCTGGACTATGCGGAGTTGGGCCGGTGCCTGCTGGCCGGCGTGGGAAGCGGCGTTGGGGTCTGGGCGCTCTTCGGAGCTCTGGGCCGTGTGCTGCACAGAATTTCTCCGGGCCAGATTTACTGGACCGACCTGACCGTGTTGCTGGCCGGGACGGCGCTATGGGTGGTGGTCGTGAAATGGGTGCTGGAAAAGAGCGGATCGGCACTGCCCAGAGTGACGATGAAACGGCTGGGGATGGGATAAAACCTTTTGGGGCCATTTTCAGTTCATTTTTTGCTATCTACTTTAGATTAGTTAATCTACATGACCTATTTCCCATTCCATTTCCACTCCATTTCTCGAGTTTCCGCAGTCGGTACCAACCGCTTGGCGCTGGGACGGGCCGGCAAAACACGCTCCGCGCAAAGACACACGCACCCCTGCGTCAGCAGGGGCGCGTGTGTTGGAGCTGGGCCTGAGATGCGGCTATAGCTGGACCGGTTTGGGCGGTTCCGGCGTCCCTGCGGCTGCCGGCTTGGCATCGGCCTTCTTGATGTCGATGCCGCCCTTGAAGAAGGCGCCATCCTCGATGCTGATGCGTGCCGCGGTTACGTCGCCGGTCAGGGCGCCCTCGGCGCGAATGTCAACCCGGTCGGAGGCGGTGACATTGCCGCGTACCTTGCCCAGAATGACGATTTCGCGGGCGGTGATGGTGGATGCGACCTGGCCGTTGCGTCCCACGGTGACGCGGTTGCCGGGAAGGTTGATGCTGCCTTCGATCTTGCCGTCGATAAACAGCGACTCGGAGCCGGTGATCTCTCCCTTGATGAACAGGCCTTTGCCGATGGTGGCTTGGTCGCCGCCGGCCGCAACCGGGGCGCGATTGGCGGGTTCAACGGCTGGAGCGGGCGGAACAGGGCGGGAGGGCTCAGGTGAATAGTTGGGTGTTGCAGGTCCGGATGGGCTGGGTTTCCACATAGCGCTCAAGATGGTTCCTTTTCTGTCCTGACAGGACGGGCTTGCCAAGGCAAGGGCCTTTGCCGTGCGCCCAAAGTCTAAATGAGTGGACAGCCGAAGTATACGCCCTTGGCGGCCCCGATGGCAGCTACGGATACGATGGTCTCGCCCCGTGGTCCGCCCGGAAAACAGCGTTGCCGCCATTCTAAGACAATCCGCCGCGCATTTGCGAGTGCACTGGGAATTTGAGTGGCTGTAGCCAAATTAGA
>Ga0224555_1005746_pt1 | contig 10102 bp, 6 predicted proteins | sample 714S23034metaG_FD_180687 | JGI IMG/M metagenome (GOLD analysis project Ga0224555, IMG submission 180687) | Peat soil microbial communities from Stordalen Mire, Sweden - 717 S2 30-34 | ecosystem: Environmental > Terrestrial > Soil > Wetlands > Peat | place: Sweden: Norrbotten County, Stordalen...
GATACCGCGGCCACCAGGTCCGTGATCGGCAGCGCGTCCTTCATCTGCTGGTTGAACATCTGCTCGACGGCCGCGTACTTGCCGGCGACGAGCAGCTCCACCACTTCCCGCGCGCGCTCATCCGGCGTCTTCGCGGCTTCGGCCTCGCGGCACTGCGTCAGCAGCAGCAGCGCCGCGCCGAGTCCCGCTTTCCACAACAGTTTGGCAAACATGATCCTGCTCCTCTCTCCACTTCACGCTTCATTCGCGCCGGTCTGGGGCGGAGTTCCCGCTCGTGGAACGCCCGCCCCTCGGCCGCGGCGCGGGTTACTGTTCCGGCGCCGGTGCGGCCGGCTCCGGCGGCATCAAAGTGTTCTTGATGCTGGCCATGCCCATCATCCCGCCCAAACCCATCGTCTCCACCGCCGAGGAGGGTACGATCACCATCGAACCCTTCTCCTTAATCGCCTCGTACAACATGTTCATCGCCCGCAGGTGCAGCGCGATCGGGTTGTCCCGGTACATCTCCGAGGCTTTGGCGAATTTCTCGCTGATCTCGGTCTCGGCCGTGCTCAGAATGATGCGCGCGTGGCGCTCCCGCTGCGCTTGCGCCTCGCGCGACATGGCGTCCTCCAGGCCCTGCGGAATCTGCACGTCGCGGATCTCCACCGACTGTACCGTCACGCCCCACGGGTTGGTCTTGGCGTCCAGGATCTTCTGCAATTCGCGCCCCAGCGACTCGCGGTCCGTCACCATGTCGGTCAGCATATGCCGCCCGATCGACTCCCGCAGTGCCGTCTGCGCGCTCAGTTGGATCGCCGAGACGAAGTCCTGCACCTCCAGAATCGACTTCTCGGCGTTCCACACCAGCCAGAACACGATCGCATCCACGAACACCGGCACCGCGTCCCTCGTCAGCGTCGACTCCGCCTTCACCTCCGTCACCCGGATCCGCTGATCGACGAACAAGCTGACCGTGTCGATGATCGGAACGATCGTAAACAACCCCGGCCCGCGCAGGCCCCGGTACACGCCCAGCCGCAGCAACGCGGCCTTCTCCCACTGCGTTGCCACCTTGATCGAAAACAGCAGATAGGCGCCAACGAGAACGAAGACGATCATCGGCCAGGGCTGCTGCAGCCACGCCGTCAGCGCGCCGCCCGCCGCCAGCGAGAGCACGAACGCCGTGATCCCGATTTCGCTCACCAGTTGCGTGCGCGTCACTCTCGCGGCCGGCACGCTTGTCAGGCCAGTAATAGTTGGCATACTCAATCTCTCCTCGGCTCCTCGACCGGCAGCAATTCTCCCAAACGCGCCATTAACTCGGGCACCGAGAAGCCCTCGGCCCCGGCGCGGGCGGCGCAGTCCGCGGCTAGCCGGTCCAGCCGCGTCTCCCGTTCCGCCTGGTTCAGTTCCACCTGTTTGAACGTCACGAACGTGCCGATCCCCTGCTGGGTCGTAATCACCCCGCGCAGCTCGAGCTCGCGGTACGCCCGCAGCACCGTGTTGGGGTTGATCGCCAGATCGACCGCCGCCTGCCGCACGGTCGGCAACTGTACCCCGCCCACAAGCGCGCCCGTCGCCACCGCCCGCAGAACCTGGTCGATAATCTGGCGGTAAACCGGAACGCCACTCGCCAGGTCGAGCCTGAACTCGAATTGGCCTGGCTTAATCATCTAGTCAACTAGTACACTAGATCAACGACACAGTCAAGAGTAATCTGCGAACCTTTAAAATCGAGCCTGTTCTTGGCTCGGCATCAGAGCGCCCCCGCCGGGCCCTCCCAGCCTGTGCCAGCCGACCCTTGATCAGGCCACCGCACCGGCGCGCCGCTGCTGCGAGTACAGTCTGAAAGAGAGGCCCGCATCGTGGCGCTGAAGCACACACAACTCGTGGCGCGCTTGTTGCAGCGGCAGAGCACTCTGGCGCTGGCCACGATCTCCGCGGACGGCACGCCACACATCACCCCGCTCTTCTACCTCGCCGGCGAAGCCCTGCGGCTGTTCTGGTTTTCCTCCGCCACCAGCCGCCACAGCCGCAACCTGAAGCTCGATCCCGCCGCCGCGGTGACCGTCTACTGGCCGACCCAGCAGTGGCGTGAGATCCGCGGCGTGCAGATGCGCGGCAGCGTGTCGGTGGTCAATGACGCGGCGCGACGCAGCGCCATTGCCGCGGCCTACAGCGCCCGTTTCAAGTTGGGGACGGCTTTCAAAGCGGTCCAGGCGCGCAGCCGGCTGTATGAGTTCCAGCCGGCGTGGATCCGCTACCTCGACAACTCGATCCGCTTCGGTTACAAGTTCGAGTTCGCACCCACGCCCCCGCCCGGCGGTTGAGCGGGCTTGGGCACGCGACGGAACTCTGGCCATCCGGCCGCGGCCTGGATAGACTCCAATGAGGATGCGTTTAACGCCGCGACGAACATGGGCGGTTGTGGCACTGGCGCTGGCCCTGGCGCCGGCCGGCCGCGCGCTAGACCCGGCGCGGCGCATCACGCAATACATCCACCGCGTCTGGACCCAGGAGGACGGCCTGCCGCAGGACACCGTCCGGGCCATTGCGCAGACTCCCGACGGATACCTGTGGATCGGAACGGAAGAGGGCCTGGCGAGCTTCGACGGCTATGACTTCACGGCCTTCAACCGGCGCGGCGGCATCCTGCCCAACGACACGGTGGCGGCGCTGGCCGTGGCCCGCGACGGAACGCTGTGGGCCGGCACGCCGGGCGGCCTGGTGTCGTTCAAAGACGGCGTGTGGCGCACGCTGGCGCGCGCCGAAGGCCTGGCAGATCCTTCGATTCTCTCCATCGCCACCGCGTCCGGCGCCGCCGACGCCCGGGTCTGGGTCGTGGCCGGCGGCACGGTCTACGAGGTCTCGACGGGGCGGGCCCGCGCGGCCCAGTTCGAGCCGGCCGCGGCGCTGAGCGATGCGCGCGTCGTACAATTCGCGCCCGACGGCGCGCTGTGGGTGGCCGGGTTCCACGGCATCTTCCGCATCGAGGGGCAGCGCAGCCGCATGGTGGTCCCGGCGGCGGAACTGCGCGGCGGCGTGCCGTCGAGCCTGCGGATCGACCCCGACGGGACGCTGTGGGCGGGCCTCACCGACGGGCTGCTCAAGGTCGGCCCCGTGCGCGGCGCGCTCCAGCGCTACACCACGCGCGACGGCCTGCCCAACAGCTTCGTGCGGGTGCTGTGGCGCGATCGCGACGGCGTGCTGTGGGCCGGAACTAACGGCGGCCTGGCGCGTTTCGAGAACGGCCGCTTCCTGTCCGCGACGACCGAGGAGAGCGCCGAACAGGAGCTGGTTCGCAGCCTGTTCGAGGACCGCGAGGGCAACCTGTGGGTCGGCACTGGCAGCGGCCTGGATTGCTTCAATGACGGCCGGTTCCTGTTGTTCTCGCGACTCGAGGGACTGCCCGGAGACAAGCCGACGGTGGTGCACCAGGACCCCAGCGGAGCGGTATGGATCGGCTTTCACGACCGCGGCCTGTATCGTTTCCGGCCGGCCCCGCATCTGCGCTACACGGCCCAAAACGGGCTGCCGAGCAACGAGGTCTTCAGCATCCGCGACGGACCCGGCGGCGCGCTGCTGATCAGCACGCGGGAAGGGACGGTGGAGTGGAAGGACGGCCGCTTCCGTCCGCTGAACGTGCCCGACCGGCTGGGGCGGCGGTTGGTGCTGGATACTCTGGAGGACCGCGCGGGACGATTGTGGGCCGCGGCGCCCAGCGGCCTGATTCGCTTCCAAGGCGATCAGGGCGTGTGGACCGCGGGCGGTGGCGCGTCGCTCAACGACTACGTCGTGGCGCTCACCGAGATGCCCGACGGAACGCTGTGGGCGGCCAGCATCGGCTCGGGGCTGTGGGAGGTCCGCGACGGCCAGACGCATCATTACACCTCCGCCGACGGATTGCCGGACGACCCGGTGCGCATCATTCGCGCCGGCCGCGACGGCACCCTGTGGATCGGCACGTTCGGCGCGGGTCTGGCGTGGCGCCGCCACGGCCGGTTCTACCGCTGCAGCATCCCCGAAGGGCTGCTCAGCGACAACATCGCCGGCATCCTGGAGGATCGGGCGGGCGATCTGTGGCTCAGCACGACGCGCGGCATCTGCAAGGTAACCCGAGCCAGCCTGGACGCCTTCGCCGAAGGCCGCTCGAAGCGCGTGCAGACGGAGTTCTTCGGCCTCTCCGACGGCCTGCGCAGCGCCCAATGCGCTCCCTCCTACCCGTCCGGGGGCGGCGGCGCGGTGACCGCCGATGGCTGGTTGTGGTTCCCCACCGCGCAGGGTCTGGCGCTGTTGAATCCGGCTGCGCCCGCGCCGCCGCGGCACGCGCCCCTGCTGCAGGTTTACCCGACGGAGTTCGACGGCCGGCCGGTGCCGCCTCAACTGGCGTCTTCCAAAGACGTGCGCTTCGGGCCCGGCGACGGACGCCTGATCTTCAAGTACGCGGGCCTCTACCTGCGCGCTCCGGAAACAGTGCGCTACCAGTTCCGGCTGGACGGAGTGGACCGCAACTGGGTCGACGCCGGCACACGGCGGATGGCGGGCTATAGCAACCTCGGACCGGGTCACTACCGTTTCCACCTGCGGGCCGACGCCGGAGGACCGGTCGCCGGGAAGGTTTTCGCGTTCACGATTCGGCCGCATTTCTACCAGACGGCCTGGTTCGCCGCGGCCGGCGTGCTGGCGATCCTGGGTCTCGTGTGGGGCACCTGGCAGTTGCGGTTGAGGACGTTGCGGGCGCGCTTCCGGCTGGTGCTGGACGAGCGCGCGCGAATGGCGCGCGAGCTGCATGACACCCTGGCGCAGGACTTCGTCGGGCTCTCGGCGCTGCTCGACGCGGTGGCCCTGCTGGCCAGCGGCAACCCGGCCGAGGCGCAGCGCCAATTGGAGCTGGCGCGCAAAATGGTCCGGCACAGTTTGACCGAGGCGCGGCGGTCGGTGATGGACCTGCGCGCGGCGGTGCTGCAGGGCCAATCGCTGGACGAGGCGCTGGGGTCGGCCGCGCCGCTGTGGGTGGCTGGTTCGGCTCTGAAAGCGCGCGTCGAGGTCGAGGGTACGCCGGTGCCGCTGCCGGATGAGGTGGAGCCGCATCTGCTGCGCATCGCGCAGGAGGCGCTGCACAACGCCGCCCGTCACTCCCACGGCCGCAACGCCTGGGTGCGGCTGGCCTACGGCGCCAACGAGGTGACGCTCGGCGTGCGCGACGACGGGCAGGGCTTCGACCCGCAGGATACGTTCGACCCCGCGGCCGGCCACTTCGGAATCCTGGGCATGCAGGAACGGGCGGAGCGCATCGGCGGGGTGTTCCGTCTGGACAGCCGGCCCGGCGCCGGGACCCTGGTGGAAGTGCGCGTGTCGATTCCAGACGCAGTGCCGGGCGCGCGGCCAGCCCATTCCGCGACCAGGGAGAGCGTAGCGTGATGGACCAGAAACGGCTACGGATCCTGGTGGCCGAGGATCACCTGATCGCCCGCGTGGGGATTACGACGATCCTCAATGCACAACCCGGCATCACGGTGGTCGCCGAGGCGGCCAACGGCCAGCAGGCGGTCGCGCTGTACCGCAGCTTCCAGCCCGACGTCGCACTGCTCGATGTGCGCATGCCGGTCCTGGACGGCATCGCCGCCGTGGCCGCCATCCGGGCGGAGTTTCCCGAGGCCCGGCTGATCTGCCTCAGCACCTACGGCGGCGATGAGGACGTCCGGCGGGCGCTGATGGCGGGCGCAGCGAGCTATCTGACCAAGGACGTGCTGCACGACGAACTGCTGAACGCCGTGCGCGCGGTCGCGCAAGGCGAGCGCTACCTGCCCGCGGCACTCTCGGCGGCACTGGGGGGCGAGACCTCCGGCCCGATCTTGAGCGCGCGCGAGGTGGAAGTGCTCGAACTGATCGTCAAAGGGCTGGCGAACAAGCAGATCGCCTATGTTCTGAACATCGCCGAACATACGGTGAAGAACCACGTGAAGAGCATTCTGGTTAAACTGGAAGTGGATGATCGTACGCAGGCCGCGACGGCTGCGATCCTGCGCGGTATCGTGCACCTGCCGTGAGCGGCGCGTGGCACGGTCTCGCGGAGCGGGCCTCAGCCGCGGCTGAGCGCGCATTCGGGAGCGCAGAGTGCGGCGATGGCGCAGTCTGCAGGCCAGCTTCGCCTGCTGACGCCGGGCGGCCGTGAACTGTGCGTTCCCAGGCCGCTGCCGGGCCCGGCTTGATCCGGAGTAGCTCGAAAGGGCTATATCGCCTGCTCGCCCTGGTGTCATCCCATTAGAGTGGGGACTTTTCCCCGGAAGGACCGGAATTCCGCCCGCATCCGGGCGCGTGTTCGCAGGAACAGCAACTATGTGGATTGTCCGACTGGCGCTGCGGCGTCCCTACACATTCATCGTCATGTCGTGCCTGATGATCCTGCTGGGCGTCAGTGCGATGGTGACCATGCCGGTGGACATCTTCCCGCACATCGATATCCCGGTGGTCAGCGTGGTATGGAGCTACACCGGCATCTCGCCCGAGGAGATGGAGAAGCGCATCATCACGATCACCGAGCGGGCCATGACGACCACGGTCAACGACATCGAGCACATCGAGTCGCAATCCTACAACGGCGTGTCGATCATCCGGTTGTACTTCCAGCCCAACGTCAAGATCGACATGGCCGTGGCGCAGGTGACCGCGATCTGCCAAACGCTGCTGCGCATCCTGCCGCCGGGCACGATGCCGCCGAACGTTATAAAGTACGATGCCTCGTCGGTGCCCATTCTGCAGCTGAGTCTCAGCAGCCCGGTGCTGAGCGAGCAAGCCATCGCCGACATCGGCCTGAACTTCATCCGCACGCAACTGGCCACGGTGCAGGGCGCCTCGGTGCCGACGCCTTACGGCGGCAAGTACCGGGAGGTGATGGTCGATCTCAATCCCGACCTGATGACGGCGCGCGGCCTCTCGGCCACCGATATCTCGACCGCGTTGAACCAGCAGAACCTGATTCTGCCCGCGGGCACGGCGAAGTTCGGCGACAAGGAGTACCAGATCAAGGTCAACAGCAGCCCGCGCACCGTGGCCGAGTTCAACCGCCTGCCGGTCAAGACGGTGAACGGCGCCATCGTCTACCTGGGCGATGTGGCCCAGGTGCGGGACGGCTTCGCGGTGCAGGCCAACATCGTGCGCCAGGACGGCACGCGCGGCGCGCTGCTGACGGTGATGCGCAACGGCCAGGCCTCGACGCTGGACATCGTCGACAAGGTGAAAGCGGAGCTGCCGAAGATCCTCGCCGGGTTGCCGAAGGAGCTCAAGGTGCGCTCGCTGTTCGACCAGTCGATCTTCGTCCGCAACGCCATCAACGGCGTGGTCAAGGAGGGCGCGACGGCCGCGCTGCTGACCGGCCTGATGATTCTGTTGTTCCTGGGAAGCTGGCGCAGCACGATGATCGTCTGCATCTCCATTCCGCTGTCGATTCTGACCTCGCTGATCGTGCTGAACCTGTTTGGCGAAACGATCAACGCGATGACTCTGGGCGGCTTCGCACTGGCTGTCGGCATTCTGGTGGACGACGCGACGGTGGAACTGGAGAACACGCACCGCAACATGGCCATGCGCAAGCCCATGGTGCGGGCCGTGCTGGACGGCGCGTCGCAGATCGCCGTGCCGGCGTTCGTTTCCACGCTCGCCATCTGCATCGTGTTCGTGCCGGTGTTGCTGCTGGCGGGCGCGGCGCGGTTTCTGTTCACGCCGCTGGCCATGGCCGTGGTCTTCGCGATGCTCGCCTCCTACCTGCTGTCGCGAACGCTGGTGCCGACGCTGGTTTACTACCTGCTGCGCAGCGAGATCTCGATGTACCAGCACGGCGAACACGGCGAGGCGGGAGCCGAAGGCGGCCCCAAGCGGGACATCTTCTGGCGCGTGCATTTCAAATTCAACCACGTCTTCCTGCGCCTCCGCGAGTCCTACACCGGCATGCTCGACTGGTCGCTGGACCACCGCGGACTGGTCCTGATCGGCTTCTTCGGATTCTCGCTGCTCTCGCTGGGCCTGGGGCGGTTCGTCGGCCGCGACTTCTTCCCGGAGATCGACGCCGGCCAGTTGCGGCTGCACGCGCGCGCTCCGTCCGGAACGCGAATCGAACAGACCGAGGTGCTGTTCGGCGACATCGAAGCCGAGATCCGCCGCGTGATCCCGCCGGCCGACCTGGACACGATTCTCGACAACATCGGCCTGCCGATGAGCGGCTCGAACCTGGCCTACGCCGACAATCCCAATATCGGCCCGGGCGACGGCGACATTCTCATCGCCCTGAAGCCCGAGCATACGCGCTCGGCGGGCGAGTACACCGATCTGCTGCGCAAGCGTCTGAACGCCCGCTTCCCCGAGGCGACGATCTACTTCGAAGCGGCCAATATGACCAGCCAGATTCTGAACTTCGGGCTGCCGGCGCCGATCGACGTCCAGATCATGGGCCGCAACGCCGAGGCTAATTACGCCCTGGCCCGCGAGGTCGAGCGGCGGATCGACCACATTCCCGGCGCCGCGGATGTGCACATTCACCAGATCGTCGATTACCCCGAGATCCGCGTGAACGTGGACCGCAGCCGGGCCGCCCAGTTCGGGATGACGCAGCAGGACGTGACCTCGAGCGTGCTGATCTCGCTCAGCGGCAGCACGCAGGTGGCCCCCAACTACTTCCTGAACTGGAGCAACGGCGTCAACTACCTGGTTGGCGTGCAGACGCCGCAGTACGCCGTGCCCAGCCTGGACAAGATGATGCGGACGCCGATCGACGCGGGCGGGCAGAGCCACAGCTCTACCGCCGGCGGAACGAATCCGACGGCCACCGATGCCTCCCTCGCCGCCGCGCCGGCGCAATCCAGCGTGAGCTACGGCAATCCCGGCGCCCAGCCCGCCGCAACCCAATTGCTGAGCAACGTGGCGACCACCTCGCGCGCCGTCTCTCCGCTCATCATCAGCCACTACAACGTCCAGCCGGTGTTCGACGTCTACGCCAACATCGACCGCAGCGACCTGGGTACTGTCGGCGACAAAGTGCGCGCGATCGTGGACGGCCTGCGCCCGAAGCTGGTGCCCGGCGCCTCGATGGTCATGCGGGGCCAGGTGGAAACGATGCAAAGCTCGTTCGAACGCCTCGCGCTGGGCCTGATCCTCGCGGTCACCCTGGTGTACCTGCTGATGGTGGTGAACTTCCAGTCGTGGCTCGATCCGTTCATCATCCTGATGCCGCTGCCGGGCGCCATGGCGGGCATCCTGTGGATGCTGTTCATCACCCAGACCACGCTCAGCGTTCCGTCGCTGATGGGCGCCATCATGTGTATCGGCGTGGCCACGGCCAACAGCATTCTGATGGTCGTGTTTGCCAATGACGAACGGCTGGCGGGGCTGGACGCCCGCGCCGCCGCGCTCTCGGCGGGCGCGGTGCGCATCCGGCCCGTGATTATGACCGCCGCGGCCATGATTCTCGGCATGCTGCCGATGGCGTTGGGGCTCGGCGAAGGTGGCGAACAGAACGCACCCCTGGGCCGGGCCGTGATCGGCGGCCTGCTGGTGGCCACGATCTCGACGCTGTTCGTGGTGCCGCTGGTCTATAGCACGCTGCGCACGAAGCCTCCGGTCGACCATGAGGAAAACATTTTGAAGGAAGAACGTGAATGAAACCGGAATCGCCTGAACCGCCCTCCGCGCTGAGCGCCGGGGAGACCGAACTGCTGCGGAAAGTCGAATTGCTGGAGCGCGAGGTTGACGCTCTGCGCCAGCATCACGGCCCTGCGGCGCTCGAAACGCCGCACGTCGCAGCGCCGCGCCCGCGCCCGGCGCTGCTGCGCGGCATTCTGATCGTCTTGGTGCTGCTCATCGCCGTGGGCTTCGCGGCGGGATTGCTGCCGAAGCTGCACCAGCGCCACGTGCTGGCCGCCGAAACCGATCTGGCTGTGACCGCCCGGCCGATCGTGCCAGCGGCGACGGTGACCCAGGCGCCACGGGAGACCGTGGTCACGCTGCCGGGCACCATGGAGCCGATCACCGAAGCGCCGGTACTGGCGCGCGCCGACGGTTACATCAAGCGCCGCAATGTGGACATCGGCGACCGCGTTGCCGCGGGCCAGGTGCTGGCAGAGATCGA
>Ga0224555_1005747_pt1 | contig 10101 bp, 7 predicted proteins | sample 714S23034metaG_FD_180687 | JGI IMG/M metagenome (GOLD analysis project Ga0224555, IMG submission 180687) | Peat soil microbial communities from Stordalen Mire, Sweden - 717 S2 30-34 | ecosystem: Environmental > Terrestrial > Soil > Wetlands > Peat | place: Sweden: Norrbotten County, Stordalen...
TTAGGCCTGTCGAATCCGAGGATGGGGCACCCGGAGTTAGTTTCGCCACTTGGTTTCGTCGGTGGGGTGCTGCTGCTGCTGGGCGTGCTCGAGGTCTTCGAGGAGGTCGGGGTCGAGGATCGGGGAGGTGATTTTGTAGTCGCCCGAGGCCCACTTGCCGAGGTCGATGCGGCGGCAACGGTCGGAGCAGAAGGGGAAGTCTTCGTTGGTGGCGGCTACGGGCTTCTTGCAGGTGGGGCACTTGAGGATGGGCTTGGTCATGGCTCGGTACTCTTTGGCGTTGATCTTTATCCCTAATTGCGGGGAAAACCCCGCCGTTCAGGGCGGGGATGTAGAGCTGCGGCCAGCGAAGCTGTCCGCAGCATGGCGGATGGGCGTGGTTGATGTACTAGGGCTCGCCATAGGCGGCGTGTAGTTTCGCCTTGTATTCGCCTTGGTGGCCCAGTATATTGGTGGGGTGCAACGGCTTCAAGCCTTCAAATACGATATCATGCCAGACGGCAACCAGCAGCGCGACATGCGCCGCTTTGCCGGATCGTGCAGGTTCGTGTTCAACAAGGCGTTGGCGCTGCAACAAGCCAACCATGCAGCCGGAAACAAGTTCATCCGCTACGTGGAAATGGCAAACCAGCTTCCAGCCTGGAAAAGCGAATTCGCTTGGCTCAAGGAATCTCCTTCGCAAGCATTGCAACACGCGCTCAAGAACCTGGATCGCGCCTTCACTAACTTCTTTGAGAAACGGGCTGATTACCCGCGCTTCAAGAAGCGCGGCTACGGGGACAGCTTCCGTTTCCCGCAGGGCTTTAGGCTGGATCAGGCTAACAGCCGAATCTTCCTGCCAAAGCTCGGCTGGTTGCGGTATCGAAGCAGCCGGGACGTTCTTGGCACGGTTAGAAACGTCACTATCAGCAACCACGGCGGCAAGTGGTTCGTCTCGATTCAGACCGCTCGCGAGGTAGAGCAGCTGGTTGCCCAGGGTGATGCTATTGGCATCGACATGGGCGTGGTCCGCTTTGCAACGCTCTCAGATGGAACGGTCTATCCACCGCTCAATAGCTTCAAGGGACAAAAGCCCGCGCTGCGCAAAGCGCAGCAGGCCATGAGCCGCAAGAAGAAGTTCTCTAACAACTGGAAGAGGGCAAAAGCCAAGGTCCAGTCCATTCACGTTCGCATTGCCAACGCCCGCCGGGACTACCTGCACAAGACTTCAACCACCATCAGCAAAAACCACGCGATGGTCGTCGTCGAAGACTTGCAGGTAAGCAATATGTCGCGGTCTGCCGCTGGTTCTGTTGAACAACCTGGCCGGAACGTCCGCGCAAAAGCCGGTCTCAACCGGTCGATCCTCGACCAGGGCTGGGCGGAATTTCGGCGACAACTGGAGTACAAAATACTCTGGGCGGGTGGCGTGTTCCTCGCCGTGCCGCCGCAGAACACTTCCCGGACGTGCCCACATTGCGGTCATGTCTCAGGAAATAACCGCCGGACGCAAGCAGGATTTGCTTGCGTCGAATGTGGCTTCCAAGAGAACGCCGATCTGGTCGGCGCGATCAATGTTCTAAGGGCGGGACACGCCCGGTTAGCCTGTGAAGTGAACGGCGAAGTAGGCCGTCAGCAGCAGGAACCCTCCGAAAGGGCGGCTTAGCCGTCCTCGTAGGAATCCCCTTCCTTCCCGCGCAAGCGGCGACCACAGGTCGAGGAAGGGGAGGATGTCAATCGATGATTCTGGCGACGACGTCGTAGTCGTGGGACTCGGTGATTTCGGCGCGGTAGAAGGTGCCAGGGACCAGGACTTTGTGGGGGCCGAAGTCGTTGATCAGGACCTTGCCGTCGATCTCGGGGGCCTGGTCTAGCGAGCGGCCTTGCCAGAGGAGTTCGGTTTCTTCACTCTCGCCTTCGACGAGGATGTCCAGCTCGCGGCCGATCCACTGCTTGCGGGCATGCTTGCTGATTTTTTGTTGGAGCTTCATCAGCTTGCGGCGGCGGGATTCGATGGTGCGTTTCGGGACTTTCTCGTCGAGGTCGAAGGCTCCTGCACCCTCTTCGTCGGAGTAGCTGAAGACGCCGAGCCAGTCGAGCTTGGCTTTCACAACGAACTCCATGAGTTCGTTGAAATCTTCTGCCGTTTCGCCGGGGAAGCCGACGATGAAGCTGGTGCGGAGCACGAGGCCGGGGACGATGCTGCGGGCCTTGGCGATGATATCGAGGAAGCGGTCGGCAGAGCCTCCGCGCTTCATGCGGCGGAGGACGCTGGCGCTGGCGTGCTGCAGCGGGACATCGAGATACTTTGCGACGTTGTCGTGTTTGGCGATCGATTCCAAAAGACGCGTGGTGATCTTGTTGGGGTAGGCGTAGAGGAAGCGCAGCCACTTGAGGCCTTCCAAGGGCGCCAGGGCGTCGAGGAGGTCGGCGAGCTCGGGCTTGCGGAGGCTTCCTCCAGCAACCGCACCCACCTTAGCCGACGATGAGGCCGTCGTCGAAGATGGGGCACCCGGATGTAGTGGGATGCTCGGTGGGAGGTCTTCGCCGTAGCAGGTGGTGTCCTGGCCGATGAGGGTGATCTCGCGGACGCCCTGCGCGATGAGCGATTTGGCTTCGGCGACGATGGAGGAGAGAGGGCGCGAACGGAACTTGCCGCGCAGTTGCGGGATGATGCAGAAGCTGCAGGGGTGGTCGCAGCCTTCGGCGATCTTGATGTAGGCCGAAGATCGCGGCGTGGTGAGGATGCGCGGGGTCTCGTCGGAGTAGAGGTAGGTGGGGAGGGCGGCGGTGGCGCCGTCCCAGGCCTCGCGGGAGAAGCGGCCCTGTTGCTCGCGGAGGTCGCCTTCTGCTCTGGAGGTGGTCCCACCCACCTTAGCCGACGATGAGGCCGTCGGCGAAGATAGGGCACCCAGTTCATGCATGATTTGCTGCGAGTTTGACCCGGGGCGGGAGTGCTGGTTGACGGCGGAGGCGTGGCGCTCGATTTGTGCGGTGGTGAGGATCGCGAAGGGGGAAGCGCCCGCGGCTGATCCATTGAGGCTGGCGGCAGGGGTGGGGCGGCTGAGGCCTGCGGCTTGGAGAATGGCTTCGAGCTCGCCGGTGCCGACGACGGCGTCGACTTCGGGGATGTTCTTGCGGATCTCGTCGCGGTAGCGCTCGACGAGGCAGCCGGCGACGATGAGCTTCTGGGCGCGGCCGCCGTTGGCGATCTTGTGCTGCACCATCTCGAGGATGGTGTCGACGGATTCTTGTTTCGCGGAGTCGATGAAGGAGCAGGTGTTGACGACGAGGATGTCGGCGTCTTCGGCGCGCGGCGTGAGTTGGGCACCGCCGCGATGGAGCAGGCCCATCATGACTTCGGAGTCAACGAGGTTCTTGGGGCAGCCGAGCGAGACGAAGCCGACCGTCGGGCGGTGGGTTTCTGGGGATTGTGTCTCGGGAGCGGCGCCGTCTTCGGGAGTGGAGGACAGGCTCACAGCTGTTAGTTTATCAGGTCTTGTGGCCTAATTTATCAGCTTTGACGCGGGTTCGAGCGGTATTGTCCTTAGCCTGAGGTGGCTGGTGACGACGACGCCGTTGGTCTCAAAGTGCGTGTCCCGGTGGTCGGTCGAGTGGCCCAGCGTGACGGCTTTGCGGAGCATGGCGAGATGGCGGCGGGAGTCTTCGGCGAAGTGGCGGCCGATGGCGTGGTCGTAGTCGACCACGAGCATGTAGGTGGCCTCGCACTTTGGGCAGTAGATGGGGTCTTCCAGCCAGCGGTGGAACGCGGCGGGTGGCAACGGGGCTGCAGGGTCAGTGCCAGAACGGATAGCAGCGATGATCAGGTTCAAGATGATATCCGTTCCGGCGCGAAGGTTAGAACTCCCAGCGGAGGAGCGTGGTGGCGGCGGTGAAGCCGGCGCCGACGCTGGCGAGAAGAACCAGATCGCCCTTCTTCAGACGGCCTTCTTCGAGTGCGGTGTTCATGGCGAGTGGGATGGTGCCGGCGGTGGTATTGCCGTAGCGGTCGATGTTGATGATGACGCGATCTTCGGGCAATCCGAGGCGCTCGGCGGTGGAGAGGATGATGCGCTTGTTGGCCTGGTGCGGGATGAAACAGCCGAGATCGGCACCGGTGAGGCCGTTGCGGGTGAGGAGAATTTCGGCGTTCTCGGACATCTTGCGGACCGCGAACTTGTAGACGGCTGCGCCGTCCTGGTGGACGAAGTGCTGCTTGGCGTCGACGGTGGCGTGGCTGGGGGGGAGGAGACTGCCGCCGGCGGGCATGTTGAGGACGGGGGCGCCGGAGCCGTCGATCTCGTGGAAGTAGTCGATGAGGCCGAGCTCGTCGCCTTCGCAGGGCTCGAGCAGGACGGCACCAGCGCCGTCGCCGAAGATGATGCAGGTGGAGCGATCGGTGTAGTCGATGATCGAACTCATGACATCGGCACCGATGACGAGGACTTTCTTGTGGGCGCCGGACTCGACGAGTTTTGCCCCGACCTGCAGAGCGTAGGGAAAGCCGGAGCAGGCGGCGGAGAGATCGAAACCCCAGGCGTGGGGTACGCCGAGCTTGTTCTGCACAAGGCAGGCGGTGGCCGGGAAGGCCATGTCGGGCGTGACGGTGGCGACGATGATGACTTCGATTTCGCTGGGGTCAATGCCGCGCCGGGCGAGGCAGATCTTCGCAGCTTCAACGCCGAGATCGCTGGAGGCAACGCCTTTATCGACGATGTGGCGCTCGCGAATGCCGGTGCGCTCAGTGATCCATTCATCGCTGGTGGAGACCATCTTTGCGAGGTCTGCGTTGGTTAGCAGACGAGGCGGAACGTAGGATCCGACGGACGATATTTTGGCACGGACAGAATTTCGGGGTTTCAACGTGAGACTCAAACTACAACCTCCCAAGGCAAAAGTACGCAGTGAGTATCTTATCGCGACTGGTTGCGCGGAGCGTAATAAGGGATACACCGGGCGCAGGCGATGTGTTGTGGTGATGATTTAGGGGGAAGTGTACCGGGTTTCCCTACTGCGCCCATATCGACCCGTTACCGTTGCTTCCTTCCGGACCTGGCGGGGTTGGCGGGAATATGTCGCGTAGGACCCGGCACAAGAGCAAGTTTACCACTGCTCGCTCAACCCGGTCTCGGGTTGCGCTGAGGGGTTTCAACTAGGTTTCGGTGCGCGCGGAGATTTTCTGGATTTACGCCGCGGATTCCGACGATCGCTACTGTGTCGGGGCGGCGTCGGGTTGGGTGTGCTTGCCGGGCTTGAGGTTGATCTCGCGGGAGGTCTGGTAGAGCTTCCAGATGGCGATGCCGGTGAAGATCAGGATGATGGACCACAGGGCGATGAGGATGGTGGTTGCCCACTTGGCGTTGAATCGTGCCCAGAGGTGCAGGACGGCGTGGCCGTAACGGATTCCGATCCAGACGGCGATGCAGTGGCGCACGAGACGGCTGATGGTGAAGGCGGTCATGAACTTCCGGCGTGACATGTGCAGGGCGCCGGCGGCGAGGACGAAGGGCGAGAGCGGCATCGGCGGTGGAAGGATGGCGGGCAGCGAGACGGAGAGGATGGAGTACTTTTCCATCCAGGTGGTGACGCGGGTGAGGATGCGCTTGGGGACGTGCTTCTGGAGGAAGGCCAGGCCGCCAGCCTGACCGACTGCGTGGGAGACGAAGCCGCCGATGGCGGAGCCGAGGGTGGCGATGGCGACGAGCAGGATGGGGTTGGTGTGCGCGGCGGCGTAGACGATCAGCATGATGTCGGTGACCCCGGGGATGGGGAGCGGGACAAAGGAGCTGTCGACGCTGGAGACCAGGAGGAGGCCGACGAGACCGAGGTGGACGAAGAAGTGCATGAGGGTGTGGTGGGCTGGGTGGTGAGTTGCAGCGAGGGCGAGGAGGGCTGCGAGAGGTGAGAGGTGTGGGTTCATGCTTCTGTTATGACGGTAGCTGGAATGCAGGAGTCGTGGGAAATCTTTTTCTCGCTGATAAACTTAAGATCTATGCGCAACCTGTCAGGGAATCAGATTCGAGAAGAGTTTTTGCGGTTTTTTGAGGGCAAGGGGCATCGTCGGGTGCACTCTTCTTCGCTGGTGCCGGTGAATGATCCGACGCTGCTGTTTACCAATGCGGGGATGAATCAGTTCAAGGATGTGTTTCTGGGCGCGGAGGTGCGGGAATATTCGCGGGCGGCGAGCTCGCAGAAGTGCGTGCGGGCGGGTGGAAAGCATAATGACCTCGAGAACGTTGGGTTTACGCGGCGGCACCATACGTTCTTTGAGATGCTGGGGAACTTTTCGTTTGGGGACTACTTCAAGCGCGAGGCGATTGCGTATGCGTGGGAGCTGCTGACGTCTCCGGAGTGGTTTGGGATCGACGCGTCGAGGCTGTACGTCACGATCTTTGAGGGCGATGCGGATGTTCCTCGGGATGAGGATGCTTTCGGGTACTGGCGGGAGGTCGGGGTTCCGGCGGAACGGATCGTGGCGATGTCCGCCAAGGATAATTTCTGGGCGATGGGCGATACGGGGCCGTGTGGGCCTTGCTCGGAGATTTATTTTGATCTTGGGCTGGCCGCGTCGGAGACCGGGGAAGATAAGCCGTTTGGGGAAGACGACCAGCGGTATATGGAGATATGGAACCTGGTGTTCATGCAGTTCGATCGCAGCTCGGATGGGGCGCTGACGCCGCTGCCGAAGCCTTCGATCGATACGGGCATGGGGTTGGAACGGGTGGCTTGCGTGTTGCAGGGGAAGCTATCGAATTATGAGAGTGATTTGTTTACGCCGCTGTTGAAGCGAGCCATCGAGCTAACTGGATTCGATGCAACCAAACTGATATCGCGGTCGGTAACTTACAGATCTACCAGCGTATTAGAACCTGACTTCGATTGGGAGAACGAAGCGGCTATCAGTGATGAGAAGGGTGCGGCTTCGCTGCGGATTATTGCGGACCACGCGCGGGCTGCGACGTTCTTGATCTCGGATGGTGTGACGCCGGCGAATGAGGGGCGTGGATATGTGTTGCGCAAGATCCTGCGGCGCGGGATTCGGCATGGACGGCTGTTGGGGCAGGAGAAGCCGTTTATGCATGAGATGGTCTCCGTGGTGCGCGATGAGATGCAGGCGGCGTATCCGGAGTTGAAAGATAGTGCGGAGCGTGTGGCGAAGGTGGTGCTGGCGGAGGAGTTGCAGTTTGCGCGCACGTTGGAGCTTGGGCTTCGGCAGATGAATGAAGAGACGCTGCGATCAGGCAAGCTGGCGTTTGGTTTGTATGAGACGTTCGGTATGCCGCTTGATTTCATGGTGGATGCTGCGCGTGATGCTGGCATTGCGTTTGATATGGAAGGCTTCGAGGTTGCGAAGGAAGAGGAGCAGGCGCGGGCGCGGGCTAGTTGGAAGGGTGGGTCGCAGAAGTCGGCGGCGCCGGTTTATCGGGAGTTGGCGAAGACGGAGTTTGAGGGGTATACCGCGCTGAGGGTCGATGGCGCGAAGGTGCTCGCACTGGTTAAGGATGGGCTCGGTGTGGCGGAGTTGCGCGCGGGGGAGACGGGCGAGGTGGTGCTGGATGCGACCAGCTTCTATGCGGACTCGGGTGGACAGGCGGGGGATGTGGGGTGGTTGTACTCGGCGGACCATAATACGGTGGTGGCCGAGGTGACGGGTTGCAAGAAGCCGGTGCAGGGCGTGTTTGCGCACCAGGTGACGGCGAAGCAGACGATTGCCGTGGGCGATAGCGTGGATACGGTGGTGAATGGCGAGGTGCGCGCGGCCGTGATGCGGAATCATACGGGAACGCATCTGCTGCATGCGGCGCTGCGGCAGGTGCTGGGGACGCATGTGAAGCAGGCGGGGTCGCTGGTGGACGCGACGCGATTGCGGTTCGACTTCTCGCACTTTGCGGGCGTCGCGGACGAGGAGTTGCAGGAGATTGAGAGCATCGTGAATCGGCAGGTGCTGGCGAATACGCTGGTGCAGACGCTGGTGGATGTGCCGATCGATGAGGCGGTGCATGAGCTGGGGGCGATGGCGCTGTTCGGCGAGAAGTATGGTGAGCGGGTGCGGGTGGTGCGAGTTGGGGAGTTCTCGACCGAGCTGTGCGGTGGAATTCATGCGGCGGCGACGGGTGAGATTGGGCTGCTGAAGCTACTGGGTGAGAGCGCGGTGGCGAGCGGCGTGCGGCGCGTGGAGGCGGTGACGGGCACGGGCTCGCTGGGACTGTTCCGGCGCGATGCGGATGTGGCGAAGGTGGCGGCGCAGTTTGTGGGCAGCGGTGAGGCGAGTGCGGAGTCGCTGCGGGCGAAGGTGTCGCATCAGGAAGAGGAGATGAAGAAGCTGCGGCGGGAGTTGGAGTCGCTGCGGATGAAGTCGGCTTCGGCGGCTACTGCCGATGCGGCGGGGAATGCGGTTGAGGTTAAAGGAATCAAGGTGCTGGCGCAGAGAGTGGATGCGTTGGATAAGAGCCAGATGAGGAATCTGGTGGATGAGCTGCGGGGGAAGCTGGGCTCGGGTGTGGTGGTGCTGGGCGCGGCGAGTGATGGGAAGGTGTCTCTGATTGTTGGAGTTAGTAAGGACCTGACGACGCGCGTGCAGGCAGGGAAGATTGTTGGACAGATTGCGGCGAAGGTCGGCGGTAAGGGGGGTGGACGGCCGGATCTCGCGGAGGCCGGTGGGAACGATGTCGCGGGGCTGGATGCGGCGCTGGCGTCGGCTGCTGCGGTGGTGGGGGAGTTGCTGGGGTAGGGTTCGTGCGGGCTCGAGGCACAGCAGATTCCCTGTGGGAATGACAGAAGAAAGACAAAGGCAGCGTCCTTATGGAGGGTATTCGAGTGAGTACCTTGGGGGGATTCACGTGCGGAGGAGAGGGAAGGAACCTACACTGAAGACTGGTATGGGTCTGCTTCGTCAGGGCGGGAATGGCAGGGGCTGCGGCTGGTTGAGCGCGGTGGCTTTGGTGGTGTTGTGCGGTGTGGGCGTGGGCTCGGCGACGACGCGGACCAGGGTGGAGCGGGCGCGCGTGTCGCCGTGGGATGCGGCGGTGGAGGCTCGGCAACGGTTTGAGACGAAGCCTGCGGGGACGCACTCCAAGGTTGAGTACACGCAGGTGATGGATGAGTTTCGGGCGATCTATCACGCGGACCCGCAGGATGCGCATGCGGCGCGCTCGGTGGAGCAGGTGGCGGAGTTGCTGGCCGAGCAGGGACGAGAGTTGGGCGATACGAAGAGCCTGCGCGATGCGGCGGGGCAGTATGAGTTTTTAGCCAAGGCGTATCCGGGAGGAACGATGGCTCCGCGAGCGCTGGAGCAGGCGCTGGAGTTGCTGGGGCCGGATGCGGCGGATGATGCGGCTGAGGCGCGCAAGGTTAAGACGGAGCTCGAGCTGGTGTATCCGAAGTATGCGCGGAGTGTGAAGGCTGGGCCGGCTGTATCCAAAGGCGATGTTGCGTCGGCTGGCGAAAGGCGGTCGTTTGCTACCGCAAACAATGCCCACCTTATCGACGATAAAGCCGTCGCGAAGATGGGGCACCCGGATGTCGTCGCTCACAAAAATCCGGACGCTGGGCGCTCGGTTGTCGTGGAAGAGACGGAGCCGGTGCGCGTGGCTCCGAGGATGAGGGAAGAGGCGGCTAAGGGGCGGGTGATTCCGGAGGTTCCGGAGAGGGAGCAGACGGGGCCGCTGGCGGTGGTGACCGGGATTCGGCATTGGTCGACGTCGAGCTATACGCGTGTGGCGATCGACCTGAACGTGGATCCGAGCGAGGACGTGAAGTATGAGGCGGCGCGGGTGGAGAATCCGGATCGCATCTTCTTCGATCTGCACCATGCAAGGCTGGCGCCGCAGTTGGCGGGCAAGAGCTTTACGGTGACCGATGATGGATTTTTGACGAAGGTCCGTGCGGCGCAGTTCTCGGATGAGGTGACGCGGGTGGTGCTGGATGTGCATGAGGTGACGGAGTACTCGGCGTTTCTGCTGCCGAATCCGTATCGGCTGATTATTGATATTCATGGGAAGGCGGGGGCTCCTACTAGAGAAGACGCAGCTGCTGACAGGGCGCAGGCAGCGGCGAGCGTGGCTGCGAAAGTGAGTGCGGTGGATGTGGCTGCGGTGAGTGCGCCCGCGATGGTGAGTGCGC
>Ga0224555_1005748_pt1 | contig 10099 bp, 10 predicted proteins | sample 714S23034metaG_FD_180687 | JGI IMG/M metagenome (GOLD analysis project Ga0224555, IMG submission 180687) | Peat soil microbial communities from Stordalen Mire, Sweden - 717 S2 30-34 | ecosystem: Environmental > Terrestrial > Soil > Wetlands > Peat | place: Sweden: Norrbotten County, Stordalen...
AGTTCAGCCGGGATGCCGAGACCGTCTTTTTCAGCTTCTCGATGGGCACCGGTTCAACCACTGCCACCGACCCGTTCTCCACCAAGGCATTCATCGCCCACCTGCCTTCGGCTGGCTGAACCGGGCATTGCGCGGCTTGCTCTGGCCGGTCTGTTCCAGCAGTTCCTCAATCAGGCCGGACGCTTCCAGCTTGTTCAACAATTTTACGCCTTTGCCGAAACGATCCTGCGCCAGTTGCTCGACCCCGGCCTTGTCGAGCTTGTGCTCGTCCGTGATCTTGCGGATCAGGTCGCGCTGCTTGTCCGAGCACTTCCACGCGTCGGTCTCCGGAGGTGTGTGGCCGTTGCCGTGGCCATTGCCGTTGGGCTTGGCGGGTTCACCCGGCAAGAACCCGACCTGCCGGATGTTGTGGTCAACGCTGCTCTGCAACACGGCATACAGCCGCGCGCTTTCCGCCTGCGCCTGGGTGATGTCCGCCAGCTCCGACTTCAGGGTGACGCTGAACTGGTGGCTGCTGTAGCCGGGCAGCCCGATTTTCTTCGAGTAATTTGCTTCAAGGGTGATCATGATTTTTCCTTTCTTGTTTATGGTTGTGATTTGTTCGTGAGCTGTTTCGGAGTTTCGTCGGCGAACTGCACCATGATGTTGGTGATGCGCGCCGCCTGCCCCTCGCGTTCCAGCCAGAGCCGCACGAACTCCGCCACCGAGGCGCGGCATTGCGGCCGCACCAGCTCCAGATGCCGCACATCGCCGGCAAACTGGTTCAGCGTCGGGGTCAGGGATTGCTGGAGTTCTGCCAGCAATGTGCCGGTCGAGCCGCGCGCCCAGCCCCGCACCGCCAGCGTGGTCAGCCGGTCGGTGTGGATCGCCGCCGGCAAACTCGGCGTGATGACCGGGGCGTGGACGACCAGACACCGCTGTTTGAGTTCGAGCTGCCACCGCTCCCGCAGGCACAGGTGGTAGCGGTAGGTGACCGGCACCTGCACCTGCACGGTGGACGTGCCGAGATCGACCAGACCCCAGCACGTTGTCAGGCCGCTCTGTTTGGTGAACGTCTCGTTGAACGTGGCGGTCGCCAGTTCGAGGTTGAGTTCCTGCGTCAGTTCCGGGATGGCGGAGATGAACCGCTCGGTCAGGTTTTCGTCGTTGAAGGACGGGATGGTTGATGCCTCGGTCTTGGGTTTGTTCGGCCGCAGAAGCAGCAATGCGGTCAGGGTGGCGCCGCCGGTGATGATGATCGGGGTGAAATGATGGTTTTCGATAAGAGGCTCCTTTCGTGGAAAGCAAAAACCCCGGCGTTGGCCGGGGCTTTTGTCATGGATGGTTGGGTGGGTGATGCTCGCCGTTTGACGGCCTGACATCAGACAAAGACAGTCGCCTTTGTCATTTACTTATAGCACAAAAATGGGGGCTGTTGCAGGTTGCATCGGAGCCAAACCCAGATAGTATGCCGCCGATGGCACGTCAGAGGTGCGGCATCACTCCCCACCCAACCACCTACACATATCTACACAGACAAGACAGCTGAAATTGCATCTAGCTGCATCTTAACGAAAACGTGGAATTACATTGAAACCATTGATTCTATTGGAGAATGTGTGTTTTCAATGCTTTTGCAAAAACGGTAAAAGGGAGTTCGAGCCTCCTTGGCTCCACCATCCCAAAAATTGAAAAACCCTTGTTTCTATTGTGAAACAAGGGTTTTTGCTTGTTCGTCCGCCGGGCGCGGCATTTTTATTTTCGCGGGAAAATGCCTGCGGCTCAGACCGCCCGCGCGGATTTCTCCAGCAATTTCGGATACGCCAGGCCATAAATCGTGGTCGCAATGAAACCTATCAAGGGCAGGATGAAGGATATTCCCACGCTATGGAAACTATCCCAAAGCCAGCCCATCGCCACTGCAGAAATGGAACCGGCGGCGCCGACGGCCATCACATGAAACGAGGCGGCGATCTTGGTCTGCGCGCCGAGGTTGCGAATGCTCAGGGCGAAAATGAACGGGAACATGATGGACATGAACAGCCAGCTGAACGGCAGAACCAGCCATGAGACCATTTTGATGTCGGCCATCGCCACCACGATGATGATGGTGTTGGCGACGCCGTAGAGCGCCAGCAGGAGGTTCGGCTTGATCAAGCGCGTGATGGGCGCGCCGCTGAAACGGCCGACCGCATAGAGAATCATGGCGAAGGATATGACATAGGCGGCCGTGGCATCGGCCGTGCCCGCGTGCATGAGTTTGCCATACCAGGCAAAGAGCGGGGAAGTTGACACTGTTCCCGATGCGTCTTTCACAATGGCGTTGTCCACGATGTAGTTCACGGCAAACGCGTTGATGCCGATCTGCGAAATGATGTAAAGGAACTGGGTGAACACGCCCCACTTGAAATGCGGCAGGCGGGACAAGGGCGCCTTCAAGATCGTCACGTCATCGGCTTCCCCGACTTTGGAGCCTTCTTCAATGACCGGCAGCTTGACAAGCGAGAACACGGTGAAAATCAACAGCACCACGCAACCCAAGACGATATAGGGCAAAAGAAGCGGATGAAAATCCGGGTGGTTTGGATCCACTTTGTTGCCAAAAAGCAAAAAGCCGCCGACTGCCGGCGCGATGATGTAGGCGCAGGAGTTGAATGCCTGCGCTGCCGACAAACGGCCCGCCGCGCCTTCCTTCGGCCCGAGGATTGTGATGTAGGGATTCGCCGCCGTTTCGATGCACGCCAGGCCGGAGGCGAGCACAAAGAGCGAAAACAGAAACGCCCCAAATGTTTTGAACACCAGGCCCGCCGGGATGAACGAGAACGCACCGATGGCCAGAATCACCAATCCCACGAGAATGCCCCGCTGGTAGCCAATGCGACGTATCATCTTCGCCGCCGGAAAGGCCACAAGCAGATACGCCAGAAAGAACGCCGTCTGGACGAATCCCGACTGCGTCTTGCTGACGCTGAGGAGGTTTTGGAAGTGCTTGTTCAACACATCCAGCATGGCGTGGCAAAATCCCCAGATAAAAAAAAGGGAGGCGACCATGAGAAAGGCGAACACATACGGGTTGCGGTAATGTTTCATTTTGGTTTTGCCGGCTGCTTTTTGTGGTTCAAATTCTCAACCGCCGATGGCGCAGAGGAATTCAATCCATGCCCATCTGCGGTTATCTGCGTTTGCTCAAAACATTTTTCTCGTAGCTCTTCACTTCCGCCAGCCAGTGGTCGCCGACGGGCACGCCCTGCTGCTCACAATAAAAATCCCAGACCGCTCCGAACGGCAGCGTCTTCGCCTCTTCCTGCAACGCGAGGCGCGTGGTGAAATCGCCCGCCGCCTCCGCCGTGCGGATGAGCGGGGTCTCCAGCAGCGCGATGAGCAGCGCGCGGATCATGTTGCGCGAGCCAATCGTCCATGCGGCGACGCGGTTGATGCTGGCGTCGAAATAATCCAAGCCGATGTGAACGCGCTTTTCAAAACCGTTCACCGCGATTTCGCGGGCGATGGCAAGCAGATCATCGTTCAAAATCACAACGTGGTCGCTGTCCCAGCGGACGCCGCGGCTGACGTGCAGCAGAATTTCCGGCATGAATTGCAGCACGCTGGAAATTTTGTCCGCGATGCCTTCCGTCGGATGATAATGGCCGGCGTCGAGCGTCAGCAATTTCTTCCGGCTGACCGCGTAGCCCAGATAAAACTCATGCGAGCCGGTGACGTAACTTTCGCTGCCGATGCCGAACAGCTTCGGTTCGACCGCGTCGAGATTCAGCTTCGGCGAAATTTGTTTTTTGAAAATCACATCCAGCGATTCGGTCAAGCGCGCGCGCGGCGCGACGCGGTCGGCGGGCGTATCCTTCATGCCGTCGGGAATCCAGACGTTCGTCACGCAGGTTTTGCCGAGCGCCTTGCCCATGGCCGCGCCGATTTCGCGGCTGCGGATGCAATGCTCAATCCAGAACTGGCGAATTCCCTTGTCAGCATTGGACAAAGTAAAACCGTCCGCCGCCTTCGGATGCGAGAAGCAGGTTGGATTAAAATCGAGGCCAAGGCCGTTTTTCTTCGCCCAAGAAATCCAGTTGGCAAAATGCCTGGGTTCAATTTCGTCGCGGTCAACTTTTTTGCCGCCGAACTCGCCGTAGAACGCGTGCAGGTTCAAACGGTGTTTCCCCGGAATGAGCGAATACGTTTTTTCCAGGTCGGCGCGCAGCTCGTCCGGCGTGCGCGCCTTGCCGGGATGATTGCCCGTGACGGCCAGGCCGCCGCCGAGCGCGCCGCCGGCATTTTCAAAGCCGCCCACGTCGTCGCCCTGCCAGCAGTGCAGCGAGATGGGAATCGTTGAAAGGGTTTTCAGCGCGTGGTCAACGTCCACGCCCACGGCGGCGTAGCGTTCCTGCGCCAACGAAAAAGACTTGGCAAGGCTCATGTCAGTTCAAATAAAGTAAATACGGGATTTTGTCCACACAGGCTAATCACGCAATCGCGTTTGGACAATCACCAATTCTGGTCAGGGCGCGAGGCGAGAATTTTCCCAGCGCACCATCCTGCTTTCCCCGCTGGCATTTCCCCGTTGCGCTTTGGCCGGGGCGGATTAGATTCCTTCCATGAATAAAAACTTTGCCGTCAAAATCCTCTGGCTCGCCGCCGCGCTGTTCATCGCCGGCTGCGCCACGAACCGCGTGAACTGGGACAGCCGCGTGGGCGTCTTCACCTACGACCAGGCCGTGACCGAGCTCGGCCCGCCCGACAAGCAGGCCACGCTCGCCGACAACCAGACCGTCGCCGAATGGATTTCCCGCTACAGCAGGGGCGGCAGCGCCGGCATGGGAGCGGGCGCGGGAATTTACGGCGGCGGAGTCGGCGGCGGCTACCTCATCCAGCCCACGCCCATCTACCGTGAAAGCCGGCTGTGCCTGACCTTCAGCACCAACCGCGTCCTCACCGCCTGGTCGCGGAAATAAAACCAGCCTGCGAATTCCGCAACGGCCTCCGGCAGCGGCCGGCCGTTTTTTTTATTTCCGCAGCTTTTGCACCTGTCGCACGCAGTCCAGCGGATGTTTTTTCAACGCGCATTCCCAGATGCGAACCACCCGCCAGCCGGCACGCCGCAGAACGCGGTTGACCCGCCGGTCGCGCGCCTTGTTTCTGGCGAACTTGTTTTTCCAGAAAGCCCGGTTGCCCTTGGGCTGCGTCCCGTGCCGGGGGCAGCCGTGCCAGAAACAGCCGTCCACAAACACCGCCGTCCGCGATCTGGCAAAGACGAAGTCTGGGCGGACGGACAGTGGCGGGTGACGGGTGACAAGTGACGGGCCGGGCTTGCGGGCTTTTCTTGCCACCCGCCGCCTGTCACTCGTCACTTGGATTTTGACCTGCCTGCGCCAGCCCGTGATCCCGTGCCGGCGGAACAGTTTCGCCAGCGCGACCTCCGTCGCCTTGTTCCCGTGCGAGCGGATGCGCGACATCAGTTCCGAACGCTTCTTTTTGGAAAAGACATCAGCCATTTGACCACAGATTAACACAGATGGGCACAGATGCGTCAGCCGCAAAAAAAACCGGACAGTTTGAACGGTGGTGAAAGGACGGTCAGTTGACAATTCGTCCTGCGGGCAAAGGTCAAAATCAGTTCAGCGCGATGCCGCGCCGGATGAACGTCGGCACGTCCAGGTCCTCGCCGCGATGCAGCGTCGGCTCGCTCTTGTCGAACCGGCCCTTGGAAATAATCGTCAGCGGCAACTGCCCCTGCACCGCCTTGGAACCCGGCCGGCGGGTGCGCGGGCGCGAACCGGCCGGTTCACGATGGCCGGCGGCGGCCGGAACCAGGCTGCGGTTTTCCCCGCGCGGCGTCACGCTGCTCACCGGCGCGTTTGATTTTGCGGCGATGACGGTCACGCAGAGCTTGTCCTTCAAGCCCGCGTCCGCCGCCGCGCCCATGACGATCTGCGCGTGGCCGCACTGGCGTTTCACCTGTTCCATCACGCGGTTGATCTCGGCCATGGTCAAATCCTTGCCCGCCGTCAGGCTCACCAGCACGGCGTCGGACTCCGCCAGCGCGCGGCCTTCGTCGAGCAGCGGATGGTTCAGGATTTTTTCCGCGACCTCGCGCGCGCGGCCCGGCCCGGACGCCTCCACAAACGCAAAGGCGTTCTCCGCGTGCCGGTCGCGGATGAGCGCGCACAAATCGCCGAAGTGAACTTGAATCAATCCCGGCCGCGTCAGCAACGACCACACGCCGCGCACGCCTTCGATGAGAAATCCGCCGGTGACCTGAAAAGTCTCGATGAGCGTGGAGTTCTCGTCAATGAGCTTGAAAATTTTCTGGCCCGGCAGGCAGATGACGCCGTCGGCGGCGGATTTCAACTGTTCCAGCGCCGTCTGCGCCTGCGCCTCGCGGCGGTTGCCCTCGCACTCGAACGGCAGCGTCACGAACGCCAGCACCAGCGCGCCGGCCTCGTGCGCGGCCTTTGCGAGAACCGGGCTGATGCCGCTGCCCGCGCCGCCGCCGAGTCCGGCGAGAATGAAAACGACGTTCGCGCCTTCGCAGGCGGACTTGAGCGTGGAAAACTGCTCCTCGGCCAATGCGCGTCCGCGTTCGGGGTCGCCGCCGGAACCGAGTCCGCGAAACAGTTTATTTTCCAGGTGAATCTTCACCGGCGCGACCGACGCGGCGAGCGCGGCGGCGTCGGTGTTGATGGCGGCGAACTCAGCGCCGGCAAATTCCGCCGGGGCGAGCGCGCCGAGCAGCGCGTCGCCGGCATTGCCCACGGCGATGATGCGGACGGACGGCTTGCCGGAGATTTCCGGCGTTTCAAAAAGCGGATTTTTAGAATTCATGATTCATCCTTTCATAAGCGGGGCATCATTTTGTTGAACACGCCCTTGATGCCGCCCATGAGCGTGGGGCGCGCGGCGCGGCGGCGGTTTTTCAGCGAGCCGTATTTCACGAGGCCGATGGCGGCGGCGAATTCCGGCTGGTCAAGCGCGGTGGTCAGGCCGCTGATGGCGGTGGCGTGGCCGGGCGCGACGTTCATTTGAAAAACATTTTCCGCGAGCTGCACAATGCCCGGCACGCGCGAGCCGCCGCCGCAGATGAACACGCCGGCGCGCAAATAATCAGTGAGGCCGGCCTGCTCCAGATCCTGCGCGATGAGCTGGAACAGTTCCTCCAGCCGCAGCGACATTATGCGCTGGAGATGCCCGACGTTGACGCACTTGAGTTCGAGGCCGAGTTCATTGGTGATGCTCAAGGTCTGGCCTTTCGCCGCTTCGGCCGGCATGGCGGCGCCGTGTTCGAGCTTCAATTTTTCCGCGCGGCTCAACGGGACTTTCAGGCCGTAGGCAAGATCGTTGGAAACGTGGTCGCCACCGACCGCCAGCACGCCGCTGTGCCGGATGACGCCGTCGGAATAAACCACGAACTCCGTGGTGCCGCCGCCGATGTCAATCACCAGCGCGCCGAGTTCCTTCTGCTCATTGGTCAGCAGCGCAAGCGCGGTGGCGATGCCGTTGAACACCACGTCGTCCACTTCCAGCGACGTGGCGCGGACGAGGCGGACGATATTTTGCAGGCGGTTGGCGTGGCCGTGGATGACGTGCATGTCCACTTCCAGCCGCGCGCCGAGCATCCCGACGGGCTGAGTGATGCCGTCCTGGCCGTCCACGAAAAAATGCTGCCGCACGGCGTGGATGACGGTGTTCTCGGCGGGCAAATTAATTGCCTTCGCATTTTTCACCACGTCCTCAACATCGTCCTGCGAAATTTCGCGGTCGGCGGAAACCACCGGATGCACGCCGCGATTGTTGAAGCCGCGGATGTGCCCGCCGCTCACGCCGAGATAGACGCTGCGGATCTCCACGTCGGCCATCTGCTCGGCCTCGAAGATGGCGGCGCGCAAATCCTCCTCGACCTGTTCGGGATTGATGATCTCGCCCTTGCGCACGCCGCGCGAGCGCGACTGTCCAAGGCCGATGATGTTCAGCGCGCCGTCGGTGTTCTGCTCGCCTACCACGACGCAAATTTTTGAAGTGCCGATCTCGAGGCCGGCAATGATGTTGGAATCGTCAAACATTTTTCCTCCGGGGTTTTGCTGGTTTCACCGCCTTGGGCGTCACGCTCACCGGCGCGGCGCTGGCCAGCATCCAGCGCACCGGCACATTGTTCGCCACCGCCAAATCCACCGACGCAATCGCCCGCTGCTGGCGCACGCCGAGATCATAAATCTGCCGCCAGCGCCGCAACTGCTGGTCCAAATTGCCGGGGCCGAACGTGATTTCACCGCCCTGCCCCGTCGTCGCCACCACCACGCCCGGCGCGGAAATATCCACGCGCCGCAAGTCCACCAGCCCGGCCATCGGCGATTTGGCGAACGCGGCGATCAACTGCAGCGCCGCCTGCACCTGCGGCAGTTCCATGCGCCGGCCCGGCTGCAGTTGAAAGGCGTTCACGCCGGCAATGACGGGCAGCTGCGAATTCATCTGCGCCAATGGAACGGTGCAGAGGCGCGGGTCGAGCGGCTGCATCACCATGCCGTCCGCGTCGAGCTGGAAAACGGAAACAGCGATGCCGATCGCGCCGTCCGCGCGCGGAATGTTGACCTGCGCAATCGGGTCGCGCTCCGTCACGCGGATTTTCAACGTGCGCGGCAGGACGCGCTCCACGGAGACGGAATCAATCACCGAGACGAGTTCCAGATTGCGCTTCACCGCCGCAAGGTCGAGGGCGATGAGGTTCGCGCCCGGCTTCACGCCCGCCCAGCGGCGCAATTGTTCCGGTGCGATCACGCCGTCGGTCTGCACGTCAATCTGCTGGATGGCGAAGTCGGCGTTTTGATAGACGAACGCGTTGAGCGCCGCCTCGCCGATGCGCCAGACGAGACACAGCGCCAGCACCGTGACGACCGGCACGATCAGCGCCAGCAGCACCAGCCGCAGGCGCGTCGCCTGGACCTGGTTGGAGCGCAGCTTCACGTCCAGCACATGATGGCGGTGCAGGCGGCGGTTCTTGTTTTGTTCGCGCTTAAACCACATTTTCAAAGGGCGGAATTATGAATGCTGAATGCAGAAGTAAAATCACGGGCCCGCCAGCGACAGCCGCGCAAGCCGGATTTTTTCTGCATTCTGCATTCTTCCTTCTTCATTTCGTTGCAACGCCAAGTCCACCATCCGCTGGCAAAGCCCGGCGTAATTCAAGCCGGCGGCGGCGGCGGCCTTCGGCAACAGGCTCGTCTCCGTCATGCCCGGCAGCGTGTTGACCTCCAGCACCACCGGCGAACCGTCCGCGCGCACCATCACGTCCACGCGGGCATAATCGCGCCCGCCAATGGCGTGAAACGCGCCCAGCGCGGCGGCCTGGATCCGCTGCGTCGTCGCCGCGTCAAAATCCGCCGGGCAGAAATACTCGGTGTTGCCGGGCGTGTATTTGTTCGTGTAATCGTAGCTGCCGGCCTTGGGCCGCACCTCGACCACCGGCAAAACTTTTCCGCCGAGAATCCCCACCGTCGTCTCGCGCCCGACGATTTTTTCCTCGACCAAAACTTCCGAGTCAAACTTCAGCGACTCCGCCAGCGCCGCCGGCCAGTCCGCAACGCGTTCGACAAATTGCAGCCCGACGCTCGAACCCTGCCGCGACGGTTTCACCACCAGCGGCGGCAGGAAATTCTCCGGGAAGGCTGCCGCAGCCGATTTCACCGTCACAAATTTCGGCGTCGGCACGCCGGCCTTGATGCAACATTGCTTCGTCAGCACCTTGTCGAACGCGATGCGGCTCGCCTCCGCGTCGCAGCCGGTGTAAGGCACGCCCAGTTCGTCCAGCCGCTTTTGCACCGTGCCGTCTTCGCCGTAGGTTCCGTGCAATGCCAGAAACACCACGTCCGTCCGCGCCGGCAAAGTCCAGTCCGGCGCGCGCGGGTCCAGTTCGCTGACCGTGTGGCCGAGCGACCGCAACGCCGCCGCCACTGCCGCGCCGGAACGCAGCGAAACCTCGCGTTCGGCGCTTGATCCGCCCAGCATCACGGTGATGTTCAACTTCCGGCTCATTTTTTCTTCTTCGCAAAATGTTCCAACGAAACGGCGGTTTTTGGAAACGCCTTCAAAATCTGCTTGTCGGTCGTCACCAGCGGCACGC
>Ga0224555_1005749_pt1 | contig 10098 bp, 7 predicted proteins | sample 714S23034metaG_FD_180687 | JGI IMG/M metagenome (GOLD analysis project Ga0224555, IMG submission 180687) | Peat soil microbial communities from Stordalen Mire, Sweden - 717 S2 30-34 | ecosystem: Environmental > Terrestrial > Soil > Wetlands > Peat | place: Sweden: Norrbotten County, Stordalen...
TCCGCTGCCGACGTCATTCTTATCCTTGGCGCCCCGCCATTCGAACCGCAACAGCTTCTCGAATACGGTCTCTATAAGGCTTTTCCTGAGCGCTGCGCCATTTATTCCGAAGACGACGAGTGCCTGCCTCTCATTCCGGGCGTGCACACCAACGCTCCGATCAGCCGGCATACCCGGATCGGCCGCATCTTCAACTACGCGCACATTACCCGCAACGGGCAGTGTCAGAATCGCTTCCTGGAAGAGACCACATCGCCCGTTCCCATCGGAATGAAAGCGGAAAAGCGCTACTTCTTCACGTTTCAGGGCGGATCGACTTCCATCTTGCGGAAGCGTATCTATAATCTGAAATTCAACCGCAGCGATGTGCTGATCGAGAACACTTCGGAATACTGGCATTGGGACAATTCCCAGCCCGGCCGTCTGGAACGGCAGCGCCGTTATGCGGAGACGCTTGCGGCATCGCACTTTGTGCTGTGCCCGCGCGGAGCGGGTGTGGGCAGCTACCGTTTCTTTGAGGTGATGGCGGCAGGCGTAACGCCGGTGCTCTTGTCTGACGACTTTGCTCTGCCGTCCGGGCCGGCTTGGGATACATTTCTCATCCAGGTGCGCGAACGGGATATCGCCAAACTACCCGAGATCCTGGAGCCGTATCTCGAAAGCGCTGCTGAACGCGGGCGGCTGGCTCGCCAGGCATTCGACGAGTACTTTTCCATCGGGCGCGAGTTTGACCGTATCGTCGAGTTAGCTGCGCTATCGTTGCGGCATGCACCCCCGCCGGAAGAGCATTTCCGCAAACAGCAAGCTGCTATGATTCGCCGCTTTGAATGGAAGCGAAAAGCCCGCGCCGGGGCGCGGGCATTGGTGTTGAAAGCGCTGAAAGTGCTTCGTCTCAAGAACCCGTACCAGATGAACCGGTAAGTGCATCCATGCGGCAGAATAAGGATCAAGCCGCAGTTACAAAGCGTCGCAAAGAGCTTCTCAGGGAGAACCTTTTGCATATGCCGGCCGTGTCGATCGTCACTACAACATTCAATCGAACTGGATACCTCAAACAGGCGATTCAAACTGTCCTGTCCCAAACATTCAAGGATTTCGAGCTTTTGGTCTGCGACGATGGCGGGCGAGAAGAGACGAAACAGCTTTGCGAGAGCTTCCATGACGAGCGCATCTTACATACAGTAAATCCCGCAAGATTGGGCATTGCCATGAACACCTATGCCGGTATCTCGCGGACCCGCTCCGATGTGATTGCATTTCTAAATGACGACGATCGCTGGACGAACGATTTCTTGGCCAGATGCGCGGTACCCCTTCTCGAGGATCCTGAAGTGGTTTTGGCGTTCAGCGACCACTGGCTCATTGACGCCGATGGGGCGCGTCTCGTGGATGATACGGATGTGAATACACGCGCGTATGGCCGCGAAGACCTTGCCGCGGGTCGCGTCGATCAACCCAAGAAACTGCTTGCTCGGCTTTCCATTCCACTTGCCATGGCCGCCGTGTTTCGTAAATCGAAGGTCGATTGGAATCTATATTCGAAAAGGGTGGAGGGCGCATACGACAGTTACATCGCATATTCGCTTCTTCGAGGTAAAGGGAAGGTTGTTTACGTACCGGAGCGGCTCACCGAGTACAGAGACCATCTCGGAGGGGCGAACGCAGAGTTCCATTTGGATACGACCGAAGGTCTGGCATATGTCCACGGCCTTATTCTTGAGGATCCTGCGTTCGCATCGATTGCGAAAGAAATTCGAAGGACATATCTTGGCCTTGAAAAGCACTTGACGAAGCTAAGTCTTCTCAGGTTCGATATTCCATCCACGGTCAAACATTGCGCTCGGTGGGTGCGCCACGGAATTGTCTACAGCGGGCGAAGAGACGAGAAGCGCAAACGGCGCCTCAAGTGAGCGTATGGTAGAGACTCAAAATCAAGCCCGCAAGCGGGGAATCTATCTGGTTGCGAACCGGCGAAGCGCCGCTCAAAGTTACTGGCGCAGGGCAAGGAGGAAGAGCTATTCGCTCCACAGGCAACATACAGACCGCAAAAGCATTTTTTCTGCCTAAATTACATCGCATTGCGGAATTCCTGCTTTCCCAGGGCGTCACGATTGCAGGTAATCTTCTCTTCGGATTGCTTTGCGTCCGGTTACTTCCTATTGGAGAGTATGCGAAGTTTGTCGTGGTATTCGCCATCCAGGGATCGCTCATGGTCCTTCTGGACGTGGGGATCTCGGGAGCCTTCATCCCTCTGATCGGCGAGCGGATTGAAGACCGGCAACTGATCGCCGACTATTTAGCCTCGTTGAGGCAAATTGCGCATTGGCTTTATGTCATCGCTGCTCCCCTCACCGTCGTTGCCTACCCGCTCCTGGTCCGCAACCGCCATTGGAGCTGGCAAACCGTAGCGGCGATGATCGTCATCGTGCTGGTGTCCGCGTGGTTTGCGCGCGTCGGAGCCTCGTATGGCTCGGTGCTGATTGTGCGGCGCGATCGCTATCGCTGGTACCAGGCGCAAATCATTTCCACCCTCGGCGCTTTGGCGTTGCTCGGCATCTTCGTCGCCTTTCACAGGTTTGGCGCGTTCACGGCAATCCTCATCGGCGTGGCCAAAATCATTGCGGTTGCCATTGTTTATTACTTGCGTGCGCATCGACTGCTCGGCGTCAAGGGCACGCCGTCAAAAGAGAAGCGCACGGCCATCGTTCAACTCACTCTGCCGACAGTTCCCGGTGTCGTCTATTACGCGCTGGGAGGGCAGATTTCGGTTTTCCTGATTACGATCTTCGGCCGTACTGCCGCGGTAGCATCCGTAGGGGCGCTTAGCCGGCTAGGGCAGATCTTTTCGCTACTGACGCCGATCAATGGAGTTCTTGTGGAGCCCTACTTCGCAAGATTGCCAAAGAAGGAACTTAAGAGCCATTACCTCATGGCAATGGCCGGAGCGAGCGTGTGCGGCGCCGGCATCGTGGCAATTGCACGAGTCTGGCCGGGGCTTTTCCTCTGGGTACTGGGTCCAAAATATGCCGGTTTGCGAACTGAAGTCGTACTGGTCATGTGGTTGGGAGCGATTGGCCTGGCCGGCGGTGTAATGGCATCGATCAATAATTCGCGCCGGTTTATTTATTACTCCTTCGTTCTAGCTGACAACATTGTGACGCTCATCCTGCAGGTTCTATTTATTTGGAAGGTTGATTTAAGCACCGTGAAAGCGGTGCTGTGGTTCGGGATTGCTTCTTCGTTGCCGACCTTTGCAATAGGCATTCTCACGGCGTTCTATGGCTTTGCCAGAGGCGGACGCAGAGTGGCGGGAATCGATTATTCCCTTGAAGGAAAGTGAGCCGCTCTAAGCGCACTCCCCAAGGCGTGTTTCAGAGCTCACCTGCGGCGTTCGCACGCAAGGCTGCGGCCTATCAGTGGACCAACCATTACTATGACTGAAAAACTCATCAGCGTCATCATCCCCGCATTTAATGCGGAGCGATATATCGGTCAAGCGCTGGAAAGCGTGGGCTCGCAGACCTACCAAAACTGGGAAATCCTTGTCACCAACGACAGGAGCACGGACGGCACCTCGCGCGTGGTTGCCGAGTTTGCCAAGAGAACTTCGCAGCCTGTGTGTGTCCTTGAGCATGAGCAGAACTTGGGTCCTTCCGCTGCCAGGAATACGGCGATGCGAGTTGCCAGGGGAGAATACATCGCCTTTCTGGATGCAGACGACTCCTGGCTGCCGGATCATCTTGAGCGCGTGTGTGCGGCCTTGGCATCGGGAAGTGCCGACCTGGCGTACTCGGAGTGCTTTGTTTTTCGGAATACAGCTTCGGGGGAAATCGAACTGCTTCCGATTAGTACGATTGAAGTGACGAACCCGCCAGCGGATCTTTTTCGGAGGGGTTATATCAACTCGTCGGGAGCGGCGATCACGCGAAGGCTCATGGAAAAAGTCGGAGAGTTCGGTCCTCGGCTTGCGGAGGATCTGGATTACTGGATTCGTGCCGCCGCGCTGAGTTTTCAGATCGCATCGACGGGCAGGCAAACGTACTATTACCGGAAGCCCCCGGGCAGCCTGTCGAGTGAGTCTGGGAAGATGACCGAGGCAACCGCAATGGTTTACGAGAAGAACCGGAACTGTGGAATACTGCCGGAACGCGAGATTGTGAACATAGCCAGAGGGTGCTATTTTGCCGCCGGCAAAATATATTGGCGCGGAGACGCGTCCGCTGCGAGCCGCATGTTTTATAAGTCGTGGGCGTTAGGCAAAGCGCACTTGCTGCCGCTATTATGCGCCTCCCTCGCGGCGGGAATGAGCCTCGTACGGCCTCAACGCTCGAAGTAATCCATCGGATACCAGGTCGGCGGGATGTTTGTGGAAGGGTTCAGGTGCGGCCGCGTCGTCCACTTCGTCGAATCATGAGATGAGACGGGCGGGCCGCACTAGATCGTTAGAAATTCAGGTCAGATATAAAGAAGGCGATGACCTCTTTCTCCAAATACGGTGTCCGTCTGCGCAGCCGCAAGTCGTGGTTGCAAGGGATCGCAATTGTATTGACGCTTGTGGTCATTTGCCACGTCATGATTGTGACGATTCACGACTTGGAGAATTATCCTGGTATCGATTTACGCGCCAAGGTCGTCGGCGCAAGACTATTAATTCGTGGGATGAATCCCTACTACGATTTCCGCCATGAGCCTCACGCGGATCATCTCCGAATGTTAACTACCAATACCTATTCTCCCGCATTATTGTTACTCTACGCTCCACTGTGTGAGCTCGACTGGAGGGTGCAGCGTGTCATCTATTTCCTCGTTGATTGGGTAGCTATTCTGCTCTGCTACGTAATACTGGCGCGCATCTTCCCGAAGCGCGCCTCAGGCACGGCTCTGTGGGCGGGCTTTGTTCTCCTTTTCATTGCCGATACTGGGTTCCGGTTTCATCTGGAGCGCGGGCAATACTACGTTGAGTTGGCGCTGCTGACCACCGCTGCTTCGGTTTACCTGTTTCGCAAGTCGGACTCGTTGTTGCATGCCCTTCCCCTGGCGTTGCTTGTGCTGTTGAGGCCGACGTATGCCATCTGCTTTGTCGGTATCTTTCTTTTGCGCCGGTTTCGACATGCAGCGTACGCTGTTGTTCTGTGTGGGCTCTTGTTTGCTGCTACGATACCCGCCGTTGGTATTGGCGGCTGGAAAAACTATATTGCCTCGGTTCGCGCAAATGAGAACCAAAACCTCGATGACGCCTATGCGCGAGGCCCTAAGCCTCCTGTTGCAGACCGAAGCGAAGTACTTGAGGGGGTCGAATTCTCAAAGTCGATGGCGGGGCCTGGCTATTTGGCAGATCGAACGTTGATTGGATTGGCGCGCAGTTCAGTGAGCCCGGCATTGGAGCAGCTGGTGCATCGGGTTGCTCCTTCAAAGGAATCGTTGCAGCGGCTGAATACTGTTTGCCTCCTGCTCGCGTTTTGCTTCGATGTGGCCGTCATGTATGGTTTTGCGCGAGGCGACATCTCAAGCCTCCTCCCTATTTCATTTGTGCTCCTGGCGCCTTTGAATCTCGAGCTATTTGCGCCGCAGCGATACGGATATTGCGACGTGACCATTCTCGCGCCTCTTTTGTTGATCCTGGCTGCAAGTTTAGAGAGCGGGAAACTCCGCGGCTGGTTGCTTTACGCCGTGCTTTTGCTGATCGGCTTTGTAATTCCATGGCTATCGTTTCACTCTGACAAGCACGTTCCTATCGTCAGCTTTTCGAAATACGTGCTCACCTTGGCGATTCTCAACTTGGTATGCGTGAAAGCAGCGTGGAGTACACAACGCCTTGCAAAGGCACGCGCGGCAGCGCCCGAGAAGAAGATCGGAGACGGTGGAATCGGGCTAGAACATCCCTGAGCCGATGACGCCGGCGAGAAGTGCGCGTGAGGCGCGCCCGTCAAACTGCAGGGTTCTGCGTCGCCGGCACCGAAGCCGATGATAGAAGCAGGGACAGGGGAAGAATAGAAAGGTTCGATCATGCAGTGCCCATCGTTAGCAGAGCTGCCCAAGGCGCCGGCAGAGAAGACTGGCTGGCCGTGGACCGAGGAGTCTACGCGTCTTCCGGATACGATGCCTGACGGCAAGCCATGGCCAAAGATAAGCATTGTTACGCCGCACCTCAATCAGCGGCCATTTATTGAAGAGACGATCCGCTCCATTTTGTTGCAGGGCTATCCGGAGATCGAACACATCATCATTGATGGCGGATCAACCGACGGCAGCCTCGAGTTGATCGCGCAATATTCTCCGTGGGTGCGATGCGTAGTTGAAAAGGGAGAAGGCCAGTCGGCGGCCGCGAATCGAGGATTCAAGCTCGTCACGGGAGACCTGATTGGCTGGCAGAACTCAGATGACTTCTATGGGCCGGACAATTTTCGGGAGGCGGCGCTGGCCGCCGCACAGTATCCCGATCGCGACGTATTCCACGGAATGGTGCGCGGATTTCAGGGGCAGAATAGCCAGCCGCCGTGGCTGTTTGAAAACTGCAAGGAGTTTTCGCAGGAGAGCTTGCTCAATGAAGTTTGTGTCAAGAATCAGAGTATGTTCTTCCGGCGCAATATCTTCGAGCGGGGCGTTTTTCTCAAGAATCATCTGCATTTCGCGATGGACCAGGAGTTCTTCTGGCGATTGTCCCTCGAAGGATTTCGGTATCAAGTAGTCCCGTCGATGATTGGCTACTACCGGCAACACGAAAACGCAAAGAGCAACACATACAACGTGCGCAACGATCTGGAGCCCTATGCGATGCTTCGCAGCCTCTGCCGGGACAAGCGGCTCGATCGCCGCCTGCGGCTGAAAGTACGGACGCAGTTGAGACAGAGGTTCCTGAGTTCATTCTCCAGCGCACGGAAGACTATCTTGAAGAAGCTTGCCATAGAACTTATTCTTCCGATCTGAGTGTTTCTTTCAGAGGGGCCGCTTGGTTACAGGGGTCGCACCAGCCATTCGATCGACTCGATCATCCGAGTTGGATTGACGACGGCGGATGCTATGCCGTTGCCGGCGACGAAAAGAAAAGGTTGACCGAGAGTGAAGCGCATCTTCAGAAAGTTATCTACGAAGCCGGTCTGGTGGTGGGAGCGGAGGCGTAGTTATCCGATTCGATCGCGCTATCAGCAATTGCCGCCCCTGCCTGTAAAAGGGGGGCGAGTACGCTTTGTCGTGCTTACGACGCCAGAAACGCTGAGCGATGCGCTATGGACTGCGTGGAGCTGGTATCGCTATCTCCGCCATGAGGATTGCAAGCTCGAAATCGCAGTGGATGGAGTCGTGTCTGCTGCCCAGGCTGCAGCCGCCGCTCAGTTGTTCCCGGGTATCGCGATTTATCCAGCGGAATCGGCATGCCGCTATGTGTGCGAGAGAGAACCTGCGCTCGAGACCTTTTTTCACGGTCACCCGACGGGAAGGAAGTTAGCTTTGATTCTCGCGCTATCCGACCAAGGTCCAGTTCTTTATTCCGATCATGATGTGCTCGCATTTAGTCCACCACGTGAATTGCTTGCGTCCATCAGAAGGAATGTCGCTTGCTACTTTCCCGAGGAAGTAGATGGAACACGCGACCCGAGTATCGTTGAAAGGGCAAAGAGTCTAGGTCTGGATTACATACCGGGGTTCAATTCAGGGTTTTTGTTTATCCCTGGCGGCGCGCTTCCGATGAAGAAGGCCGCGGAGATCCTGGCGACGTGGCGCCCGCCTGGTGATTCGTGGTTTACCGAGCAGACGGTTCTGAGCGTTATGCTGCGGGATGTGAATGCCGAGGCGCTTCCCTCGAGCCGATACGTGATCAGTGTCTGCCGCCAGTTCTATTGGGAATGGGATGTGGACTATAAGACAATCGCCGCGAGGCATTTTACCGGCCCTGTGCGGCACGTAATGTATGGAAGGGGAATGCCCTGGGTTCTGCGCCAAAGCAGGCAAATGGTAAACGTGTAGAACGGAAGCGCAGATTCATGTGAAGAGGCGTGATCATTCTTTTCCGGGCCGCTTTTATTGAGACTGTGTGCTATAGGGACCGCAAAGGCCGGGATGCGGCAAAGTTTTCTGAGGGAACGTGAGAATGACGGAACGGGACAAGACGACCGCACAGGCTGCAAGCGATACGGCAATCTGTACGCTCTTCGAAGGGGATTACCATCTAGGCCTGGCTGCGCTTGTGAATTCTCTTGTGCGCGTAGGTTATGCGGGAACTATCTGGGCGGGATATCGCGGTGCGCTACCTCCATGGGTAGTCCAGTTGAAACGCATCGACGGCGGGGCGGACGCATTTTGGGTGGCGGATAAGGTCCGGCTTGTGTTCATGAAGCTCGATATCAGCATCCATCTCACGAATTACAAACCGGAATTCATGCTGAATCTTCTGTCCAATGAGGCCCGCGACTGCGAATATCTCTGGTACTTCGATCCGGATATCTGTTTGCGTGCGTCCTGGTCCTTCTTCGCTGATTGGCAAAGTAATGGAATTGCACTGTGCCAGGAAATCGCCAACAACATACTTCCCCCTGACGCTCCGCTTCGCCAGAGTTGGGTTAGAGACGCTGCGAGCATCGGCTATGCTAATCCGCATCCGCTCTATCATTACTACAACGGCGGGTTAGCCGGAGTGCCGCGGGAATACTCTGAGTTTCTGACAACATGGAGGGGCATGATCGAACTTGCGGGGTCGAAATACTGCGATCTGGAGAAGTTCAACCAATGCAATCCGGAAACGCCTTTCAACAGCTGCGATCAGGATTGCCTGAATGTTGCTGCGATGTATTCGAAGTTTCCACTTTCGACACTCGGGCCGCAAGCAATGGGGTTTATCCGAGGCACCGCTGTTATGTTCCACACCGTTGGTCCGAAGCCCTGGAATGGCTCATTTCTGCTGAGCGCGCTCAAAGGCACGCCGCCTTCTGACGGCGCCAAATTCTACCTCACGCAGGTGAGTTCTCCCATTCGCCCATTCTCCCGTGGCGCGCTTGCCGCAAAGACGCTCGCCTGCAGAATCGCAGCGTTCATGGGCCGCTTTTATCGCAGAAGCTGAAGGCGCTCGGATGCAGCCGGCCGCCCGCGGATGCTTGGCGCGAGAGACGGCAAGCGCGCGCCGGCGCGCTCACCGCGCATTTGGTATAAAAGAGTCGTAACCCTGACATACACAATGAAGTCCCCGGCTGAATTCACGGGGCGTAGGAGAATACGTTCATGATTGTTTCCAGAGCACCCATGCGGATCAGCTTCGTCGGCGGAGGCACGGACCTTCCCGATTTCTACAAGCGCTACCCCGGCCGCGTGATTTCAACGTGCATCGATAAATTTATATTTATCGCTATCAACCATGCGCCCTTCACGCATCATGTTGCCGCGCGGTACTCGATATCCGAAGAGGTGCAGGATCCCTCGGAGTTGAAACACTCGCGCATCCGCGAAGCGCTGCTGGACCTTGGCATCCACAGCCACATCGAGATTGCATCGTTCGCGCCCATTCCCGCGCGCACCGGGCTGGGCTCGTCTTCCAGTTTTTCGGTGGCCCTGCTGAAGGGGCTGCATGCATATACCAGCAAAAGACTCGACAAGCGAGGCGTTGCCGAAGCGGCGTGCCGCCTGGAAATCGATCTCGTCAAAGAGCCGATCGGGAAACAGGACCAATACGCGGCAGCATTTGGTGGTTTCAATGTGCTCCAGTTCAACGCCGACGGATCGGTGGATGTAGAACCGGTGCTGCTAGACTTCAAGAAACGCCTGGACCTGGAAGAGCGCCTGATCCTGTTCTTCCTCGGGACCACGCGCGATGCCTCCTCGGTTTTGACGGAGCAGAAGGCCAACACGGAACGCAATTTCGAAGTGTTGAAGCGGATGTCGGATTCGGTTCCGGTCTTCAAAGAAGCGCTTCTCCGATCCGACTTCAAGCGTGCCGGCGAGATGCTGCTGGAGGGCTGGACGTTGAAGAAACAGCTCGCCTCTGCGATCTCGAATCCGGGCATCGACGCGTTGTACGAAGTGGCGATGAGCCAGGGCGCATGGGGCGGCAAGATCCTTGGAGCAGGCGGCGGCGGCTGCCTTATGATGCTTGCACCCGTGGAAAGACGGGCC
>Ga0224555_1005750_pt1 | contig 10098 bp, 8 predicted proteins | sample 714S23034metaG_FD_180687 | JGI IMG/M metagenome (GOLD analysis project Ga0224555, IMG submission 180687) | Peat soil microbial communities from Stordalen Mire, Sweden - 717 S2 30-34 | ecosystem: Environmental > Terrestrial > Soil > Wetlands > Peat | place: Sweden: Norrbotten County, Stordalen...
ATTGGCGGTCATTGAAGAGAAGATTTCCGACCCCAGCGTGTGGGCGGATGGAGCGAAGTCGCAGCCGCTGATGCGCGAGCGCAAGCGGCTGGAGACGCTGCTGGCCGACGATGCGGAGCTGGCGCGGCGGGCCGACGACATCGAGGCTTACTTCGAACTGGCTCGCGAAGGCGAAGACACCGAGGCGGATTTAGCTCGCGAGATTCCTGCGCTCGAAGAGTTTTCGGAGAAGCTGGAATCAAAGACCATGCTCTCCAGCGAGACCGATCCGCTGAACGCGATCGTCACGGTGCATCCGGGGGCCGGCGGCACCGAGAGCCAGGACTGGGCCGAGATGCTGATGCGCATGTACCTGCGCTGGGCGGAGCGGCAGGGATTCAAAACGGAGATCAACGAGATTCAGGATGGTGACGAGGCGGGCATCAAGTCGGCTACGTTCACCATCACGGGTGAGTTCGCGTATGGGTTGATCAGCGGCGAGTCGGGCGTGCATCGCCTGGTTCGCATTTCGCCGTTCGACCAGGCGAAGCGGCGGCATACGAGCTTTGCCAGCGTCTTCGTCAGCCCGGAGATCGACGACACGATCGTGATCGATATCAAGACGGAGGATCTGCGCATCGACACCTACCGCTCTGGAGGTAAAGGTGGGCAGCATGTGAATACGACCGACTCGGCCGTGCGGATTACGCATATCCCGACGGGGCTGGTCACCGGCTGCCAGAACGAGCGGTCGCAGCATAAGAACAAAGACCGCGCGATGAAGATGATGCGGTCGAAGCTGTATGAATACGAGCTGGACAAGAAGAAGGCGGCGACGCGGAAGATCGAGGACTCGAAGCTGGAGATCGGCTTTGGCTCGCAGATTCGCAGCTACGTGCTGCAACCCTACCGCATGGCCAAGGACCTGCGCACGCGCGTCGAGGTCGGCGATGTGGACAAGGTGCTGGATGGCGACCTCGAGCCGTTTATCCGCGGCTATCTGCGGATGCGGCGCGAGGGGAATTTTCCGGCCGCAGTCGCGGAAGACGAAGAAGCCTGACCACGGATTTGTGCGGATGAACACGGATTAGCAGCGAATGATTTGAAAGACCAAGTCTTTTATCCGTTTGATCCGTGTGATCCGTGGTCTATTTTTGGTTGGGGCGCATCCAAGATTCAGGCAATGAGGAGCGCTGATGGCGAAGGCTGAGGCGAAGAAGACAGCGAGTGGCAATGACAAGTTGCTGAAGCAACTGGAGGCGCTGCTCGACGGCGGCCAGGCGCACGCGACGTTTGCCGATGCGGTGCGGGACTTCCCGGTGGAGTTGCGCGGCGTGGCGCCGGCTGGGCTGCCCTATTCGGCGTGGCAACTGCTGGAACACATGCGCCTGACGCTCGCCGACATTTTGAATTTTTCCGCGCCACCGACCGGCGGATACAAGGAGCTGCCATGGCCGGATGCGTATTGGCCCAAGGAAAACGCGCCCGCGTCCCCCTTGGCGTGGGACCGCTCCATCGCCGCCGTCGAAGCAGACCTGGAGAAGTTCAAGGCGCTGCTCGCGAAGCCGAACGCCGACCTGTATAAGCCGTTCCGATGGGGGACGGGGCAGAACCTGCTGCGCGAGGCGTTGTTGATCGCGGACCACCAGGCGTATCACATCGGCGAGCTGGTTTTGCTGCGGCGGCTGCTCGGTTGCTGGAAGAGCTAGTGGCGGATTCGGAAAGACGAGAAGCAGATTCCTCCGCTACGCTGCGGAATGACAAACAAGAAAGGCGCTACGCTGCGGAATGGCAAACAAGAAAGATGTTGCGCTGCGGAACAAACGAAGAAGGCGAGTGACAAGCGGAGGGGCAGATTGAACGAGCCGGAAGTCATTGAGGCAATGCTGGGCAGCGGGACCGGGCGGACGATCGCGGTCGTCGGCTTGTCGGAGGACCCGGCCCGGCCCAGCCACTATGTTTCGCAGTACATGCAGCAGCACGGATACAAGATCTACCCGGTAAATCCCTCCATTGACGCGGTGCTCGGTGAAAAATGCTACGCGTCGCTGACCGCGCTTCCGGTCAAGCCGGACGTAGTGAACGTGTTTCGCGTGCCGTCGCAGATTCCCGCCATCGTTGACGAGATGCTCACGCTCGGTCTCGACAACCTGTGGGTGCAGCAGGGGATCGTGAATCTGGAGGCGGCGGAGCGCGCCGAGCGAGCAGGCATTCGCGTGGTCATGGACCGCTGCATCATGGTGGAGCATCGGGGGAGACAGTTGTGAGTTGTGAGTTGCTAGTGGCGGAGACAAACTGCAGACGCATCGCGGACAATCGGCAGGTCCGAGACCAACTACAATCAAGGGTGTGAGGATTCGGCTGACATTTTGGGCTGCTGTGCTGGCGGTGCTGGGCGTGGCTGCCGGAGCGGACGCGCGCGGGCAGATCGCGGTGGTTGGCGACGGCGGCCCTGGGCCGGTGAAGGCGCAGCATCTCACGGTCGAACTGGTGTCGCTGGGGCCGGCGATTGCGCCGGGGGGAACGCAGGTGGTCGGGCTGGTGTTCAGCATCGATGAGCATTGGCACGTCTACTGGGTGAATGCCGGCGATTCGGGCGAGCCGCCGCATATTGCGTGGACGCTGCCCGCGGGCATCAGCGCCGGGCCCATGCAGTTTCCCATCCCGGAGCGGCTGCCGCTGGGGCCGCTGATGGATTTTGGCTACGAAGACGAAGTTGCCTTTCCGCTGACCATCTCCGCGGCCGCGGCGGCAAAGTCGGGCCCGGTGCATCTGGACGCGCAGGTCGACTGGCTGGTGTGCGCGCAGGTCTGCCTCCCGGGCAAGGCGCACCTTGGCATCGACCTGAACGTGCAGCCGGGAGCGCCGCAGCCCGCGCAGGAGCCGCTGGTCGGCGCGCTGGGAGAGGCGCTGACCTTGCTCCCCAAGCCGCTGCCCGCCGGAGCCAGCTTCTCCGTTCGCGCCGACAGCCGGCAGTTCGAGCTGACGCTGATCGACGGCGCGCGCCACACTACCGCGGAGTTTTATCCGTACGACAAAGACCCGACCGACGTCATCGAGAATGCCGCAGACCAGAACACCGAGCCGCTGCGCAACGGCATACGGCTCTACGTCCCGCGCTCGCCCGATCTGGCAGCGCTTCCGTGCACGCTGCATGGAGTCTTCAGGCTTTCCGACACGCTGGGCTACGATGTCACCGCTCCGGTGGTTGCCAGCGACACGCCGATTGTTCCGGCCGCGCCTGCGACGTTCGCGGCGAGCGCAGGCGCAATCGGCCTGGCGTTCCTCGGCGGCATCATTCTGAACCTGATGCCCTGCGTCTTTCCGGTCCTATTCCTGAAGGGGCTGGCGCTGGTGCAGACTGCCGGCGCCGGCGAGCGAGTGCAGCGCGGAGATCTGCGCCGCCACAGCCTGGTCTACGCGCTGGGAATCCTGGCGTCGTTCTGGGCGATCGTGGCCGTGCTGCTGCTGCTGCGCGCCACGGGCAGCCACGCGGGCTGGGGCTTTCAGTTGCAGTCGCCGGTGTTCCTGGCCGTGCTGGCGTCGTTTCTATTCCTCTTCGCACTCTCGCTGGCGGGACAGTTTGACATTGGCCTCTCGCTGACGAGCGTGGGCGGCGGGCTGGCGCAAAAGCAGGGCTACGCCGGGAGCTTCTTTACCGGCGTGCTCGCGACGGTGGTGGCCACGCCCTGCACGGCACCCTTTATGGGCGCGGCGGTCGGGTTTGCGCTGGCGCAGTCAGGGGCGATCACGTTTGCGGTGTTCACGGCCCTGGCGCTCGGGCTGGCCGCTCCCTACGTGCTGCTCAGCTGGCAACCGGCCTGGGCGCGACTGCTGCCGCGTCCCGGCGCGTGGATGGAGGTCTTCAAGCACATCACCGCCGCCATCTTCTTTGCGACGGCCATCTGGCTGGCGTGGGTGTACGGGCAAATCAAGGCCGCGGGCGGAGCCGCAGATACGGGCGTGAATCAGATAGCGCTGCTGATGGCGTGCTTTCTGATGATGGCGATCGCGGGTTGGGTGCTGGGACGCTGGCCCGCGAAATGGGGCAGCGGCATTGCCGCCGTTCTGCTGATCGCACTGGGATTGGCGATTCCGCTGTCGCAGGCGCGTGGTGCGCAGCGGGCGGGCGCGGAGACAGCGACTGCCGGGGCGGCGGGTGCATTTGCAACGAACGGGGCTACAAATACAAATGGGGCCGAGGTGGCGTGGCAGCCTTACTCGGAGCAGGCGCTGGACGCAGCGCATGCAGCGGGCCACCCGGTCTTCATCGACTTCACCGCCGCGTGGTGCCTCAGTTGCCAGTACAACGAGCGCGTGGTGTTGAAGTCTGCCGACGTGGAGAGCGCGCTGCTGAAGGGCGGCGTGGTGATGATGAAAGCCGACTGGACCAACGACGATCCTGCGATCACGCAGAAGCTGGCCTCGGTGGGCCGCGCCGGAGTGCCCACCTATGTCATCTATCCGGCAGCCGCGAGCGCCGCCGCAGACGTGCTGCCCGAGTTCCTCACCAAAGACCTGGTGCTGAAGGCGATTGAGCGGGATACGAAGTGAAAGTTGTTAGTTGTTAGTTGCTAGGAAGAGCAAAAGCAGATTCCCTTTCCAACCCGATGAACACGCGCACTTCCACGCCGTGCAGTGAGCCAATAATTCGCTAATTGTCCGGTGGCCGCTCAATATGGTCCACCACAATCCCGTCAATCTGCGCCTTCGCCGAAACCAGTTGCAGCCCCACCTGCTTCAGCCCTTCGAACATCGAAGGCACGCCCGAATCGTCCGCCATCTGCTTAAGCTGTTCCGGCAGCTGCGTATACGGGATCGGCACGGTGAAGTTGTAGTTGCCCGTCAGCCCCGTCTTGTCGATCACAATCCGCCCGGCACGGTTCTCCCCCGAGATCGAATTCACCAGGTCCGCCATGCTCTCGTCCTGGCATACCAGGTTGAACGGATCGAACCAACTCAGCACCTTGCCCGTCAGCACCTGGCCGTTGGGCGTCGTCAGCGTATCGCCCGGCTTGTACTCCTTCAGCTTCGGCCCGCCCTTCGCCACCACCAGGTCGAACACCGGATGCTCCGTCGTATCCTCGTGCACCTGCAGCTTCAACTCGTCCGCCAACAGCTCGCGCACCATCATGCGCTTCTCCGTCAGCGTCATCTTCTTCCATGTCGGCAGGTCGGCCGGCGCCACCTTGGCCTCAAACTCCCAGTATTCGTCTTTCACCCATTCCGGTTCATTCGAAACCAAAAAGTACCCCTTGTGCTGATACGCAAACATCAGCAGGCTGTCGATGGTCGCGCCGTGATACGCGATAAAGTCCCCCTCCGCCGGAAACTCCCTCCCGCGTCCCGGCTTATCCGCCCGCCTGAAGCTCACCACGTCGAACTTGATCGGCACGCTCAGCGAAAACGACTCCTCCGGCGCCGCGCCCGCGGGCGCCGCCGCCGCTATGTATGCGCCCGACTTGTCGCGCTTCGAGCAGCACAGCGCCACCTGCTGCTCCACCTTGGCGTGGCTCGCACGCCACACCGTCCCATCGCCCTGCGTCGCCTCGTCGAGAAAGAACCAGAACTCCTTGGCATCCGCCCGCGGCGCCACATGCTGGTCCGGCACGTCGATCGTCTCCTCCGGCAGCATGTTCTGCTCCAGCGTCACCAACTCGCCCGAGTGGTACTCCACCCCCGTCGCCAGCACATACGCCCATCCCACCCGGTAGGTGTGGTACCCGTATTTGCTGCGGTTGTGCAGCCGCGCTCCCGCCAGCCAGTCGCTGGCCGACTGCGTCACCCCCACAAACTCGGTCGGCATATCCGTCTGCAATACAGGAATCATCCCGATCCCCTGCGCATTCACCTTCGGTCCAATCCGCACCACCGGCTCCGTCAGCGTCGCCGACCGCGGCGTTGCCGCCTGCGTCGCCCCCTTGTTCGCTGCGCCCGCCGTTGTGCAGCACTGCGTGTAGAACGCGGCAATCGCCGCGTGGTCCGCGTTCGCCACGCTCCCATCCGCCAGCGTTGCCTGCTCTACGAACACCAGAAAGCCCTTCGCATCCGGCCGCACCGGCACATCTTCCCCCGGCACGCTGAACGTCCCGCCCGCGCCCACCCCCTGCTCCGGCGCAATTACATCGCTCGCATGGAACTCCAGCCCGCCCGCCAGCGCATACGCCCATCCCAGCCGCACCGACATCAACTCCTGCTTGGCCTTGTTCGCAATCTGCACGCCCATCATCCAGTGGCTCGCATCGTGCTGCGACAGCACGACCTCCGCCGGAAACCCCGGCTGCTGCACATCGATCATCGCCGCCCCACTCGCCCGCTGACTATGCGGCACCGGCGGCAGATTAATCCCCGGCGGCGGCGCATCCTGTGCCCACGCCATCCCCGCGCACACTGCCGCCATGCACGTCATCCGCAAAACCGAAACCGCCCGCTTCGCCATCGCGCACCTCCGCAACCCACCTCGAACCTGAACTTTGAACCTGGTACCCGGCCTCAGTTCTCCGACGGCCTCTCAATATGATCCACCACAATTCGCTCCCGACGCCGCCAGCAACGCCGCGGCTATCACCACCCACCCCGCTCTCCGCATCTTCATTCTCATCGCCGTCCTCATCGCCGACGCCTCCCATCGCATGTCCACCACGATCCCACCAACCCAACCCCCGGCTAAGCCCTTAACGCTACCTCCAACCCACATCGCCTGTCATTCAGGCCACCCCTCACACACCGACCGCATTAGCCCATAGCCCCTGGGCACAACCGCATCCTGTCTCGGTGAGTCCGCGCTTGGCGTCCGCACTTGTCCGTCTCCAACCCCGCGGGCCGGGCGGCGCGCCTGCGTGGGGCAAGGGTCTGCCTTTTCCGCGACTTGCGCCGATTCCCTACCCCCAAAAGTGGTATTCCTACCGTCCGCCGGAATGAGATACCTTCCCCAATAAGGGCTGTGAAAGCTCTTGCGTCTGTCAGGCGTTGGTCGCTGCAACAGGGGAGATGAGCCGCGTTGATTCCTCTTTTTCGTTGACGCGCCGCGTCTGGCCTGAAAAAATGAGGGGTAACTCGAGTATCAAGACTGCATTGCCGGCCGATAAGTGAAAACAGCAGTTTAGAAAGCCGGCGCCGCGCACGTCGCTATCCACCCCCCTCGAACACATTAGCCGGCCGTGGACGCGCGGATTGGCATTTACCAACGTTGCATCCGCCTGAGAAGGCGGCGAAGTCCCGTCGACATGGGTCTGCATTGGTCGAAGGGAGGCCCCGATGAATAGGTCCCGAATTCGAATTCAGATTGCCGTACTTGCCTTTATTCTTCTCCCAGCATCGGTCGGAATCCTCGCGGTCCATGCTTCCGCTACCTGCGAGCGTTTCGTCCGTACCTATGTCACCACGCCGGTGCGCAATCAAGTCAGCAAGCAAACGGCTGGGGCGTGGGCTGCCTGGCGGGCCGCCCATCCCAATTGGAAACCCAACCCGAATATTCACCGGCCCAGGTATGTCATGACCCGGGAGGAGGCGGTAGAGAAGGTGAACTTCGCCTGCTCCATTCCCACCGACCCGGTCAATCTCGATCTCGTCTTCACGCCAACTTCCTTCGCCGCTCCGCCGGTCATCACCGACCTCCCCACCATGGAGATCGCGCAGACTCTGTTGCCGCCCGAGCTCCCGCCGCAGGTTGTGGAGGTGCTGCCGGTGCTGCCCATCGTCCCGCCCCAGTTCACGGCGCAGACCGGGTCAATCCCCGAACCCGGCAGCTGGTTGCTGGTCGCCACCGGCTTCGGCTTCCTTTTCCTGGTTGCGGGCGCAAAGGCCCTCCTCCCCGAAGCATAAGCCCGGCTTCATAAGCTCGCCTGGTCTGGACCGAATCCCCGGCCAGCTTGCTGGCTTGGGTGAGGAAGTATCCCCACACCTATTGTTGTTTGCCGCGCTTGTTCTCGCGGATGCGCCGGATCTCCTCCATCCGCTGCGCCAGCGCCTTCTCGCGGCCTTCCTGGGTCGGATGGTAGTAGCGGCGGTCCTTGAGCGACGGCGGCAGGCAATCCATGTCCGCCACTCTGCCCTCCACGTTGTGCGCGTACTGGTAGCCCTTGCCGTAGTCGAGCGACTTCATGAGCTTGGTGGGCGCGTTGCGCAGGTGCAGCGGGACCGGCTCCGCGGCCGTCGCCTCAATGTCGGCCTGCACCGCTCCATACGCGGTATACACCGCGTTCGACTTGGGTGCCAGCGCCAGGTACACCACCGCCTGCGCCAGCGCCAGGTCGCCTTCCGGCGAGCCCAGAAAGTCGTACGCATCGCGCGCGGACAGGCAAAGGTTCAGCGCTTCCGGCGCGGCCAGCCCTACATCTTCCACCGCCATGCGCACCACCCGGCGAGCTACGTACAGCGGATCTTCGCCCGCCTGCAGCATTCGACCCAGCCAGTACAGCGCGGCGTCGGCGTCGGAGTTGCGCACGCTCTTGTGCAGCGCGGAGACAATGTCGTAGTGCTGCTCGCCCCGCTTGTCGTACAGCAGCACACGCCGCTGCAGCGCCTCGGCGGCAATCGCTTTCGTTATGCGCCGGTCCGGCTGCTCGGCGGCCAGGTTCGCAGCCACGTCCAGCGCGTTCAGCGCATTGCGCGCGTCGCCGCTGGCATAGGCGGCAATCGTCGCCAGCGCTTCCTCGTCCGCGGCAATAAGGGCGCCGCCAAGCCCGCGGCTCTCGTCCGCTAGCGCGCGCTGCAGCAGCCCGATAATCTGCGCCTCCGTCAGCGGCTGCAGCGTGTACACGCGGCAGCGCGACAGCAGCGCGGCGTTCAACTCGAACGACGGGTTCTCTGTGGTCGCGCCGATCAGTCGTATTGCACCGCGTTCCACGTACGGCAGGAAGGCGTCTTGCTGCGCCTTGTTGAAGCGATGGATCTCGTCGATGAACAGGATGGTGCGCCCCGCCGCTCCCATCCCCATGCTGGCCGCCTTCTCCGCGGCCACCATCACCTGCTTGATCTCCTTGATGCCCGCCATCACCGCGGAGAACTCGATAAAGGTGGCGTGCGTCAGAGCGGCAATGATCTTCGCCAGCGTGGTCTTGCCCGTTCCCGGAGGCCCCCAGAAGATCATTGACGTCGGATCGTCGTGTTCAATGGCCAGCCGCAGCGGCTTGCCCGGCCCCAGCAGATGCTCCTGCCCCACAAACTCCTGCAGCGTGCGCGGCCGCATGCGGTCTGCCAGCGGAGCATGGCTCAGAGCGTTTGCAGCCGCGGTCATCGGAGATGCGTCGAAGAGAGACATAAAGACAGTTGTCAGTTGCTAGTGTAGTGCGTTGGAAAAATCGGTACGTATCAGGTGCCGCAAGTCGTAGCCTTTCGGAGGAGCAGCGGCCTTCAGAGGATGCTGAAAAAGAGCGCACACATTGGCCTTTCGGATTAGCAGCGGCCTTTCGGATTAGCAGCGGCCTTTAGGCCGCGGTAAGGGCTAATATTGGGAATATGCAGCTTCCGGATACGAGTTCTCTTGATTTCCTGCATAGGGAGTGGCCCGTGATAAAGGGGGCACTATTCTCATTTTTTGGATCTGTGGTTATCTGCGTCTGTCTTGGATGGTGGGCCATTTGGGCTAGTTTCCGTTCGCGATTAGAACGTAATAAAGATGCTATTGAGCACCTTGAGCGCGACAAGAAACGCCTAAAGGAAGAATTAGAACAAAAGCCGCCACCCGTCGACAGAATTATTGCCCAGGCAAAGCCAAAGAAGGAACCCAACGTGAAGTTCATGGGGTTCTGGAAAACCGATGGAGCGAAGGATCGACCGAGATCCTTCCTTGCGACTTTTGAGAACTACCCAATCCCCAATGAGTCGATAGCTGACTTCCTAAACGCAAAAGCAAAGGTAGAACTCTTCTACTCAGACGACGGGTATACCGTGGTAATGCCGTGCAAGTGGGTAGACAACGATTATCTCAGCGTAAACCTTACGGGAGGGTGCCCCCGAATGGTCATGTTAGCCATGTGCGAAAGTGGCAAGTGGAAAGCGCAGAAGGTAGTCGAGAGACCTAGTTCTTGGGGTTCAATTTATGAGACGGAAGAGCTTGATCTTGCTCCTGGTGATTATCGGGCACTGGTGACGCTGATTGGCTCTCAGAATTTATCA
>Ga0224555_1005753_pt1 | contig 10096 bp, 8 predicted proteins | sample 714S23034metaG_FD_180687 | JGI IMG/M metagenome (GOLD analysis project Ga0224555, IMG submission 180687) | Peat soil microbial communities from Stordalen Mire, Sweden - 717 S2 30-34 | ecosystem: Environmental > Terrestrial > Soil > Wetlands > Peat | place: Sweden: Norrbotten County, Stordalen...
ATATTTGTTCAAATCAAATAAGGGAGTTTTTTAACGGGCTGCTAAGCGTCCCGGACGGTTCCAGGACGTTTTGACCGCCCTGGAGTTGCAAGGTTCCAGCCTCGACGCTTAAAGTGGCCAGATTGGTGAAGTTATCCACATTGATGGTGCTGGTGCCCCCGCTCACCTGGATCGTTCCCTGGTTGACCAGGATTGCGCCGGCCAGCGTCGAGCTGGTCAGGCCGAGAATGCCGCCGGGGTTAACCGCCGCGTTGGTGGCGACGAGCGTAAAACCGCTGGCTTGGAGGGTTTGAACGCCGGAAACGGCTCCGCCCAGGGCAAGAGTCTCAAGGTTGGCGTTCGCATCGAGGGTGATCGCGTAGGTGCCGGCCACGGTCACATTCGCGGTGTCATTCGAGCCGGGCACCTGGTTGGGACTCCAATTGTTCGTCCCGCTCCAGTTGCCGCCGGCGGTGTTCGTCCAATTGATGGTGGCGGCGTGCGCCACCGTCATGGCCAGCAGACCAGCCAGCAGGAACAACGCAAGGTAACCACCGGCGCGCGAATGCGCGGCCAGTTTTCGTAGGGTATTCATAATGCTATTTTTCAATTATTATTATTGCTATTTCAGTGCATGAGTCGGAAGAAACTGTTCCCGTCCGGCGGCGGCAGGGTGACTTGATTTTGTAGGTTCGTCAGATTCAGCACCGGTTGGTTCGTCAAGTCCGTCCAACTCGACAGGTCGGGGCTTCGCTGCAAGGTGAAATCCAGGGACGGAATAATCCATGAAATGAAATTATCATTGTTTGAAGCCGACAGGTTCAATCTTGGTGCGGGTATCGTCTGCAATACGTAAATAGAGCCGCTGCCTGACGGACTGCCTACGGCTGCGATGATTTCATTGCCATCGGCGGACATGGCGGCACATGTCCAGGTCCAACTGGGCGCATTGTTGGAAACCCAGGTTGTTCCGGAATCCGTCGAGGTGTAAATTCCCCCGCTGCCGACGCCAAGGGTTGCGGAGCCGCTATTGGCCAATGCCGTCATTTTCGTTCCATCCGCAGATTCAGCAACGCTGCTCCAGTTTTTTGCGGGCAGGCTGGCAATGATCCATGTCACTCCGGCGTCGGTGGAGAGGTAAACAAGGGAGTTAAAGCACGCCATCAATGTGTTTCCATCCGCTGAGCAAGCGACCGAAGTCCAATATGCGATAGGGGCGTTGGTGGCTTGGATCCAATTGATTCCCGAATTGGTTGAAGTAAAAATCGGACCATAGCCGTTTCCAGGGGTTGTCGCCACCAGTTCGCTTCCGTCGGCCGATGAGGCAATATGGGCGATGCCCGAATATGACCCAAGCCCATTGGTTTGGCAGGTCCAATTCACACCTGCATTGGTTGAAGTGTAAACCCCCATCAACTTTAATGCCCCCGCCGCCAATTTCATCCCATCCGCTGACGAGGCAACCGTTATCCATTCGGAACCGGGCGCATTAGTGGCTGGTGTCCAATCGGCTCCTGAATTTGTCGAAACATAAATTGTGCCCCTAATACTTGAGTAAGGGGCTGCCACCATTTTGGTTCCATCTGCCGAGGAAGCGACCGAACCCCAGGATTCGAAAGAGGCATTGGTGACCTGTGTCCAATTGGCCCCCGAATCGGTTGAAGTAATGATCTGATTGTTGCCGATCCCGCCGGCTGCCGCCACCAGTTTGCTTCCGTCGGCCGAGGCGGTCACCGATCGCCATTCCGCCAGTGGTGCGCTGGTGAAAGGCGGACTCAAAAAGCTGACCAGTGACCCGGCTGCGATGCCGAGATAATTTGAAGCCCACACTTCATAATAGTATCTTGTTGTCGGAGCCAGGCCGGTGATGAGGTTGCTCACATTTAGTGCCGTTGCTCCAGCGCCCGCATCCATGACCGGTGTCGAATTGGTAAGATTATAATTGTGATAATCTGTTTCCCACAGGAAATAAACGGTTGTGTCCCAGCCATTGGGATTGACCGAGGCGTTCAAGGTCCAGCCATTCGTGCGGTTCACTGCGGCAAGGGTCGTGGCGGAGGGAGCCAAGCCGACCGTGAACGATACATCATTGCCATAAACAATTCCAAAATCATTCGCGACATCCATCCGATAGTAATAAATATTTCCGGGTAATCCGCTCAAGGTGCTGCTGATATTATTGCTGCCGTTGTCGCCCGGCACGATGGTTTCGCCCGCAATGTTTCCGTAATTGGTCTCCGTCCCCCATTCAAACCAGGTCACAGTTTCGTCCGGACCGACTGTTACCGAACCATTCAGCACCGCGCCGGTCGTGGTAATACTACTGGCCGGCAGGGTTATTGCTACCGCAGGCACAATTGTCAACAGTGCATTACTGCTCAAGAGGCTGCCATAGTTGTTGGTCACGAGCACGGCATAGGCGCTGCCGGATTGGGAGAGATTCACATTGGTCAGTGTGAACGTGGCATTGGTCGCGCCGGGCACACCAACATTATTGGAAGTCCACTGGTAGGCAAACGGCGCGCCGCCAGCGACGCTCACACTGAAAGTCACATTGATGCTGCCTGGAACGGTTTGGCTCGCGGGCTGGCTGGTAATATAGGGCGGCAGGTTATTGACATTATTGGCAAAAACCTCAATGCGCCCATTGCCGGGATCCGTCACGTAAATAAAGTTCCCGGTGCTGTCCACCGCAACACCATCGGGTCCATCAAACTGACCGTTGCCACTGCCGTAACTGCCCCATTGGGTTAGATAAGTGCCGTTGCTGTCGAATTTCTCAATGCGGTTGTTGTATATGTCGGTCACGTAAACATTGTTGCTGCGGTCTGCCGCAATTGCGCCGCCATTATCATTATCGAACTGTCCATTGCCGCTGCCGTAACTGCCCCATTGCGCCAGATGGTTGCCGTTGCTGTCGAACTTCTCAACGAGGTCGGCATCGTAGATGGATTCGGCCACATAAACATTGTTGCTGCTGTCCACCGCAATGCCCGCGGGTGTCAGGAGCTCGTTGACGTAGCTTCCATAACTGCCCCATTGCGTCAGATAGTTGCCGCTGCTGTCGAACTTCTCAATGCGTGCAATTTGTTCATCGGTCACGTAAACATTGTTGCTGCTGTCCACCGCAACGCCCAGGGGAACACTGAACTGGCCATTGCCGTTGCCGGAACTGCCCCATTGCGTGAGATAGTTGCCGTTGCTTTCGAATTTCTCAACGCGCGCGTTGCCGGAGTCCGCCACATAAACGTTGTTATCGCTGTCCACTGCAATGCCTGGGAGATACGGAAAGTCAAACTGTCCATTGCCGCTGCCGTAACTGCCCCATTGGGTCAAGAACGTGCCGTTGGAGGTGAATTTTACAATCCGGCTGTTCGAGCCGTCGGAGACGTAGACGTTGTTACTGCTGTCCAGCGCCAAATATCCGGATATGACAATGCCGCCCGGCACGGCTGAGGCATCAAACTGAAACAAATACGTCGGTGGAACGTATTCCGCTACTGGCAAGACGGTCAGCGTTGCATTGCTGCTGAAAGCGCTGCCATAGCTGTTGGTGACCAGCACGGAGTAAGCGCTGCCGGAGTCGGCGAGACTGACATTGGTCACGGTGAAGGTGACGTTCGTTGCCCCGGACATGGCAACATTATTGGAACTCCATTGATAAGCCAGTGGCGCGGCGCCAACGACAATGACACTAAAAGTCACACTCACGCCAGCCGGAACGGTCTGGTTCGTTGGCGGCTGCGTAATAAAAGGTGGAATAATATTGGTATTGTTGGCGAAAACCTCAATGCGACCGCCTTCCTGATCAGCCACATAAATATAGTTCCCAGTGCGGTCCACCGCGACCCCGACGGGGTATGTGAACTGGCCGTTGCCGCCGCCGTAATCGCCCCATTGGGTCAGATAATCGCCGTTGCTGTCGAACTTTTCAACGCGGTCGTTTTCAATGTCAGTCACGTAAACATCGTTGCCGCTGTCCACCGCGATGCCCTTCGGATACTCAAACTGGCCATTGCCGCTGCCCTGGCTGCCCCACTGGGTCAGATAGTTGCCGTCGCTGTCGAACTTCACTATCTGGTTATCGTATTCACTGGCCACATAAACATTGTTGCTGCTGTCCACCGCAACGCCTGCGGGAATATACAATTCCGCATTGCCCCATTGCGTCAGATAGTTGCCGTTGCTGTCGAACTTCTCAACGAGGCAGTTTTGGGGGGCGGTTACATAAATATTGTTGCCGCTGTCCACCGCAACGCCTTCGGGGCCATTGAAATTGCCTAGGTCGCTTTCAATGGCCCATTGGGTCAGATAATCACCGTTGCTGTCGAATTTCTGAATGCGGCTGGGGAGGCCGAAGTCCGGCACATAAACGTTGTTGCTGCTGTCCACCGCAACGCCACCGGGTCCGTAGAACTGGCCGTTGCCGGTGCCGAAACTGCCCCATTGGGCCAGATATGTGCCAAGGGCGCTGAATTTGAAAATGCGGGTGTTGTCGCTGTCGGTCACATAAACGTTGTTACTGCTGTCCAGCGCCAAATATTGGGGTATAAATGAGCCGCCGGGCACGGCTGAAGCATCAATTTGAAATAAATAAGTTGGTGGAACGTATCCTGCCGGCGGCAAGACGGTATAGACGGTAAGCATGGCGTTGCTGCTTAAAGCGCTGCCATAGCTGTTGGTGACCAGGACGGAATAGGTGGCGGCGTCTGACGGACTGACATTGGTCAGCGTGAAGGTGGCATTCGTTGCCCCGGACACGGCAACGTTATTGGAAGTCCACTGATAGGCCAACGGCGCGGTGCCAACAATGCCGACACTAAAACTCACATTGACGCCAGCCGGAAGAGCATTGTCCGCTGGCTGACTTCTGATGATGGGTGGGACGATATTCGTATTATTGACGAAAATCTGAATCCGGGAGTTACCGAAATCTGTCACATAAATAAAGTTCCCGGTGCCATCCACCACAACGCCAGCGGGTTCATCGAACTGGCCGTTGCCGCTGCCCGAACTGCCCCATTGGGTAAGATAGTTGCCCTCGCCATCGAATTTCTGAATGTTGTTTGCGTCCCAATCGGTCACATAAACATTGTTGCCGCTGTCCACCGCAATGCCATCGGGTAGAGTGAACTGGCCGTTGCCGTTTCCAAAACTGCCCCATTGCGTCAGTGGGTTGAGATTGCTGTCAAACTTCTGAATGATGAAATTGCCCAAATCATTCACATAAACATTGTTGGCGCTGTCCACTGCAATTCCTCCTGCCAGCAGGACATTCCCCTCGTTACGCCACTGCGTCAAATACGTCCCGTCGTGGGCCAGCTTCTCAATGCGGTTGTTGCGATCATCCACCACATAAAAATTGTTGCTGCTGTCCACTGCAATGCCTATGGGGTCATTGAACTGCCCGTTGCCGTTTCCCAAACTGCCCCATTGCGTCACATAGTTGCCCTCACTGTCAAATTCCTGGATGCGGTTGTTGAATGAATCGGCCACGTAGACATTATTGCTGCTATCCACCGCAATGCCTTGGGGATAGTCGAACTGGCCATTGCCGCTGCCCGAACTGCCCCATTCGGTCAGATACGTGCCACCGGCGGTGAATTTTACAATGCGGTTGTTCAAGACGTCGCTGATATAAACATTGTTGTTGGCGTCCAGCACCACGTTGTTTGGTTGAAATCCACCGGGCACGGCGGAAGAATCAATTTGAAACCAATACGTCGGCGGATTATTCGCGCGGAGCGTCGTAACCAGCGTCAGCAAACCGGCCAGCAGGAGCAGGGCAAGGAAGCAACCGCCGCGCCGCCGCGCCGCCATCTTTCGGGAACGGTTCAGGTCATTCATAATGGTGCTTTTTCAGTGAAAGTTGGTTTTCAGTGCGTGAGCCGGAAGAAACTGTTTCCGTTTGGCGGAGGCAGCACGACTTGATTTTGTAGGTTAGTGAGATTGAGCACCGGCTGGTTCGTCACATCCGTCCAACTCGTCAGATTGGAACTCTGCTGCAAGGTAAAGTTCAAGGACGGAATGATCCATGAAATGGCGGCGTTATTGTCCGAAGCCGACAGGTTCAACTCCGGCGAAGGCGTGGTTTGCGAAAGATAGAAGAACTCAAAGGGATAAAAAGGATATCCGGTCGACGTCGGCGGCCCGACGGTGGCCACAAGCCTTGCTCCATCCGCCGACAAAGCCACCGCACTCCAGGTTTGAGAAGCAATCGGATTCCATGTGACACCGGAATTGGTCGAGGTAATCAACAAGCCTCCGGATGAAAGTGCCGACGTCCCATCGGCGTTATTGATGCGTGACGCCGATATGGCCGCCAGTTCTCTGCCATCGGCCGATGAAGCGACACACGCCCATTGCCAAAAGATTTCAGGCTGATATATGTTAGTTGCGCTCTGTGCCCAGGTAGCCCCGGAATTTGTGGAGATAAAAATCTCACTTGATGGGAAGTATTGAGAGTATGTTGCCGCCACGAGTTTGCTTCCATCCGCGGAAGAGGCAATCGAAACTGCATATCCTAAGGCGAAACCTCCAGGCAGATTATTTGTTATCCAGGTCACTCCGAAATCTGTGGAAGTGTAAATGTTCGAGCTGCCCTCCGTATCCGCCGCCGCCAATTTTGATCCGTCCGCCGAAGAAGCGATGGAACCCCATTGCAGCGCAGGCGCATTGGTTGCCTGCGTCCAGGTTGCGCCGGAATCTGCCGAGGTGTAAATGCCTCCACCCTCTGCCGCCGCTGCCACCAGTTTTGTGCCATCGGCGGAGGAGGCGACGGACAGCCATAGCAGAACCGGCGCATTGTTCGACACCCAGGTCGCGCCCGTATCCGACGAAGTATAAATTGGCGTATCAAAGTCGGCAGCAATTATTTTACTGCCATCCGCTGAACAGGCAACGGCCGGCTCATAGTCGAGCGACGGCGCATTGGTCGCTTGGCTCCAGAACATTCCGGAATTCGTCGAAATGTAAATCTGGCGGGTGGACACCGCCACCAAGACGCTGCCATCGGCGGATGAAGCGATGGCAGCAAACTGCTTGCTCGGAATACTGTCAAACCCGGTCGTAAAGGTGACCCTGACCCAATTCCTTCGCCGACTACGCCGAGATCATTCGAAGCCACCACCTGACAACGGTATTCATTCGCAGTCAAGCCGGTGATGAAACTGTTGACATTCAATGGGGTCGTGCCGGCACCTATATCCACACTTGTTGTTGTATAAAAGGAAAACTCATCACTGACGGTGAAATAAACGGTTGTGTCCCAGCCATTGGGATTGACCGTGGCATTCAAGGTCCAGCCATTCGTGCTGTTCACCACAGCCGGTTTCGTTGCGGTGGGAGCGAAGCCCACGGTGAACGGTTGATCGCCGCCATAGACAATCCCAAAGTCATTCGCGGCATCCATCCGATAGTGATAAATATTTCCGGGCAATCCGCTCAAGGCCGCGCTGATATTGTTGCTTCCGTTGTTACCTGGCACAATGGTTATTCCCGCGATATTCCCATAATTGGTATCCGTCCCCCATTCAAACCAGGCCACGGTTTCATCCGAACCGAGCGTGACCGAACCATTGAGCACCGCGCCGGTGGCGGATTGGCCGCTGGCCGGTTGCGTTATTATCAACACAGGCAAAACGGCAAGCACGGCAGTGCCGCTTAAAGCGCTGCCATAGCCGTTGGTGACCAGCACGGAATAGTTGGCGGAGTCGGACAGAATGACATGGGACAGCGTGAAGCTGGCGTTGGTGGCGCCGGGCACAACAACATTATTGGAAACCCACTGATAGGCAAACGGCGCGGTGCCAACGATGCCGACACTGAAAGTTACATTGATGCTCTCCGGAACGATTTGGCTGACGGGCTGGTTCGTAATAATGGACGGGACGATGTTGGTATTATTACAGAAAACCTGAATCCGGTTGTAGTTAATGACGCAAATAAAGTTCCCGCTGCGGTCCACCGCGACACCCTGGGGCCAACCGGCAGTGAACTGGCCGTTGCCGTTGCCATAACTGCCCCATTGAGTCAGATAGTTGCCGTTGCCATCGAACTTATCAACGCGGTTATAGGCAGGATCGAACATATAGACATTGTTGCTGCCGTCCACCGCAATGGCCTGGAGCCCCTCGGACTGGACGATGTCGTCGCCGTATGGAGGACTGCTCCATTGCGTCAGATAGCATCCCCAATCCAGCGCGCCACCGAGGCTACGAACAGTTGAATCCGACCAAAGAAGAAGTTGCGGCCCATATGCGGAAATTGCTTCCGCAAGTGTTCGAGCTTTATACTGTCCCGGCCCACCCGCGTCCGGCAGCGGAAACCGTCCTCAATGCCAAGGTTGTGCTGGTGACGGGTGTCCATTTCGCAAAATCGTTTTGCGCGAGATTTTACGGTGCAAATATGCAGATTTCAAAGCCGCCCTGGATTTTGGCTGGAAAGGTCTATGGGAATATGGAGAGTCGCACGCCAAAGTCGCTAACATTCCTAGGGTGCCATTGCCTGACGCAGCCTATTGTTTTCTCATGAATCTTGCTTCTGTCTGCCAGTTTGACACAAAGGCAATCAAGTTAATGAAAAAAGAGCTGCAAATAATTCGTGATTGGAAAACGCAATCGAATTCGTAAAGCCTATGAAATCAAACCATTCTCACGATTTGGAGGGTCACAATTTGGTTTCGCCAGAAACACTGGAGAAAATGCGGGGCTTGCCCAGTGAATTCAAATCACACGAAGAACTCGCAAAGGCTTACGCTAAAGAAACTGGCAAAACTGCGCCGGAGGGTTTGGAAGGGTTTTCTAAAGGCTTGGAAATGCCCGCCCAAATTTGCTCGGATCATCAGCAGACAATTAACGAATCAATTTTGCACGAACGATTGCATCAAGCCTCAAACCCAGACGGCAATGCGCTTTTAGGTTCCAACCTGTCGGAAGGAACCACGCAGGCATTGACAGAAAAAATGCAGGCTGGTGTTTCCTTTGGGGATTTTTACCCGCGCGAGACTCAAACAGCCAAAGAGTTGATGAATAAGAGCGGAGATTCCGCCGTGGAGAAACTTTATTTTCAAAATGACGCCCAGGAATTGAAGGCCGCATTAGCTAGAGATGCGCAGCACGATTCACAATTGGAGCAATTCAAGAAAAATTACAGGTGAAGTGAATTTGGAATAAAATGCGATTTGATTTTTGCATCCGCACACCGAGCGTGCCTCGCGCTTCAATTATATGGCTCGCTCGCGTCGTCAATGTAGTGCGCCCTGCCGCCCGCCGCCTCCACATTGACTGCGCTCCCTTCGCCAAAAAAGATTGCGCTTAGGAAACACGCTCGGAGTCTGCATGTCTGGTTTCAAAACTCATCGGCAATTCCAAACGAAATCAGGATGTTGCTTGAGGCAAAAAACTATCTGGTTTTCACGGAACCGGTTTTGACCTATGCTCGGCCAGCGATGCACTTGCCAATCAACATTGATAACGTTCTGCACGGTCAAACCGTGGAGTGGGAGCGTTTGGAATTTAAGCAAGGCTGGAACCCGGAAGCCGTCCTGCACACGATGTGCGCCTTTGCCAATGATTTTCACAACTTGGGCGGCGGCTATATTCTCATCGGCGTCGCGGAGAATCAGGGGCAACCGGTGTTACCGCCGACGGGATTGCTCGCCAGCAAACTGGACGCCATTCAAAAGGAGATTCTTGAAATTGGGCATCGGATGCAGCCCCACTACCATCCGGTGATTGCGCCGTATGTCGTCCAGCAAAAGCACGTCCTCGTGCTGTGGTGTCCTGGCGGGCAGACTCGGCCTTACAAAGCGCCCGTGTCACTGGCAAAAGGCAACCGCGAATTCGCCTACTACATTCGCAAAGGCTCGGCCACCGTCAGAGCCAAACATGAAGAAGAAGTCGAGTTGGTCAGCCTGGCGGCCACGGTTCCTTTCGACGACCGCGTTTATCACCGTGCCTCTTTGAACGACCTCAAGCTTTCGTTGATTCAAAATTTTCTGCGCGAAGTGGGCAGTGACCTGTTGGCCGATTCCAGCACGATGGATTTTGCCCAGTTGTGCCGCCAGATGCGAATTGCCGACGATCCCGCCGAAGCGATGCACCCGCTGAATGTCGGC
>Ga0224555_1005755_pt1 | contig 10095 bp, 7 predicted proteins | sample 714S23034metaG_FD_180687 | JGI IMG/M metagenome (GOLD analysis project Ga0224555, IMG submission 180687) | Peat soil microbial communities from Stordalen Mire, Sweden - 717 S2 30-34 | ecosystem: Environmental > Terrestrial > Soil > Wetlands > Peat | place: Sweden: Norrbotten County, Stordalen...
GTGAATCCGCGCCCCATGACGACGTGCGTGCCTACGGAGTCGAAGTACTCCGCAGTGCCTTTCACCCAGGAAGCGCCTTTATTGATGTCGGTCTCCCCCTGAACTTTTACGCCTGATCCCCAGTTGTTCTCTTCCATCGGCGTGTAGGTGGCGAGGCCGACTTTCACAACGCCGGGAATGGCGTGGAAGCGGTCTACGATGGTCTGGTAAAGGGGCTCAACCTCTGTGTTCTTATAGCCAGCCGCCTGTGGATTGATGTGGGCGAGATAGCGGTTTGTAGCATCCAGCTTCATGTCGACGTTCTCGGCCTTGTTGAGGCTCTGCGCAAAGAGGCCCGCGGCGACGAGAAGCACGAGCGAGAGAGCCGCCTGCAGAACCACAAGCGCGCGCTGCAGCAAGGAGGCTCCGTGGGCGGTGGTGCGGGCGTTCGAGCGCAGGGCTTCAGCAGGCTGCGTGCGCGCGGCCATCAGCGCCGGGGCCAGGCCGAAGAGAACTCCCGTCAGCAGCGAAATCGCAAAGGCAAAGCCGATGACCATAGGCGAAGGCGAGGCGTTGATTGGCATGTTGTGTTGGTCAGGGAAGGCGAGCGCCAGCAGCGCGTGCGCTCCGAGGTAGGAGATTACGAGCCCGAGCAGCCCGCCCATGCCAGAAAGAAGCACGCTTTCGGTAAGCAGTTGGCGGACGATGCGGCTGCGCTGCGCACCGAGGGCCGAGCGGATGGAGAGCTCCGCGCGGCGGCTCATGCCGCGGACGAGCAGAAGATTGGCGATGTTGGCGCAGGCGACGAGAAGGACGAGTGCTGCGATCCATTGCAGAAGCTTCAGGTGGTTCTTGTAGCCGTCCTGCATGTTCTGGATGCCGCCGCCGCCGGGCGTCAGCACAACATGCGTAAGGGGAAGGACCTTCTGGGCGCGCTGATCTGTAAATGTCTTGAGCGGCGCATATTCCTGTTTGAGCAGCGCACTGGCCTTGGCCTGCAGCGCTGGGATTGAGGTTCCAGGCTTTACGCGGCCAATAACGTAAGCCCACTGGGTATCAGGGTCGTTAAAGTACGGCGCGCCGATGATAGGGTCCATCGCGTTCATAGGCAGGAAGTACTTGGGCGGATTCGTGTCGATGCGGTCGCCGTAAAAGCCCTTGGGAGCTACGCCGATGATGGTGGCCGGCTTGGTATTGATGTAAAAGCTGCTGCCGACAACGGTCGGGTCCCCTGCGTAATCCTGTTGCCATGCGTCGTAACTCATCACGGCAGTAATAGCCACGCCCTTCTGGTTGTCAGCGTCCATAAATAGGCGGCCAGCTGCCGGCGAGAGTCCGAAGACGCGAAAGTAGTTGCCGGAGACGAAGGTACCGATGACGGATTTGGCAACGGTCTGTGGGCCCGCACGGCGGACAGTGATGGGCCGCCACGCGTAGCCCGACTCCATGGCCGCAAGTTCCTCAAACTCCGGCATGCTCTTCTTGAACATGGAATAGGTGTCTGTGGCGAAGAGCGAGTAGTCCCCGTTGTCGTGCCAGCCGCCGTTAACACAGCAATCATCCTCGTCGCCGATGCGGATGAGGGTCTTGGGGTCGGTCACAGGCAGGTTATGGAGCAGGATGGCATTGACCAGCGTAAAGATGGCCGAGTTTGCGCCGATGCCGAGGGCCAGCGTTAAGAGCACGGTGATGGTAAAGCCCGGCGCCTTGAGCAACTGGCGAAATGCGTAACTAAGATCCTGGATCAAGATCCTCATGCAGACCTCCGGACACACCACAGCTTGCTCCATCGAACTGCACGTTGCACGCCATCTGGTGATCAATCTAACATACTTGAATCCAGATAGATGCCGCTTTTCCCTGGAGCGCCCGATGAGATCTGATGTCCGGAAGCGAGAATGAGTGTTCGAATCTGAACAGCGAGCGTATCAAGCGCGAATGGAAGACGCCTCTTGAGGCAGCGGGCTTTATTCCGACCTGGCAGACCCGGTTGCCCAATCGTGTTGTTGATTCACAGCTCGTTCTTCTATAAAGAGTGACCGACCTGCAACCCCTACTTTTTCGGGTAGGAGCTGCCGGTAGTATACTCCCGCTTAAAGATTGCTTACTATTAAGCCCCTAGTGTATCGACGCGGATAACCCGCGTTCGATATAAAGCCTTGTTTTACTGGAGGTTTCGGGTATGACTGGTATGCCGCACCGTCCCTCGTCTACCGACGGGCATCCTTCCGTTTCTCTCCTCATCGCTATCGCTCGCCCTATCGGGTACGCCTACACATGTTTCGCCGAACCTGCCAGCAAGCTCGTTGGAATAACATCGGGAGGGCCGGGGTCGAATCTGCCATGAACGAACTTCTCTGCCGGAAAGCCGGATCGGAAGTTCAAAGTTGCGGCGAGGATCCAGAGGAGCTCTCCGGGCCTCGAAATCCTTGGCCAACAGCCCTGGTATGAACCGGGAAGGAAGGTGGATCTATGTCGAGTGCCACACGGCGCAATGTCATCAAATCAGCGGGTGCTGGTATGGCCACCATGTTTATGGGCGCGGAGGTGCTGGATCCCAGACAGGTACTTGGCCAGCCAACCTCAAAGGACTCCGCGCGAACCAACGATGCCCCTTCTAATGTCATGGCGATTGCCGGGCATGCGGGCGACGCTTTCTTTGCTATGGGCGCACCGGTGGCCGTCGCCACCCATTCCGGAGGCCAAGGCTCTCTGCTGAGCCTCTCGCTGGGAGAGAAGGGTTCTTCTGTCATACCGCCTGCGCGATATGGAAAGATGCTGCGGAGCGCCGCGCAGAAAGCGGCAGCCCTGATCGGGGCAAATGCGTTATTTCTTCACTATCCGGACGGAGAGGTTCCCGTCAATAATGAGGCGGCCTTTGCGGTCTGCGATTTCATTCGACAGTATAAACCTGAGACGATTGTCACTCATTGGAAAGGTAGCTGGCACAAGGATCACCGCGCTTGTTATGACATCGTGCAGGATGCGGTCTTCTACGCGGGAGTTTCGGGATTTGTTCGAGACTATCCCGCCCACGAGGTAAGCAGCCTTTTCTTCGCCGATAACTGGGAAGATGCCACCGGCTTTGTCCCGGATACCTACCTCGATATCACTCCCGTATGTGATCGCTGGCTGGCCGCTTGCAGCGCTTTTCCCATGTGGCGCGGTGAGACAGGCTTTCGTTACAACGATTACTACGCCAGCCGTGCCGTTGCGTGTGGTTGCCTAAGCCATTTCGACCGGGCCGTCTGCTTGATGTCACCCGAAGGCCAGCAGGTGCAGAATACTCGGGCGTTGTAGGTTGCAAACCTATGCTGGCCCCAGCTATGATCAGCTAGACATCTAGAGTTACGGGGTCCATGACAAAAATTCAACAACTCGATCGAAGCAGCGTAGTGCCTCTCTATTATCAAATCCAGCAGCGCCTGCTTAGCCAGATCCAATCCGGCGAGTTCGATGCAGAAAAGCCATTGCCTTCCGTGCAGGAGATTGCTGCCAGCCTTGGTGTGAGCCACATGACAGCCCGACAGGCGATCAAATCGCTCTGCGATCTTGGGGTGCTCTACAGCAAACCAGGTCGAGGAACCTTCGTTTCAGGCATCAAGCTCGAGAAGGATTTTCGCCAGGTACTGTCCTTCACGGAAGAAATGAAAGCCCGCGGCTCGAAGCCAGTCAGCAAGGTGCTCTCATTTGAGGTTCGTCGGAGTAGCACCGAAGTTCGGGAGGCACTCCGATTGGAGCCCAGCGATGAAGTTATCCAATTGCGACGGATTCGCCAGGCGAACACTCTGCCCATGGGCATTGAATGCAGTTCGCTCCCTTTGCGCCTTTGTCCGGACTTGCTTGACACCTTTGATCCGCGCACCTCGCTTTATAAGGTTCTGGAGGATCGGTACAGGATACACATATTGGTGGCGGACGAGATTGTGGAAGTTGGAGTTGCAAACTACGAGGAGGCGCAGTTGCTGAAGATCGGCGAGGGCGTCCCGGTGTTTTACTTTACCCGTATCTCCTATGTGCAAAGTGGTCAGCCCGTGGAATTTGTAAAGGCCACCTATCGTGGAGATCGCTACAAAATTGCGAATCGTCTGACGCGCCTCGATCGCGCATTGTTAAGCTCTGCCCTCCCAGTTTAGGGGGCCCTAACCAGCAGTTATCGTCTGTACAGAGAGGAAGATATTCGCATGGCTGAATTGGAGTATTTGGATCGGATCACTAAGGTGATTAGCCAGATCCGTGATACGCAGAAGGACAAACTTGAGAAAGCGGCGCAACAATTTGCGAAGTCGATTCAATCGGGTGGCCGTGTCTATATGTTTGGCAGCGGGCATTCCGTAATACCTGTCCTCGACATCTTTCCGCGGTACGGCAGCTTCATTGGGTTTTATCCCATCTATGATCCCCGGCTCATGTGGTCCAACGTAGTTGGTCCCGGTGGCGCACGCGAATTGCTTTGGTTGGAGCAGCGGGAGGGTTATGCCAAGGTTATCCTCTCCAGCTACAACCTGAAACCCAACGATTCTTTGTTGGTTTTTTCGCATGGCGGCTTGAACGCGGCGCCCATTGAGATGGGAATAGAGGCCAAGAAGAGTGGCGTGACCATCGTCTCGGTCTCCTCCCATGCGAACTACCGTCATGCAAAGCCCAAGCATTCGACGGGGAAGCAACTCGCCGACGTATCGGATATCGCGATCGACAATTGTGTTCCCTCCGAAGATGCACTCATTGCTGCGGACGGGATTCCGGAGAAATTTGCGGCCGGCTCAACGGTGGCATCGGTTTCCATCGCCATGACACTCGTGGCGGAAACTGGACGGCTGCTTGTGCAAGCCGGGAAGCGCCCTTCCACCTTTGTATCGCCGAATGTTGGCTTGGCGCCGGACCACAATGAACAGGTCTTTAGAGAGTACATGCGCAACGTGTTCCGTGACATTGAATAGAAGACTCCCGGGGCTTATTGGAAGCCCCGACAGGAGTTCCATCCTGCCGCTCCTGTCGGAGAGGAAAACTCATAACCGTTTAGAGCATTTCTCCTTGCACCGTGAACCGGATAAGGGCGTGACAAATCCGTTTTTCTTGAGGAAAAACGACGTTGAACGTCACGGTTTTAGTCTACGGCCAAAGGGAGAAATGCTCTGGCGCCACAAATGAGCGTTGCAAATGGGGGTCCCAGCGTGAAGACTGTTCGGTTCTGGAGTGCGATTTGCGCGCTCATTCTTGTCAGTGCGCCATGGTCATCGGTAATGCAGGGCCAGGCGGAGAATGGGGGCAACGCCTTCTATCCGGCGGCTGTATGGTACAGCGGAGGGAAAGCGCGTGCTCCCATGCTCGAACGAATCGACGCGACGAGCGCCACGCGCTGGGGCGCCGACCTGGATCAAATCAAAGCCGACGGTTTCGATACCGTCAAGACCTGGATCGACTGGCAGACCGGCGAACCCCGCCGTGGCGAATTTAACTTCGATAATCTAAACCTTCTCATGCGGCTGGCGCAGGAACGCGGCTTGCGTGTGATCATCCAGATCTATCTTGACTCCGCGCCGGGCTGGATCGGTCACCTCTATCCCGATGGCCGATTTGTCGATAGCAGCGGCGCTGTCATCAACTCGCAATCGGCGCCAGGTTACTCCATCGACAATCCCGGCGTCCGAGGCGAGGCCGTTGCGTTCCTCAGAGCACTTTCGCAGGATGCCAATCGCTTTCCAGCCCTCTACGGCTGGGATGTCTGGAGCGAGCCCCACATCGTCAACTGGGCAGAGTTTCCTTATCTCAGTAACCCGGAGTTCGGATTCAATCCTTCAACGCAAGCACGATTTCGGCAGTGGTTACGGGCAAAATATGAGACCCTCGATGCTCTTAATGCGGCCTGGTATCGCACCTTTACGGATTGGAACGAGGTGGAAGCACCTCGATATCCCACCATCCTGTCCTACACCGATTACATAGATTGGCGGATGTTTATTGACGTAAAGCTCGCGGGTGACCTGGCGACGCGCGTCAATGCTGTCCGTTCGGCCGACAAGACTCATCCCATCACGAGTCATTCTGACGCGCCGAGCCTCTTCACCTCTCCGACTGACGGCTACGGAGAACCGGATGACTTCAGAATGTCCGAGAGCGCGGACTTCTATGGCACATCGATGTACCCGATGCATTCGGAATCAACGCATCCCTGGTCTCTTGCGATGCTTGATACCGCGCTTGATTTTTCACGTTCTGCCGGCCACAGTCTGAATAAGGGATTCTGGATTGGAGAACTTCAGGCTGGCCAGGGCGCTACAGGGTTGCGCATCGCGTCCCCGGTTCGTCCCAGTGACGAGACATTCTGGATATGGCAGGCGGTTGCACATGGGGCACGTGAGTTTGCAGTCTATTCCTGGTACCCGATGAGCTCCGGATTCGAATCGAATGGTTATGGATTGATCAACCTCGATGGCACCTTGACGGACCGTGCCCGAGCGGCCGGAAAAGCAGCGGCCGTCATTCAGCGGCACGCATCCAACCTGCTGAATGCCACACCGGCTCCCGCACAGGTTGCCATTCTCTACAATCGCCTCTCCTACATGGTGGGCGGCTCCCAGCCCACTCTCTCGAAACTCGGGCACGCCCCGATCGATTCTGCCATCGGTCTGCATCGAGTTTTCGCGGACAAGCAAATTCCAGTGGATTTTGTCGCGACACAGGAAGTTGCAAGCGGCAAGCTGGTTCAATACAAAGTCTTGTTCGTTCCCTTTCCCGTGATGCTTTCGGCCGACGTTGCAGAGGGAATCAAAAAGTATGTTCAGGGCGGCGGCACGGTCGTAGCGGAAGCCCGCCTTGCCTGGAACAACGAGCGTGGGTTTGCCAGCTCTGTGATTCCCGGAATTGGTCTGGACAAAGTCTTCGGCGCCAGAGAAACAGAAATCCAGCCTGCTGAGAACCCACAAATTGCCATCGACGCATCTGCGAACCTTCCTGGATGGACCTCAGCCGGACCAGTAGCAGGGGCGGCATTCGAAGAGGACCTGGAACCCTATGCGGGAGCTCGGGTGCTGGGTCGCTTTGAAGATGGGAAGCCTGCCGTGATTGAGAATTCCTTCGGCAGTGGAAAGGCTATTCTGCTCGGATCCTTTATGGCGCTGGCATACGAAGAACATCCAGATGCCAATACGCAGCAGTTTCTGGTTTCACTCGCCAGCCTCGCCGGAGTTTCCCCTGAGGTCGAGGTATCGGGCGCGGAAAAGTCGCAGATATCGGTGAAACGTCTGGTCAGCGATCATCAGCAAATCGTTTTCGCCTTCAATGAGTCCAAAGATTCAGTCGATGTTACAGTGTCGCTGGATGTTCCCTGGACGCCCCAACATGCCATCGCATGGGGAGACGATCAAGACGTGCCGTTTCAACGCAATCAGAACAAGATAACCCTTAAGAAGACGTTTGCACCAGAAGAGGTTTGGGTTGTGAGCCTGGAGTCACAGTAACGTCGCCGCGAGCTTGGGCACATAGACATTGGCAGAAAGAGCGCGGCTGACTGGCCAGGGAGAGGGAAGTGTCTTATGCCTGATTTTGTGCTGGCAGTCGATATAGGCGGTACGAATATCAGAGTTGCCAGAGTTAGCGACACCGGACGCATCAGTCATCATCTTGAAGCGGTCACGCCCCCGAAGGGCGGAGCCGCCGTGATCGACGAAGTTCTTAAGCTTCTCGACCAGATTCCGCGGCAAAGGGTGCGCGCGTTGGGAGTGGATGTCCCTGGTGTTGCGTATCAGAATGGCGATGTCTGGGCGCCGAACATTCGTGCATGGAAGCGCTTTCCTCTCGGCGGCAGATTGCGCGAACATTTTCCGTTCCCTGTCGTTGTAGACAGTGACCGCAACGCTTTCGTTGTGGGAGAAAGTTGGAAAGGTGCCGCCCGCAATTGCAGGGATGTTGTTTTCGTAGCGGTGGGCACGGGGATCGGGGCCGGCATCTTGGTGGATGGGCGTCTTCTGAGAGGGCGCCACGAACTGGCGGGATGCGTAGGGTGGATGGCGGTTCGTGATGAATTCCTTCCGCAATATAAGGAGATTGGATGCCTCGAGAGCCACGCGGCCGGTCCCGGTATCGGCATGGCAGCAAGCTCCCGCCTGAAACGCAAGTTGACAGGCCAGGATGTTACCCGGCTTGCCAGAGAGGGGAACGAAGCTGCGCAAGAGATCATGCGCCAGGCGGCTTGTTACTTGGGCATGGGTTTGGCCAATCTAGTGAGCATCCTGGATCCTGAAATCATCGTGTTGGGCGGAGGTGTCGCCGCAGCTGGAGACTTGGTGCTGAAAGTGGCCCGGCAAACAATGAAGCAATGGGCCCAACCCATTGCAGTCCGTCAAACTCGCTTGGTAAGCAGCCGGCTGGGCGGTGCGGCGAGTCTTTTGGGCATAGCTAAATTGGCCTTTGATGCGGGTGCAGCGCATTGCAAATGATAACGGGCATGTACAACCGTTGGACCGACTCAAATCAATGAACCAGCAAAATATCACGCCAAATAAGAGACCGAATCGCACGGCCCTGATGTTCACGATCAATGCTTGCATGTTCATATTCGGCATCGTGCTGTTCTTGATGGGCGCCTTATTGCCTTCTCTCCATGTGAGTTACGCCCACGCCGGTCATCTCGGTTCGGTTCCGTTGGTTGGAGTTTTGATCGCAACGGTGCTCGTGGGGCCGATTCTCGATGCCCACGGAGCCAAGCAGATGCTGATTCTCGCCCTCGTTCTGATCGCGGGATCACTTGCTCTTATGCCGGCCCTCAGTGCTTATTGGGCACTGGAGATCTGCTGCCTGGCCTATGGATTTGGAGGTGGAATCCTTAATACCGCTACCAATGTCCTGATTGCCGACCTGAATGCTCAAAGCCGCACCCGAGCCCTCAATCTGCTCGGATTCTTCTTCAGCGGAGGAGCTATTCTGGCTCCTTTGCTGATGTCCACAGCCGGCGGAGGTCTGTCGCCCTCGGCTCTGCTTCGTGTGCTGGCCGGTCTGACCGGCGCGGTCCTGATCCCCGTCATCATCTTCAGGTTTCCGCCGCCACTGCGGGCCGGTATCCAACTTCGAAAGTTGTTCACGGTCTTGAACCAGCCAGCAGTGTGGCTCTTCGGAGCAGTCCTGATCTTCGAATCGGGAAGTGAAAACTGCATGTTTGTGTGGTCGGGCAAATTCGTCGCTGACGCGCTTCCGACCACTCCAGCGCGGGCCAGCCTGGCACTTCTAGGTTTGGGCGTGGCACTCGGAGTTGGCCGTCTGACCGCTGTTTTGTGGCTGCGCTGGCTGGGAAACCTGGGCACGATCTGGCTCTCCGCATCCGTGATTCTGGCGGGCATCGTCATCGCGTTGACGGGTCATAGCCTGGCCGCGATGGTCTCGGCGATGGTGGTTATCGGTTTCGGAATCTCCGCAATTTTCCCCACGGTGCTGGGGATCGCCGGCGACATTTTTTCCGCAGAAACGGGAACAGTCTTCGGCGCCATCATCGCACTTGGCCTGCTGGGGGGCGCGGCGGGCCCGACCTTGGGCTCGTATGCCATCAGCCATGGGCCGCTCCATCTGTTGTGGGTTCCCGCCATATCTGCGGTCGCCATCATCGCTCTTATCGCGGTTGCAGCCAGGCAAAGCCACCGCACTGTAGAAACATAAAGCATGCAGTCGTCAGTGGGAGGCAATCGCCATTCTTAGAGCAGAATCACAGCCAGTAGCATGCGCTGGAAAGCAGGAGAGTAGACTTTTTCCTGGAGAAAAGGCCTGTTGGAAGCCGAGCCCCACATTATAGTAACTGTGATTCTGCTCTAGCATTTTCACTTTTACTGTGAGCCGGACGATTCGTGTGAGTGCTGTTGTTCTTGAGAAAAACGACGTTGAGGGTGGAGGCTTCGGCTTCCACCTAAATTGAAAATGCGAGTGAACCGCTGCTTACCTTTGTTGTTGAGTGGCTCGTGAGCAGGATCGATCCCTAGCAAAGACACCTGAATAGAGAGGTATATCCAATGATTGGAGCGTCTTTTCGTATACACCGATTTATGGGCCTTCTTGTGCTCGTTCTGGCCATGCGATTGCCGCTGGAAGCAGCCGAAAAAACCGACCTGTCCTCGATCGATCGCATTATTG
>Ga0224555_1005758_pt1 | contig 10089 bp, 7 predicted proteins | sample 714S23034metaG_FD_180687 | JGI IMG/M metagenome (GOLD analysis project Ga0224555, IMG submission 180687) | Peat soil microbial communities from Stordalen Mire, Sweden - 717 S2 30-34 | ecosystem: Environmental > Terrestrial > Soil > Wetlands > Peat | place: Sweden: Norrbotten County, Stordalen...
CTTGGCGGCGCGACATCTCGTCGTTGAACTATCTGCTCGCCTCCCATGTCTGGCAGCAGGATCACAACGGATTCACCCACCAGGACCCGGGGTTCCTCGACCACGTCATCAACAAGAAGGCCGATATTGTGCGCGTCTACCTTCCGGCCGACGCCAACTGTCTTTTGTCCGTCTTCGATCACTGCCTCCGCAGCCGAAACTACGTCAACGTGGTGGTTGCAGGCAAGCACGCTCTCCCTCAGTGGTTGACGATGGATGCGGCGGTTGTCCATTGCACCGAAGGAATCGGCATCTGGCAGTGGGCAAGCAACGACCAGGACAGCGAGCCTGACGTGGTAATGGCCTGCTGCGGAGACACGCCCACACTTGAGATTTTGGCCGCAGTCTCAATTCTTCGCGAACATCTACCCGAGCTGAAGATCCGTGTCATCAATGTTGTCGATCTGATGAAGTTGCAGCCCAGTACGGAACATCCGCATGGCCTTACCGAACTTGAGTACGACTCGCTCTTCACCAAGGACAAACACATCATCTTTGGATTTCATGGATACCCGTGGCTGGTCCATCGGTTGACCTACAGGCGTACCAACCGCAACCTTCATGTGCGCGGCTACAAAGAGGAGGGCACGATCACGACTCCTTTTGACATGCGGGTGCAGAACGATCTTGATCGTTATCACCTGGTGCAGGACGTCGTGGACCGGGTGCCGAATCTAGGATCCAAGGGCGCATACCTGAAGCAGCAGATGCAGAACAAGCTCATCGAGCATAAGCACTACATCGATGCGCACGGCCAGGACATGCCGGAGATTCGCAACTGGAAGTGGAGCAATACCAAATGAACACGCATGCTCTTGAATCGACCGCGCAAAAGATGGTCGCCGACGGCAAAGGACTGATCGCCATCGACGAGAGCATCGGGACCTGCGACAAACGATTTGCCGGGTTGGGTATACCGCAGACCGAAGAGGTACGGCGGCAGTATCGCGAACTGATCGTAACCACGCCGGACCTTAGCGAATCGATCAGCGGTGCAATTCTCTTTGATGAGACGATTAGGCAGCGGACTAATAATGGCACGCCCTTTGCGGAGGTCCTCGTGGACACGGGAATTATCCCCGGGATCAAGGTGGACATCGGGGCGAGGCCCATGGCCGCCTGCCCTGGCGAGAAAGTCACCGAGGGACTGGATGGGCTCCGCGCACGCCTAGCCGAGTATGCACAGATGGGTGCGCGCTTCGCCAAGTGGCGGGCGGTGTTTTCTATCGGCGATGGGACTCCCAGCTACGCTTGCATCGAGGCCAATGCTCACGCGTTGGCTCGCTATGCGGCGCTCTGCCAAGAGGCCGGACTTGTCCCTGTCGTAGAACCGGAGGTACTGATGGAAGGAGCGCACTCTCTCGAAACGTGTCGAGAAGTGACGGAAAATGTTCTGCGGAGAGTTTTCAGCGAACTCTTCTCGCAACGCGTGAGACTGGAGGGCTTAATCCTAAAGCCCAACATGATACTTCCTGGAGTGACCTGCCCCATACAGGAGACGGTGGACGAGGTCGCTGACGCTACCGTGACGTGCCTTCTGCGCGTCGTGCCAGCCGCTATTCCAGGAATTGCGTTTCTGTCGGGCGGCCAATCCGGTGAACTTGCCTCAGCACGTCTAAATGCCATGAATGTCAGGTTCAAGTCGCGACTGCCCTGGGGGTTGGCGTTTTCGTTTGGCCGCGCCATCCAGAAGCCGGCTCTGGAGATCTGGCATGGCGAGCAGGCGAACACGAAGGCAGCTCAACAGGCTCTCTATCACCGCGCCGCGTGCAACAAGTCTGCTCGCCGCGGCGAATATGACGCGCTGATGGATCGCGACGAGACCGCACTTTTTAAAGCCTCCTCCGATGTCTATGCAGGGAGTTCCCGATGAAGACACATATACGTCAGAGGTTCATTGTTGGCAATTGGAAGATGCACACAACTTCGTTCGAAGCTCAGCAGTTGGCCAAGAGCATTGTCGATGGTATAGGGACTGCCGATCACATTACCGCGGTCCTTTGTCCGCCGTTCCCCTATCTCGCACTCGTGGGGGACATGCTGAAGGGTAGCTGTGTTGCGCTCGGAGCACAAAACATGTACCCCGAAGCGGAAGGAGCATTCACTGGTGAGGTCAGCCCGACGATGCTCGTCGATCTCGGCTGCAAGTACGTGATTCTGGGCCACAGCGAGCGCAGGCACAAACTCGGCGAGTCGGATGCGTTCATCAACCGGAAAGTTAGGTGTGCCCTGAAAGCCGGTTTGGACGTCGTCCTGTGCGTTGGCGAGACACTGGAAGAGCGCGAGTCCAACCAGACGGAAGCTCTGCTTGACCGGCAACTCAAACTTGGGCTGGCAGGCGTCTCGTCAGAGTTCTTGTCCCACCTGAGCATTGCATACGAACCAGTCTGGGCGATCGGCAATGCCCACCACCACGCGACCCCGCAGCAGGCACAGGATGCCCACGCAGTCCTGCGGCGCCAGTTCAGCCAGATCTATGGCGAGACGGAAGCCCACAGGCTGACCATTCAATATGGCGGCAGCGTCGTAGCGGATAACACCGCGGCATTCCTCAGCCGGCATGGCGTGGACGGTGCGCTGATCGGCGGCGCCAGTCTGAAGGCCGACGAGTTTCTGGCTATAGTGCGTGCTGCGATCTTTGAAATAGAAGCGGAGATGCAACCGGCATGAAACAAATGGAGGCAGTCGCCAACCATTCGCCCCATGCATGTGAGGCTCCTAAGTCCGGAACGGCAAGTTCACCTCACGCCTTGGCATCCCGCAGCAGTTTTGTCCGCCGCTCTTCGTACTCCTCACTTGTGATCTCCCCGGCGGCATATCGCCGTTGCAGCAGTTGCATCGGCGATTGCATTGCTCGGTAAGTTACACGCCTGATTGGCGTCATGAAGGAAAAGAAAACGATCCAGAGAAATATCCAGAAGAACCACCAATAAAAATGCATTCCCCAGTAGTAGGACATAGAACCCTCCGTGCGACATGTGACTAAACCCGCGCTCTAACGGTCGACTTGCTGTTCTGTCATACTTAAACTGCAAGAGCTTCCATCGAGTGCTTCTCAAGGAAGATTGTTCCACTTTGAAAACGCCGGGTCTGTTCACTCTTGCTCACCCGCCGGTTGAAAGACTCCAACTGCCTTCGAATGACTTGTGTCAGCTAACTTGTGTTGCCTGCCGTATGGAGCATGATGATCGAGCGCGGGTTGACCTGGTACCTATAGCCGTCAACGCGGATGCCGCTGCCTACCTCCGCAACGTCGAACGGCGATGACAGAGAAGTATCCACCATCCGGAGCCAACCAGAACTCTTCTTGTCATCCATGGGTGGTAGCTCAAAGTCCAGGAGCTTCCACGACGCGTTGATCGCGATGTAACGCACCTGGCTCAACGCGTGGTTGTGCAGGGTCACCGCAACGGAATGCGAGTCGCGTCCCCAGTCCGGTTGACCGAGCGTTATTCCGTGCCACTCAATATGCGCATTGCGGAGATAGTCTTCGAGAGCAATCGGGTTGCCTTCGGTCCCCTGGTCGAAATGAAGGCGAATGCGGATCATCTGCTTCACGAAACGAAGGATCCCTGCGTTGCTCTTGTACAGACTCCAATCGAACCAGCTGACGTCGCTGTCCAGACAGTACGCGTTGTTGTTGCCCAGCTGCGTACGCCTGACCTCATCGCCCATGAGTAACATTGGAGTGCCGACAGAGAGCAGGTTGAGCACGAAAAAGTTCTTGATCTGCTGAACGCGAAGACGCTCTACATCGAGATTGGTGGAAGGCCCTTCGGCGCCACAGTTCCAGCTGACGTTGCTGTCGGTTCCGTCTCGATTTTCGTTTCGGTTGTTCTCGTTGTGCTTCGAGTTGTAGGAGACGAGGTCGTTCAGGGTGAATCCGTCGTGGCAGGTGATGAAGTTGATGCTCTCGCCGGTGGGGCGGCCTGTCTTGTATATGTCCGGGCTGCCAATGATGCGCTGGTGGACCTTCCATGCCGTATCTGCATCGCCCTTGAGGAAGCTGCGCACATCGTCACGATAGACACCGTTCCATTCTTTCCACTTGTCTTGTCCGAAGCTACCAACCTGGTAAAGGCCGCCGGAATCCCATGCCTCTGCGATCAATTTGGTACCGGCGAGCACAGGATCGGAATCGATCTCCCAGACGATGGGCGCGTTGAGCACGGGCTGGCCCGATTCGCTGCGGGAGAAGATTGAGGCAAGATCAAAGCGAAATCCGTCTACGTGCATCTCTGAGACCCAATATCTGAGGCTGTCGAGAATCAGACGCTTCACCACGGAGTGGTTCGCCTTCAGGGTATTGCCGACGCCGGTAAAGTTGGCATAGGTCGCCTTGTCGCGGCCCAGAATGTAGTAGAAGTTGTTTTCCAGTCCACGGAAGCAGAGCGTTGGACCGTGCTCGTCGCCTTCGGCGGTATGGTTGTATACCACATCGAGGATCACCTCGATGCCGGCGCGGTGCAGGGCCTTCACCATGGTCCGAAACTCATCGAGGCAGCCGAGCGGATCGTTTTTGTTGGTGCCATACGCCAGATGTGGAGCGAAGAACGAGATTGGATCGTAGCCCCAGTAATTGACGAGCCCGGGAGGTGCGTCCGTTGCATCGAACTGATAGACCGGCAGGAGTTCCAGGGCGGTAACGCCAAGGTCCCGCAGGTACGGAATCTTGTCGATGACTCCGAGATATGTGCCGCGATGAGCGTCGACAACACCGGAGGATGGGTGGCGCGTAAGGCCACCCACATGCATCTCATAGATGACCGTGTCCCGGAAAAGCCGATGAATCGGCCTGTCACCCTCCCAACCGAAGAGTGAGAGATCGGCAACCACGCTCTTCATCGAAGCCGCGGCATTGTCGCCCGGCTTGCATGCCGCGCCGCGGCTGTAGTTCTCGCCGATCGAGACACTTTTACCGTAGGGATCGAGCAGGACCTTCTCGCGGTCGAAGCGCTGACCGGCTGCCGGATCGCACGGCCCGTCGGCACGATAGCCGTAGAGCTGCCCACACTTGATCCCAGGCAGGAAGGTATGCCAATAGTGAGAAGTCCGGTTTCGCACAGGATCGAGGGTGATCGTCTGCGCCGGACGAGGAGCGTCAGGGTGATCGAACAGGACTAGCTGCATTCCCTCGGCGCTCGCCGAAAAGATGCTGAAGTTGGTCCCTTCCGGCGTCACGCTCGCGCCTAGCGGATAGGGACAGCTCACCGGTACATCGGAAGCAACGTGGGTGTGATCTTCGGATTTCATCGTTGCCAGAGAATCTGCGAGGCTTCGAGAGGGACGAGAGCACCGGCGTGAGAGGGCACGACGCGTGCGGTGTAGTCGTCCGCAGGTCGCGTTGCTGGGCAGCATACGGAATAGAGCAACGTGCCCGAGGGACCTACGGAGGAGTCGCACGCAGGGATGACCTCGGGAGTGCGACCGCCTGTAGTGGTCTGCGCGGCGTAGAGTTCCACCCGGAACTGGTCTGCATGGAGTCCGCCAGGCACGATCTCTACCTTGAAGCGGTGCTGTCCGTCCCCGGTCTCGGAGGTAAACGTCCCGAAGCGCATTGTGCTCCATTGATCGGCGAGACTGTGCTGCCACTGGACCAGATCGGCGCCAAGCTTGCCGTCGCCGGCCGCGCGTCTCTGATAGCCTGCGGCCGCCGGCAGGTAGTGATCGTTGGTATATTGGCGAATGGCGCGACTGGCGGAGAACTCGGGGGTAAGTCTCGCCATGCTTTCCCGGACGCGTTCGAGCCAGCGGGTTGGCAGTCCTTGCGCGTCTCGATCATAAAACTCCGGAACAATCTGCTGTTCCAATAGAGTGTAGAGTTGCTCCACCTCGGCGGCGTCCCATGCAGGGTCTTCCCCGTGTTCCTTGCCATCACCAATGGCCCATCCGACCTCAGGGACGTAGGCCTCCGCCCACCACCCGTCCAGCTCGGAGACATTCAATCCGCCATTCGCAAGCACCTTCATTCCGCTAGTTCCGCACGCCTCCCATGGGCGTCTTGGTGTATTGATCCAAAGGTCCATCCCCTGCACCAGTTCCTGCGCCATCTGCATGTCGTAGTCGCTGAGGAAGACCACACGGCCTCGCACTTCGGGGCGCTTTATGAAGTCGTTCCATTGCTTGATGAGTGCCTGTCCAGGCTTGTCCTCGGGGTGGGCCTTACCGGCAATCACCAACTGCAAAGGCCGCTCCGGATTGGTGAGCAGGCGAATGAGCCGCTCAGGATCGTGCAGCAGTAGATCGGGACGCTTATAGGTGGCAAAGCGACGGGCAAATCCTGCCGTCAGCACCCCATCCTTGAACCCGCCTGCGACGTCCAGCGGCGAGCTGCCCTCGGCGGAGATCTGCCGGACATAACGATCGCGCACCTGAACGAGCATCTCCCGCCGCGCCTCGGTACGCATCTGCCACAAATCGGTGTTGCTCAGCCGGCGAACGTCATCTGAAATCGGGCGATCGTACCGCCAGCGGTCCGCTCCGCAAGCCTTCGTCCACAGCGCGTCCGACCCCGCAGAATCCCAGGTGGGCACATGAATGCCGTTGGTGACGGAACCGATCGGCACCTCGGCCTGCGGCCAACTAGGAAACAACGGCTGAAAGATGTGCCTGCTCACCTCTCCATGGAGCTTGCTGACCCCGTTAACCTGAGCGCTGCCGCGCAGCGCCAGGTAGGCCATGTTGAAGGGCTCCGACGCATTTCCCCCGTTCTGCCTTCCAAAGGCAAGGAGGCGCTCCATCGGAATGGTGAGTTCGTCCTTCGCATAGCGGGCGAGGTATTTGCGCACAAGTTCGGGAGCGAATCGGTCAAATCCAGCCGGCACCGCGGTGTGGGTTGTAAACATGTTTCCGGCTCTGACAATGGTGAATGCAACCTCAAATGGAACACGATGGTCTTCCATGTAGCAGCGCGCCCGTTCGAGCACTGCAAACGCCGCGTGGCCTTCGTTCAAATGGCACACCTCAGGATGTAGACCAAGTTCGCGGAGCAAGCGCCAGCCGCCAATGCCAAGAACAATCTCCTGCTTGAGCCGCATCTCCGGATCGCCACCGTAGAGTTCACTGGTGATCCCGCGATGCGCGGCGGTATTGGCGAAATCATTGGCATCGAGCAGGTAGAGCTTGTTTCTGCCAACATTCACCTGCCAACATCGCAGCCAAATCTTCGCTCCTGGAAGTTGAATCTGCAGCCGCAACCACTCTCCATCCGGACGGCGGACGGGCTGAATAGGCAACTGACCGGGATCGTTGACGGGATATAGCGCCCGTTGCCGTCCATCTGCGTTGAAGTCCTGCCGAAAATATCCCTGTCCCCACAACAAGCCCACGCCGACCACCGGTACACCCAGGTCGCTCGCCGCCTTCATCTGGTCGCCCGCAACATTGCCCAGTCCCCCGGAGTAGATGGGCAGCGCTTCGGTCAGCATAAACTCCATGCTGAAGTACGCGACCGCCGAGAGCACGGCGCCGCGATGCTCCTTCTGAAACCATGCGTCCGCTGAAAAATGCTCGCGTTTATGCTGCAGTAGCTTTGATAGCTGCTCTTGGAACTTTGGCGTGGCCAGCAGAGCATTAATCTTGTCATGCGAAACTGTTCGCAGAATGACCCAGGGGTTTTGTGTGGTTTCCCAAAGATAGCTATCCAGAGCCTCCCAAAGCTCATCCGCGGCATGGTTCCACGACCAGTGCAGATTGAGCGCAAGCTCTTTGAGCGAATCCATTCCTAGCTTGTTGGCCGGTCGTTCCGTTGCTTTGGGAGCCGCGTTTCCGGTCTTGCTGATCTCCGAATCGCTCATGCTGTCTCCTTGAGTTGCAACGGCGCATGAGCTGACTTACCAAGCGCAAATGCTTTGTTCACGATGGTCTGCGCCTGGGCCTCGATCTTTGCCAGATGGTCCTCTCCCTTGAAGCTCTCCGCGTAGATTTTGTAGATGGCCTCTGTTCCCGACGGCCGCGCGGCAAACCACCCGCTTGCCGCCACCACCTTGACGCCGCCAATCGGACTGCCATCCCCGGGTGCGCTGGTAAGTATGGTCACCGGCCTCTCTCCCGCGAGATCGCCAACCTGGATGCTCTTCGCAGTCGCATGTTCGAGCGCCAACTTCTGCTCACCGCTCGCAGGCGCCTCCGACCGGCGATAGAGCGGATCGCCAAGTTCTCCGGTGAGTTCCGCGTAGAGTTCGCCCGGGTCGTTCTTGCACGTCGCAGTAATCTCCGCCGCGAGCAGGGCCGCAATGATGCCATCCTTGTCCGTGGTCCACACCGAGCCATCCAGGCGCGCAAAGGACGAACCGGCGCTCTCCTCGCCCGCAAAGCCAAGCTGACCGTGAAGCAGTCCTTCAACAAAGTACTTGAAGCCGACCGGCACCTCGTATAGCTTTCTGCCGCGCTTCTTCGAAACGCGATCGATCATGCTGCTGCTGACTACCGTCTTGCCAATCAACTTCGGTACATCAACGAGGTCGGTGGCCGTCGCCAACTGACCTGCCCTGGGATCAATCTTCATCTGTCCACTCTTTCTCTTCCTGCTACACGATCAGGCGTCATCGCAGTGTTACTTCGCCAGCAGCTTGCCAATCGCCAGCAATTCCGCATGACGTTTGGCGGTGGTTTTGGGATACGCCATCTTCAGGCTCCTGAGAGCATTCAGGACAATAGCGGACACGATTAGACGGGCGTTCTCTTTGTCGTCGGCGGGCACAACATACCAGGGCGAGTGACGAGTGCTGGTTGCGTTTAGGCATTCCTCAAACGCCTCCATGTATTTGCCCCAGTACTTCCTCTCGTGGATGTCGGCAGCACTAAACTTCCAGTTCTTGTCGGGCTCGTCGATGCGCGCTAGAAATCGTTTGCGTTGCTCGTCCTTGGAGAGGTGGAGAAATATCTTTACGGTGCGGGTCGAATTGCCATGCAGGTGTTCCTCCATATCGACAATTGACCGGTATCGCTGGGTCCAGATGTGCTTGTCGTCGCGCAACTCTGCCGAGAGACCCTCTCCGTCCAGAAGCTCCGGATGGACCCGCACCACCAGCACCTCCTCGTAATACGACCGGTTGAAGATTCCAATCCGCCCGCGTTCGGGGAGCCGACGGGTTGAGCGCCAAAGAAAGTCGTGCTCTAGTTCCTCGGCACTTGGCTGCTTGAAGCTCGCTACGTCGCAGCCTTGGGGATTAATCCCTGACATGACGTGGCGAATGGCGCCGTCCTTACCCGCGGCATCCATCCCCTGAAAGATCAGCAGGAGTGCGTAGCGATTTGACGCATAGTGCAGATGCTGCAGATCGCTGAGTGCCTCCACGTGTTCGTCGAGAAGTTTTTTGTACTGCTTCTTCGACTTGCAGATAGGCTTGACATCCGTCGGCCTGTCGCTCAGCTTGAACTCCGAACCGGGATTCACACGGAAATCCTCTGAACTGATTGTGATCTTCGATTTTCCGGTCATGTAAGCCTCACTGTCCCTGTCTGTTTATTTCTGGGATTTTGTTTTTCCGGTCGCCAGATTAGCTTTCTCCCAGTCCTGAACAGTTTGAACGTCCTCACGCCCCAACTCCTCGTAAAGTTCATGGACTCGTTTGACGAGCTGCGGCGTTATATCGGATTGCTCCTTGTCTTTGTCCTCCGGCTTCGCATCGTCAGCTTTGTCCTCTGGCTTTGGCTCGGCCTTGTCCTCTGGCTTTGCATCATCAGCTTTGGCCTCAGGCTTCGTCTGGTCAGCTTTGTCCTCTGGCTTTGCATCGTCCGCTTTGGCGTCCGGCTTCGGCTCGGCCTTGGCCTCAGGCTTTGGCTGGTCAGCCTTGGCCTCCGGTTTTGCATCGTCAGCCTTGGCCTCCGGCTTTGCATCTTCTGCTTTGTCCTCCGGCTTCGCTACGTCGGCCTTGGCCTCCGGCTTTGCATCATCAGCTTTGGCCTCAGGCTTCGGCTGCTCAGCTTTGTCCTCTGGCTTCGGCTCGGCCTTGGCCTCAGGCTTTGCCTCGTCGGCCTTGTCTTCAGGCTTTGGCTGGTCAGCCTTGTCTTCAGGCTTTGGCTCGTCAGCCTTGGCCTCAGGCTTTG
>Ga0224555_1005762_pt1 | contig 10079 bp, 6 predicted proteins | sample 714S23034metaG_FD_180687 | JGI IMG/M metagenome (GOLD analysis project Ga0224555, IMG submission 180687) | Peat soil microbial communities from Stordalen Mire, Sweden - 717 S2 30-34 | ecosystem: Environmental > Terrestrial > Soil > Wetlands > Peat | place: Sweden: Norrbotten County, Stordalen...
TCCCACACCCTCTCGCGCATCCTGTCGGCGGGTCCCAGTACTCCAGCTGCCCCATTCCATTGGCGCGCAGCGACGCATCCAGCAGCCGGTGCGACTCGATCACGCTCTCCACATCCTGTTCCGTAAAGCGCAGATCGATGCTGGCCCTGGGCACGCCGAAGGCGTCCAGCTCGTGCGTCAGCCGGATGCGGCTTGCCCCAGTCGGAACCTGCTCAGCGTGGTAATGCAGCGCATACTTCCCGCCCCGGTTGCGCACCAGGAATCCAGGCTTCCTGGGCCTGCGGACCAACCGGTCGCGCAATATCCTCGCCATGTCTGCCGCTCCGCGCGGAGCCCCCAGCACGGCATTCCGCAGGTGGGCTGCCAGTTGGTATGGCCGGGGTCCGGTATGCATCTGGCGGATTGCCTCGGGCAGCAGGCGGCGCCCGACCGGAGGAATCGCTAGTGCCAGGAATACCGCGGACAGCACGCCGCTGCGGTGCGTGGGGTCGTAAAAAGGAGGATTGTCCGGCCAGAACGCAGTATTCAGCACTTTGTGCTGCACCTGCGCCTCAGTCGTCAGCATCAATCGCCTGCGATAGAACGCGCCGTTGTCGTCCAGCTTGAAGTCCAGGTCGCGAATTGTGTCCGGGTTGGCGGACTGGATGCCGGCAATCTTTCCCGACAGGTGCCCCATATAGCAGCGGCCGAGCGGCCCGTCTACACCGCCAAAAAGCTGCGGGTAGCTCTGCTGGACATGCAGAAGCAGCCGCGTCGCCTCTACGCCGCCCGTCGCCAGGATGATCCGCCGCGCCTTCACCGCGCGCGGTCCGGCCGGGGTGGAGACCGCAAGGCTCTCCACCGCCTGCCCATCGTGCGAGAGATTCAGCCCGGTAACGGTGCTCCTCAGGCTGATCTTGATTCGCGGTGAATGCAGCAGCGCCTTGCGGTGCACCAGCATCAGGCGAGGCTCCGTCGACCAGCGCTCCACAAAATCAAGCGTCAATCCGTCGCCCAGTTTGCCCGGATAAGGAATTGCAAACGAGTCGTCGCCGCACAGCAAGTATTCGCTGGCCAGTTTGTACCATGGCCGGATCTCGTCGTGGGTTATCGGCCAATGCGCATCCGCCACAAAATCGCGGTTCAGCCAGTCCACCTCGTCGTAAGCCACGCATCGCCCGCCCCACGTCCACGAAGTTCCGCCCAGCGCGCGGCAAACCGCCAACTCCATCCGCGCATGGCGGCGTGCGTCCACAATCTCGGCGCGAGAGGCTTCCCCAATCGCAGCATCGATCGCGTCATCGCCGGATTCCAGAACCAGCACCTCGCGGCCCAGCCGATCAAACTCCAACGCCAGGGCCATGCCCACGGGCCCCGACCCAACCACGCACACGTCCCAGGTTTCGTCGCCCGCAGTCGGCTCCGCAATCACCATAGGCCGCATGGTACCAAGGTCTGGCCAGCACCCTGCGCTGGTCACTTCGCTTAAATTCGCCTGAGCTACACTGAACGGATGAGCCGAATCTCCCTGGATGCAGCAGAAAAGGGAATTTCGCTATCGACGGTTCGGTCTTTCCGGTCAACTTTTTTCTGCGCCGCCGTCCTGCTGGGGTGCATCCTCGTATCGCACCCGGTAGTGGAGGCAGGCGTGGGTGACGACTGGGTCTACATCTGGTCGGCCAGGGTGCTCGCCGACACCGGCCACGTGGTATACGCCGGCTGGGCCACGGCGATCGTTGGCTGGCAGCTTTACCTGGGCGCCGTCTTCATCAAACTCTTCGGCTTCTCCTTTACCGCCGTTCGGGCCTCGGTCGTGCTGTTGGCCCTGATCTGCGCGGCGCTGCTGCACCGCATCTTTTTGCGCCTCGGTCTGGGCGATTGGAACGCGTCCATTGCCACCCTTTCCGTTGTCCTCTCGTCAGTTTTTCTGCCCCTGGCCACCACCTTCATGTCCGATGTGCCCGGCTTGTTCGCCATCCTGGTGTGTCTCTACTGCTGCCTGCGAGCAGTCCCGGAGCAGTCGCCCGCCGCAACCATCGCCTGGCTGGCGGGCGCCGCCCTTTCCAACGATGTCCTGGGAACGGCCCGGCAGATTTGCTGGCTGGGGGTGCTCGTGCTGGTCCCTTCAGCCGCCTGGTGCGTCCGCCGCCGCCGAGGTGTACCGGTCGCGGCCGCGGCCCTCTGGCTGCTGAGTCTCGCCTTTGTCGCGGGCTGTATGCACTGGTTCAGCCAGCAACCCTACGCAGTGCACGAGGATTTCCTGTTTCGCTATCATCGCGGCCACCTGGAGCAGGCTCACGCCCTCACTCTCACCGCTCTCTTGCTGGTTTTGCCCGTACTCAGCGCGTATCTCTTCAAGCTTCGCACCAGCCGCGGGGTCGTCGGCTACGCAGCCGCGCTGGTCGGCGCCGCCACGGGGTGCGGCCTGCTGCTGCTGGACCCCAGCGCCTACAACCAGACTCATGCAATGGCCGCGCCTTTCCTGGGCGACGTTCCGCTTGCCGTTCGACTCGTGCTGGTTGGCTCCGCCTTTGCCTGCCTCTTCCGCTTCGCCGCGGGCCTGCGCAGTGTCCTGGCCGATCCCGATGCGCCACCCGCCTTCCTGCGCGGCTTGCCCGGCGCGCTGCCGGCGCGCACCCTGCTGCTGCTGTTTGGGCCGTTCACCTGCGCCTATATGCTGTTAGTCGTCACCCGCGAGTCGCTCTGGCCCCGCTACATTGTTCCGGTTCTGCCCATCTTTCTTTTCTTTCTGATTTGGGTTTACATCGGGGACGCACCACGGCGAAGGCTGCCGATCCTTTCCGCCGTTATCGTTGCCGTCCTGGCCTGCGAAGCGGTCGCCAACACGCATGACCTCTTCGCCCGCCAGGGTGCTTATGCTGCCGCAGCAAACCGGGTTTTGGCCGCAGGCGTTCCCCGGTCGCAGCTCGAGGGAGGGTTCGAATTGGACGGTTGGGCCCAGCTTCAGAGCACGGGCTACGTCAACGACCCAAATATTCTGGTGCCCGCCGGCGCATACAAACCGCGCAACCTGTCGGGACCGCCCGGGTGCCACGGGTGGTTTCTCGATTGGACGCCTTCCATTCAACCGCGCTTTACGCTGTCGGACGTTCCGTCAAGCTGCTACCCGCCTGCGCCGTTTCCCCAGCAGCGGTACCGCAGCTGGTGTCCGCCACATGATCGTGCTGTCTTCATTTCGGCTATACCGGCGGCGGTGGCGGCGGTGGCGGCGGGCAAGCCAACTCCGGGTGCACCCCCGGATGAGGTCCCCTCCAACCCTGCAGACCTTAGCCCACCGGCAATGCCTTAACCCCATTGATTGGCGCGTTTGCGGTATGCCGCCACAGGCCCCGCCCTCCCTGCTAGACTGGCCCTAAGCGTGTGCGCATCCCCTTTCCAGAGCGCGTTCCCATCAACCGCGTCGCCATCTTTGCGGTTGCCCTGTTCCTCATCCAGCAGGTTGAGGGAACGGCCCTCTACTTTAGCGCCGGCTGTGCCGTCTTCATCCTCATCGCCGCCCTCGCCTTCAACGCAGCGGGAGGGTTGACCCGGGCCTCGGGCGCCTACGTCTTCTTTTATTCGCTCCTGGTGGTGATCGTCGGCGTCTGCTACAAGGCCTACCTCGGTGAACCGGCCCAGTCCAATCTCCGTGACCCGCGCACCGACATCGAGATCTACGTCGGCAGCATCGCGGCCATGCTGGCCACCGTCATTGTCAGCCGCCGGATCTTGCGCAAATCCGGCCTGCTGAAGAATATGCTTAGGGACTCCGAGATGTATCGCGCCTCGGTCGGATGCATCGTTTTCGGCGTCGTCGGCGCCACCCTCATCGCTTTGCTGGGCGAAGCATCGCAGCTGGTGAACAGCGCCTTTAGCCAGCTCAATCAGCTGATCCCTGTGGGTATCATCATCGGCGTCATGTACGAAATCCGCCGTAGCGGCGGAACCCGCAGCCTTAATCTGCCCACCCTGCTCGCCGCTGTCTACTACTTTGTTTTCTTCGGGCTCTTCCCTTTCTCCAAGCAGGGAATGCTGCTGCCGGCTGCTTGCTGGGTCCTCCCCGTATGCGCCTTGCGATTCCGCCTTTCTGCCTTGCAAATCGTGGCCTGCCTCGCCTTCGTCTTCATCGTCTTCTACTACCTGGTCCCTTACTCGCAGTATGGCCGCAAGTTCCTCGAACCCAACATGGCCCTCAGTCAGCATCTCGCCCTCACCACCCGGCTGCTCGAAAGCCCCGAAGAGACCCGGCAAGGCTTCGAGCAGGATTTCGCAGTAGGCGGATACTACAACACGCCGCAGGGCTTTTGGGATCGCCTGCAGTTCGTCTCCGTCGACGACAAACTCATCAACGTCACCGATCAGGGCAAAGTCATCGGCCTGTTACCCGTCACAGCGAGCCTCCTTAATGCCGTTCCCCATTTCCTGTGGCCCAACAAGCCGAACTACAATCTCGGCAATCTCTACTCTCACGAGGTCGGAGGCATGACCTCCGAGGAAGATACCACCACCGGCGTTTCCTTCAGTCCCACCTCGGAGGCCTACCACATGAAGAAGTGGCTTGGCGTCCTCGTGGTTGCTCCCCTGGTCTGGCTCGCCATGTTCGTCCTGTTCGATTCCCTGTGCGGCGATCTCCGCACCACTCCCTGGGGCCTTTTGGTGCTGGCACTTCTCTCGCACACCGCGCCGGAAGGCGCCATCTCCGGCCTCATCGCCTTCATGACCTTCGGGACCGAGGCTCTCCTCTTCTGCGCTTTCTTTGCCAAATGGGCCGCGCCGTTCTTTGCCATTCCCGTCCTCGGCCCCGACCGCCGGGGGGCCGCGTCTCGGATCTCATTTGTGCCCAGCCCCTAACCGACCCGCAGGCAAACGGCGTCGCCAGGTACCTTTGTGGCACAGGTCAGGAACCGAAGCCTCCGCGGGTCGCTGCCGTCCTCGGTGTCTGTACCGAACTGCTAAACAATCCGTGGTACGCCGACCTCACGGCTAAAGCTCCTTGCGGTCTGCCCCCGGCGCCGCGGGTGGAAAACCCTCTGTCTCACAAAGACGCCGCGGCGGCGCTGCTCACCCCACAGAGATACCCCTCCAGTTCGAACGAGAGGATAAGGGAGAGCATTATCGCAAACTCTCCGTACACGCGGCACTCGATTGGCACGCCAAAGTAGAAGAGGACACAGAGACCGGGAAGCATCCCCACCAACAAGCACCAGATGCGGCGAGGAAGAAACCCACGGTAGAGGTATGCAAAAGGGATCGCGAATCCCAGAGCGCTCAGCACCTGTGGAAGGTGCCACGGGTGCAGGTACGCGATCGCGCCGAATTCCCATGGCCCGTTAAATCCGACGGCTGACCGATCATAGCCAAACAAATGGACCGCCTCGTGCTTCTCAAGCAAGAGGCCCCCTACAATCAGCAACGAAACCGCGAACACCCTCCATCTCCTCAGAATCGTTGCCACCCCCCACTTCTCGTCGGCCAGCGACCAAGCCGCCCAGAGAGGAACAAGTAACAGTACGGTCTCCTTATTGAGCATCCCCGCAGCCGAGATCGCCAGGTAGAGTAGCAACCTTCGGGAGATGATCGCCCAAAAGCCCAGGGCAAAGAATACGCAGGCGGGAAAGTCGTAATAAAAGTAGAAACCCCATTCTTGGTGGATGCAATACGTGAAAGCGAGGGAGAGGAGAGTGAGGATAGTCGGCAAGTAGTACAGGTCGCCGGACAGCCCCAAGATCCTCCCCAAGTGAGCCGCCAGCATTCCAAGGACTACCAGGCAGAAGCCGTTGATGAAGGAAAAACCGATGGCAACGCTCGACATGTGGTTCAGGTGCATGTGGCCCGCCGCTGGGGAATTCAGCAGAAAACGCACCACCGGCACCATCATGAACCGGCCTTGAAATGGCATGTCCGAATGCCCCTGCGTGTATTGGACGGGGTCGAGCGGAGATTCAGATTCATAGACAGCCGCTCTGCCTAAGAACATACAGGCGGCGACAAACGTGACAGCTATAAGAGCCTTCTCGAAGTGCGTCGATTTCATTGTCGTTGCTCACCGGTTGATAGACTGTGCGCATGATAATACCCGAACTTGCAATTTTAGAACGCCAGAACGTGCTCGCGCTCAACCAAAATGCGCAGGAACGACAATCCTCCGTCGCGCGGGATTCCCGGTGGCTTCGGATTATGAGTTTGGGATACGTCGCGTTCCTCGTCTGCGTCGCGCCTCAGAGCTACGCGAACTTCTGGCTAATGGATAGATACGCGGCGAGACGCCGAACAACGAAAGCATCAGTAGTGCCGGAGTCTACCGGTCATTCATCTGATACGGGTTCTTGATCCGCAACACCTTCAGGGTTCTTAGCACCATGTTGCGGAGAGCCCCGCGAATCTGGTTCTCCAACCGTACCCGCTGAATAATCGCCGCCTGCCGCCTCCGAAACCGCTCCTCCGGCGGTGGTCCGTGACGCAGCGACCGCGCAGCCAACTCCACTACCTGATCGAACTCCCGCTCCACCGAGAAGTATTCGAGGTAAGCCGCCCGGGCCAGTCGCCCGCGCTCCGCGGCACTCGTAGCCAGCGGCTCCAGCAGCGCTGGCAGCTTCGCCAGGTCCCGCTCCGGCACGCGCACCAGGAATCCATCCCACGCCGGCCCCGGAGGCAGTTCGTAGTCGTCGGACAGCAGCACCGGAGCAATCCCCGCCGCCATCACTTCGAAGAATCGAATCGTCCCCGTGCCTGCTCCCCGCGGACAAAGCACAAAATGCGACGCCGCCACGGTCTCGGCATACGCAAGCTGACGGTCACGGCGGTCCGGTTGCGAGTCGTCCCAGTGGTAGTAGCGCGAGGTATTTTCAATCAGCACATCCGCGCGGTCGTACTTCACATTGAAAAGCCGCTTGCGCAATAGCGAAGTTGACCCGCCCTGGAACGTAAACAAATAGCGCTTCTCCGGCGCGGCCATCCTGACGTCTGGCGATGTCTCCGCCAGGTATCGGTTCTGATACCGGCCATTGCGGGACACATACGAGTAGCTGAAGATCCGCCCCGCGTGAGCTTGCTCGTCCCGGTGCGCCGAGCAGTACACCCCCGGAGCGAGCGGCAGATAGTTATCGTCCTCCGTGTACACGGCACAGCGGTCGGGGAACGTCGTGTAGAGCGGGTGCTCTAACAGCAGGCGCGGGTCGTGTCCAAAGCTGCCGAGGATCAAAGTTAGATCGGCCGCACCCGGATCAGCCGTCAGTTCGTGCTTCTTCGACAAAACAGCCCGTGCCTCGAACAGCCCTGGAAGCTCTGATTCCCCGCAGACCGTCAGATGAACGTTCATATCTGCGCTTCCTGCGCACCCGGCGCGCTCACGAATCGCTCCATGGCGCACGCGCAGGTCAGCGGGATCAGCGCCACCGCGAAGGGCAGAAAGATGCGCACCTCCTCGATCCTGCCCACCACAAACCACAGCACCATGTAAATCGCCGACCCCGCCAACAGTGCCATCCCTGGCGCATCCGCGGTCGCGCGCCGGCGCGCCAGCGTGGTCGCCAGCCAGCCCCACGGCAGCAGGAACAGCACGAACGGCGCCATCCCCAGCGGCTGGGTAAGGTTCTGCCTCAGTTCAAACACCCGCGTCGTTCCGTAGCCGGCGTGCGGATACACCACATGCATCAGCGTGTACTGAATGCCGCCCGCGACCAGCACCGCTGCCACGCTGGTCGCCGCCTGCACTCCGCGAGCCAGCGACAGCCCTCCGCCAGCCCGCGTGAAGCACATCGCGAGAATCCCCAGATGAGCCGCGAAGATGATATCCGGGCGGATGAATCCCTGTACCCCGGCCAGCGCCAGCATCGCGGCCGAGGTCACCACCGTCGCAGCAACTCGCGGCAGCGGCAGCTTCACCGTCAGCAGCCACAGCGTCGCCGCCAGCACGGCTGCGCTGGCCAAAGTCTCCGGCCGCTGATACCAGGTGATCCATGCGAAGTAGAACTGGACCAGAAAAACGAACGCCGCCCCGCCGAACCAGCGCGCCGTCTCCCCCGCCGCGCGATATACCCGCGAATGCTCGAAGACCGAGAACAGCAGGTACACGGCACCCGCGGCGCAGACCAGATCGATCAGCGTCAACCCGTGACGCAGCCCCATGTGCCCGTACCGCCGCAGCAGGTCGGCCGCCCACGGCACGCCGATGCGGTACTGTTGCGGCGCGTCCGCCGTCCCCCGGATCACGTCCATCCACCAGTCCGGGTTGGCGTGGTAGGCCCGGCTGTACTCCCAGTAATCCGCGAAGATGGTCGAGCCGACGACAAAGGCGAGCAGCAGCCTGGCTACCTTGTTCGGGCTTCGCATACTTTGCCGGTGTCCTTTCCGCGGCAGGACGGGAGTTGGTTTTCCTTCCGCTCATCTCCGTCGCAGCCCTGGACCGTAGAGTTGCTGCTCCCGGCCCACCCAAATCTTACAGGCATTCCTCTGGTTGACGCGCTAAAGCCGCGCGCGCCATCCCCCATCCCAGCATCAGGGGCCTTCTGCGGATATAGCCCGGGTTTGGGCAGCCTTTTTGCTCGACGATAAGGCTGCGGCTCATCCCCCTCACTCCGCGACGTAACCCGCACCGCGCCATGCCGCGACTTCTATGAACATTGCGGAGTGTCGCGTTCGCCCCCCGCAGCGACGATACTGGTATGAGAGCTCACCGAATGTTCAAGCCGCTTCAGCCCGATACTTCAGCTCCGACGGATCACTCCCGCGCAATTCAGCCCAATCGGCCATCGACCACGCTGCCAGCCCGCGCCGTGCCCAGTTTCTTTCCCGGACGCCAGTGGCAGCAGGTGCTCGCGCGCGACCAGCGCGCCGACGGCCAGTTCTTTTATGCTGTCCGGTCGACCCGGATCTACTGCCGGCCAAGCTGTCCTAGCCGTCGCCCGGCGCGGAAGAACGTCTCCTTCTTCCCCACCGCAGCCGCGGCGGAACAGGCTGGTTATCGCGCCTGCAAGCGCTGCGAGCCGGACCGTGCAACCCCACGCCCCGACCCCCAGGCCGCTGTCATTGCCACCGCCGCGGAGTATCTTTCTGAGCACGCCGACCAACGCACGCGGCTCGCCGACCTGGCCAAGGCCACCGGGGTTGGCCGCCTCACGCTCCTGCGCGGCTTCCGCCGGGTCCTCGGAGTCAGCCCGGGCGAGTTCGCCAAGGCCCGGCGCGTCGCCCGCTTCCAAGACGCGCTGCGACCCGATGCGCTGCACCCCGCCGAGAGTCCTGCCCAGCATTCGCCCCACCGCAAAGTCTCGCCCGCTCCCACCAAGCGCATCACCGACGCCATCTACGAGGCCGGCTTCGGCTCCTCCAGCCGCCTCTACGAGTCCAGCGGCGAGTCGCTGGGCATGACCCCGCGCGTCCTGCGCCAGGGCGGCGCCGGCCTGGTCATCCGCTACACCACCGCGCCCACCCCGCTGGGCCGCATGCTGGTCGCCGCAACCCCCATCGGCGTCTGCTCCATCGCCTTCGGCCGCGACCACGCCGAGCTCGTCGCCGATCTGCGCAAGCGCTTCAACCAGGCCGAGCTTGTGCCCGCCAAGGGCAACACCGGCTGGCTCGCCGACGCCGTCGCTTTCGTGGCCAGCCAGACCGGCGAGCATCCCCTGGCCGCCACCTTCCCGCTCGACGTGCGCGCCACTGCCTTCCAGCAGCGCGTCTGGAAGGCGCTACAGCAGATTCCGCGCGGCCAGACCAGCACCTATTCGGCCGTCGCCCGCTCGCTCGGCCGGCCCACCGCGGCGCGCGCGGTCGGCGCCGCAATTGGCTCGAATCCCCTGGCCGTGGTCATCCCCTGCCATCGTGTCATCGGAAAGGATGGAAGCCTCACCGGCTACCGCTGGGGCCTCGAGCGCAAACGCAAACTCCTCGCCGCCGAAGCCGCCTCCGCCTGAGAGCTGTCGCCTCGATGTCACCCACTGTCTTGATAGGGACGGACTTTAGTCCGTCCATTCAGGGCCACAAAATTAAGGGGGCTTTAGGTAGTGTCTGACGAATCACCTGTGATTCTTCCCAGGGTGTTTTCCGGCTTGTAGAAGAGGATTGAGGGTTGATCCTTTGGTTGGATTTCGTCATGAGTTGAGCGA